>Ga0308175_100000028_pt1 | contig 124068 bp, 99 predicted proteins | sample PhyCR1_3_FD_203893 | JGI IMG/M metagenome (GOLD analysis project Ga0308175, IMG submission 203893) | Soil microbial communities from UC Gill Tract Community Farm, Albany, California, United States - DLSLS.C.R1 | ecosystem: Environmental > Terrestrial > Soil > Agricultural land | place: USA...
TCACCATCCGCCGCCATCACCATCCGCCGCCATCACCATCCGCCGCCATCACCATCCGCCGTCCGCCACCATCACCATCCGCCGACCGCCACCATCACCATCCGCCGCCATCACCATCCGCCGCCATCACCATCCACCTCCCGCCCCCATCCGCCGCCATCACCATCCACCTCCCGCCCCCGTCCGCCGCCATCACCATCCACCTCCGTCCTCGCCCACCTCCCTGCCACCATCCGTCCGCCAACCCCCACCGGCCGCCCCCTCCCTCATCCCTGTGCATCCACCGTCCACCGTCCTGCCCCTCCTCCACCAACCGCCTGTCCGCCTCCCCAGCTCATCCAAGTGCAATCCTCTGTCCACCGCCCCGCGCCGCCCTCCACCAACCAGCCGTCCGTCCCCCCACCATCCATGTGCAATCCACTGTCCAGGCGTCCGCCGTCCGCCGTCCGCCCGTCCGCCTCCCCCACCATCCACGTGCAATCCACCGCCCACCGCCCACGTCCGCCGTCGCCCTCACAGGGCGATGTGCACACCAGCTTCCACCCGCCCAGCGCCCGCCATCCCGCCATCCACTGTCGCCGTCTCAATCCCGGCAACGTTCCTCCTGCTGGACGTCACCGCGTTCCTGTGTGTTCCTTATGCGTTATGCGTTCGACGCGTCGAACCGGCCGAGAACGCGTCGGATCTGGCGCATGATGATGACGACGTCGGTGCGGTCGACCACCATCAAGAGCCGAGCGAGGCGCTTGAGCTCGTCGCTCGCGGTCATCACGGCATCGTCGCGATCACCGAAGTCGCGCTGAGCCTCGAGACAGACCTCCAGGGCGGCATTGCACTCGCCGACGACCGTGCTCAAGGGCTCGTCGATGGAAGGGGTTTCGAGGTTGGCAACCACGTTGCCCACGAGAGCTGCCAGGCGCCCGATGGCGCGGTTCTCCGGTCCGCGCAGGTTGACGTTCAAGGGGGGTGGGTTTGTGGCCACAGCCGCCAGGGATAGGTGGGTTTGATGGGCGGTCACGGTTCTGGTTTTGTGCAGCTGCCATGCCCGGCCTGCAAAAGATCATGTGCTTCAACAACCGGATAGCGATAGACCGAACGATCGACCTGGTCCGTGTCACGTGCGCACGGCCTCTGAGCTCGTGGACATGTGCATGCACATGTCCGCCGGCATTCTCGATTTGAGCGGCAACGGAACACTCTCGGTACAGCGGAATTCCCGGATCGCGTCGCCTGGCGTGCCTACGCCGGGCCGATCTCCGGCCCGTCAAACCGAGCGTGATATCGTGCACGGAATGGGTGCGATCGGATGCGCGTGCGCATGGGCGCGATCGCATCCCCTCGTGTTGATCACCCTGGAGACGCTGGTCCTGGATGGGTGGCGGGCAACACCGAAAAGATCGCGGTCAATCTCCGTCACATGGACCTCTGCGTCGTCGGCCGCGCGTGGCTTGCTTCGGCCTTGACTCCGCTTTCCGGGATGTTCCCGATCCTCGACGCCGGTCACCCGGTCACGGCATCGCGCCGGTGTAGTTCGAGGCGGGCCGGATCAGGCGACCCGTGCGGTACTGCTCGATCACGTGGGCCGACCACCCCGCGATCCGGCTCACGGCGAACGTCGAGGCGAACTGTTCGCGCGGCAGGCCGACGGCGTCGAGCAGCACCGCCGTGTAGAACTCGACGTTCGCCGCGAGCGCGCGATCCGGCTTGCGGTCGCGCAGGATCTTGGCGGCGGCCGCCTCGACGGCGCGCGCGAGCTCGAGCCGCGGGCTGGCGAGCGGGCGCACCGCCGTCTCGAGCACCGCGGCGCGCGGATCGCGCACGCGATACACGCGATGCCCCATGCCCATGATGCGGCGGCCAGCGGCGAGCTCGCTCAGCAGCCACGCCTCGGCCTTCGCGGGCTGGCCGATCGCGTCGAGCATGTCGAGCACCGGCCCCGGCGCGCCGCCGTGCAGCGGGCCCTTGAGGGCGCCGACCGCGCCGACCATCGCCGAGATCAGGTCCGAGTGGGTCGACGCGATCACCCGCGCGGTGAACGTCGACGCGCTCATCGCGTGATCGATCACCGTGACGAGGTACGCGTCGAGCGCGCGGACACACGCGGCGTCGGGGGCGCGGCCGATCGTCATCCGCAGGTAGTCGGCCGCGTGCCCCAGGGTCCGATCGGGCGCGATCGGCGCCTGCCCGGCCCGGCGGCGGCTCCACGCGGCGACGAACACCGGCGCCGCGCCGATCGCGGCGATCGCGGCGGTCACGGCGCCGGCCGCGGTGACCTCGCTCGAGGACACCCGCAGGTGGCCCAGCCCAGTGCGCAGCGCGTCCATGCCGTCCGGATGATCGAGCGCATCGCCGAGCCGCGGCACGAGCTCCCACGCCGCCGCGCGCGCGGCGCCGATCGCCGCGGGGGTGCAAGCTCCCGCAGGCGCGCCACCGGCGGCCAGCACCAGGCTCACCGCGCCTTCGAACGAGGTCGCCGTCGCGAGCTGTTCGACGTCCGAGCCCGCGATCACGAGCTTGCCGCGCTCGCCATCGACGTCCGAGATCTGAGTGTCCGCGACCACCACCCCTTCGAGTCCAGCGTTTGTCATGGTGTCCTCCTGAGGCTCGATGTAGCGTTGGACGTATGGTTGATCAACGTAGAATCGACGATCAACGTTGGGTCGACGCGCCCACCGCCGCGAACCACCTCGGGATCTCGGTGCGCTCGCTCTATGCGTACGTGAGCCGCGGCCAGGTGCGGAGCGTCCCCGGTGAGCACGGCCGGCCCCGGCTGTACGCGCTCGCCGATCTCGAGCGCCTGCGCGTCCGCCGCGATGCCCGCGCGGGTCACGGCGCCGTCGCGGCGGGGGCGTTGCGCTGGGGCGAGCCGGTGCTCGATTCGGCGATCACCGCGATCACCCCGCGCGGCCCGGCCTATCGCGGCAAGCTCGCCGTCGAGCTCGCGGCCGGCGAGACGCCGTTCGAGAACGTCGCCGAGCTCCTGTGGTCGGGCTACCTGCCGGAGACCCGCGTCGCGTGGCCGCGCGGCACGATCCCGCACGCCCAGCTCGCGCGGCTGGTCGGCGCGGACGCGGCCACCCCGCTCGGGATCTTGCCGCTGCTCGTCCACATCGCCGCGCTGGCGGACCGCGAGCGTGACGACGCCCGGCCCGACGCGCTGATCGCGTGCGGCCGGCGGCTGATCCCGCTGCTCGCGGCGGCGCTCGCGCCGGGCTTTGTCGCCGCCGCGGTCACGCGCGCGCTCGGCGCGAGCAGCGTGGCCGAGATCGCCGCGCGGGCGATCGGCGTCGGCGACGAGCAGGCGCCGATCCTCAACACCGTGCTCGTGCTGCTCGCCGACCACGAGCTCAACGCCTCGAGCTTCACGGCACGGATCGCGGCGTCGACCGACGCCGGTCCGTATGCCTGCGTCACGGCGGCGCTCGCGACCCTGTCGGGGCCCAGGCACGGCACCGCGTCGGAGCCCGTCGCGCGGTTCGCCGCCATGGTCGGCTCGCCCGAGGCCGCCCGCGCCCAGGTCCGCGCGCTGCGCAAGCGCGGCGAGGTCCCGCCCGGGTTCGGGCACCCGCTCTACCCCGGCGGCGATCCCCGCGCGAAGCCGCTGCTCGACGCCGCGGCGCGCCTCCCGCTCGCCAGGCACGCGCGCACGCTGTTCGCGATCATCGAGGCCACGACCGACGCGGCCCCCAACGTCGACATGGGCCTCGCCGCGCTGACCGCCGCGCTCGGCGTGCCCGCCACGGTGGGGCCTGGGCTGTTCGCCGTGGCACGGGCGGCCGGCTGGCTCGCCCACGCCCTCGAACAACGCGCCGCCGGGCACCTGCTCCGGCCCCGCGCGCGCTACACCGGCGTGCCGGTCAGGTGACGCGCTTGGTCGCGGCGGCGATGCCGCCGGGCTGCGCGGGATCGAACTCGGCCTTGGCAACCGGTAAGCCGCGCAACACGAGCGTCAGCACGGTGCCGGCGCCCGCGAGGTAGATCCGGGGCAGGAACAGGTGGTAGTTCGGGACGCCATCCTCGGGTCCTGGGCCGTGGACCTGCGTACCGGGGTTACCGGTCAGCATGCGCATGCGCGCCCCGGGCGTGAGCACGAAGCCTGGATCGATAATCCCGAGCAATGATTTCTTCGCGGAGCCGCGGCGGCCCACGGTCATGCCGCAGCCGCGGGTATTGAACGGCACCTTGCCATCGTTCTCGAGGATGACCCATTCCGAGTTGAGCGCCTCGGGATTTTCGGAAGCCTTGATCTCGACGAAACGGATCGCCATAGCGGGCGCGCAGCATACACGTCCACCGTTGCAATCGGGCACAAAGCATCGATAATCGCCAGCCATGGCCAAAGAGGTGATCCGTGTGGTCGCGGCCGTCATCGAGCACGATGGCCGCTACCTGATCACCCAGCGCAACGCGAACGCCGTGCTCCCGCTGCTCTGGGAGTTCCCGGGCGGCCGGGTCGAGCTCGACGAGAGCGAGACCCACGCGCTCCTGCGCGAGGTCAAGGGCCGGATCGGCGTCGAGGTCGTGGTGGGGCCCAAGCTCGGCGAACACCTCCACGACTACACCGACTATCAGGTCCAGCTCACCATGTACTCGTGCACGCTGCCCGCCGAGGCGCGACCGTACCCCGCGACCGTGGCCGACCTGCGCTGGGTCAGCTCGCGCGAGTTCCTCGACTACGACTTCCCGCCCGCCGACGAGAAGACCATGTCCAAGCTGCTCGGCCTCGTGCGCAACTAGCCGCCCCTGGCCGCCCCTGGCCGCCCGGCGGATCAGCGGAGCATCCTGGCGATCGCGATCGTGAGCGCGAGCGCGATACCGAGCGCCCCGACGAACAAGACCGCCAGGAGCCAGGGCGGCGCCGCACGCACGCGGGAGAACGTCGCGGCCGCCCAGGGGGCGGACCCGAGGTACGGCGGTGCCCCGGGCGACATCAGGCTCGCGGCGCGCTGTGGATCGCCGAGGTTGCCGTTCGGGTTGCCACCGAGCTGGCCATTGTGCGCCGGAGCGGGACCGCTGTCGGGCCCCCGTGCCGGCGGCGCCATCTGCGGATAGCCATCGTGCATCCCCGACTCGTGGCCGCGCGGGCCGGGGTGCGGCCCGGATGGGGGGACAGGCGGCGGCCCGGCGATCGGCGCCTGATGGGGCTGGCTGCCGCGGTGATCGCTGGGAAACACCGTCGCGCCGGTCGCGATCTGCGCGCTCAGCTGCGCGTTCATCACCGGATAGCCCTGCGGGATCGCCGCGGACGCGGTCGCCACCGGGGGGATCGATGCTGGCGGGGCTGCCAGAGGGCCCGGGGCCAGGCCGCCGTTGGGCTGGGCGCGGCCGGGGTACGCCGAGGGCGGCGGCGCATGACCTGGCTTCCCCATGGGCAGCGGCGCCACCTGGGTCCTCGCGAGGGCGGGCAGCGGGTCGTTCGCGAGGGCCGTGGGTGCGTTGGCGAGCCCCCCGGCTCCGTGCGTGCTCGACGCCGCCAGGCTCGTGGGCGCGCTGGTGAGGTCCAGGTCCGACGGCGGCAAGAGGTCGGTGGGGACCTCCGTTGCGCCCGACGATCCCGACGTCGGCCGCGACGCGCTCTCGGAAGGCTCGGGCTCCGCGATCATCGTCGGCAGGTTCGCGAGATCGGGGAACCGGCCCGAGGGCGGCATCCCGACGGGGCGCTTGGGGGCCGCTGGACCCGGCGGTGGCGCCGGCAGCGCGACCGCGCCCGAGGGTGGCAAGCGGGAAACCGGGGCCGGCTTCACCGGGGTCGGCTTCGCCGGGGCGCGCGACGCCAGCTTGTCGAGCTCGTTGATCTGGCCGAGGGGGTTGGACTCGATCCGGGTCCGCTCCGCGGGCATCTCGTCGTCGTCCTCGACCCGCGAGCCGCCTCCCAGGTCGTCGAGCACGAGCGACAGCGAGCCGGCGCTCGGGTGCCCGGCGGCATCGAAGTTGCCCGAGTCGCCGGCCTGCGGCGGGCTGCCTTCGCGGTGCGTCGTCTGGCGCGCCTCCGCAGCGGCGGCCTCGCGCTTGGCCTCGCGCTTGGCCTCATCGTCGCCGTCTTCGGCGCCCCAGGTGACGCCGGCTTCGACGGAGATATCGCGCCCCGAGATCAGCTCGCGCATCCGCCCCGAGTGCTCGTCGATCTCCTGCGCGAAGTACGTATCGAAGAACCGCGAGACATCGCCCGGCCCCGAGCCGATGCCGCGGTGATGGAGGTAGCCGAGCAGCGCGTCGCCGAACGCCTCCGCGGTGGGATAGCGCGCCTCCTTGTCCTTGGCGGTCGCGCGCATGATCACCGCATCGATGGCGGGATCGAGCGCGAGGTCGAACGTCGACGGTGGCTTGACGTCACACTCGATCACCGCCTGGTAGGTCTCGTACGGCGACGTCCGCTTGAACAGCCGCCGGCCGGTCAACAGCTCGTGACCGATCACGCCGAGCGCGAACACGTCGGTCCGGCGATCGACGTTGTTCGCGACGCACTGCTCCGGCGACATGTACGCGAACTTGCCCTTGATCGTCCCCGAGCGCGTCCGGGTCTCGCGCAGCTCGGCCTTGGCGATGCCGAAGTCGACGACCTTGACCACGCCCTCGAAGCTGATCACCAGGTTCTGCGGCGAGATATCGCGGTGCACGATGTTGAGCGCCTTGCCGTTCATCGCCTTCTCGTGCGCGTAGTGCAGCCCCGCGCACGACTGCGCGAGGATGTTGAGCACGAGCGGCACCGGGATCCGGCTGTTCGGCAGCCGCTCGGCCGCGCGCCGCACGATCATCGCGAGCGACAGGCCGGCGAGGAACTCCATGACCATGTAGTAGCGGCCCTCGTGCTGGCCGAGCTCCATGGTCTGGACGATGTTCGAGTGATCGAGGTGCGCGGCGAGCCGCGCCTCGTCGAGGAACATCTTCACGAACTCGGGGTCATCCGCGAGGTGGTCGTGCAGACATTTCACCACCACGTACTTCTCGAAGCCCGCCGTGCCGCCGATCCGGGCGAGGTAGATCTCCGCGGTCCCGCCGAGCGCGAGCAACGCCAGGATCTCGTACTTGCCGAGCCGCTTGCCAAGCAGCTGGCCGGCCCCTGCCGGAATGCCGGACATCGGCGGCTATCATACCCGAGGTCTGCCCGCTCGGGCGCCTGGGGTTCGCCCGCCGGGGCGTTTCCTCGGGCCGCGGGCCCTCGGGCCAGACGGCGAGCGCTCCCGCCCGTGCAGGATGATCGCCTTGGCCACCCATCAGGGCAGCTACAGGATTTCTACGGGGACAACGTAGCGCGGTGCGCACCGCGTTCGCCCGGGCCAGCGTCGGCACCTCCGGGCACCTCCGGGCAGGCGTTACCTGCAGGTCACAGGTCCATGATCTCTTTCTCTTTGGCCTTGGCGATGTCGTCGATCATCGCGATGTACTTGTCGGTCAGGTCCTGGATCTTCTTCTCCCCGTTCTTGCGCTCGTCCTCGGTGATCTCTTTGTCCTTCTCGGCGTCCTTCACCATGTCCATGGCATCGCGGCGCGCCGAGCGCACGGCGACGCGGGCCTCCTCGGTCTGCTTGCCGACCACCTTGGCGAGCTCCTTGCGTCGCTCCTGGGTGAGCGGCGGGATCGGGAGCCGGACCAGCTCCGAATCGGACACCGGGTTGATCCCCAGATCGCTGGCGCGGATCGCCTTGTCGATGACCTGCAGCATGGACTTCTCCCACGGCTTGACCGTGATGAGCCGGGCGTCGACGACCTGCACCGTCGCGACCTGGTTCACCGGCGTCGGCGTGCCGTAGTAGTCGACCTTGATCCCATCGAGCATCGCCGTGTTCGCGCGGCCCGTGCGGATCTTCTGGAGGTCGCGCTTGAACGAATCGACCGCCTTCTTCATGCCGTCTTCGGTGTCGTTGGTGATGTCGTTGATCATGGTGCCTCGTGTGACCTCGTCTAGTTCGCGAACCGGGTTTGCTGGTTGTCCTTGACGATCGTCGTCCCGACCGACTCGCCGCAGACCACCCGGTGGATGTTGCCACGGGCCGTCATGTCGAACACGATGATGCGCATCTCGTTGTCGCGGCACAGCGCGAACGCGGTCGCGTCCATCACCTTGAGATCCTGCTTGAGCGCATCGGTGAAGGTCACGGTCGCATACCGCCGTGCATCCTTGTGCTTCGCGGGGTCCTTGTCGTACACGCCGTCGACCTTGGTCGCCTTGAGCAGGATCTCCGCGCCGATCTCCATCGCGCGCAGCGCCGCCGCGGTGTCGGTCGTGAAGAACGGGTTGCCCGTGCCCGCGCCGAAGATCACGACGCGGCCCTTCTCGAGGTGCCGGATCGCGCGGCGGCGGATGTACGGCTCGGCGAGCTGCGACATCGGGATCGCCGATTGTACGCGGGTCACCACGCCGTGCTTCTCGATCGCCTCCTGCAGCGACACCGCGTTCATCACGGTCGCCAGCATGCCGACGTAGTCCGCGCTCGCGCGATCCATGCCGCGCGCCGATTCGGACACCCCGCGAAAGATGTTGCCGCCGCCGACCACGACCGCGACCTCGATCCCGAGCTTCGCGGCATCAGCGATCTCGCCGGCGACGAGCGTCAGGATCTCCGTGTTGATCCCGTAGCTCTGGTTCCCCATCAGCGCCTCGCCGGAGATCTTGAGCAGGATGCGCTTGAACGCTGGCTTCGCCATGACCGGCCGACCTTAGCGCCGCGGCGCGCCGATGGGAACCGACGACCGCCGATCGATTTCGCTCGTGCGAAACACGGATCGAATCATCGCTACCTGCACGGCGGCGAAGCTGTTCGTGGTATGCGACGATTCTCGTGCCGCGCCGTGGCGCTTGACGGCCCCGCGGCACATCGACATCGAGGACCTGCCTGAGCGATTGCGGAAGAAGTTGCCTCGCTACCCCGTCCCGGTGCTCGGGCCCGCTCGCCTTGCGGTCGACGCGTCCGCGCAGTCGATGGGCCTCGGCTCACAGCTTCTTCGCTTCGTGCTCCAACTCGCCGCGACCCGGACTCGTCCAAGGGGAGGTTGTGCGAATCCAGAGCTGACCATCACCGCGCACGTCCGCCGCACGGCGCCGGTGTGGCTCAACACCTTGCTGCTACCGTTTCCCAGCTTGATGTCCCAAGTGCACGACGCGCCGGCAAACGCGTCCTCCGGTAGCTCGCGATGTCCGGTGTCCGGCCGGAGCTCGGACAATAGTGGACTACCTCGAAAATTACTTCAGTATCTATGAGTTCCGACACGTTACCTGTTTCCACGCGTGTCCAGGCGTTTCACGGCGTCACGGAAAAAGTAGGAACCGAGGTAGGGACCAGAGCGCGGTAGGGACGCAACCGATCGTCGATTCGGCTTCGTCCTTTCACGACCCGTGGCTCGACTCGGGGGGCAGGCCGACCATTGCACCAAGGTGGTAGCGCCGGTCAGCGGCGCGCGAACACCGCAGAGCCAACGACGCCGCCGATTCAGGTCGCGGATCACTGGATCCGAAGTGGTACGAGGCTCGGAATTCTCGGCCGGGTAATCCGAGAGGGCGGACTGCTCTTCGTAGCGTCCGTAACCTTCCCCCGTCCGTCGGCGGCATCCACCCTGGGCTCGGCAACCGGCAAGAATAATTGTCGCCGACCGGCAACTCTAATTGTCGTCATCAAAGATCCGGCTCAAGAGCGCGGCTCTTCGACGACGCGTACGAGCTGCAGCAGGTCGATGGGCTTGACGAGGTGCTTGTGGAAGCCGGCGGCGGCGGCGCGCTGGCGGTCGGATTCCTGGCCGTAGCCCGTAATCGCGATCAGACGCAGCTCGCGCGACGGTCCGGGGATCTCGCGCAGCCGCTGTGCGAGCTCGTAGCCGTCCATGACCGGCAGCCCGATGTCGAGCAGGGCGGCGTCGGGCTGGAACGACTGCGCGACCTGCAGCGCGGTCAGGCCGTCATGCGCGACCTCGACGAGGTATCCGAGCTCGTTGAGGGCGTGCTGGAGGCTCAGGGCGGCATCGCGGTTGTCGTCGACGATGAGGATGCGCTTGCCCCGTGCATCGGCGGCGCGCTGCGGGCGTTCGGCCGCGGCGGGTGCCGTGGTGGCTTGAAGCAGATCGACGGCGGGGAGCTCGACGGTGAACTCGCTCCCCGCGCCATCGCCATCGCTGTGGACGGTGATCGCGCCGCCATGGAGCTCCACGATGCTGCGCGCGATCGTGAGCCCGAGCCCGAGGCCGCCCTTCGAGCGGTCGAGGGTCTGGGACTGCTGGACGAACAGATCGAAGATCTTGCCGAGCATGTCCGGCGTAATCCCGACGCCTTCGTCCTTGACGCGCAACTGGATGCAATCCGCCTGGCGCATGGCCCGCACGAGGATGAGGGATCCCGGATCGCTGTATTTCGCGGCGTTGATCAGGAGGTTCGAGATCACCTGCGCCAGGCGCTCCGGATCGGCGTCGAGGCCGAGGCCGTTCTGCGCGACGTGCACCTCCAGCCGCTGGCGTCGCTGCTCGAGCATCGGGCTGGACAGCTCGATCGCGCGCGCGACGGACTCGGCGAGCTCCATCGGCCGCCTGCGTAGCTCGATCTTGCCCCGCGTGATGCGCGAGACGTCGAGGAGGTCGTCGACCAGCCGCATGAGGTGGCCGACCTGGCGCTCCATGACGTCGAGCTCCCTGAACTCTGCGCCGCGCAGCCGGAGGATCTGGAGGCTCGTGAGGATCGGAGACAGCGGGTTGCGCAGCTCGTGCCCGAGCATCGCGAGGAAGTCGTCCTTCGCGCGGTTCGCGGCGCGGGCGGCCTCGCCAGCCGAAAGCCGCGCGCGCGACAGCTCGAGGTTGGCGCGGACGCGGGCGCGCAGCTCGCGCGCCGAGAACGGCTTGATCAGGTAGTCGTCCGCGCCGGCGTCGAGGCCATCGACCCGGGCCTCCTCGCCTGCGCGCGCCGAGAGCATCACGATCGCGATGTGACGAGTTCGCGCATCGGCGCGCAGCTCGCACACGAGCTCGAAGCCGTCGAGCCCCGGCATCATGACGTCGGCGAGCACGAGCGCCGGTGGATCGCGCCGCGCGGCCTCGAGCGCGGCCAGCCCATCGGCGACCGCCTCCACGTCCCACTCCTCGCCGAGCAGGCGAGCGAGGTACTCGCGCATGTCGCGGTTGTCGTCCGCGAGGAGCACGCGCAGCGCTCCCCTCGCCGCGACGCGGCCCTGCTCGGGGCTCGGCGGCGCGGCAGCCGCTCGTCCGTTCGAGGACCACGCGAGCGCCTCCTCGATGTACGCGGGCGAGCTCGACGCCCTCCGGGCGAGCGCCTCCGGGGGGCGTGTCTCGTCGACCGGCACGCGGCGCGCGCCGCGCGGCACGAGCACCGTGAACGTGCTGCCGGCGCCCGGCGTGCTGGTGACGCGCACCTCGCCGCCCTGCACACTGACCAGCTCGTGCACGAGCGCGAGCCCGATGCCGGAGCCCTCGTCGCTGCGGGCGCGCTGGCCCTCGATGCGGTGAAAGCGCTCGAACAGCCGCGGCAGCTCGTGCTCCGCGATGCCTTCGCCCGTGTCGGCCACCTCGAGGCGCACGCGCTCCGCCTCGGCGCCGAGCCGCACGTCGATCGAGCCCTCGAAGGTGAACTTGAACGCGTTCGAGAGCAGGTTCAGCACGATCCTCTCCCACATGTCGCGATCGACATGGACCGGCTCGGGGAGCTCGGGGCAGTCGACGCGCAGGGTGAGCCCGGCGTGCTCGACGGCGGCGCGGAACGAGCTCGCGAGGTCCCGCGTGAGCGCCGCGAGGTCGACGGGCTCGTACGAGGCCTGGATCCGGCCGGCCTCGATGCGGGAGAAGTCGAGCAGCGCGTTGACGAGCTTCTGCAGGCGCAGCGCGTTGCGGTGGAGGACCTCGATCGGCTCACGCTGCGGGGCGGCCAGGGCGCCGTACGCGCCGGCCAGGAGCTCCTCGGCCGGCCCGAGCATCAACGTGAGCGGCGTGCGGAAGTCGTGGCTCACGTTGCTGAAGAACGTCGTCTTGGCGCGATCCAGGTCGGCGAGCGCCTCGGTACGCTGGGCGAGGGCGTCGTGCGCGCGCTTGCGGTCGGTGATGTCGTAGACGAGCTGCGCGAACTGATCGCCGCCGCGCGGGAAGAGACCCACGCTCAGCCAGCGTCCGAGTCCCTCGTCGGACTGGTTGTGCTGTTCGAGCCGCATCGGCGCGCGCGACGCCACGACACGGGCGCACGCCTCCAGACGCGCGCCGGCCATGGCCTCGGCGCCGGGCACGCCGTGCTGCTGCTCGAACGCCGCGTTGGCTTCGAGCACGCGGTAATCGACGGCACGGCGGGCGTCGTCGCGCACGACCTCGCACAGCGCGAATCCTTCCTCCATCGTCTCGAAGAGCGAACGGTATTTCTCTGCGCTCTCCCGGAGCGCAGCCGCCGCGCGCGCGGCCATCGCCGACAGCATCACCGTCTCGCGCAGCAGCACCCCTAGCACGAAGAGCGCCGCGAGCAGGCCGTACGCGCGGCCGAGGTAGTAGCCCAGCTGGTAGCGGCTGGTGACCAGCACCGCACTGAGCAAGACATCGATCGCGAGCGCGACGAGCGTGACCGCGAGCCACGCGTCGATGACGCGCCGGAGACGGGTCTTCCAGCCGAGCGCGCCGAGCGCCGCGACGTGGACGAGCCAGGTCACCGCGAGCACCAGGGTCGTGACTCGGGAATGCTGGGTGTCCCCGCGCATGAGGGGCGGCATGACGCGATCGCCGACCGTCACGACCGCGATGGCCGCGAGCGCGAGGGCGAGCGTGCCCGCCAGCGCGATCATTCCGGTCCGCCGGCGCGCGGCGTCCGGGACGGCCGCGTGCGCCGGTTCCGTGCGCGCCATCAGCGCGTACGCGCCGATGAACACGGGAAACACGGCGTGCCACGCGACCCACAACCACGCCGCGGTCTGCTCGCCGCCGATCATGGTCCCGGGGACGAGGGCGTTCGGGACGCTCAACGCGTGGGCCCCGACGACGAGCGGAGTGAAGACGTACGCGCACGCGAGCACCAGCAGGCTGCGCCGGTGGAGATGCTCGAACTGTGCGTAGAGGAGCACCGCCGCCAGCGTCTCGAGGACAAAGATCGCGGTGTCGTAGATCGGGACGAACTGCGGGATCGCGAGCACGCGCCAGTGCGCCAAGGGCGCGGTGACCGCGAACGCGACGACGAGGACGGCCATGGCGAGGAACGCCTGGCGCCGATCACGCGCCGTGGCGATCGCGGCGCCGAGGAACCCCTCGTTCCGATCGTTAACCATCGCCGGAGTCTACGCGCCGGTCGGCGACGGGGATACGGCCCTCCTCGAGTTCTCGGGGCGGAGTACGAGGCCTGGTCATTGCACGGCATCGCCGAAAGGGAGGTTTGCGATGTCTGCCCATTGCTGGTGAACGAGCCCCGCGAAGGCTGCGAATTTCGCTGCGAGCGCTGTCATGCGACCGTGCGCGTGAACAAGAGCGATCCGATTCCGAGATGTCCGAATTGCGGCAATAAAACGTTCGATACCCGACGGCACGAGACCTCAGGGCGAGCTGCGCACTGAGCGTTGCGAGGCTGACGGGGCGGGGTATTTCTGACCTGACCGCTTCGAGGCCCCCCTGACCATGCCGCGGTGCCGCCTCACCGCCGAGGGTCCTCGGTTGCCGCAACCAAGCCGTGCGTAGGGTAAGGCACGCCTGGATCTGCGTACCGATGCGCGGACGTCGAGAGAGGTACATCTGACATGGGAACATCGGTGGCAATACCGTCGTGCGACGTGCCATTGCTAACCCAGGAGTACCTCGGCGGCGATCACGGCAGGATCTCGATCTCGGCGAGCTCGAGCAGGTGGCCATTGATGCCGTCCGTGCCGAGCTTCGTGGCGAAGATCCGGATCCTGTCCGTCGTGTCGGAGCTGCCCCAGGTGAACACCTGGGCCGCATTGCCGGGCTGCGGATAGGCCGTCTGCGTCACCCGATCGAGCCACGTCACGCCGTTCCACACCTGCAGCGTGAAGTCGATCGGGAAGCCCTTGCCGACGTTGCCGGGATCGTTGCGCGGAAACAGCACGATCTTCGAGAACGTCTTCGACGACGGCATCTGCAGCGCGACCCACTCGGTGTGATCCGCCGCGATGCCGAGCTGGCTCGCGAACCCAGCCGCGCCACCCGGCACGGAGTTCTCGCTGCCATCCGCCACGTGGGTCGTCGACCAGCCCGAGTCCTCGTACGAGCTCGAGGCCGTCACCGTCGCGCCGATGGCGAGGTTGACGCCGCCGCCGACGGCGGTCCACGGGCCGAAGCTACCCACGCTGCCGGTCTCGCGGCGGATCTGTAGCTCGCCTTCGAGGCCGACCACGCCGACCACCGCGTGCCCGCTGGCGTCGGTCGCAGCGGACGGGAAGGTGGGTACCTGGTTCTGGAGATCGCTCCACGTCGCGTTGAACGACGAGTTGATGCTGGGCTGCCAGTTCGCGCTGATACCGTCGAAGCCGTTGCGGGCGAACAGCAAGATGTTGCCGCTCGTTCGCCGCATGGCCGCGATCGCGCCGGTGCCACCGGTGCCGGTGTTGCCGAGGTCGGCCTGCGCCCAGCCACCGCCGGTCAGCTGGTAGCTCGTCATCACGTCGCCGGTGGTCTCACCGCGCCAGAACACCTGGAGCCGACCGTCCTGGTTCTTGGTCACGGTGGGCGGGCCGGCGACCGACAGCGAGGATCCGACCGGGAAGCCGGCCGTGTCGGCGTCGTACGTGGCGGAGCCCGATGCGGCCTGGACCCAGTGCGCCATCCAGCGTTGCATGGTCGACGCAAACACATGAACGCGCCCATCCTCTGCGCAGATCGCCGCGACGCCGTCGATCACGTCATACGCGGTGGCAACCGGCACGGAGAGTGACGTCCAGGTCGATTGCGGGACACCGCCGATCAGCGCACGTACACTCACGTGACCGCATGTGGTGCGCGCGGCGACGACCACGTTGTCGGCGCCGTCGACGGCGATCGCAGGCGTGCCGAGCCAGCGTCCGTACGCGTCCTCCAGGCCGCCGCCAACAGGGGCCGAGCAGGCGCTCGCGCCGGTACCGAAGTCGGGGTTACCGAGCGAGGCCCAGCCGCTCCAGGCGCCCGTGCCGGCACTCCGGATGTTGTAGACGATATTGAGTGGCGTCGTACCGCCCGCTGGGTAAGTGTGGCCCTGATCATCGGGATGCTGCAACGCGACCACGATGAGGTCGCCGTTGGCCTTGGTCGCCGAGCTCACCGCCGGGGCGAGCGGACCACCGCCGAGGAACGTCGGCCCGATCCAGGCGCCGCCGGGCGTCACCTCGAGCCACCACGCGAGCTGGCGATCCATGACCGAGAACGCGGCGAGCCGGCCATCCGGCAGCGACGTCATCCATGACGCACTCGCGGGATAGCGCTCGAAGGTGCGGAGCGGCCATCCGAGATATCCGCTCAGATCGCCGGCCTGGGTCTGAGCGCAGGTGTAGTAGAGGGCATTCTTGTCGTAGGGCGTCGCGGCGGTCCCCACGTACGCGTGGAAGCTGTCCGACTTGCGCTGGCGCTCCCCTGCGCCGAGATTGGCGGGTTGATCGGCGATCGAGTACGCCTGGTAGAACAGCGTCTGGAGCTTGCCGCTGCCGGCGGGCCCGGCGTACTGCTGGAGCGCCTCGCTGACAAACCGAGCCGTGTACACATGGTCGTTGTTGTCATTACCCACGAGGAAGAAGACTTCAGGCTCGTTCGGATCAGGGTGGTCGGGGTCGTAGGCGGGGTTCCTGATATAACGTTGATACGGCTGCGGATCGAGCATCCTGATCACGCTCGGCTGGTAGGCGTTGAGCAGCGTGACGAGATCAGCGAGGAGAAACTCTCGGTTGTATTCGTAGCTCGGAATACCGAGATCGGACGCCGCGGGGAACGTGGTCCCTGGCGACGCCACCAGCACCGGAGGTATCGTGGGAAAGCTCGGGTCGCCGGAATTGTCGAACAGGCATGCCACGAACGACCCGTCGCATCCATCGTGCCCCCCGATGCTCGGATCTCCGCCATCAGGGAGGTTGAGAAAGACCAGCTGGATCTGGGCCGCACCCTGCAGCGCGTCGATCTCGATCAGCCGTCCGTTGACGTTGTACGCACCGCGGTTCCACACGTTGGGCAACCCGGCCATCTGCGCGTATGCGGCCCGCATGCCGTCTTCGCGGTGGTGCGCGAACACGAACCGGTTCTCGGCTACCAGCGGGGCGCATCCCGGCGGCGGGTTCACCTCCTCGGCAACGGCCTCTCCGGCCGTGGTGACCACGGTGACGGTGCCGTACCCGGCTCCGAGGAAGTTCTGCAGATCCGGATTCATGAACAGCGTGTCGTCGTCCTCGTGACCGACAAACTGCATCACGGTATAGCCGCTGTTGATCGGTGACATGAGCGTACCGGTTTGAGGCTCCGGAGTACCAGCTGACCCGCACGCCGCTGAGACCAGACTCCACAATATGATTGCATTGACTCTGCGAAGCATTTGAACGGCACCTTAGGGCACAGGGGGAGAGCTGGCCAGTCGAGGTGGGGCGATTTCTGCCCTCGGTGGCCCGTTCGCAATGAGCAGCACACGTTTTGAATCTTTGTGCGGCTCCGCTGCATCCCACCCGCATGGGATCCGCAGGTCGACTCCAGGCGAGCGCGTTCGTCGAGGGACGGTTGGCCTCAACGTCGAGCAAACGCGAACGCTGATTGAAACCGGGTGAGGATGATGTTGTCGAGATCCTTGCCGGGCATCGGCCGCAGCCTCATCATGGCTTCTTCGCTCGCGCACCTGGTCCCGCACCTACGGCTGCGGTGAGCGGCGCTCTCGATCGTGCTGCGGGCCGTGAGTCACGCACGAGACGTCTCGGCTTGATCGAGTGACGCGGCGCGACGAGGCGCCGCTTTCAGCACCGGTTGCTGCCAAGTCGCTGCGCTCCCCTGGGAGCCGACGCCGCAGGGCCGAGCGGTTCGATCCGCTGACCGCTCCCGTGCGTCACGGCGAACGAGCTGCTCCCCCAGCCCCGCGCGGCTCGTGCGCCGAGTGGGTGTGCATCGGGCACGACGTGACCGAGGAAGCTGTATCAGGTCGAGGCCGAGATCCGAGATCGAATCCGGAGGCCAAGCTCGTGGTGCGTGACCTGCCAGCATTGCTTTGTGGCAGGTGCGGCGCAATCCACATTCCTGGACAGACAGCAATGTTCCACGCTTATCGCGAACCTCTCGAAACTCCTCGATGGTAGGCGATGGCACCTCGTGTACCTGGCAATGTCAGCTGATCGGAGGCCGGCGCGTTTAGTGAACGCGGAGTGTTGCTTGTCGGCGATGTAGAGGCAAAATTATTGGAGGAGTACGTCCTCACCGCGTTCGCCCCTGTGCTCGGCGAGGCTACGCCGGAAGCGCGCGCGCAGCATCAGCGCGCCGGCGTCGTCGGGCAGGAGCGCGAGCACCCGCTCGACCGCCTCGATGCCGCGCGCGAACGGCGCATCGACCGCACCGCCGCCGTGGAGCTCCTTCCACAGCGCGGCGAGCTCCAGCTCGGCGCGCGCGCGGTGCACCGCTGGAACGCTCGGGCCGATGACAGCAGCGGCCTCGAGCGCGTGCCGACCCGAATCGAGGTCGGCGGCAGCCTGCTCCGGGTGCACCTCGGCGCGCGCGTGCAGGATCTCGCCGCGCAGGAGCGGGACCTCGTACGACCACGCGCGTCCGTCGCTGCCCCGATCGATCATGTCGAGCTGCGCGAGCGCGTCGTCGAACCGGTTCTCGTAAAAGGCGATCAGCGCTGCCACGTACGCGGGTGACAGCACCGCGGGCCCGCCGCTCTTGCGCAGGTAGCGCAGCGCGGGATCCCGGTAATGCTGCTCGATGTCGCGACGGCGCTGCGCGCGCTGCTCCTTCGGCAGATCGGATCGCTCGAGCTCGCGGAGCGCGCGCTGATAGAGCCGCCCCTGGACCAGCGCCAGCGCGTAGGCAACCCGCGGCTCGTGACCGCGCTGCCACGCCGCTGCAAGCTCGGCCGCGGCGCGGTCGTCATCGTCGAGAGCGAGGTGGCCGCGCCCGAGCGCGTAGTACCCCGGCCCCGCGGCCAGGTCGCCCCCGGCCTGGATCTCGGCGGCGAGCTCCTTCATCTCGCCGCGCAGCCGGTCGCGATCGGACCGGAGATCATGCGCGGGCGCGAGCGCCGAATAGCGCGCCATCGACTCGATACGCTCGACCCGCTCGGTGAACCGGCGCGCCAGCTCCGCCCGCCGCCCCGCCTGCCAGCGCTCGCGCAGGCCGAACCCGAGCGCGACCGCGACCAGCACGACCGCCACGGTCGCGCCGGCGACCACCCGGCGGTGGCGGCGGAGCCGCTTGCGCAGCCGGTAGCCGAGCCCGGCAGCCGACCGCGCCTCGACCGGCTCACCGCCGAGGTAGCGGCCCAGGTCGTCGGCCAGCGCGCGCGCCGAGTCGTAGCGCGCGGCGCGCTCCTTCTCGAGGCACCTCAGCGCGATCGCCTCGAGATCCGCCGGCACGTGCGGATCGATCGCGCACGGCCGGATCGGCTCGTCGGTGATGACCCGGGTCAGCACCGCGAGTTGGTTCGGGCCCTCGATCGGCGGGCGGCCCACGAGCAGCGTGTAGAGCGTGGCGCCCAGGCTGTAGACGTCGGCCCGGCGATCGAGCTGCTTGACCTCGCCGCGCGCCTGCTCCGGCGCCATGTAGGGCGGCGTCCCCAGCACCGTGCCGGTCATCGTCGTGGCGTTCGTCCAGTCGCGCGCCAGCCCGAAATCCATCACGAACGGCCGCAGCTCGCCATCGGCGCCTCGCTCGACCATGATGTTCGACGGCTTGAGATCGCGGTGGATGAGCCCGACGCGGTGCGCCTCGGCGACCCCGAGCGCCGCGTCGCGCATCACGATCGCCTTCTGCTCGAAGCTCAGCTCGCCGATCAGCTCCGACAACGGCCGGCCATTGATATGCTGCATGGCGATGTAGAACCGCCCTCGCACCTCGCCGACCTCGTATACCTTGCACACCCGCTCGTCATTCACCCGCGCCTGCGCTCGAGCCTCCCCGACGATGCGTCGCGCCAGCTCCAGATCGTCGCTGCGCACGAACTTGATCGCGACATTGCGATCAAGCCATAGGTCTCGCGCAAGGAACACCCGGCCCATGCCGCCTTGCCCGAGCAATCGGATCGGCTCGTAGCGGTCCCAGCCCGGCACCGGGAACGCTTCGGGGTCGGCGCGGTCCCCGGAGGCGGAGCTGAGCGCGGTCGGTCGGCTCCACGTCCTGGCCTGATCCGTTCTGTTGGTGTCCCGGACTTCCCTCGCAGTGACCTGGTAGCCCAACCCCTCCTTTGTCTGGCAGATCATGGGCGCGCACAACGATGCCAAGGTCGATTCCGAGATCCGGCCGGCCGTGCGCAGCCACTCGAGCAAGCCCTGCCCGGCCTGCGCCGCCTCGCCGCCGACCTCCCGCGCTTCCTCGGCGGACAGGATCCCCTCGGCGACCACGATCTGGACCGCCGCCTCCTGATCTTCTTTCTCGACCATCGCTGCGAACGTACCCGGTATCCGGCTCGAGACGACCGCGCCCGATGCCAAACTTAGGTGCGGTTACGCCGGCTACGTAAAGTAGCGTAGTCGTATCTCGTATCCATCCCGGACCCGATGACAATGGCAACAGTGCGCTCGTGCTCGGGTGTCGTGCTGTCCGGTTGTTCGCCCTGCGAGAACATCGCATGGCATTTCCCACTCGCCCCTCAGCAATTGCCTTTGTTACCCGGAACGCGAGCTCGGTGCGAGCAAACGGTTGCGAGCAAACAGTATTGTTGCGACATGGCGTACTGGTAAGGTTCGCCTCGTGCAAGAAGATCGCGGGTGGCAGCGATTACGCCGCTGCGCGGAGCGCGTTCGAGTGAGCCGTCGCGATGGATCCCGCGATCGAGCGGCATTGATCCGAGCAGGGCGGCAACGCGATCCTGCTCGTCCGGATCGCCGCGCGAGAACGCGATCCGGCAGCGGCCACGCGCTGGCTCGAACACGCGGCCCGGCACGGCGGCAACTCGACTTCGCCCGCCACGACCGCGCCCTGCGCGACCTGCTCGGCGACCGCCGCCTTCTGCAGCTCCTAGGAGCTGACTGGCAGAGATGAGGGCGGACATGAGAGCACTCGCGAGCACGCTGCGAACCGCCGGGAACCAGCGCTGCCGCGATCGGGGCCCCCCGGCGCACGCGATCTATGTATTGTTTGATGCCGATCATCCGCTCGCCCCGTCGTCACGCCATCGCCTCGACGATGTGAGCGAGGTGGAGATCGCGCGCGGTGAGAGCCAAGGCGCCGAGCGGGCGCGCGTCGGCGGCAGGCTTCGGTTGTCGCTCAGGCTCTCCGATCCGCGCGTGTCCCGCCCCCACGCGTTCCTGCGCCGCGAGGACGACCGTTGGATCATCCAGGATCTGCGGTCCACCAACGGGATCTGGATCAACGGTGCGCTCCACCGCGAGGCGCTGCTCGGCGATGGCGACGTGATCGAGCTCGGCCACACCTTCCTGCTCTATCGGATCTACGGCGCGCTCGACGATGATCGCGCCGATGCCGACCAGCCACGCGCGATCGGCACGTTCTCGACGTGGGTGCCGTCGCTCGCCGCGAGGCTCGCGCAGCTCGAGGCCATCGCCCGATCGCAGATCGCGGCCCTGATCCTCGGACCGACCGGAGCGGGCAAGGAGCTGATCGCGCGCGCGATCCACGCGTGTTCGGGGCGCGCTGGGCCGTTCGTGCCGGTCAACTGTGGTGCGATCCCGCGCGAGCTCGTGGGTAGCCTGTTGTTCGGGCACCGCCGCGGCGCATTCTCGGGTGCTCACGCCGATCAGCCTGGCCTGGTCGTCACCGCGGCCGGCGGGACGTTGTTCCTCGACGAGATCGCCGAGCTCCCGCTCGAGCTGCAGCCGGCCTTGCTGCGCGTCCTCGCGGAGGGCGAGGCACTGGCGCTTGGCGCGACGACCTCGACGCGCGTCGATCTTCGCGTCGTCGCGGCCACCCACCAGGACCTCGAGCGGATGTGCGCCGACGGCCGATTCCGCGAGGATCTCCTGGCGCGCCTGAGCGGGTTCGTGCTGCACCTTCCTTTCCTCACCGAGCGCCGCGAGGATCTCGGGCTCATCGTCTCGGCGCTGCTTCACCGCCTCGCTGGCGAGCGCGCCGGGCGTATTTGCTTCACCGGAGAGGCCGCGCGGGCGCTCCTTCTCCACGCGTGGACGCGCAACGTCCGCCAGCTCGAGCTGCGGCTTGCCAGTGCGCTGCAGATCGCCGGTGGCGCGCCGATCTCGGTCGAGCACCTGGCGCTCGAAGCCCCGAGCGCGCCCGCGCCTCTCCGCCGCCGGTGGATGGGGCCGGAGCTCGAGCGGCGGAATCAATTGATCCGCCTGCTCGCGCGCAACGGCGGCAACATCACCGCATCGGCGCGCGAGCTCGGCAAGCCGCGCTCGCAGCTCCAGCGGTGGATGAAGAAGTACGCGATCGACCCGCGAGGCGAGCTCCCCGACGAGCCAGATCGCGGGTAGTCCAGCAGCTATACGCGCACGCAACGTCCCAGATCCTGATCGCGGGCCGCGGCTTACCGACGTTATGCGCGATCCCAGACCTTGAGGGTTTCATCATCCGAGGCCGACACCACGTGCCTGCCGTCTGGCGTCATTGCGCAAGCATTCACCGAGCCGACGTGGCCTTGCAAGGTGACGACTTCACGCCCCGTCGCCACGTCCCAGACCTTGAGGGTTTCGTCAACCGAGCCGATACCACCTGCTGTCCGTCTGGTGTCACCGCGCACGCATTCACCGAGCCAGCATGGCCCCGCATGGTGACGACCTCCTGTCCCGTCGCGGTGTCCCAAATCTTGAGCGTCTGGTCAATCGAGGCCGACACCACGAACCGGCCATCCGGAGTCGCAGCGCACGCGGTTACTCCGAAGGCGTGGCCTTGTTCGACAAGGCCCTCGCGATGGCCCAGAAGCTCACGGCGGCCGACTCGACCAACACCCAATGACAGCGAGACCTCTCGGTGTCCTACGGGTGGCTGGGCATCGTCGCGATGAGCGCCGGCAAGTTCGACGATGCGCGCGGCTAGTTCGAGAAGGCCCTCACGGTGATCGATTGCTGGGACAACGCTACCAATGCGCCGGCTCGGCCTGCGACTCATCGCGCACACAGTCATTCGAGGACGTGCGGCGTCACTGATGCGCTCTGCGGAATTAGCGGTGTGCGCCGTAGCGTGCAGCAATTGGATCCGGGTCGAACGCTTCGCACACGCGATACTGGATCGGTGCAAGCAACGTGTCTTCCGCGTCGCTCACGCCAAACAAGCGAGAGGCAGTCCGGGTCTCGAGGTCAAGCAGGTATCCGGGGGACGCGAACATGGTCTTGTTTTTTGTGCAGCAGTCCGTGCCATCCGGACAATCTTCGTTGCGACATTCATCCCAGACGCCAACACGTTGCGTCCGGCCATTGAAGGTAATTTCCACCCAATGATACTTATCCCTCTCCCAGTCCGATGAATCAACCGCGGCGATTGGTACATTGTTATAGAAGTTGTCGGTCAATCCGGTGAAATCGACGACGCTTCCCGCATTGGGATCATCGGAGGAGCTGTTATTGTAACCAGTGATCGTCCCGGTGTTCCACGGGCCGCACCCCGGATCGTTGGGCATTTGCACAGCAAAGCATCCGCCATTGTTGCCGCAGTTGGGGATCCAGTTGTTGCACGCCCATTGGGCGTCTTCTTGCCGGTGGCCCCACCAGATCGCTACCGTGCCCTGATAGCTACCATCTCCCGACAAGTAGCAGCTCCAGGTGGTGGTGATGTCCGCCGGCCTGTGCACCGCGGTGCTCTGCGTGGCTGCATCCTCCTCAGGTACGTCATCAGTCGCGTAGGCCGCCGCCGCCGTCAGCAGGGGCATGGTGAGAAACATCGCTGCGATCGTTGCTGTCTTCATAACGTCATTCGCTTTCTGTTGAGGGTCATGGCCAGCTACCGAAGCCCTTGGCTCCGACTTGGCCACGGAGCACCGTAGAGCACGGGGCATGCCGGTGGTGAGCCTCTCGATCTCCCTGTAACACCACACGCGCTGGCTGTATCCTGGCGCGACGCCCGAGCGGCGCTACTGCGGCGCTACACAGCGCGCCTTCTCGACTTCACCAGGACCGAGGCCTCGCACCACCACCTCGACCTCCCGCTCGAGCACTACCGGCAGCAGGTGCGCCAGGCGCTCTTCTCAGACCCGGTACCGGCCGGTCCAGAATCACGCGGAATCAGGTGAACGCCGGTCCAGCTGCGCCTGTACGCAGTACCCCTCAGGGCGGCAGACCGGTGAACCGGTTGCTTCGCAAAATCGAGAACCTCGGCTTCGAGGTCATCGGAATCCGGGCAACAAGCCGCCTGAACCGCACCCCGCGCGTGCCGGAGAGTTCGTCCTAGCTGCTTGACCACTCGAGATCTGATTCTTCGGGGAGCTCGCCTCGCGGGCCGAGCGCGTACTTCTTCATCCACCGCTAGAGCTGCGAGCACGGCTTGCCGAGCTCGCGTGCCGACGCGGTGATGTTGCCGCCGTTGCGCGCGAGCAGGCGGATCAATTGATTCCGCCGCTCGAGATCCGGCCCCATCCACCGGCGGCGGAGGGGCGCCGGCGAGCTCGGGGCTTCGAGCGCCAGGTGTTCGACCGAGATCGGCGAGCCGCCAGAGATCTCGTCGAGGAACAACGTCCCACCGGCCGCGGCGACAACCAGACCAGGCTGATCCGCGGCTCGCCCTGAAGCACCTGCCCGGCGTGGCGACGCTCGGCGCCAAGGCCTGGGTCGGCGGGCTCCAGCGACGGCTTCACCGCGGCCCGACGCTGCCGGCCGGGCAACCCCGCCTCCCCAGCGACACGACCGCCGAACGACGACGCCGACGAGGCCATCATCGCAGAGCACCTGCCAGCGGTTGCGGCCCGCGTGTCGTGATCGCAGGGCACACCCACGCCCCCGGAGTATCCGCCTCGGCGCCGACCGCACATACATCAACACTGGCACGTGGTCAGATCTGATCCCGTGGCCTCCGCTCGGCCCGGACGAAGACGCCAGGGCGTTCATCGATGAGCTCGATGCCAACCAGGTGGCGATGCAGCCTCGACTGCCGTGGGCGCTCGTCGACGAGCGCGGCGCCCAGCTGCTTGCTGCGCTTCGCGGACCCGGCGCACCATGACCGTGCGGGATGTAGCTGCGAACACGGCGGCAGCCAGGTAGCCAGCCGCCGCACCGCCGCCTCGGGCATGATCCAGGAACTGGGCCGAGGATCAGTACTAAGATAGACACCGAGGAACGGCTCGCCTGGCAGCAGATCTGGTCGACCACGACCGGCAGGAGCACGACGAGGGACCAGATTCCCTTTTGGGTGTCGAGTGTTGAACGAGGAAATGCACATGCGTGCGCTGGACGCCGAAGGGATGATCCGAAGGGATTCACGCCAAGCGGTGGTGAACGTGGCTTTGCGACTCGCCTAGCCACACGATTACGCGATGAGCAAACTATTCCACCTGCGTGGAATGCTCCAACTTCCCGACGACGCATAGTGTTGATTAGAGCAATACCACCGAGAGCCATTTCCGTGTCCTGATAACGCACGCCGTGCTTTTCGGCCCATGTCCGACGCAGCCGCTGCAGGCATCTGCAGATCGCGAATCGCGCGTGCGTCATTCGCTACCCGGGCACCGCTGCTCGTGAATTCGTTCGAACTCCGCGATCACGAGACCAGGCAAGCCCCGATAACTCCGGTGGCCCATAATTTGAAGTCGCTGTGCGTGAGAGGGCTACGTGCGAGAGGCAACGCTCATCACCGCGCTCTGGGTCTGTCTGTCGAGCACTGGGCTGCGTGCCGAGCCGATGCGAGATGCGACCGCGTGGTTGAACGCTGCATACCAGCTCAAGGCGAGCGGCGATCTCGGGGGCGCCGTCGAAGCGCTCCGCGCCGCACGCGCCGCCGGTGCCGAGCCGCAGCGGATCGCGCTCGAGCTCGCGTACACCCACCTCGCCCTCGGCGAGACAGGCGCGGCGCGCGACGAGCTCGTCACCGCGTCGCGCGGTCCCAACGCGGAGCTCGCCGAGCAAGCACGCGCCCAGCTCGCGGCGCTGCCGGGTGCGTGGTGGGCCGACGTCTACGTCGAGTCGTTCGGCTGGCACCGCATGCACGGTGCCGTCGAATCGACGGATCTGGTCCCGACGGTGCGCGTCCGCGGCATGCGCCGGCTCGCGTCGTCACCCGAGCTCAACGTCTACGTGTTCGCGCAGGCCACGCGCGATACGTCATCGCGCGGGGTCGGCGCAGCGACGCCGCAGATCTACGCCGATGATCGCGCGCTCACGGGCGGTGGCGTGCTGGTCCGGATGTGGCATGGCCGGCTCGGGATGTTCGCGCAGCTCGGCCCCGCAGTGCCGCTGATCGACGACGGCCGCGCGCGCGTCGCGCTCGATCTCCGAAGCGGCGCGTACCTGGCACTCGCGACGACGGCGTGCTCGCAGCGCGGGCACGCGACGTGTGCCGAGGTCTATGCCGAGAGCATCTACACGAGCCGCTTCGATCACGACGTCCAGGCGTTCGCGCGCGGGCGCCTCGCGCGCTCGTACCTCGACACCGGCGCGCTCGGCTGGCAGCTGTTCGTGGAAGGCCGCGGCGCCGTCGATCGCAACGGCGATTACTACAACAACTTCGTCGACGTCGGCGCCGGACCGCGCTGGCGGCTTCGCACCGCGGTTCCCGTCGACCTCTTGCTCGGTGGTCACGTCGGCAGGTACCTCGGTCGGGCGAGTCGCGATCCCGCACCGAGCTCGCTCGAATACGCGGACCTTCGCATCCTCGCAACCACGTACGTGGTGTTCTAGATGTCGCAGGCCATTCTCGACCTCGCCACGAACGCCCTCGCCTTGCCGATCTCGGCCGGGATCCTCGCCAACGGGCTCGAAGAGGTCGGAATGGACGTGCAGTACTTCGTGCGCGGCCTCCACAAGCGTAAGCGCCGCGCGATCACGATGGAGGAGCTCGCGGCCGCGCCGCCGCACCGGATCGCGATCATGGTCCCGGCGTGGCATGAAGCCGAGGTGATCGAGAGCATGCTCGAGCACAACCGGCGCAGCCTCGACTACGACCCGGCGCTGTTCGACATCTTCTGCGGGACCTACCAGAACGATCTCGCGACCCAGGAGCGCGTGGCCGCGGTCGCGCGGCGCCACCACAATATTCACAAGGTCGTGGTCCCGCACGACGGACCGACGTCGAAGGCCGACTGCCTCAACTGGATCTACCAGGGCATCGTCCTCGAGGAGCACCGCCGCGGCCAGCGCTTCGACATCTTGCTCATGCACGACGCGGAGGACGTGATCCACCCGCTCGCGCTGCGCCTGTACGGCCTGCTGATCCCTACCTACGAGTTCGTACAGACGCCGGTGTTCTCGTTGCCGCTCCGCACCCGCAAGCTGGTCGCGGCGACCTACATCGACGAGTTCGCCGAGCATCACCTGAAGGACATGATGGTGCGCGAGGCGATCGGCGGGTTCGTGCCATCCGCGGGCGTCGGCAGCGCGTTCGCGCGCGACGCGTTCGAGGACATCGCGCTCGCGCACGACCAGCACCCATTCAACGTCGAGAGCCTGACCGAGGACTACGAGATCGGCCTCAAGTTCCGGCTGGCTGGTAAGCGCGTCCACTTCGCGTGCCGGTCGCTGCAGCGCACGCGCACGATTCCCCGCCGGCTGTTCCGTGGCGAGCGGCGCGTCGTCGACGAGGAGATCATCGCGACGCGCGAGTACTTTCCGAGCGGGTTCTTGTGCTCCGTGCGCCAGCGCGCGCGCTGGATCACCGGCGTCGCGCTCCAGACCTGGCGCCAGATCGGATGGCAGGGCTCGGCCGCGGTCCGCTACTGCCTGTGGCGCGATCGCAAGGTGATCGCGACCAACTCGCTGCTGATCGGCGCGTACCTCTGGTTCGCGCTGACCGGCGCCCGCATGGCGCTGACGTCCGCGGAGATGGGGTCGATCATTTCGCCGCACTCGCTGGTGTGGTGGCTGATGAGCGTCAACCTGCTGCTGCTCGTATGGCGCGCCGCGATGAAGATGCGCTTCGTGGGCAGCCTCTATGGCCCCGCCCACGCGCTCGCGAGCGTACCGCGGTTGATCATCGCGAACCTGATCGGGCTGACCGCGACGGCGCGCGCCATCCGCCAGTACACGGTCCACGCGTTGACCGGCAAGCCGCTGCGCTGGTGCAAGACCGCGCACGAGTACCCGAGCTTCGAGGTGCTCGCGTCGGACCAGCGCCGGCTCGGCAAGTTCCTCGTCGAGAACGGCCAGCTCGCCGTGGCCGATGTCGACACCGCGCTACGCCTGCAAGAAGGCACCGATCTGCGTCTCGGCGAGGTGATCGCCGCGTCCGGGATGATGAGCTCGCGCGCGGTCGTACGCGCGCTCGGCGAGACGCTGATGATGCCGACGGTAGAGCCGAAACCGGACGACGTTCCCCTGGCGCTGCTCTGGCGGTTGCCCGAACCGGTCGCCGCGGAACTCGAGGCGGTGCCGGTCGCGATCGAGGACGATGGCCGCGCGGTCATCGCGATGCCGAGACCGCCCCGGGCCGGCGAGGTCGACCGGCTGATCGCTGCTGTCAGGGGCCCCGTGCGGATCGCGCTCGCCGAGCGCGACAGCATTCACCGCAGCCGCTGGCGCGCCTACCGGCGCCTCCTCGAGACCGCTCCGGATCGCCCGCACGAGCGGCTCGGCGCGGCGTTGCTCGCGCGCGGCGTGATCGTGCGCGCGGACCTCGACGCCGCGCTCGCCGAGCAGCTCGAGACCGGCGAGCGCCTGGGCGAGCTCCTGATCCGCCAGGGCCGCGCGTCTCCCGATGCGATCGCGCGCGCGCTCCCCGCGCCGCGCCTGCCGTATCGCACGATCGCGCCCGCCGACATCGACGTCCAGGTGCTCCGCCAGATGGGCTACGGCCTGGCCGGACTGTACCAGCTCGCGCCGGTGTGCTCGGGTGGCGAGCTCGTCGTCGCGTGCCCGTTCACGATCCACCCCGTCGTGCTCGAGGAGGTGGCCCGCCGCACCGGCCGATCGCTCCTCGCGGCCGTGCTGGCGCCTGGGCTCGCGGTGCGCGTCGCACTCGCGGTGGCCAGCCGCGAGGCGTGGCCCGATCGCCTCGCGTTGCGCGTGCCCGGCTTCGACGGCGAGGAGCTGGCAACGCTGCTCGACGAAGCCGCGCTCGCTTGCGATGCGGCGAGCGTGATCGGCGTCGCGCCCCACCTCGGCATGTCGCCGATCGATCACCTCGAGACCACGGGACGCATCAGCCACGGCTATGCCGTCCGGTTGCGAGCGCGTGCACTCGGCCTGCCCGTTGCCACGCTCGACGACTGCCGGTGCTCGGCGGCCGAGATGTTGCCGCCCGAGCTGGTCGCGGCGCACCACATTCACGTCTACGACGCGGACGCGCGAGGCCTGGTCCTCGCGGCGCCACGGCCATCACCACGGCTGGCACATCAGGTCGCGGAGCTGTTCATCGAACGCGCCATTGCCTGGCGCGTGCTCGCAAAGCCGGAGCACGCGCTCGCGAACATCGCCCCCGAGCGGACGGGGCTGGAGGCCATATGAGCTCGAAGACTGTGGGATCGAAGAGGGTCGTGCTCGTCGAACGCGACGGGCATGGCGGCCTGGTGCTCGAGCGAGCACTGGCGAGCTATGCCTGGTCGGTGACCCGGGTCGCGAGTGATCGCGCGCTGCCCGCGGCCTCGGCCCAGGACCACGATGCCGTGCTGGTCGTGCTCGACGACCACGACGGCGACATCCTCGACATGCTGGTCCGGCTGTCGTGCTCGCCGGCGTGCCCGCCGATCGTGATGCTGAGCCGGCGCGCGTGCGATGCCGGCGTGCTCGCGGATCTCGGGGTCACGCGCGTGCTCGCATGGCCGTGCCACGTCGATCGCATCGTCGCCGCGCTCGAGGCGCTGCTCCCCAAGGACGTGCAGCGGAGGGCTTCGTGAGCCGTGCGCAGGTCGCGATCGTGATCGGGACGCGACCCGAGGTGATCAAGATGGCGCCGATCGTCCACGCGCTGCGCAAGAGCGAGACGCTCGCGCCGTACGTGATCTCGACGGGCCAGCATCGCCAGATGCTCGATCAGTCGCTCGAGGTGTTCGGGATAAGGCCCGATGTCGATCTCGAGGTCATGTCACCCCAGCAGGACCTTTCGGAGCTGGCCGCGCGCACGCTCGTGCGCATGCGGGTGGAGCTGGATCGGGTCACGCCGTCGTGGATGGTCGTCCAGGGCGACACGACGACCGCGCTCGCGGCCGCGCTCGCCGGGTTCTACGCACACATCCCGGTCGCGCACGTCGAGGCCGGCCTGCGCTCCGGCCAGCGGTACTCGCCCTATCCCGAGGAGATCAACCGCCGGATCATCGATCAGGTTGCCGACGTGCTGTTCGCGCCCACAAGCGGTGCAGCCGCGCGCCTGTTCGATGAGGGCTTCTCTCCTGACCACGTGTGGGTGACCGGCAACACTGTGGTCGACGCACTGCTCGCGATCCGCGAGCAACTGCACGCGCATCCGGTCGCGATCCCCGGGCTCGATTCGACGCTCGTGGACGGCAAGCGGCTCGTCCTGACCACCGCGCATCGCCGCGAGAGCTTCGGCGAGCCGCTGATCGCGATGTGCGAGGCGCTGCGACAGCTCGCGCGCGACAACCCAGACGTCGTCATCGTCTACCCGGTGCACTTGAACCCGAACGTGTCGCTGCCGGTCCGCAGCATCCTCGCGAACCAGGATCGGATCGTGCTGCTGCCGCCGCTCGATTATCTCCAGTTCGTGTCGCTGCTCGAGCGCGCGTACTTCGTGCTGACCGACTCCGGCGGGCTGCAGGAGGAAGCGCCGACGTTCGGCAAGCCGGTCCTCGTGCTGCGCCGAGTCACGGAGCGCCCCGAGGGCATCGACGCCGGCGTCGCGCGCCTGGTCGGGACCGCGCCGCAGGACATCATCCGCGAGGCGACGCGTTTGCTCCGCGATCCGGCCGCGTACCGGGCGATGGCCGCAGCGGTCAACCCGTACGGCGACGGCACGGCGGCCCGCCAGATCGTCAAGCACCTCGAAAGGCGCGTCGGCGTCGCGAACGTCGCGTGAGGGTCGCCATGCGAACGATCCGGTCGCGTAGGCACGGAGTCACGGCACTCGCGCTCGCCGCGATCGCGCTCGTGTGCCCCGGGTACGCATGCACCTCGACGTCGACCTGCGAGGCGCACTTCGACGCCAGCTTCGTCCAGATCCGCGTCGATCAGCTGACGTTCGACGCCACCCGCTGGCAGGAGGATCTGGCCTTGCTCCAGGGCATCGGCGTGCGCCTGGTCGTGCTCCAGTTCACCGGCGACGAGCACGGCCCGTACGACGGGCGCGCGGGGCATGCCCCGGTGGCGGCGTTGCTCGACGCGGCGAGCCAGCTCGGGATGGACGCGGTGCTCGGGCTATCCCGCGATCCGGCGTGGCCGAGCGATGCCGCGGTCGAGGGCGCGGCGCCTCCCCTCTACGACCGCGACGCCGCGCGCACCCTCGGCGTGCTGTGCGCGCGTTCGCCCGCGTGCATCGGCTGGTACATCCCGCAGGAGATCGAAGATCAGACGTGGTCGGCGCCGGCGCGCCTCCACGCGCTGCGCGGCTACCTTGCGCGCACGGCGCAGACGCTGCACGCGTTGACGCCGGGACGCCTCGTGATGATCGCGCCGTTCTTCAGCGGCAGCCTCGATCCCGTCGCCTACGCCGCGTGGTTAAGGACCGTGATCGCGGCGACCGGTATCGACGTCGTGATGCTGCAGGATGGCGTCGGCACCGGCCGCGCCACCGCCGAGCTCGCCGGCCGCTACCTCGCGTCCCTCGGGCCCGCGCTCGCCCTGATCGGCGTGCGGCTGTGGTCGGTCGCCGAGCTGTTTCGTCAGGTCCACGGCCCGCCACGCGACGACCAGCCGTTCGAGGCCGTGCCCATCGATCCCGCCGCGCTGCGCCACAGCTTGGCGATCGAAGCTCTGCTGGTCGACCGGGTCGTCGCGTTCTCGATCCTTGACTACATGGACCCGCGGCGCGCCGGCAGCTCACGCCAGCTCTACCAGGACTACGCAGTCCACCACCGCGCCGCAGCAACGTCAGGGGGAAGTCCATGTCAATGATCAGAACCACCAGTCTCCTCGTCGTCTTCACGTTCGCTGCCACGGTGGGCTGCGGCGAGGGCGACATCACCGAGGGCGTAACGGCGCGCGAGGAAAGTGCCGGCCATCGAGCCCACGCGTCGACGGATCGCGCGTCCGCGAGCAGCTTGATCTGGAACATCGGTCCGGGCGATCGCCGCCTGAAAGGTCCGGGCGCGGCTCCCGCTGCGGTCCCCGCAGGTCCGGTGCTGTCCGCGAGCGACCTCGTCAACACGAGCCCCATGAACACCCTCGCGCTGTACGACACCACCGGTGAATGGGGCGTGCTCGGCGAGCTCTACGCGATGGGCGCGGTCAACCTCGCGAGCCACTTCGGTAGCTGGACCGCGAAGGCCGCGACCACGTACACGTGCGGCGAACTCGCGACCTACGACGCGATGATCTACATCGGCTCGAGCTACGACGAGCCGCTGCCGGCGTGCTTGCTCGACGACATCCTCGCGAGCTCGCACCCCGTGCTCTGGGCGTTCTACAACGTGTGGCAGCTCGCCAACCGTAGCCCGACATTCGGCGCCACCTACGGGTGGACGCCCGGGGTGCTCGACTTCTCGTCCATCGCGGAGGTCGACTACAAGGGCCACGCGCTCGCGCGTTCCGCCGCGAACGGCGGCGGCATCCTTGGCACGAACATCACGGACACGACAAAGGCGACGGTGCTCGCGCTCGCGAAGCGCGCCGATGGCACGACCCTGCCATGGGCAATCCGGTCGGGAAACCTCACCTACGTCGGTGACATCCCGTTCACGTACATGACCGAAGAGGATCGCTACCTCGCGTTCGCCGATCTCCTGTTCGACGCACTCGCGCCCACGACCCCCGAGCGGCACCGCGTCGTGCTCCGGCTCGAGGACATCAACCCATCCGATGATCCCGCGCAGATCCAGGCGGTCGCCGAGTACCTGGACGCGCAGGGCATCCCGTATGGCTTCGGTGTGATTGCCGAGTACCACGATCCCGCCGGTTACTACAACGACGGAACGCCCGAGCACTTCCGGCTCGATCAGCGCCCGGCTCTGGTCGCGACGATCCAGTACATGCTCGGCCACGGCGGCGTGATGGTGATGCACGGGTTCACGCACCAGTGGGACAAGGACATCAACCCGTACACCCGGGTGACCGGCGACGACGACGAGTTTTTCCGCGTGACCGAGAACCTCGATCACACGCTGAACTACGTCGGCCCGCTCCCCGGCGACTCGCTGTCCTCGGCCGGCAAGCGCATGGACAACGCGAAGACCGACTTCGCGCACGCGCACCTGGTCGCCCCGACCATCTTCGAGCTGCCCCATTACGCGGGCTCGGTGAACACGTATCGCGCGGCCGCGACGCGGTTCGCGGCCCGGTGGGAGCGCGCTCTCTACTTCCCGGGCCTGCTCCGCGGCGCCGCGCCGAACTATACGTGGATCTTCGGCCAGCTGTTCCCGTACCCGGTGCGCGACGTGTACGGCACGCGGGTGTTCCCCGAGGACCTCGGCAACATCGAGCCCGAGCCGTTCCACATCTTCCCGGCCCGGTTCCCAGCCGACATAGTCAATGCAGCCGAGAAAAACCTGGTCGTGCGCGACGGCGTCGCGGGCTTCTACTTCCACTGTTTCTTCGACATCCAGTACCTGAAGGACACCGTCGACGGCCTGCGCTCGCTCGGCTATACGTTCGCCAGTCCGAACGAGCTGTAACTTGCGGCAAGCAAGCACGCCGACCTTGCGCGGCACCAGGGTGTACGCGTCGAGCGTGCGTCGCCGGCACAAATGACGAGGAGCCGCGGGACCGCTAGAAGGAGAACCGGAAGCCGCCCATCGTGGACATGTCGTCCGTGAACAGGAACCCGGAAGCCAGCCCGTTCGCCGCGTCGTATAGTTGACCCCGGCGTAGATATCGAAGCGCCGCGACAGCCGATAGTCCGCCACCGCCGAGCCGAAGTCGAGCGTACCCGCGCAGTTCCCGGCGCTGTTATCCGTGCACCCGTTGGCGTTGTAGCTGTTCTGCTGGAAGTGGTAGTAGGCGGCCGTAAGCTCCAAACGGGGTGTTGCCGATAGGACAAGCACCTGCACTACAGCCGGGCGTGATGGTGGAGGAGATGCGCCAGGCGTCGATGGCCCTCATGCAGTTGGTCCCTACCGAGCCGAGCGCTGCACCAACGGTAGAGACCAAGGTAGGGACCGAAGCGGTAGGGGACGGGAATCGGATGACGAACTGGCTGTGGCCACCCCACCTTAGCCACCACGCTGCATGATCTTGTCCGGTGCCGGCCGACATCCGGATGGGCTCATCGGGCTCAGGGCTCGCGCGGCAACGGCTTGCCGAGCTTCGGATCTTCGAGCTTCGCCGCGCCGGGGTCGCCGCTGGTGACCGATCCGCTGTCGGGATCCACGCCGTGATCGGTGAGCACCCGGCGAGCGATGACCTGCTGCTTGGCATCGAGCAGCTTGAGCGCGCTCACGATCGCATCGCGGATGTGGTGCGCGCGCTGCTGGTAGACGTGGTTGACGGTCGAGGCGGGGATGATGATGGTCTGGGTTTCATCTCCGGAGTTGCCGCCGGAGGCGCGCGGGGAGCTTCCGGCCCCGAGCGGCGGTCCGCCAGGCTGCTGGCCGCTGGCATGGAACCCCAGGCCACGCGCCTTGTCGCTCGGCGGCGCCGGGGCGACGGGATCCGGGCGCATCTCGCTGTCATCGACGGTGAGCTGGCCGGCCAGCTCGTCGTTGATCGTCCTCAGCTTGTCGAGCTGGTCGTCTGTCAGCTTGAGCTCGCCGGCGTCGTCGACCAGGTGGCCGATCGGCGTGCCCGCGGCCGGCGGGAGCGGCGGGTGCTCGTCGGGCTGGACCGGTACAGCCGGCGGCGTGGCCTCGTGGCTGCACCCGAGGCTACATCCGAAACCGGCGGACGCCCCGAGCGCCACGACGATGACCACGGCTGGGCCGAGCTTCATGGCCCGATGATAGCTCGAAGCTGGCGCGTTGCCGCGCGCGATCGAACGCCTTGCACTGCCGCCTTCGGCCACGTGGCGCGGTAATTTCTGGCTTGGCCTTGCGGGTTCGCAAGGCGCTTGTACGTACGCAATTTGGTGTTATGGTCAGCTCGTGAGTCGTGCATGTCGAATGCAGATGCCCGCTGGTTCCCACAGGAACATCGGGTATCCGTGCGCGCACACTTGACCTGAATCGTGCCGAGCGGCTGCCCTCGTGGCGGCTGCACGGCTTCGTCCGAGGGCGGCTTCCGGCCAACGCTGGAGGATCGCCATGACCACGTCTTTCATCACCACCGCCATTCCCTATGTCAACGCGCGCCCCCACCTCGGGTTCGCCTACGAGCTCGTGCTCGCCGACGTGCTCGCCCGTCACCGGCGCCGCCGCGGGCGCGACGTCCGGTTCGTCACGGGCACCGATGACAACAGCCTCAAGAACGTCACCGCCGCCGCGCGCGAGGGCGTCACGCCGCGCGTGCTCGTCGATCGCAACGCCCTGGCGTTCCGGGAGCTCGGCCCGCTGCTCGACGCGACGCCCGACGACTTCATCACGACGTCGACCGACCCGCGCCACCGGGCCGCGGTCGAGTGGCTGTGGCGTGCGTGTGCCGCTCGCGGCGACTTCTATCAGACCGCGTGGGAGGGTCGCTACTGTCCCGGGTGTGAAGCCTTCGTCGACGACGACGTGACGATCTGCGCCGAGCACGGCGTGCCACCCGAGCCGGTGCGCGAGCCGAACTGGTTCTTCCGGCTGTCGCGCTGGCGCGAGCCGGTACGCGACGCGATCGTCTCGGGGCGGCTGGCGATCGTGCCAGAGGCCGCGCGCGCCGAGACGCTGGCGTTTCTCGCCGGTGACCTTCGCGGTCTGAGCGTGTCGCGCGTGGCCACGCGATCCGAGGGCTGGGGCATCCCGGTGCCCGGCGATCCGAGCCAGGTGGTGTACGTCTGGTTCGACGCCCTGGCGAACTACCTCGCGTCGCTTGGCCTCGGCGGAGCCAGTGGCCTCGGTCGAACCGGTGGCCTCGGTCGAACGGGCGACCTCGACGGAACCGGCGGCCTCGGCGGAATCGGTGGGCTCGGCGATCGCGGCGACCCCAGCAGCGGCGCCTCACTGCTCGATCGCTACTGGTACACGGCCGGCGAGCGCGTGCACGTGATCGGCAAGGGCATCACGCGGTTTCACGCCGTCTACTGGGCCGCGTTCCTGCTGTCGGCGGGCCTGCCGCTGCCCGACCGGATCTTCGTCCACGGCTACCTGACCGTCGACGGCCACAAGATCAGCAAGTCGCTGCAGAACGTCGAGGTCGGGCCGGTCGTCGACGAGACCGGCGTCGACGCGTTACGCTGGTACTTCGTTCGCCGATGCCGGACGCGAACCGACGCGGACGTCTCGACCGGCGCGATCCTCGCCGCCTACAATCACGATCTCGCCGACGGCCTCGGCAACCTGGTCCAGCGCAGCATCGCCCTGGCGACGAAGCTGTCCGCGGGTCGCGTTCCGGCGCCCGGCGCCGAGACGCCGGAAGCCTCGGCCCTGCGCGCGCTCGCCGAGGCGCTGCCGGCGCGCGTCGACGCCGCGGTGGACGCGTTCCTCCCCGACGAGGCCGTGGCCGCGATCCTCGAGGTCATCGACGCCGCGAACCGCAGCCTCGAGATCGCCGCGCCGTGGCGAGCCGCCCGCACGGATCCGGCCGCGGCTGCCGGAGCGCTGTATGCACCGCTCGAAGCCGCACGCATCGTCGCCGGCGAGCTCTCGCCCTTCGTGCCCGGCATCGCACAGACGATCGCCACGCGACTGGGTGCCTGCGATCTGGAGCCTGGCTGGGGGCGGCTCGTGCCCGGAGCCGAGCTTCACGCTGGCCCTCCCCCGGTGCCACGCAAGTACGCTCGACCTATATGAGCCAGGGACGCGTCGGCGAGTAGTCAAGATATCGAGCGATGCAAACGTTCACGTCCAGATCGTCCGGGTCAGGCGACCGCGCGCTGGGGCTGCCAGACCTCGTCGAGGAAGCGGAGCAGCTCGCCGTCGAGGCGACCGGGGCGGAACCGCCACTCGAGCAGCGAGCTCGCGGTGACCAGCCGGGCGTGCGGCAGCTCGCGCGCGATCCGATCGGCGTCGCTGAACGGGTGGATCGGATCGGACGGGTGGCCGATGACCAGCGTCGGCTGGGTGAGCGCGTTGCGCTCCTCGATCGGCGGGGCGACGCGTCCGAACAAGAGGCCGTCGAGCACGGCGAGCGAGGCCGCCGGATCGCGCCGCACGAAGTCGATCATCATGTCGGCGAGGTAGTGCGTGCGCGGGATGCGGCGGGTGAACGCGGCCACGCCGGCCATGAGGCGCTGGCTGATGCGCAGCGCGAGCGCGAGCGGCACGAAGGCGCCCGCGGCCGCCGGCAGGGCGTTCTCGAGCACCGGCATCTCCAGGACGAGCCCGCGGACGCGGGCGGGCGCGGCGACGGCGACCTCGAGCGCGACGTTGGCGCCGAGCGACGTGCCGCCGACGACGGCCTGGGTCAACTCGAGGTGATCGAGCAGCGCGATCACGTCGCGGCCGAACTGCGGCATCGAGTACTCGGTCATGGTGTAAGGCTGCGCGGAGATCCCGTGCCCGAGCATGTCGGCGGTGATGACGCGGTGACCGTGCGCGGCGAGGATCGGCGCGAGCCTGGCGTACATCCGGCTGTCCATCAGGAGGCCATGGGTCAGCACGACGACGCGCGAACCGCTGCCGTGCTCGTGGTAACCGATCCGGCGACCTCGGTATGTGAAGCTCGGCATTGGGTGCAAGCGTAGCAACTCAGCGCCGCTCGCGGGTGTGATCGACGATGAACGCCGCGCGGATCACGGCGAATGCGGGTCACGCGGTACATGGTGTGATCGCGGGTCAGGGGGTGTACGGCGCAAAGATCGCGTGGGACTGACGATGGGCGTTCAGCTGCGCGAGCTCGTCGGGCGAGAACGCCGTGGCCGAGCCGGCGGGGAGCTTGGCGTTGACAAAGCCGATCAGGTACGCGCGGCCCTGGCGCGTGGCTTCGACGAGGTCGTCGGCGCCGGCCTCGACGCAGTCGTCCCACAGCTCGAACACGGCGCGCTTCTTGGCCGGCAGGTCGAGGTGGCTCGCCCACACGCGCTCGAGCGCGGCCTTCATGAGCTGGGTGGCGTGCGCGAGCTGGTCGTGCCGGTGCGCCGCGCCGATCTGTGCGCGCTCGTCGCGCGTCGCATCGAGCACCTTGAGCTTCTGGCTCGCGTAGGGATCCTGGCCGTGGCGGCGCATCAGCATATCCGTGAGGTCGAAGCTGCCGCCGGCCAGGGGCAGCGTCGCGACGTTCGACGAGGTGGGCTTGTCGTCGTCACCGAGCGCCTTGTACTCGCCCGGTTGTTGCCGGCGCGCTGCATCGGCATCGTGGGTGGGGTCCTCGGACCAGTGAGACAGCGCCTTGCCGATGTCCCGTCGGCCGGGCAACGCGCTGCCGACCCGCAGGTTCGGCTCGTCGGTGATATGCGCGGCGCCGTCCTGGTCGACGTCGAGGATGAACGTGCCCTGGTTCGAGCGATGGTGGCCGTTGCCGCTGGGATGCAGCTCACCCGTGGGCTCGGTCGCCGGTTCCGGCGGCTTGGATTTCCGGAGAAACTCGTCGACCCACCGCGGCGACGGCCCGCGCCGGAACTCGGGGGACGCCGGGTGTTCGGGCCCGCGCATCGTCATCAGGGGTGAGCTGGTGGGCCCGGGGTGCGGCTCCGGCGGTCCCTCGCCGCGCGCTCGGCCGGTCGGGTCGCGATGACCGCGCGGGATCGCCACGGCGACCGGCGACCGGGTCGGCCGCGTGGGCCGGGGTGGGCGATCGCTGTCGTCGATGTGGTTGATCTCGCGCACGGCTCGATCATCGAGCAGCGCGATCGCCACCGGCTCGGAGAATTGCGATGGGGGCATCTCGAGATGGGCCGCTCCGGTGTGTGGCGCTGGGCGCACAGAGGGCGCAGGACGCGTGGCAACCCATGCCACAGCAGTGGCGTGCAGGGAGGTCGAGATCGCAATCGCTAACGGCACCTTCCGCACGCAAGTACGACCGAGCCGGACGGCAAAGCGTTGCCGGATGGCAATCATTCGAAAGGGTTGCCTGATAAACAACACGTAGCCCCCGCTCGATGACATGGACATGCAAGCACCATGAAATCGGGGAAGCCCTCGTGATGCGGTCTTCCTTGCACGCTGGTGTCGGTCAGGGCGCGGGGCTGACCTACGAGCGGCGCAACCCGGAAACCACGACGCCATCGCGCGGTTCTACGACGCTCATGTAGATGGCCTTTCTACGTCCGTGCTGTACCGCGTGGGATGCGACGCGTCACCCGCAGAGCCGCGATAGCTCACAGCGGGTACGAGTGCGCGCAGGCGCCGGCGGGGCCGGTCGCCGCCGAGGTGTCGACCGGCGTCGCCCAGCTCGTGCCGTCGCACTGGTACCAGATCTGATCCGAGGCCGCCTGCACGCACGACCGCGGGGGCACGGTGCGCCCGAGCGTGGCCGACTGGCACCAGCCGAAGGTCTCGGTACAGCCCGAGGTCGACGCTTGCTGGATCCAGCTGCCGCCGGAGCACTGGTACCACTTCGCGTCGGAGGCCGCCTGCACGCACACACCGTCGGGCAGGTCCTTCCCCATCGTCGCGGACGGGCAGGTCGCGGAGCCGCCGCCGGTGCCGCCGCCGCTGCCACCGGTGCCGCCGGTGCCGCCCGCGAGTGCGCGGAGCTCGTCGAGCGTGCCGTTGAAGCGATCCATGTCAACGCTGCCGCTCATCCCGGCCACGGTGCCGCTCTCGCTGTGTTGCCAGAACGCCCAGGTGTTCCATGGCGAGGTCAGATCCGGACACAGCGTCGTGTACTGCGCGATCCACAGCGGGTTGTTTGCGAATGACGTCGGCCCGCCGACCTGATCGCGCCAGAAGTACTTGCCGGTGTAGACGATTGGATCGATGCCGGTGGCGGCCTTCACCCGATCGACCCACGTGCGAACCTTCGCGGCGACGTTCGCGGGCGACAGGCTGCCGGTCACCTCGACGTCGATCACCGGCGGTAGATCACCGGGCACCAGCGTGCCGACCGCGGCGATGACCATGTCGGCCTGCGCGGCGACGTCCTGGTTCGGCCGGAAGAACTGGTAGATGCCGCGGACCACGCCCGCGGCCTGGGCGCCGGCCCAGTTGGCCGCGAACTTCGGATCGCGGAAGCCGGTACCGTCCGAGATCCGGATGAAGGCGAAGTCGTAGCCGGCGTTCTTGACGGTCGTCCAGTTGATCGTGCCGTTGTAATAGGACACGTCGACGCCCTTGGTCGTCGTGCCGGCCGCGCACACGCGGGCGAGGATCCCGACCTCGGGCGTGCCCGCGCTGTCGGTGTCGGAGCCAAGCCCCGCACCGGCCTTGGAATCCCCGGGAGGTTCGCCCATCGCGCACGAGGCCGACAGGACACAGAGAAGCAACATGGCGCGCATCGTTTCCTCCAAGCTGAGCCCCGCGGGTCAGCAAGGGACGTGCCCCGGCGGATGGTGCGGCCTGGTTGGCGTCGCGCGCCCGGCGTTGCACGAATCGCGCAACCGCGATCGCATCAGGCGAACGAAGATCGCGGCTCCACGCGTGCGGGGTGGGACGGAAGTCGCGCCCCTGGGGTGGGCAGCCTCACCGGACTCGACCGATGCACCGCGTCTCATCGCTCGCCGTGAAAACCAGAAACCGTGCCCTGGCGCCAGGTGCAACCAAAAATCGGCCTATGTGCGCTACATATGACCAAAAAACGAGCAAACTCCCAGTATAGGACCAAAAATCGACCATAATGAACCGAAGATGCCCCACGATGAGCCGTTACCTCCGCTGCTGTTTCCGGCCACCGGCAGCACGGAGCGGCGCTGGCTCGCGCGGCTGAAGGAAGCGGGTCGAATCCGTTCCGTCGGGCCGCGGCTCTATGCGTCGGTTCCGGACAAGAAGCTTGCGGCGGCGGTTCGAGGAAGCTGGTCGGCGATCGTCACGAGGTTGTTTCCGGATGCCTTGATCAGCCACCGGACGGCGCTGGCCTTCACGCCGACCACGGCCGGTGACATCTTCCTGACGGCAACCACGAACCGCACCGTCACGTATCCCGGGCTTCGCCTCACGTTCATCCGCGGCCCCGGCCCGCTCGCGGATGATCCGAAGTTCCTCACCGTCCGGTCATCGTCGCGGCCGCGCGCGTTTCTGGAGAACCTGTCCGCCACGCGGTCCAGCTCACGTACGAGAGTCCTCCCGATCGAAGATCTCGAGCAACGACTCGAACAGATTCTCCATGTCGAAGGCGAACCGGCTCTCAACCAGCTCAGAGATCGCGCGCGACAGATCGCCGATGAACTGGGCTGGAAACGGGAAATCGAACGACTCGACAGCCTTGTCGGGGCCTTCCTGGGTACGCGGTCGGGGCACGTGACGAGTCCGCTCGGACGCGCACGCGCGGCCGGTGAGCCGTTCGATCCGGCATGCCTCGAGCGGTTGCAGCTGTTGTTCGGAGAGCTCCGCACCCGTCCGCTGCCTGAGCTCCTCGACACGTTTGACGCACCCGATCACGCCAGGAACAAGGCCTTCTTCGAGGCGTATTTTTCGAACTACATCGAAGGAACCACCTTCGAGATCGAAGAGGCCGAGCAGATCGTGTTCGACCACAAGATCCCCGCCAGGCGCCCCAAAGACGCCCATGACATCCTCGGGACGTTCCGGCTGGTCTCGGATCCGGTCGAGATGCGCAAGACCCCGCAGAGCTTCGAGCACCTCGTGCAATTGCTCACGGCTCGTCACGCGACGTTGATGGAACAACGCCCCGAAGTGGAGCCCGGCAAGTTCAAGCAGCAGCCCAATCGTGCGGGTGATACGCACTTCGTCGATCCCGGCTACGTCATGGGGACAGTACGCAAGGGAATGGAGCTGTACGCCGACCTCGGCGCGGGGCTCCCACGCGCCATCTTCCTCATGTTCCTGGTTGCCGATGTTCATCCGTTCGTGGATGGCAACGGGCGAATCGCACGCATCATGATGAGCTCCGAGCTGGTCTCGGCAGGTCGGTCGACCATCATCATCCCGACGGTCTATCGCGACGACTACGTTCAGGCGCTGCGCGCGCTGACGCGACGACACCGACCCAATCCCCTGGTGGCCATGTTGACCACCGCGCAGAAGTTCTCGCACCTGGCGTTTTCGCCGTATCCCTCGATCCTGAAGGAGCTGCAGCGGCGAAACTGGTTCCGGGAACCGGACGAGGCCCGGATCATCCCTTGACCACATCGTCCTTCGCGTGGCGCTCGCACGTTGACGTCAGCAGCGAACGTATCCTGGTCGGCGCTTGGGACGGCGAGGCCGGACGTCATGGCTCAAACATGGGGTAGTATCGCCCCCGAAAATGCGGCAGGCTTGGATCGTGGTCGGGGTCGCGGTGACTGGAGCTGCGCCGCGAGACGCGCCTCGTCGAGGAACATCTGGACGAGCTGGCTCGCAGCCGGATGTCTAATGCCAACTTGGGGTAGCGTCGCTGGCGATGATCAAGGTTCCACGTAACGGGCTCGCGAAGGGCCCCGACGGCGAGCTGCGCTGCTTCTGGGGCGTGTCGGCGCCGGATTATGTCGAGTACCACGATCGCGAGTGGGGGTTTCCGGTCACCGATGACCGCCGCCTGTTCGAGAAGCTCTGCCTCGAGGGCTTTCAGTCCGGGCTGTCGTGGCTCACGATCCTGCGCAAGCGCGAGGCGTTTCGCCGGGCGTTCGCGGGTTTCGATCCGGCGCGGGTCGCCCGGTTCGGCGCGCGCGACGTGACGCGGCTGCTCGGCGATGCCGGGATCGTCCGGCACCGCGGCAAGATCGAGTCGACGATCAACAACGCCGCCCGCGCGCTCGAGATCATCGCCGAGCGCGGGTCGCTGGCGGCGTACGTGTGGAGCTTTCAGCCGGCCGAGCACGAGCGGCCGCGAACCGTGACGCGCGCCGCGCTGCGCGCGATGACCCAGACGCCGGCCTCGGTGGCCCTGTCCAAGGATCTCAAGCGCCGCGGCTGGACGTATGTCGGCCCGACCACGGTCTACGCGTTCATGCAGGCGATGGGGCTGGTCAACGATCACCTCGAGGGCTGTGTGATCCGGCGCGCCGCGGCGGCCGCCAGGCGCGATGGTGTGCCCGCCGCGGGGAAGCCGGCCGCCGTCGTGGCCGCACTGCCGCGGCGACGCCGGGCGGCGACGCCGTGACCTGCGAGGATCACCGGATCAGCTGGCGCTCCCCGCTCGCTGATCGGCGAGCTTCACGATCAGCGACAGCTTCTTCAGATCGGCGGGCTTGGTGATGTGGTAGTCGAAGCCGGCGGCGAACGCCTTGGCGCGATCCTCGGGGAGCCCGGCGCCCGTCACGGCCGCGAGGTAGAGCGGACGACCGTGTTCGCGGGCCCGCAGCGCGCGCGCGACCTCGTAGCCGGTGATGTCGGGGAGCCCGATATCGAGGATCACGACGTCGGGGTCGAACGTCGCGGCCTCGTCGAGGGCGCCCTGGCCCGTGGTCGCGGTCCGGCAGTCGTGCCCGTGCAGCATGAGCAAGAGCGATGCGGCATCGGCGGAATCCGGATAATCATCTACGATGAGCACGCGCAAGGGAGTCGCCGGCGGAGGAGAGTTGTTGGTGAGCGTCACGGTGCTTGTCCTTTCCCCTCGTTCGCAAGCTCGGCGGTGCGACCCGCCGGTTCGTTTGCTCGACGAGAAAATTGTACCGTGGGGCGCTCGCGCCGACGACATGCCGCGCGGCGATTGTGCCGCCTGATCGCGTTCGCGATGATCGTGGATGACGACCGCGACCACCGGTTGCGAGAAATTCCGTCACGGGGGAATCGCGCGTCAGGCGCAAGACGTCGTCGCGGGGCGCCGAGCGAGGCCGCACGGCGCCGGTGAGCTGTTTTGGGACACGCCGGCCTCGTGCACCGCTTGGTATGTAGTTTGTAACACGGCTGGCGATGCCCTCCGACGGTCACCGCGCGCTCAGGATCGCCCAGGTCGCCCCGTTGCACGAGAGCGTGCCGCCGCGCTTGTACGGCGGCACCGAGCGGATCGTGTCCTATCTGACCGAGAGCCTGGTGGACGCGGAGCACGACGTGACGCTGTTCGCGAGTGGGGATTCGTGTACGGCGGCGCGGCTGGTCGCGTGTTGTGGGCGCGCACTGCGGCTGGCCGGCTGCTCCGAGGCGCTCGCGTGGAACGTGGCGATGATCGAGCAGGTCGCGCGGCGCGCGCACGAGTTCGATCTCGTGCACTTCCATATCGACTACTTGCACTTCTCGGTGTCGTGGCGCGAGACCTACCGGCATGTCACGACCATGCACGGGCGACTCGATCTGCCCGACCTCGTCCCGGTGTTCTGGCGGTTTGCCGACATGCCGGTGATCTCGATCTCGGATGCGCAACGCCGGCCCCTGCCGTACCTGGCGTGGCAAGGCACCGTGTATCACGGGCTGCCGGAGGAGCTCTATCACTTCGAGCCGCGCCGTGGCGACTACCTCGTGTTCCTGGGCCGGATCTCGCCGGAGAAGCGGCTCGATCGCGCGATCGAGATCGCCCGGCGAACGGGGTATCGGCTGCGCGTCGCGGCGAAGATCGATCGCGCCGATCGCGACTACTTCACCGACGCGATCGCCCCGCTGATGCGGCAGCGGCACGTCGAGTACCTGGGCGAGATCGACGAGCCCGCCAAGCAGGACCTGCTCGGTGGCGCGCTCGCGCTGGTGTTCCCGATCGACTGGCCCGAACCGTTCGGCATGGTGATGGTGGAGGCGCTGGCGTGCGGGACACCGGTGATCGCGTATCGCGGGGGCTCGGTCTCCGAGGTGATCGATCACGGCGTCACCGGGTTTATCTGCGACGATCTCGATCAGGCAATTGCCGCGGTCTCGCGGGTTCACGAGCTGTCGCGCGCGACATGCCGCCGGGTGTTCGAGGCGCGGTTCACGGCGGCGCGCATGACCCAGGCCTACGTGTCGATCTACCGGCGCATACTGGACCACACCCATGACCGACGAGACCAACCAGATCCACGAGGGGTATTACATCCTCGCGACCAGCACGCGCGCGGATGAGCGCACGCGCGTGATCAAGCACGGCGACAGCTTCGGCGTGTTCGATCACGCCGGCATGATCCGCCAGGGCGGGCTGGGCGAGCTCGGGCTGTACCACAACGACACGCGCTACCTGGCGACGTTCGAGATCGTGCTCGAGCGCCGCCGCCCGCTGCTGCTCAACTCGACGGTGCTGCGCGACAACATCCTGCACGTCGATCTCGCGAACCCGGATCTGCCGGACCGGCCCGATCCGCTGCCGCGCGACTCCGTGCACCTGTTCGTCCAGAGCTTCCTGTGGGATCGCGGCTGGCACGCGCGGCTGCGCCTCCACAACTACGCGCTTCGCGCGGTCGAGATCGAGCTGTCGATCTTGTTCGGCGCCGATCACGCCGACATCTTCGAGGTCCGGGGCATGCAACGACCGCGCCGCGGCCGGCACGACCCGCCGGTGATCGAGCCGGGCGAGGTCGTGCTCGCCTACGAGGGGCTCGATTGCGTGGTGCGGACGACCCGGCTGGCGTTTCGCCCGGTCCCGGCGGCGCTCACGGGCGGCCGCGCCTCGTATCGCCTGCCGCTGGCGTCGCAGGGCCAGGCTTCGGTCGACGTGTGGGTCGGCTTCGACGAGGGCGCGACCGCGTGGTCCGCCGTGCCGGAGTTCGACCGGGCGCACGCCCGCGCGCACGAGGTACTCGCGCGGCGTCGCGACGACGTCGCCGGCGTCGTGACCTCGAACCCCAGGTTCTCCGAGTGGGTCGAACGCTCGGCGTTGGACCTCCTGATGATGAGCACCGATACGGCGTACGGGCCGTATCCGTATGCCGGTGTGCCGTGGTTCTCGACGCCGTTCGGCCGCGACGGCATCATCACCGCGTACGAGGTCCTGTGGCTGGATCCCGCGCCGGCGCGCGGCGTGCTCCGCTTCCTCGCGGCGACCCAGGCGACCGAGCTCGATCCCGAGCGCGACGCCGAGCCCGGCAAGATCATCCACGAGGTGCGCGGCGGCGAGATGGCGGCGCTCGGCGAGGTGCCGTTCGGCCGGTACTATGGCTCGGTCGACGCGACCCCGCTGTTCGTCGTGCTCGCGGAGGCGTACTACCGGCGCACGGCCGATCGCGCGTTGATCGAGGCGATCTGGCCGAACCTCGAGCGTGCGCTGGCGTGGATCGACGCGTACGGCGATCTCGACGGTGACGGCTTCGTGGAATACGCCCGGCGCGGAAACCGGGGCCTGAGCTCGCAGGGCTGGAAGGACTCGGTGGACTCGATCTCACACGCCGACGGCCGGATCGCGACCGGGCCGATCGCGCTGTGCGAGGTGCAGGGCTATGTCTACGCGGCGCGCCGCGCCGGGGCCGTGCTCGCCCGCGTGCTCGGACAACCCACGCGCGCCGCGATGCTCGACGACCAGGCCGAGCAGCTGCGCGCGCGCTTCGAGCTGGCGTTCTGGTGCGAGGAGCTCGGGACGTACGCGCTCGCGCTCGACGGCGACAAGCAGCCGTGTACGGTCCGCGCCTCCAACGCCGGTCATTGCCTGTTCGCGGGCATCGCGAGCGCCGAGCGGGCGCGCCGCGTGGTCGCGGTGCTGCTCGACGATCCCGCGTTCTCGGGGTGGGGCATTCGCACGCTCGATACGACGGAGGCCCGCTACAATCCGATCTCGTACCACAACGGATCAGTCTGGCCGCACGACAACGCGATCATCGCGATGGGGATGGCGCGCTACGGCCACAAGGAGGGCTGCGCGCGCGTCTTGAACGCGCTGTACGAGGCGTCGCTGCACTTCGATCTCCGGCGGATGCCCGAGCTGTTCTGCGGGTTCCGGCCACGCCCGCACGAGGGTCCGACGCTCTATCCGGTAGCGTGCGCACCCCAGGCGTGGGCCGCGGGTTCGGTGTTCCTGCTGCTGCAGGCGTGCCTCGGCCTCGAGATCGACGCCCGGCGAGCGCAGGTCGTGCTGGATCGCCCCATCCTCCCGGCCTGCCTCGACCGGCTCACGATTCGCCGGCTCGTGGTCGGAGCGGCCCGCGTCGATCTGGTGCTCGAGAACCACGCCCACGACGTGGGCGTTCACCTCACCGCGCGCGAGGGCGATGTCTCCGTGGTGATCGCGAAGTAACCGCTCAAGACAGGGCGCGGTTGGCCGCGGTGCGGTCGGCGGCTAGCCGCAAGATCTCCAGGATCTTTGCCGAGTTGGTCGGCTTGACCACGTGTTGATCGAACCCCGCGGCGAACGCCTGCTCCCGATCTTGGGGTTGGCTCCAGCCGGTCACCGCCGCGAGGTACAGCTCCTGCCCACCGGGGCGCGCCCGCAACGCGCGCGCGACCTCGTAGCCGCTCATATCCGGTAAGCTGATATCGAGAATCACGATGTCGGGATCGAACACGGCGGCCTGGTCGAGGGCGCTCCGGCCGGTGACCGCGGTCCGGCATTCGTGTCCGTACAGCATCAGCAGCATCGACGCGGTCTCAGCGGAATCGGGATAGTCGTCGACCACGAGCACGCGCGTCTTCATGTTCGGTACCGAAGGCTGATCGGTGAGGGTCACGACTGCTTGTCCTTCCATTTGGTGATGATCGAAGGCTTGGCGACGGCGTCCGGGGACCGTGTGGCGGTCACCGAAATCCGAGCAGAGATCGTCCGCGCATCGATACAGGTCGGCATAGCCATCGACGATAGTTCCTGATGCCCCCCCGCAGACATCACCCTCAGAACAAGCAACAATGCTAGCATTCTTCGACCGGCCGCGCTCCCAAAATGCCAGGGGAAAGCGGTGCGGGAGCGTGCGGGTGTGCCACATCGCAGGCGAGGGCCTGGAGAGGTGCTGACGCGCCGGCCCCACTTCAGCGAGGAAAACTTCACGCTCGGTAGAGCCTCGGCCATGAACCAAGGACGATAGATCGGTAGGGAAGCGTGGCACCTCGCTTCCACGGGCTAGCAGTCGCGCCCGGCGCGCCGGGCCAGGCGCGTGCCGGTCAGGGCAGGTTGTCGACGCGGGCCTCGACCACGGCCTGCACCGCCGGATCGACATCGGACAGGAAGTCATAGCCGGTCAGCGCCTCGATGGAGTCGACCGAGACCCGGAAGTTGTGCCAGTCGGCGGTCACGCTGATCTTGCTGTCGTCGTTGGGCATCATGACGGCGATCACGCGCGTGTTCGTCGTCACCGAGCTCGGGCCCTGGCCGACCGCGTCGAGCACGACGATGACCTTGAAGGTCTGATCGGGGACGGTCACGCCGGTGCCGATCGTCCGCGAGCCGCTGCTGAACACCCCGCCCGCGACGACGAACAGCTCCTTGCCGGACTGGGCGATGGTGCGGGCCTCCGACTCGAGACCCTCCCAGGGCCCGCGGTTGTTGTTGGCCGCCTGCGGGACCATGTTCGTGAGGTAGAAGGTCTGCGAGTTGGCCGTGACGGTCAGCGTCCGATCCCCCGACGGGCACATGTGGCCGCGATCGAAGCCGCTGCCGCTGTAGTCGGCCAGCGAGGCCTGGGGCAGGGTCGCGGGCAGGGTGTCGTCCGCGCGGAAGTCGTCCTGGCGGGGGGTGCTGCCGAGGTACGAGGTGTTGAGCTCCCAGCTGACCCAGTTGGGGATCTTCCGGCCGCTGTTATAGGAGATGACGTACTGGGACTTGGCGGACAGGAAGCTGTTCGCGTTGCTGGTCGACGTCGGCGACGGAATGCCAAGCGTGGTGTGGACGCTGAGGGCGGCGCCGCCGGTGCCGCCGGTGCCGGTGCCGCCACCACCGGTACTCGTGAAGTCGGTGATGGTGATGTCGTCGATGTTGATGCGATTGGCGCTGCCGTCGAGCTTGCGAATATCGAACCGGACGGTGCCGGCGGCGTTCACGGTGAACGTCGCCGTGGCGAACGTGGTGGTGTTCGTCGTGACCGTGGCGCCGACCTGCGTGAAGGTGCTCCCGGCGTCCTGCGAGGCGAACAACCCCCAGGTGCTGCTGGCGTCCGCGCTGAACTTCGCGTGGTGGATCGAGACCGTGCCGGCCCCGGTCGTGCGATCGAACTTCATCGTGACGCGGCCGCTGTTGCGGATACGCGCCGACTTGGTGCCCGTCTTGACGTCGGTCGATAGGGTCCCGATGAGCGCGTCGTCCATGTTCCAGACCCCGGTGCCGAGCGTCACATCGGCCGCGGCAAACGCCGTCTTCGTGCCGGCTTCGAAGCCCTCCGTCAGGGTCACCGCCGAGACGGCAGCGCTGGTGTCGGGATCGTCATAGGGGCCAGCTCCGAGGCAGCCGGTCGCGGCGCCGTACAGGGAGAGGACGATCGCCGTCGAGACAAACCGAGATTGCTGATAACGCATCAGATCGAGCCTTTCGCAAATCGAAAACTGCGCCCCGCCACTCGCGCGCTCAGTCGATATCACGCCGATCCGGCCGATTGATGAAATCAAAATGACGTATCCGCTGCTATGACCTCACAATTGAATTAACGTCCGATAATTTCTTACATTAGGAGTATATGTAGGCTACCGGTGAATCGCGTTCGCGTCACCGCGTGGAATCACCACGATGCACCGGATCACACTGTGTGTAGATTGCACTCGCCGGCCGGCACGCGGTTCGCCATGCGGCGGTGGACGCGCAAAGCGCTATTCGGGATCGCCGGGCGCGGCGAGGACGGCCGCCTCAAGCCAGCGCAGCAGCAGCTCGGCGGCACGGGGGCTCGCGTCCTCACCCAGGCGCTCGCCCAGGAGCTCGCACGCGTCGGCGAACCGCGCGCCGGCCGCGATCCTCGGGGCCAGCGCCGCCTCGTCGGGCTCGAGCGTGCGATGCAGCACCGAGAGGTCGCGCCGCCAGACCAGCACGACCCGCGGTTCGGCCGCGGGCAGAAACACCGGCTGGCCATCTTCGATCGCGCTCCACAGGTCGTCCACCGCCCACGCCAGCGGGACGACGACGCTCGAGGGCACCCACACCAGCACCAGCTCGGGCAGCTCGGTGTCGAGCGCGACCACCTCCTCCTGGGTGAGCAGCGTGGCGTCGGGCCCGTCGAACACCTCGATCCGGGCGCGCTCGAGCGCCGCGAGATCCGCGGCCCACGGCGGGGCGCTCGCGCTGGCGCGCAGGTGCTCGGGGAGCGCGAGCCCGGCATCGCGCAGGGTGAACGATCGCGGCGGATGAACGCGCAGGTAGTCCGTCGCGACCGCGGTGAACTGCTCGTCACCGAGCGCCGCGCGCAGCTTGGGATAATCGTCGGCGAGCGTGTCGTGCAGGCGGCTCGCGTACATGTGCGCGTAGATGCCGAGATCGCCCGAGGCGATCAGCCCCTCGGCCTCTGTGCCGGCGGTGACGCGGTCGTAGAACTGGCGCTGGAGCGTCGCCAGGTCAGCCACCGGCGGCCGCTTTCTGCGCCGCCGCGCCTTCGGCCGGGCCCGCGATCTGGCGTGCCCGATCGAGCTCGGTGATGAGCTCGTCGAGCGGCGGGATGTGGTCGTCGCGCTCGATGATCGTCGCGACCTCGCCGAACCGCGCGTACGCCTCGCCGTAGAGCGCCCAGACCGCGTCGCAGACCGGATGGTCGTGGGTATCGAGCAGGTGCGTGCCCTCGTCGCTGTGGCCCGCGAGGTGGATCTGGCCGACGCGGCCGGCGGGGATCGCGGCGAGGTACGCGATGGGATCCCAGCCGTGGTTGGTCGAGCTGACGTAGACGTTGTTGACGTCGAGCAGGATCCCGCAGTCGGCGCGGCGGGCGACCTCGGCGAGGAACTCGGCCTCGGGGATCTGGCTCGCCGTGAACGTGACGTAGCTCGACGGGTTCTCGAGCAGGATCCGGCGTCCGATCCGATCCTGCACCCGCCCGACCTTGTCGACGACGAGCGCGAGCGCTTCTTCGGTGTACGGCAGCGGCCACAGGTCGTGCCCGGCGTGCCCGCCCAGCGAGGTCCAGCACAGGTGATCGGACACGATGGGCGGATCGACCTCGGCCACGAGCGCCGCGAGCCGGCCGAGGTAGTCATCGTCGACGGGATCGACCGAGCCGATCGAGAGCGACACGCCGTGGAGCACGACCGGCCAGCGCTCGCGAACCTGCCGCAGCACGCGCCGCGGGTTGCCCCCGGCGACCAGGAAGTTCTCGCTGATCACCTCCCACCAGTCGACGCGGGGCTCGCCCTCGACGACGTCCTGGTAGTGCGGCGGCCGGAGCCCGAGCCCGAAGCCGAGGCGGGGAAACACGGCCTACCGCCGAACTTCTGCGACCGTTCCGGAGGTCGCGTACGGGGTGGCGAGCGTCGTACGTTGCACGGGGACTCGAGTGATCATGCGGCCGGGACCGATCGGGGGTTCATCGACATACCTCGTGGTTGCCATCAGGCTTTTTTGGTCGCCTGGCCCGAGTTAACCCCCGAGCCGCGCACGTGGCAACCCCCCTTCCCGTGCACCGTCGCCGAGGGCGGGCTCAACGATCACGCCTCCCGCGCGCGTCACGGCACGGTCACGGCGCCACGCCGACGCGCGACGCGGTGCCCCCACGACGGGCCAGCAGGCGGTCGACCGAGGCCGCACCGCCGCCGCTCACGACCAGCCACACGAACATCACGAGGTAGGCGAACTCGTCCGTGCCGGCGAGATCCACCACGCCGTGGAGATCGGGCAGCTTGGCGGTCAAGATCGCCACGGTCATCACGCCGATCAGGAGCGCCGAGACGATCCGGGTCCCGAAGCCTGCGATCAGGAGTAGCCCACCGCCAAACTCGATGCTCGATACGAACCGCGCCTGGATGCCGGGCGCCGGGATGTTCAGCGACTCGAAGAACTTGGTGACATCGTCGAGGCTGTGCAGCTTGCCCCAGCCGGACGTCACGAAGACCAGGCCAAGCGTGAGCCGCACGAGCAAGGGACCGGTCCACTCGATCTTGCGAAGCAGGTGGACGGCGCGGTCATAGAGGGCACGGATCGATGCGAACATGGGCGATCTCCTGAGGTGACAGTCTGGTCGTATGAGGTTCGTGAGGGCGCGGGCGCTACGTCAGCTGGTGGCTCGGTGATGCAACAAGCTGGCCCGCAATCGTACCCGCGCGCGGTGGAGCAGGACGCGCTGGTTGGCCTCATTGACGGCGAGCGCGTCCCGGACGTCTTGCGGGGTCCAGCCGAGCGCATCGCGCAGCATGATGACGGTCCGCTGACGTGCGGGGAGACCGAGGATGGCGGCGGCGAGCTCGCCGGCCAGCTCCTTGCGCAGCAGGAGCTTCTTGGGGGTCTCGGCGTCGAGGCGCTCGGGCAGGGTGGGGTCACCCTCGCCGTCCCCGGGCAAGCTGGCCTCCGGGATGATGCGGGCCTCGCGCGCGCCCTTGGTCTTGGCCCGGTTGATCAAGATCTGGAAGATCCACGTCTTGATCGAGGAGCGACCTTCGAACGAGCGCAGCCCATCGAGCACCGCCAGCCATGTATCCTGGACGACCTCCTCGGCCGAGGCGTCGGTGGACACGAACGCCAGCGCCGTCCGATGCAGCGCGGCATGGTGCCGGTCGAGCAGCATCGCGAATGCCGCGGCTTCGCCGCGTAACAGGCGCGCGACCAGCTCCTGGTCGTTCCGATGGGCCACGCTGATACTCACGCCTGGCTCGCATACGCCGGGCCGCCGGGTGCGTTACAGCGTCTTGGCTCCGATATGTAGGCAAAAAGCAGGGAACGACCTACCCAGAGCTGGGGGATACTTGCAAGGCAGTCGGCGCTTTGCATTCCATGTGAAACGAATCTCGTGTACCCAAGACGAACCGAGAGACCACGAGGTCCAAGAAGGAGCACTGAGATGACGACGAACGGAAAAGTGATCGCGATGACGGTTGTGGGACTTTTGCTGGCCGCGGCGCCGCGCGTCGGCCATGCCGACGACAAGACCAAGGAAGCCAAGGTCAAGTGCAGCGGCGTCAACGCCTGCAAGGGCAAGGGCGGATGCGCGACGGCCTCGAACGACTGCGCCGGCAAGAACGGATGCAAGGGCAAGGGCGTGATGGAGACGACCGCCAAGGAGTGCAAGGACAAGAAGGGCACCGTCGTCGCTGACAAGGACGCGACGAAGGCCAAGGACGCCCCGGCTCCCGCTCCCAAGAAGTGATCCAGGGGGCCTGACCGGCTCCGCAGCTCCCGAGGTGGCTTCGCCGCTCTCGGTGCGAGCCGCAGGTGCCGAGCCCCGCTTCAGGGCGCCCCCCTTTGCTGGGCCCGGACGTTCGCGGATCGCGCGATGCCCGAGGCTGACTCGACGACACCGTCGGGTTTGCCGCCGGCGTGACGTCGTTCTTGGCGATCACTCCCCGATGGCACTGCCGTGCTGCGCGACGGCGACTTCGTGCCGTGGGAGTCGAACGCGATCACCCGGCGCGCGGCCCGGCGCGGCGCCGCACGAGGTGATCGACCGCGAAGCGATCGTCGGTGCGCGGCATCGCGAACACGAACACCAGGAGCGCGAGCCGCGGGATCACGTGCTCGTGGAACGGATAGAGCGGCTCCTTCAGGAGGTGGCCGAACGTGACGATCACGAGCACGCCGCCGAGCCCGAGCAGCGCCTCGCGGATGCGCCAGCCGATCAGGAGCAGGCCGCCGGCGACGAGCTCGATGAACGGGATCGCGGTGCCGACCGCCCACAACGACCACACCGGCAGGAACGTCTCGCGGTAAGGCAAGAACCACTGGCGCGCGTGCTCGACCGGCCCCTGCTCGAAGACCTTGTAGCAGCCCGCCATGAAGAAGATGAGGCCGAGCACGAGGCGGGCGAACAGGATCGCCCAGGCGCGATCCGATCTCTCGGGGTGGGGCTCGGCGTTCGGCATCGCCGGCGATGGTAGCCGGAAGTCGCGCCGCGTGACGCGCGCAGGTCAGCGCGCGCCGGTGATCCGGGCGAGCACGGCGCGCGCGGTCGTCGACAGGCCATCCGGATCGAGCGCGGCCTCGAGCTCACGCAGCGCCCTGGCGCGGGCAAACGCCCGCTCGCGGCCGGCGGCGCCGAGATCGTGCCAGCGCGGGTGATAGCGCAGCTCGTCGCGCGGCACCGGGCGGTGCGCGCTCGCGACCTGTTCGATCAAGAGCTCGTCGTCGTCGCCGGTCATGCGCCGAGCTCCAGGTCGATCGCGATCCCGCGCTTGTCCAGGCAGTCCGCGATCAGCTGGCGGGCGCGGGTGACGTTCTGGAGGAACGTGTTGAGCCTCATGCGGAGCGCGGTCGCCAGATCGTCGTCGTCCTGGCCGCCGGCGCTCGCGAGCCGCGCGTCGAGCGCCTGGCGCGGCTTGTCGGGCAGCTTGTCGCGGCACTCCGCGATCGCCTTGCGCAGCATCGGATCGGGCGCGCTCATCGGCCGATCCGCGGCGGCGAGCGCGGCCTCGAGGTCGTCGCCGTCGATCGGGGTTGCCTTCATGCGCCGCACCTCGCTGACGGCGAGGTTGCGCCCGATCCGGATCGCCATGCGCAGGAGGCCATCGGGCCGCCCGTCGGCCACGAACCGCGGCGCGACCTGCCAGGTCCGCAGGAGCGTCTCCTGCAGCACCGCCTCGACGTCGATCACCCGCGCGAATGATCGCAGGCTGTCGCGCACGCGCGGCTCGGCGCCCGCCATCCAGCGGCCGAACGCGTGGGGATCGCCGACGACGATCGCTGCGAGGTAGACGTCGAGGTCCATCAGCGCACGAACCACCAGGCCACGGCGGCGATCACCAGGGCGAGGATCATCAGCCAGACGATCCACGACCAGCGCGACCGGCTCCTCGCAGCGTCGGGTGACCTGTGCGTGCTTACCCGAGAGGGGCCCGACCGGTGCTTGGGCACCGAAATATCACGTGAGCTAATGGCACCACCTTGCCTGTCACCGGGCTTGCTCGGCGCCTTGTCCGCGCTCGCCCGCGGCGCGGCCTCGGAGCTGTCCTGTCGGGAGGGCGCGAGCAACGAGAGCTCCATGGGCTGCTCGGGCGAGCGCGACGCGCGCCCTTCGGCTTGCGGGGGCGTTCGTCCACGCAGCTTGGCTCCCGAGGTGGCCACGGCGCTGTTGCTCAGGTTCTCGAACAGGTTCGCGCCGGTGACCGCGTCTTCGCCGAACGCGGGATCGCCCGCGTCGAACGCTTCGGCCTCGTCGCCCAGCTCGCTGAGCGCTGCGCCGGACGCGCGATCGCCCGCGTCGAACGCTCGGGCCTCCTCGTCGAACTCGACGGTCGCCTCGTCGAATTCCTCGGCCGCCCACAAGGACTGCGCGCGCAGGCCGAACGCCGCCGCGGTGGTCCCGTACGGCAGCGCCTGCGGCATGTTCTCGTGCCGCGACGGTCCGGTGACCGCGCGCGCCTCGTCGATCGCGATCCACGACGTGAGCCGGGTCGCGATCTGGAACCGAACGCCGGTTTGCTCGATCTCGGCGTCGTTGGCCTCGCCGGCGAACCCGCGCGCCTCCAGATCGGCGATGCGCTCGCGGCCGAACAGCCCGATGATCGCCTGGTTGCCGGCGCCCGCGGCGCAGGCCTTGACCTCGAGCCGCTGCTCCCAGGCACCCTGCGCGAGGTCGCCGCGCACCACGAGCTCACCCGCGCGCAGCTTGACCGCGGCCACCAGCGGCGCGCCCTCGAACACGTCGGGCACCCGCTCCGGGGCGGCTTCGATCAGCGCGCTGCCGGCGAGCGTGACGTTGGTCAGGATCGGCATCCGCGTCCGATCGATGATGCGCCTGGCGGCGCGCTCGGCGTCCTCGTCGAGATCGCACAGCACCTCGGTGCCCCGGCCGGCGCGCGCGAGCGACGTCGCCAGCGTGCGATTGACCGACGAGCCGACCCCGAGGAAGTGCAGCCGGCACGAGCGCGGCAGATCGCGGTGGAGCTGCCGCACGATCTGCTCCTCGCCGCCGATGTAGCCGTCGGTCGCGAGCACGACCTGGCGCTGCGAGCCCGGGCGCAGCGCGCGCATCGCCTCGATCACCGCGCGGCGCATCTCGGTGCCGCCGCTCGCCGCAAGCCCGCGCAGCCAGCGGATCGCCGCCTGCTTCTCGCCGCGCGTCGCGGCCACCGCGTCGGGCTTGTAGCGGCGCGGCTCGGACGAGAACTCGATCAGCTCGAGGCGATCGTCGTCGCCGAGCGAGTCGATCAGCAGCGCGACGACCTGCGTGGCCTTGTCGAGCGGGCCGCCGGCCATCGAGCCGCTGGTGTCGACCAGCACGATCAGGTCGCGCGCGATCGCCCTGGCCCTCGCCTCGCGCGCCGGCGGGACGATCGTCACGAGTCCGAACCCATCGTCGCCTTCCTGACCGCCCGGGCGCGGTCGCGCGACCGCGAGCGACAGGCCGACCGCCGCGCCCGCCACCGGCCAGCGCACGACGAGGTCGCGATCGAGCCTGGCACCCGCGACGTCGCGCAGCTCGACGAGGCCGTCGGCCCCGACGTGCAGCGCGTGCGACGGTGAGGCCGCGGTCCGGCCCGCGCGGATCGCGTCGCCGATCTTGATCGCGATCTGGATCCGCGCCGCGACGCCGCCGGCGCTGGTCTCGACCGCCGTCGCGCGGGCATCGGCGGCCGTCGCGGCCGTGCCCAGATAGCGCGGGCCGATCACGGTCGGGAACCGCAGCTCCCACTCGCCCTCGGGCAGCCAGGCGAGCTTCACATCCACCGCGATGAACGCGGTCAGCGCCTCACCCGCCGGCAGGTTGCCGATCGCCTGCGTGAAGATGTCGGCGCGGTCCTGCTCGAGCAAGGCGGCGGTCTTGCCCGACGCGACCGCGCGCTCGAACTGCTCGCGCGCGGCGCGCTTGCGGTCGACCCGGCCCGTGATGGTGCGCCCGGCGATCTGGAACGCATAGCCGCTCACGGCACCGTCGGCCGGCAGCGGCATCCGGTAGGTCACGTGCAGCGTCTCGGCGTAGCGGTTCTCGAACCGCTGCTCGAGCACCATCCGCGCGATGCCACCCTGCGCGTCGGCGTGCAGCTTGGCGGACACCAGCGGCAGCGAGCGGCCGTCTTGCGTGACGACCTCCGCGCCTCGGATCGGATTGTCGGGAGCTGGCGAAGCCTGCACGCGTGCCGCGGCGAATGGTATCGAGGTCTGCATCGGGGGCATCGGGGTTTGGGTCCTTTCGCCCGACCAACGCCGCGGCCCCGCTTCCGGTGACAAACTATTTACTGCCACACATTCAGCGACTTGCGCACCCATCGAAGGCAACCCGCATGGGCGTGCTCGGGCGCGCTCGGGGCCCGCTAGCGCGGCGGGTAGCCTCCGCCCTGCGGCGGGTAGCCTCCACCTTGCGGCGGGTAGCCTCCACCTTGCGGCGGGTAGCCTCCACCTTGCGGCGGGTAGCCTCCACCTTGCGGCGGGTAGCCTCCGCCTTGCGGCGGATAACCTCCGCCTTGCGGCGGATAGCCACCTCCCTGCGGCGGGTACTGCGGCGGCGGTGGGGGCGCGGCGCGGACCGGCACGACCCAGCCGGACAGCGCGCCGAGGCGGTTGAGGCCGAGGAAGGCGATGGCGCCGTCGACGATGAGCTTGGCGAGACCACCGGCGCCGCTCTCCCATGGACCCGACATCACGAGGTTGCCGAGGAACTGGTAGGCGCCCGAGATCGCGGAGCTCCCGAAATACAACCCGACGGTGAGCAGCGCGAGCGCCTCGGCGCTGCGGGTCGTCGACGCGTTGGTGCGCGACAGGAACACGAGGAACATCGCGGCGTACGTGCCGGCCCCGACGGCGATCGCGGGCAGCGCGCCCTTGATGGTCTCGCCGGCCGCGCCCTTGAAGCCGCTGGCGATGGTCGCGACGACGGCGGCGACGCCATCGGATGCGAGGAACAGCCCCATCAGCGCCAGCGCGTACATGAGGATCTTGAGCTCGACCTGGGTGTCGTCCTTGCTGGCGCTGTTCGCGCGAAACCGATCGAGCGTGATGATGATCAGCGCGAAGAACGCGTAGCCGATGGCGGCTGCGAAGCCGAACACGAGACCACCTGACGAGGCCAACATTCGCTCCATGAACACCGCCTTTGGGTGAGGAGAAGGTAGGCCAGAACCGAGCGGGCGCTCAACAAAATGCTGACCGGCTTGCCGCGGATCGTAAGCGCGAGGCGCGAGGGCCGTTATCCTGGCGTCCGGCGTCGCCTTTCGGCGCCACGAAGGAGCTCACGTGTTGCACCTGTCTTGCGGCCGCGTCGCCGTCCTGGCCGTGGTCTGCGCGATTTTCGGATCTGCCGGCTGTGCGGCATCGGCGAAGATGGCCTCGCTGGCGATGTCGCCGGGGGCGCCGGTCCCCGCGCCGCTCGATCGATCGCTGTTCGCGCGCGATCCCAATGGCCAGCTCTCCGAGGACGCGCTGCAGCGGATCCTCGCGTCCCCGATCGAGCTCGATCTGCCGTCGCGCGTCGGGGTGCTGCCGATCCACACGGCGACCGACTGGCGCGGGCCGGGTCCCGACGACCACGTGCCGGCCGGCGTCTCGAACTTCGTCGACAAGCTGCGGCGCGACGCCGCGTTCTCGCTCGTGACCCAGACGATGGTGATTCCCTCGGGGGCGCTCGGCATGGAAGCGCTGCGCGAGATCGCGGCGCGCTACCGGCTGCGCTACCTGCTGCTGTATCGCGAGGTGCTCGCGAAGGCGGATCGGCTCGATGCCTGGGCGATCGGCTACGCGACGCTGGTCGGCGCGCTGTTCCTGCCCGGCAAGCACCAGGAGGTCTACGGCTACATCGAGGCGAGCATGTTCGATGTCAAGACGGGCCTCCTGATGTTCACGACGCGCCGCGCGATCGACGCGTCGCAGACGACCAACGAGTGGCACACCCAGGACAAGCTCGCCAAGCTGGCCGCCCGCGCGGTCAGCCAGTTCTCCCCGGAGCTCGCGGCCGACGTGCTCGCCGATCTCCGGCGGTTCGCCGGCGCCGCCGAAGCCGAGAACGCGCACCGGCGTGCGCCCGACGCCGCGAAACCGGTGGTGTCGATGCCGGCCTCCGCCGGACCGAGCGTCGCGACCGATTCTCACTGATCGAACATCGCTATTCGCGTACACTCGATCTCATGAAGTCGTACAAGCCAGCTCGAGCAAAGCCGCCTCACCACGTGATCCTGGAGTTGACCCCGGCCGAGCTCGGCCGCGTGACCGGCGGCGATGGCGTTCTCGCGGTCGAGACGCTCGAGCAGCATGTCGACAATCCCGGGCAAACCGCGATGAAGGCTTGACGCGGCGATCGCGCGACCCGCGCGGGCGGCTCAGCCCTCCGCGGCGAGCTCCGCCTCGATCGCGGCCTCGCCCTCCCGGAAGGATGGGTAGCGCAGCGTGACGGCGAGCTCGCGCTTCATGAGGGCGTTGCGCACGCGGCGGTTGCGGTGCACGGCCTGCGGCAAGCCGGGTTCGAACATCTGGCGCGACGGCGGCATCGGCAGGCCCATGCGCTCGCTGAGCCACCGCGCGTACTGGCCCTGGGTGGTGGGCTCGTCGTCGGCGACGAGGTAGCGGGATCGGGCCGGCGCGCGCTCCTCGGCGGCCAGCACCACGTTGACGACGTCGTCGACGTGGATCCGCGAGGTGGCGTGGCGGCCGTCGTCGAGGATCTTGTACTTCTGCTTGCGCAGCTGCTCGCGCATCCCGCGGCCCGGCCCGTACACCGGCGAGAGCCGCAGGATCACGGTGCGCAGCCGATCGAACCGGCAGGTCTCGACCTCGTGCTCGTCGGCCTGGACGCTCATCATCGGCGGATCGTCCGTGGCGACCGGCGTGTCCTCGTCGATCCAGGGCTCGTCGTCGGGCTGGCTGCCGTAGAGCCCGGCCGAGCTGAAATACATGAAGCACGCGGCGCCGGCGCCGTACGCGGCCTGCAGCGCCGCGCGGATCGCGTGCCCCGGAGGTGGCGCGGTGATCGACGGGACCGAGTAGATCACGGTCGCCCCGGGCAGCCCGCTCAGCGCGGGGCTGTATTGCTTGGGCACCGCGGCGTCGAGGTACTTGACCTGGGCGCCCGCCTCGCCGAGCACGGCCAGGCGGCCGGTCGAGCGCGCACAGACCCGCACGGCGCGACCTGCACCCAGGGCCGCCCGCGCGAGCCGTGTACCGATGTAACCGCAGCCAAGAATGATGAGCGGGGCCATGCGTGGGATTGTCCCACAGCTCGGGCGAGGCTCGCAGGGCGTCGCGGGTCTGCCGCCCGGCAGGTTACGGCCGGGTCAGGGGGATCTGGAGCGCCAGATCGCGGCGTTCCGGCATGACCGGGAGCGTTGGCTGCGCGTCGGCCCACGCTGCGCCCGAGAACGGCGCGCTGGCCCGCTCGTGCGTCCCCGCGAAGTGAGGCGCCGGGAACAGCGCGCCGATCGCCGCTGCGAGATCGCACGCGGTGAGCCGCCGGTCCGGCTCCTTGGCCATGCAGCACAGCACGAGGTGATCGATCGCCGAGGGAATCCCCGCGGCGCACCGCGAGGGCACCGGGGCCGGCTGGTGCAGGTGCATGGCCATCACCTCGCTCGCCTTGTCGCCTTCGAACGGCGGGTGACCGGTGACGAGGACGAACAGCACGCAACCGAGCGCGTACACATCGGACCGCGGCTCGACCTCCCCGGCGATGCAGCACTGTTCGGGCGACATGAACGCCGGGGTCCCCAGGACGGCGGACTCCTTGAGGTTCGTCGCGTGGTCGCCGAGCCGCTTCGCGATCCCGAAGTCGAGGATCTTCGCCCGCTCACCGCCGACGACCTCGGGATCCCGGACGAGGAAGATATTGTCGGGCTTGAGATCGCGATGCACGACGCCGCGCGCGTGCGCGACACAGAGCGCCCGCGCGACCTGCCGCACGATGTGCAAGGCGTCGTGGACCGCGAGCGCCCCGCGGCGCGCGAGCCGGTGGCGGAGGGTCTCGCCATCGAGCAGCTCCATGACGATGTATGCGCTCCCGTCGGTGTGAAACCCGAAGTCGAAGATCTGGACGATCCCCGGGTTCGCGATCGCCGTCGTGATGCGGGCTTCGTTGAAGAACTGAGCGACGATCGCCGGCTGGCTCGACAGCTCGGCGCGCAGCACCTTGAGCGCGGCGCGCCGAGCGAGCAGCGTGTGCTCGGCGACCCAGACCTCACTCATGCCGCCGGAACCGAGCGGCTCCACGATCCGATATGCCCCAATGCGAGTACCTTCCACCATTCGTGTTGTCCTGTGAAGTGTCGCGGTTGCGTTCCCGTGGACCGAGTCCTCGCTGGAGGAATACGTACCTTGATGCGGTATTATTCTGCTGGACCGCTCCGCGAGCGTCATGGTCCGTCCCCCACCGCCTGGGTCGCCGCGGTGCCGCGCGACGCACGCAAGCTGGACCACCGTTGGGTCGCTCTACCAGTCGCGTCTTTGCCCCTTCGTGTGTCGTGTCTGCCGGATCCCTGGGAACTCGCCAGCGTTGCGGGCAGCACCCCGAAGGTGAGCACGTTGCGTTCCAAGATCGTCGCGGGCCGCGATCGTGTTGCGCCTTGCCAAGACTGCGGTTCTCCAGGGCCAGCGCCGTCTCGGAGCTATCCCGATCGGCCGCGCGGGTCGATCCGGCGTATCCGCACGCGCGCACGCGCTCGACGGCCTTTGCAGCACCATGCGCTGCCGCGCATGGTCATGCGACGCTCGCGGGATCGGATGCGTGAGAGCCCCCTCCGCCGGCCACCTCCGGCGGCCCCGAAGTCTTCGCAGGTCCGTGTGCGCGACCGCGACGCGACGGCCCCGGATCACATCGGGAGGCAGGACACCGCCGACCATCCACAGGGTCCTGCGATGGGTGCGATTGTGGTGTCGTGAGTATCATAGTCGTGAAGCAGATAAACGGATTTCGAGTCTGGTGATCTGCCGGTGATCGGGTGCCCGCTGGATCGGGTGCAGGCTGGTGGCGCCTTTCCACGCCGGCCCACCGAGCCGCCCGTGACCGCCCGGACCGGTTCCGGGTTGGCAACCCTTGGTTCGCGTGCCGGCGGGGGCGATGCGTGCGTGCGCACGTCAAGGGCGAGCTTGGCGCGGCGTTCGATCTCCGCGCGTTCTCCGCGCGTCCTCTGCGCGTTTCATGACGAACTGTTAACTGCGGGCGCTCCACGGCTCGACTTGCTCGAGCAACGCATCGACGCGTGGATCGCCGGCGCAAGGACGCGCCGTCCGCGACGCCCGGACGAGCTCGCCGATCTGACGACGATTCAGCGAGGCTGAACCTGTCCGCAGTGCGGGTCGCAGGAGCCGCGCTCGCCGATAGATCCGGCCGTGTCACGCAGCTCCGGGGCCGTGGGCCTCGTGATCACTGACGTTTCGCTCCGCGAAGCGTGCGCGATGCTCGAGCGCCGCAACCCGGGGGGACAGAAGTCCCCAACAGATCACCGCTGGGACATTGCGGCGGCGAGGCAACGACTGTCAGCGCCTGTTGCAAGGCTGTCATGACATTTATCCAAATCTCACCGCCAAACGTTTACAATGGTCATTTGGCAGTTGAGTTGATTGGCTATCGCCGCCTCAGAAAACTCACACCAACCTCAGAAATTTCATACGCGCGACTCAGGTGAATCCCAAACTCCTCAAAAATCAGACATTGCACTACTCAAGAAATTATTGTTTGCTGAGGCTATCGCTGCACGAAACCAGCGAACAAGGATGTACTGGGAGGGCAGCTCGGCCAGCTGGTTCGGGTCGCCACAATCTCATGCCTGTCTCAAGGAGGACCACGATGCAACGGTATTTGAAGTCTGTGGCTACAAGCTCTCTGGCACTGACGGCGATTGCCGGGTGCGTATCGGGTGCGGCCGACGAGGCCGGCGACAACACCACGGCGCCCCAGGAGGTCACCACGGCGATCGGCGACGCGCTGCCGGGCACCGACGCGACCACGTTCGCCGCGGCGCGCGCCAACTTCGCGCAGGTCGAAGGGATCGCCGATGGCCTCGGCCCGGTGTTCAACGAGCGCGCGTGCGGTAACTGCCACACCACCCCGGTGGTTGGTGGATCCGGCACCCAGATCGAGCGCCGGTACGGCAAGGTCAGCAACGGAGTGTTCTTCGCGTACGACGGATCTCCAGACAATGAAGGTGGCACCCTCCGCCAGTTGTTCTCGAACGGAACTTATACCAACGGCACCACCAGCTGCACGATCCCGGTCGAGCACGAGCCCGTGGACGCCACCGTCCACAACGTCGGCCGGCGCACGCTGCCGCTGTTCGGCCTGGGCCTCGTGGATTCCGTCCCGGATTCGTTCTTCGACTTCCTGGCGTCGATCGAGCCGACGTCCACGCGCGGCACGGTCCTGCGCGTCAAGCCCCAGTTCCCCGATTCCCGCGATCCGGCCCAGAGCCTCACCGCGACGCGCGTCGCGCGGTTCGGCATCAAGGACCAGCAGACCAACCTCGTGTCGTTCGCGGGTGACGCGTACCTGAACGAGATGGGGATCTCGACGCAGAGCTGCTACAAGGGCACGTCGATCCTGGCGTTCGCGACCGACAACCAGTCGAACAACGTCGCGCCGAAGTCGGGCTGCAACAACGGCGATCTCGCGCCCGCGCACCCGGCCGGCGACCCGCAGGTCCCGCAGTTCACCGATGACGCGGTCGGCGATTGCGTCGCCGGCCAGTCGGAGGTCCAGGAAGACATGGCGAACTTCCTGTTCTTCATGGAGCGCATGGCTCCCCCGCCGCCCGACCTCTCGGATCCGATCTCGACGACGATCGGCGCGATCGACTTCGGCATCGCGGGCTGCACCGACTGCCACTCGGCGGTCCCGTTCATCACGCCCCTGGCCCCGTTCAACGGCGTCCCCGGCAACATGACGTTCTTCCCGTTCTCGGACTTCCTGGTCCACGACATGGGCTCGCTCGGCGACGGCATCGGCAACACCGGTGACACGGTCGCGACGACGCGGCAGATGCGGACGGCGCCGCTGTGGGGCGCGCGGTTCAACACGCAGTTCCTGCACGACGGCCGCGCCAAGACGGTGCGCGACGCGATCCTCGCCCACGACGGCCAGGGCCTCGCGGCTCGCAACGCCTTCGCCGCGATGAACACGACGGACCAGAACTTCCTGATCAGGTTCGTCAACTCGATCTAGCCACCGGTCGCTCCTGGCTTTCGTTGGCCCGGGCCTCCCGCTGCGTTCGCGGGGGTACCCGGGCCGACCTCCTTGTGGGGGCCGGGCCGGCGGGGCGGCCGCTCGCTGTAGCAGAGGTCGCCGGGTATGCCACACGACCCGCTAAGATTCGGATAAGCATGGCGAGGGCGCATCCGGAGTTGTCCAAGGTGGCATGGCTCGGGATAGAATCGGGGTCAGGTTCGCAAGCTAGCGAAATGGAGCGCGATGGCCAACGCCGACAAGAGGAAGCAGTCCCTCTACTTTCCTGAGGACATGCTCAAAGAAATTCAGCACGAGGCCCAGCGCCTCGATCGTTCCTTGTCCTGGATCGTCCAGCAGGGGTGGAAGCTGGCCCGTGAACGGCTCAAGGCGTTTCCGGCCAGCAACGACGACCCCGAGGGGCTTCCAGATCCACGCGAGGAGTCAGCGTAGCGTGCGGGAGCGCGCGGTCACGGCGCAGAGACGACCGGGAGCTCGATGAAGCTGGCCTGGCCGGGAGTGTGGTAGATGCGCTGGGTGGCCTTCCGGTAGTCGGCCGGCTTCGCCCAGAAGATGTTGGGCACGAAGGTCTGCGGGTTCCGGTCGTACAGCGGGAACCAGCTCGACTGGACCTGCACCATGATGCGGTGGCCCGGCAGAAACACGTGGTTCGCCGTGGGCAGGTTGAACCGGTAGGGCAGCGGCTTGCCCGCGGCGATCGGCCGGGGCGTCTCGAGGCTCTCCCGGTAGCGGCCGCGGAAGATGTCGGCCGCGATCATGAGCTGGTAGCCGCCCATCGTCGGATCGGCGGCGACCTCATCGGGGTAGACGTCGATGAGCTTCACGACCCAGTCGGAGTCGGTGCCGCTGGTCGAGGCGAACAGGCTGGCGACCGGCTGCCCGGAGATCTTGACCGGCGAGGTCACGACGTCGGAGACGAACGTGGCGACATCCGGCCGGCTCGAGGCTTCGCGCTGGTCGGACGCCAGCCACTGCCGCCAGTACAGGTTGGCTTCATAGCTGGGCGGCTCGACCGGCCGCGAGCGGTACGGGACCGGCTTGGCGGGATCGGAGACGTACTCCTCGAACGCCGTACCGCCGGCCCTGGGCGCAGTGAACTCGGCCCTGGGGCCGGGAGTCAGACCGGCGGTGGGCGCGGCGGGCGGCCCGGCGTTCAGGTACAGCGGGGTCGGCTTGATCGTGCAGCCGCTCGCGCAGCCGGCCGGCCATGCGGGCAGCCGGCGCCACGTGTTGGTCCCGGTCTCGAACGCGTTGACCGGCGCGATGTCGGCCCTGGATGCGCCGTCCTTCAGGTAGCGGTCGAGGAACGGGCGCAGGATCTCGCGCCGGAACGCCAGCGCCGTGTCGCTCCCGAACTTGATCGCGCCGAGCGCGCTGCCGTCGTGGATCGACTGGCCGTGAGCCCACGGCCCCAGGACCAGGAACACCTTGTCGTTGCTGGTGTCCTTGGGCTTGAGCGCCTTGTAGACCGCGATCGCGCCGTAGATGTCCTCCTGGTCCCACAGGCTGTGAACCAGCATCACGGGGACCGCGAGCGGCTCCTTGGCGAGCACCTTGTCGACGGCCTGGTCGCGCCAGAACGCGTCGTAGCTGGGATGCGCGACGAGCTTGTTCCAGAACCCGATCTGCTCCATGCCGTGACGGCGCCCGAGCTCGCCGGCCGATCCGGCCTCCAGGAACATGTCGTAGTCGTCGAAGTGGCTGCGCCAGAACTTGATCTCCGACATCCGATCCGCCTCTTGATCCTGGATGTAGTCGATCCCGACCTCGCGGAACGCGCCGTTGTGGAACCAGTCGTCGCCCATCCAGCCGTCGACCATCGGGTTCATCGGCACCGAGACCTTGAGCGCGGGGTGGGGATGGACCAGCGCCATCAGCGGCAAGAAGCCGTCGTACGAGATCCCGATGATCCCGACCTTGCCGTTGCTCTCGGGGACGTTCTTCACGAGCCAGTCGATCGTGTCGTAGGTATCCGTCGCGTGATCGACCGGCGTTCCGTTCTGCGGGCCGTGCAGCGGCCGGTTCATGACGTAGTCGCCTTCCGACCTGTACTTGCCGCGCACGTCCTGGACGACGCGGATGTAGCCGCCCTCGACGATCACGTCGGTCGCGTTGTCGTAGCCCTCGAGGATCGGACCGAGGTGGCCGCTGTGGCCGTGGCCGGTCAGCTCGAAGGCGTTGTACGGCGTGCGGGTGAGCAGGATCGGCGCGCCCCTGGCGCCGGTGGGCACGAGGATGATCGTGAACAGCTTGACGCCGTCGCGCATCGCGATCATCGCCTCGCGCCGCGTGTACTCGAACCCGGTGTTGGCCTGCGTGAAGTGCGCGGGCGTCTCGCTCGGCAGCGCCGGGTAGCTAGCCGGGGGATGCGCCGGCGCTTGCCCGGCGGGCTGGGCGGCCGCGGGAGCGGCGGACCACACCCCACCGAGCGTGACGAGCACAACGAGCACACGGTTGGCAGCTTGCATGAGGGACCTCTCCTTGCTTCGTAACGAGTGCGGCAAGATACCGGGTTCATACGCGGCCGAGGTCACACGCCGCGCGGGTCTCGCGCACCAAAATGACCGACCGGGTGCGACTTGCCGACAAGCGGCCCCTCTACCAGGCAGACAGGTCAGGCCGTGGGTACTCGACACGCACGGCGGTGACTGCGTGGACGAACGCTTGCGCGGATCGTGGGCGCTGCTGCATCCTCGCCCCGGGGCGAGGGCGGGCGGGGCCGGCCTGATCTCGCGGAACGAAACAGGGTATTTCATGTCGTCGACAACGAACCTCGTGATGAAACGCAAGCTCCTCCGGTATGGCCTCGCCGCGCTCGTGATGATCGCCGGGTGTGGCATGGATAACGGCGACCCGGCGCCGACCTACACCGAGCTGTACGCGATGTACTTCGCCGTGGGGACACCCGGCCATTGCGCGACCGCCATGTGCCACGCCGATGCCTTAGCGAGCGGGTGGGCGTGCGGTGCGGACAAGAACACCTGCTACAACGGCATGGTGAGCATCGGGATCATCGATCCGACGACCCCGAGGGCCTCGACGATTGCCGATCCGGCGAACTCGCCGCTCCGGTGGTTCAACCCCAACGGCATCATGCCGCAGGACGCACTGATGCCGTTCCCCGAGGGTCGCGACGCGATCAAGGCCTGGGTCGACGCGGGCGCGAAGAACGACTGACGGTCACGGCGCCACGGCGATCTTCCGCGGCCCCGCGCCGACGCTGATCGTCTTGACCACCGCGTTGGTCGCGAGATCGATCGCGACGAGGTTATTGTCGCCTTCGTTGGTGACATACGCGAGCTTGCCGTCGCTCGACAGGGCGATCCAGTGCGGCATCTTGCCGGTCGGTACGTGAGCCGCGATGCTCGCCGAGCCCGGATCGATGACCTCGAGCTCGCCCGCGGTCTGGCTGACCGTGAGCAGGTGCACCCCGTCCGGCGCCGGACGGATGTCGTGCGGCGCGCCGGCCGTCGCGATCGGCGTCCCGGCCTGGCCGGTCGCGGCGTCGAGCACCGCGATCGTGTCGGCGCCGGCGAGCGTGACGTAGAGCTTGCCGCCGATGGTAGCCAGCGCGCGGGGCGTCTTGTCGAGCGCGAACGTCGCGCCCGTGGTGACCGCGGTGATGCCGATGAGATCGATCGCGGGAGCGGCCGCGACCTGCGACGCGACGTACGCCGTCTGGCCATCGGCGCTGAGGGCGCTGTTATGCGCCTTGCCGACCGCGACGGCGCCCGTCACCGCGTCGGTCGCGGTGTCGATGATCACCGCCTTGCCGTCACCCTGGACCGCGGCGACGAGGTAGCGGCCGTCGCGCGTGATGGCCAGCCCGGCCGGCGCCGCGCCGACGGTGATCGAGGTGGTCACGCGGGCGGTCGCGGCGTCGATCACGTCGATGACCCCGGCGCTACCGCTCGAGACGTAGACCTTCGCGCCGTCGGGCGTGACGACCAGCCCGTCGGGCGCGGCGACGGGGATCGTGGTGAGCACCTTCTGTGCCTCGGTGTCGACCACGGCGACGGCGTTGTCGCCGTACAGGCCGACATAGGCCTTGTGCGGGGTACTGGTCGTGCTGCACCCGGCACAGGCCAGGGCGATGGGGGCGATCAGGCGAATTCCGTGAGTTGTCATGTCGGGGGTAACGAGCATCATCGGGGAACGTTCCCGGGAACCGGCAGCACGCGGGACCGTTAGCGGGGCATGCGTCATCACCTCCTCGCGCTCGTGGCCCTCGCCGCGTGCGGATCCGCCTCGAACGAGCCGTCTCCGGATGCGGCCACCTGTACACCGCCGGCCACCGGGACGGCGCCCACCTATACCGAGCTCTACGCGACGTACTTCGCGCCGAACACGCCGGGTCATTGCGCGACCGCCGGCTGTCACGCCGACCCCGGGCACGCCACCTGGTCCTGCGGCACGACCAAGGATGCCTGCTACGCCGGCATGGTGGGCGTCGGGCTGATCGATCCGGCCAACCCCAGGGCCTCGCAGATCGCCGATCCGAAGCGCTCGCCGCTGTCCTGGATCAACGCCGGCGGCGGGATGCCCCAGGACGCCGTGGCTCCCCTCCCCGAGGCCCGCGACGCGATCCTCGCATGGGTCGCCGCCTGCGCACCGAACAACTGACGCGCGCCCCGCCGCTCACACGCCGCTCACACGACCGGGTGGACGCCCGGTGGCGCCGTGTCGTCGAGGATCTCGAACGCGGCGCGCGACGAATGCAGCACCTTCGTCGTGGCACCCCGGCGCAGCGTGACCTCGCAGCGCGCGAGCTTCGAGTTCAGGCAGATCTTCGCGCCGCCCGGGGGGTTATCGTAGCGCAGCGCGACGAAGTCGGCCGGCGCGGCGTGGATCGCGATCGCGATCGCGCCGTCGGGGCCGGAGGTCTCGATCCGCCAGTCGTACGGCACGTAGTGGCCGCGGGCCCGGCTCGCGCGGACGAGGCCATTCCACGTCAGGGTCTCCTCGCCGAGCCGCAGCATCACCGGGGAAAGGCGCGGGCTCAGCACCGGGCCGATCTTGATCCGCGCCGTCGAGCATTCCAGGAACGCCTCCGGCGCCTCGTCGAACCCGGCGACCTGGCCCCAGGCGTAGCGGTCGGTATGCTGGCTGCCCCAGTTATGGTTCTGGCTGCCGATCCAGTCCTCGACCGTGAGCGCCTCGCCGTCGACCGTCAGCGTGCCGGTGAACCGGGCGAGCGGCTGGGTGACGAGCGACTTGGCCCTCGGCAGCGGCGCGCCGTACAGCGGCTCCGGCAGCAGCAACAACGGCGGCTGCCCGTCGGCGTAGCGCAGGTCCCACGCGATCGTGTGCCCGTTCGAGCTCGCCGTGCCGCCCAGCACCCCATCTTCGAGCCGCGCCGCGCCGATCGCGACCTCGAGCCGATCTCGCGCGAACGAGCACGTCCTGATCGGGTGGACCTGCTTGACCGCGACGATCCGCGCATCCTCGCGCGCGAAGGCGATCGCCCACAGCTCGCCCACCGCGTCGCCCGGCCGGCCGCGCGGCGCAAAGATCGTGTAGCGGATCCAGAACGCGCGCAGCCCGCTCGGATCGTTGGCGCGCAGAAACCAGCTCTCGTAGTGCCCGGTCGTCATGCCCGGCGCGTAGCGGGCTCCGTTCCAGCGCTGGCGGATCTCGATCGACATGCGCCCTAGTCTGCGCGAGGTCGGCCGACGACGGCACGCCGGACTGCACGAAAGCCATCCGGGATGCACCTCATCGATCGACCGAGCGCACCAGCGGGCGAGCCAAGCCCATGATGTGCGAGTACCAGTGATAGAGCGTGGACGGCGGGACGCCGAGCGCGTGCGCGGCCTTGTGGATCGACCCCAGGCCGGTGATCGTGGTGAGCCGATCCGCCGCCTCGCGCAGGGAGGCGAAGTTACCCGGCCAGCGGTAGGCCCGGAGCGCGGCCTGGTTGTCCGGCGTCAGGTCCACCATCCGCAGCGAGCTCTTGCGCTCCACGAACATCCGATCCAGGAGGCGATCGATCGCTTCGGACCGGCTCGCTACCGGGGCCAACCAGACATGTTGCATCTGCCGCACGTAGGGCCCGCCAAGCGCCTCGCCGGCGATGTCGATGCTACGGGCCAGCGCGATCACGCGCACCCGATACCTCGGCGAGAACACGGCCGACACGAAGCCCTCCGGGAGACGGACGCCGGCACCGAGATCGAGCACGAGCGTGGACCGCGCCGCCCGCCGCCGGATGAGGTCGAGCTGCGCCGCCCGATCGATGGGGATCTGATCGAGCTCGACGATCGGCCGTGCCCGGAGCCTGGAGATCCGATGAACGATGCGGGCCAGGCGATCTTGCTCGCAGCCGGGCTCGCTCGTGATCAGCAGGTGGCCGCCGTGGACGGCCGCGAGCAGCAGATCGCTGGGAGACGGCGTCTCGCTCCGGGTGGTGTGCTCGCTGGAGTCACCCAGGATCTCGAGCAGCTCGGGATGGCACGCGCGCATCTCGTCGTTGAGCGCCAGGAAGCAATGCGGCAGCGCGCCGACGACGAACGTCGTGCCCGGCCGGAGATAGAACCCCTTCTCGCGCTTGCCCTCGAAGAACGTCCCGTTCTTGCTGCCCTGATCGATCACCTGCAGCCCCAGCAGCTTCCGGTCCAGCCGACAATGCCGTGCCGAGACGAACGGGCTCTGGATCGCGATGTCTCGGTCCGGCGCCGATCCCATCGTGAAGCGCCGCCCGGCCAGCGGTAACTCGTGCTCGATGGCGGTGCCGTACCGCAGCAGCGAGGTCACGACATCGGGTCCTTCGAGGGTACCGCCGCGCAGCGCTTCGGGCACGGTACGCGTGCGAACGACGTGGAGAGGTTGCGAGGTGGTCGTCAAGGTAGCGCACCGTAGGCCAACGCGGCCACTGCGCCGTAGCATCGCGGAGCACCGCGAAGCAACGAGTTTCCAACAGGATCGCCGGAAACGATTCTTCATGGGAAACGGCCAAAAGACATTCTGGCCACTTGGCGTAAAAAGCACTCCCGAGTGCAATCGGGTTGCCAGCTTCTCCGAGCGATCTCCGTCGAGGGCCCACGTGCAGCATCGGCGTTATCGACGACAGATCGCTCGACACGCTGCCACACCCGACAATTTCGTATTTTGAATGAACACAGTCTCAGGATTGGAAACGTACCCAACGCCCTTGCCTCCGGTGTGCACTTCGGGTGAAACAGCTATGAGGATCGCAGCGTGGACCGCGGTTCGATACGCATGCTGCACTCACGGACGCCGAACCCATCCTGGTGGACCATGCCGGCAACCTACGAAGTCACGCAATCGTGTCGCAGCGCGCTCCCGGGCGTGATCGTGGCTGGCCAACCTCCGGAGCTTCGTCGAGCCATGACATCTGATGCTGCAAGAAGGTGGCGGCGATGTCCGGCCCTGTGTGTTGCAGCGATCATCGGCTTCGGGGCAACGTTCGTCGCATGCAGCGAGCAGGGAGGCTCGGCGGGGACCGGGCGATTGGCCGGTCAAGTCGTCGTGTCGGGGCCGCTCCGCAAGGCGGCGGTCTCGATCGATCAGATCAGCCTCCAGGCGAAGGGCGCGATCGCGATCCGCGCGCACGTGGCGGACACGACCACCGACGACGATGGCCGGTTCGGCGGCGCCGACGGCGTCGACGTGGGCAAGTTCAACGGCCTGTTCCTGCTGACGGCGAAGGGTGGAGCGTTCACCGATCTGGCGACCGGCGCGACGGTCGAGCTCGACTCGACCACGACCCTCGAAACGATCACGTCGTTCGAGCTGTTCGACACGCGTGACGATGTGCTCGTGAGCCCGGTGGGCCAGCTGATCGCCGCGCGCACGCGCTGGAAGCTCAGCCAGCTCGGCGACGTCCGGACGGCCGAGCTGGACGCGGCCGAGCACCTCAACCGGCACTTCGCGGGCGTCGTCGACTGGTCGCACCAGAAGCTCGGCTCGCTCGAAACAACTACCACGAGCCCGACCGAGGCCGTGCGTTCGGCGCTCGTCCAGGCCGCGCTGAGCTTCCTGGCGCAGGACATCGCGGCGGCGGCCGGCGCGTCGCCACAAGAGGTCAACGTCCTCACGCTCACCCGGCAGCTCGCGGCCGACCTCGGCCAGGGTACGTTCGACGGCAACGACGGTAACGCCCCCACGTTCGGCGAGGGCTTGCAGGTCGGGGTCTGTCCGCCGATCACGGGTTCTTGCCCGATGCCCGCCGGTAGCTGCACGCTCGGCGCCTGCCGGCCGCTGTGTGACCTCTACGCCGGCACGCCGCGCGCGTTGCTCGCCGGTGAGATGACCAAGGTCATCCAGTCCACCGCGCTCAACCACACGGGCCTCGTCACCGGCGATGTCCTCGCCGTCGCGCGCGCGATGGCCGACAACGTCGACGAAGACTTGTTTGGCAGCGCGTGCGTCGAGAACCTCGACCGCCTCCCGCCCCGGCTGGAATGGATCGAGCCCGTGCCGGGGCCGGGGATCGTGCACTATGTGCGCGGCATGGTCCCGGTCAAGGCCCACGCGGTGGACGACACCGATCCGATGCCGCTGGTCTGGATCGACAACGGCGCCCCGTCGAGCTCGACCGCCGGGGCCGTGATCGACACGACGGCGCAGAACGGGCCGCTGATGGTGACCGCGACCGCCCGGGACATGGCCGGCAACCTGGCGACGCTGGCCCTGCCGGGCGTGATCGCCGACAACGTCGCGCCGACCCTGACGCTCGCGTCCGATGGCTACTTCGTCGATGGCGCCACGTGGTGGACCACGTCCCCTGCACCGGTGCTGCGAGGCACGGTGGCCGATGCGTCGCCGCTGACCGTCGCCACGATCGCACCGGCCGGCACGGTCAACGCCACGGTGACCGGCTCGACGTGGACGGGGAGCCTCGCCGGAACCCTCGACCTGGCAGGCGCCGACGTGACCGTCGCGGCGACCGACGCGGCCGGCAACCGCACCCAGGTCACGCAGCGCCTCCGCGCCGATGTCACGCCGCCACAGCTCACGTTCCAGCCAAGCGTCGTCAACGACGAGGCCGTCGAGGTGCCGGCGTTCGACGCCAACGAAGCTCCGGTTCACGTCCACACGGGCGCCGCCATCGATCTCGCCGCCGCCGGCAGCTGCCCGGCGGTGACCAAGTTCAGCTACCTCCTCGGAGCCTCCCGTCCACCGTACGGCCGCGAAGTAGATGGTCAGGGCGGGCCGCGCCCGAACCCGCTCCACTACCTGCTGCTCGCGGCCGACGACGGCGTCGGAATCACCCCTGGCTCGACGCAGTACCGCGTCGGCTATCGCACGAACAACGTGACCACGTGGATCCTCGACTGGACGACCGCAGGTGCGCCGACCCCGATCCTCGGCGTCGATCAGTACGACATCGGCATCTTCTCCGATGCGATCCCGCAGCTGATGACCACCGAGGGCGTCTACGACGTCGAGTTTCGCGCGACCGATCGGCTCGCGCGCACCACCACGCTGGCGCGTTGCTTCGAGCTGCACCTGCGCGCCCCGCCGCTCCACCTCCAAGCTCCCGGCGGGAGCCCGACCGACCCCGATCCGATCCCGGTCGACCACGCTTACCGGCTGCAGTCGCTTGCCCTGGGCGCCGGCGCGTTCCGCGCGATCGCCGCTCGGCTGCTCAACAACGACGCCACCGGCGCGTCGCTCCTGGATGAAGACGTCACCAACGGCACGGCGAGCACGGTGTATCTCCAGGTCGCGGTCACCAGGCCCCAGACCGTCCTTGCGAGCCAGACCTTCACGCTCCGCAACCTCACCACGACCTCCACGGCGAACATCGATTGCACCGAAGGCCCAGGCATCGTGCCGCCGGCGATCTGCGAAGGACCGGCAACGGGACCGAGCTACACCTCCTCGCCGAGCAATGTATCGATCACGAGCCTCGGCTTCCCCGTCAAGGTGTTCGAGCTCGATGGCAGCGGCCAGCCGGCAACCGAGGTCCCGTGCCTCGTGTGCGGCATCGCCGATCAGTGGAAGTTCGCGATCCCGCCGCGTCCGGGGAGCGCCAGCGGGCCCTTGCCGGCTCGCCGGTTCAAGGCGATGACGATGATCGGCCAGGTCTCGGCGCTCTGGCCGAGTGATGCCAGCTTCCCGGCCAGCCCGCCGTTTGTCGACGCCGCGCTCACCAGCACCGTGAACATCACGGGTCGTATCAGCCCCACGAGCACTGGGTGCACGGCCCATACCATACGAATCCTCCCGAACGGGACCGAGCTGGACAAGTGCACGCAGGTCACCAGCATCACGCCCTACCGCGCGCTGACGCAAGTCAGCATAAACACGGATCCCGTCAAAGCGACATACGCAACGGCGCCCACATCCTCAAGTACTCCGGCTAACGTTGTCGGCAATAAAATCCCAGAACTTTCATGGAGCGTCTCTGAAGGCGCACTCCCCTGAACCATGACCCGTGAGCAACCTATGAAGATCATCAAGTCTATTGTTCAACTGTCGATCGGAGCAGCATTCGGTGTAGGAATGGTGCTGTCATGTGGGGATAGCTCGCCCCGTCGCACAGATGCCGCCACCTGCGATTGCCCCGCAAGCGAGCCACCCATCATGGGCCGTGTGGTGTCCTTCGACGGAACGCTGCAGACCCTCCAACCGGGCGAGCAGGGCGGACCAAGCGCCGCCTGCATGCCCGGGATGCAATTCCTTTCGGGGGCGTGCACCGCGGCGAATCCGACGGTCTTGGAGGACATTCAAGTCCAGCAATTTGGTTTCGACCAGAAGGTCTGGTTCTGCAATTTCAAAAACAACGAGCTCACGCCGGTCACGGTGAAAGCCACCATCTTCTGCCTCAAACCTGCCACGTAGCGAACGTTGCCATGATCGGGCTTTCACAGTGGTTGAACCATGCCTGCACATCGATGAGCGTCGGCTTGAGGCTCAAGCTACTAGAGCTTCTGGCTTATTTTTAAGTCGAAGCTTCTTCAGGTTTGCATGAAAGCATCGATTGCAATGAAAGATCGACGCTTCCATTCATAGCTAGCAAAGTAGGCCAAGCTTCATCGAGGCTCTGGAAGCATCCATGCCAAAATCGACCGATACTTGCAGGCAACCTACCGGTCTCGGTCGGCACAACGTCCGTGCTGCGTGCGACATCGTATGTGACGAGAGTGTTGTCTTCACTAGGCAATCAACGCTTCCAACGGTGTTATCTCGCTCCCCGAGCAATGGATCCATCAAACCGACAATGCATTGGAGCGTTACAAATATATCTTGGCAGATGCTTCGACTAAAGGTGGGAGCTTTGGGCGCGCAGCTCCCGCGACACCTTCAGGCTGCAGCACCTTTTCCCTGGGTCGCAACTTTGGTGAGCCACATTCTGCTCAACTCGCTTACCCAGCGCCATAGCGTTAGATGCCATCTAAGATCGATGATTCTAGAGCAATGGCTCAACTATGTTGACGATGCACCTAAGCGTTACCAAGATTTCTTGGCATATGCTTTGGCTAGCTGGGTCAACTCCGGCGCATGTGCCAGCGATATAATTTCGAGCAGTGAAAGCTTTGCTGCTAGTATCGAAAACCCAGTGCGGTCGACGCTGTCACTACAGACAGCCTCGAGCGTAGTGTCAAACGGAAGCTCTGAAGACACTCACAGCGGTAAGCTTCTGCATGATTTCTCGCACGAGGCTTCTTGCGGAACCGCAGCCCAGGATGCACCGAAGAATATCGCTGCAGCGCACCTAAGCAGCAAGGATCACAGCAGCGATCCAAGGCTTCTTTGGCATGAGCTTGAGCTTCATATAGCCATCAAAGCTCTGTCAGAAATGCGGCTGGACGGAGACCGAGCCTGCGGTGGTGCGCAATGATGTCCCGCTTTCCCTTCGCATGCCCAGGACAACGTGACGAGCAATACGCCTTCCCCGCGCGTGCTGATCAGCCTCGCCGGGGCCCGGGCAAGGCCACGCTCGTTGAGGCGGAAGCGCCAAGCCTGGAGCACGGCGCCTTCGCCGAGATAGAACCCTCGAGCAGCAACGCTGAGTATAGAGATCCGACGCTCAAAAAGCTTCAACTTGACTCTTCGCTCGAAGCTAATCCGGAAATTGCACTCAACTTGGAGCCAGCGCACGTAGATCTGGCCAGTGCTTGGCACGAGAGCGTTGGATCTTCTGGGCTACCGACGCTTCCATGGGCGATCGGTGAAATCGCCCCTGTGGCCCAGCTAATGGGCAGCACTCCCGAACAATGCTTCGATCCTGGCGATAGATCTGAGCGTAAGGTCAATTTTTTGGCACATGCTGTGACGCTTGGCGCGAGCGCGGTCTCCGGCCATGCGACGCAGACCGTGGTCTCATTTTCGGCCAATCGAGGACCGACGCCGGCGAACGCACCGGAGACGCTCGTCCCGGTCATCCGCGAGACGATCGAACGTGCGCAGAAGGACCGGCGCCGATTCGGCGACGCCTTCGGCACGCTTCCCGGGCTCCCCGTAACGCTCGGGACGGTCCAGGGCGGCCAGACGACAGCGATCCGCGATGCCCTGGTTGCGGGCGCCGTGAACATTGGTGGATTCACGGCGAAGATCGAGACCAAGGGGCAGAGAGATCCGGCCTCGATCTCTCTCGATGACCTCTTGACGCTGCTCGGCGACGTGTTTCAGAGCTCCGAGCTCGAAGCGTACGGTCTGCCGGCAGCGTTCGGCGATCAGATCGTGCTCGACCCGATCGTCGACGAGATCGCTGCCGCGTTCGACGATGCGCTGCGAACCTGCGCGATCGTGGGCGACGCTAGGGCGTTCCCGGCGACGGTCGCGGCGGTCATCAGCCGCCACCGCGCCTTGATCGAGGCGGCGATCGAGCAGGTCGCCGCCTCGTGGGACGATCCGATGGACCTGGTCGATCTCGAACTCGAGGGAGCGATCGCCAAGCTGGGCGGGCTGCGAGGTGAGCTCGCGAACGCGGCGTCTCCCGCCGAGCAAGCCGCGATCGGCGGCAAGATCGCGCACCTCGCGCGCTATGTACTGCTGCTCAGCGACAAGCTCGGCGATCCGGAACAGCGGCTCCAGCGCAAGGCGCATCCTGGACCAGCAGCGTCGCTCGACACGATGCGGGGCGCCGCCGCGACGCTGACAGCCGCGCGGGCGGTGATCGGCTCGGAGGGAGCGACCCTCGAGGCCCTCGGGAACTCGTCGGAGCTGCTCGGCGAGCATCGGGTCACCGCGGTGGATCCCGCGACTGCTACGCCGATCTCGGGCCGCGTGTTCCCTGAAGAAGCCTTCGCGCACCACACCGACCAGCTGATGGCGGCAAGCCAGCAGGAGATCGCGTGGCAGGCGCACCGCCAGGAGCACGAGCTCGCGCAGCAGAAAGCCGCGCTGGCGCCCAAGGGCGTGACGATGTACGCGAAGTTCGTTCCGATCTACCAGCGCTGGTTCGGGTTCTTCAGCCGCGCCGAGCGCGAAGATCAGGACGGCGCGTTCATGCAGCTCTACCTCCAGGCGACGAGCCTCATGCCGCTGGCGGGCATGGCCGGGCACGCCGCGCGCGCCGGGACGCAGATGGCGGTCTCGACCGGGTTTGCCTCGTCGGGCGCGAGCGACGACTTCGCGCGCGAGCCGTCGGCGATTCCGCTTGCACGTACGGCCTCCGTTGATGGCAAAGCGACGCGCGACGGCCGTAGCGATGTCTCGTATCGCTTCCAGGAAGCGGCACGCGGCCACGAGGGTGGCGACGAGGCATCGTCGCGTGACGCGGCGGTCGACGATCGGATGGCCCAGCGCAGGGCGGCGATGGACAGGGTCTATCAGGCCAAGCCTGGAAGCGCGCGCGACGCGGCCGTGGTGCAAGGCGGGCTCGCGCCGGGGGCAGCGCCGGGAGATCCGCAGCCGCAGCTGTGGCTCGCCTCCGACAAGGACCATCGCGAAGGGCGCGACGGCGCGAACACCGGCTGGAACTACCTGCTGATCGCGAACATCGGGCACGCCACCGGCAAGCTCGAGCAGGTCTACGAGCACAAGGTCATGCGCGACGACGTCGCACGTTACCTGCTCGCGACGTCGCAGCACCTGCAGACCCTGACGCGGCCGCACGAGCTCAAGGATCCCAAGCGCGCGAACGCGCCGCGGCTCGGCGATGCGGCCGGCCGTTCGGGCGACGTGATGGCGAGCACCGCGAACGCCTCCGCGATCTACGGCGATCCCAAAGATCGCAAGGCGAGCGAGGACTCGCGCGCGGCCCGCGCTTCGTTCGCCGCGCAGAACCAGCGCGCCTTGCTCGGCCGCAGTCGCCAAAATGCGATGGCCATGGCGACCCGCGAGCTCCGCACGAGCCTCGAGCATTCGATGGACGAGTTCTTCTCGGCGGCCGACGCCGGCGAGAAGCTCAAGGCGATCATCCTCACCATCGCCGTTCAGGAGCACGGCCTCGACGCCGCGATCTGGCAGCATGTCGAGCCCGCGGCGCTGTGGGAGTTCGCGAAGCAGGCGATCCGGATGGCCGCGATCTTCTGGTCGCTCGAGCGGTTGGGCCCCGTCGGGCAGGTCGCATCCGAGCTGTTCCAGCGCGCGATGTATAGCCAGGTCCAGCGGCAGTTCGTCTCGGCGGCGATGGCGTTCGCAGCGTGGCTCGACGGCGCCACCAGCGCGCGGTCGTTTCGCGAGGCGCAGGGCTGGGCGTTCACCTTCGTGCCGATCGCCGGCGGCTTTGCGCAGACGCTGCGCGACTGGGCTGCGCAGAAGCTCGGCCACGGGATCGCGAAACAGATCGGCGACGCCTACACGGCGGCCCGCTCCGAGCCGCGCACGGTCGGTGAGATGCGCACGGAGCTGGCGCCGATCCTCTCGGACGCGAAGGTGAAGCACCAGGTCGCCCAGCAAATAGAGGCCCAGCTCTACACTCGACTCCATGAAGGCAAGCCACTGACCGGCGAAGATCACCAGCTGCTCGCGCTTCTCTACGCGATCGACCCGGAGGCGTACGCCCGTATCTCCGCCAGGCACAAGCAGCTCCCCAAGCTCAGCGCGACGAGCCCGCTGGGGAGCGATTCGACGCTCTCGGCGCATACCCCCTTGCACCTCGTCAAAGTGCAGGCCGAGGTTCGAACGCACATCGACGAGCACCTCGGGCGCGCCCGGACGATCCAGCCGTATCGCGTCGAGGTCCTGACGCCCGCGGCGTTCGCGAACAAGTTCCAGTCGCAGAAGGGCCGCTCGATGGTGACGGTCGTCGAGGATGGCCACGCGGTGGTCTATGCGCGTGCCGACGCTGGCGCGCGCGACTTCGCCGACGAGGCGATCCACCTCGTCCAGCTGAACGATCCCAGGAGCCCGAAACTCGCCGAGCATATCCGCACGCTCGGCGAGGCGACGCTCGGGCCGTGGCAGACGTACGACGTCGAGTTGCGCAAGCAGCTGTTCGAGCGCAAGCTCGCGGTCGAGATCGACGCCAAGCAGCGCCGGCTCGCCGAGATCAGGGTGGGCGAGCCGGACTGGAGGCCGCTCCACGACGAGCTGACGAACCTGCAGGCGCTCGAGGCCCGCTCGAAGGCGATCACCGATGACCAGCTGCTCGCGATGAAGGCGAGCGGCCAGCACCCGGACTTCCTGGACGACCCCGCCTGGCTGTTCGCGAAGGCAACCACGACGACGATCAACACCAAGCTCAACGAACCGGGTGTCGACCTCACGAAGCTCGCGACCAGGGTCGTGACGGACAGCCCAGCCACGAGCTTTGGCACCGTCAAGCAGGTTGGCGAGCCGTGGACGCAGGTGACGCTGATCCTCACGACGAACGCCGGCAAGGTGAAGATCGGGGGGCACACCATCAGCGTGGATGGCCGCCGCTACCTCTTCGAGGATGGCTCGGAACTTCACGTCAAGAATGGCGCTGAAGTCCAGTCCGGCCAGTTGCTCGCGACCGAACCCGCCAAGCGTTATCGCCTGGTCAACGTCGAGAAGCCGAACGGTACCGTCGATCAGCGGCTGGAGATCTACTCGAGGAAGCGCGGCAACCGCTGGATCCAGGCCGGCGAGCATTCCACGCTGCGCGGCGAACGGGTCGCCCAGGCCGCGCGCAACCAACTCGACGATGAGCTGACGGCGGAGAAGCAGGAGGGCGCAGATCCGCACAACCCCAAGTCGAAGGATCCGGATCGGCTCGTCGAGTTCGTGCGCGTCGAGAACCAGACGCCGCAAGGTGGCGGGTTCGACGACGTCTTGATCGAGTTCCGGGGCGATCCACCGACGGCGACGATCCGGATCGTCGAAGTCAAGGACTACCCGAACCGCAACGTCGTGATGGGCGAGATGACCGCGATCCGCGAGAACCGCCACCAGAATCTGCGTCGCCTCCGCATGGAAATCGCTGAGGCGGTGCGTGCCCGCGAACCCCGCGAGCGCCCGGCGCCGTTTCGCAACCTGACGACCGGCCAGATCAAGGCCCTTGCCAAGGCGGAGAACACGAACAACTTTCGTGTCGAGCTTCGGCTCGGCCCATCGACCAGCATCGGTTCCGAGAATCACAGCTCGGCCACGATCCTCGCGAAGCTGAGAGCCGAGCTCAAGGCGTCCCCCGACTTTGGCGGTCGCGACGTCCTGGATCCCGCGCCCCCCAAGACGGTAGCGCAACAAGCGATCGATGATCTTCCCGAGTGAGCTCGCTGGAAGGAAGGATGAGCATGACCTGGACCGAGGTGCGCAAGCACACTGACGCGCAACTCGATGACTTCGCGCTCGAGATGCTTCGGGAGCGCGTTCCACACCGGCTGGAGCTGTTCCGCCAATGCTCTGCCGCGGCAGTTGGTCAACTCGAGTTCTGGTTCGCCCGCATGCTTATCGCTCATGGCTCCGGCTTCGTGCGCCGCGAGTTGGAGCCACTCAAGCACATTCTGCCGCAGTCGGCCGCCGCCTACGTACGAGACTGCGCCGGCAATCACACGTTATCGTCGATGCTCCTGGAGTACGCGAACATCACAAATATCTTCGAGATCGTCGGTTTTGATGTTCCACCGGAGGTGCTCGCCTCGTTTCGCCCGCTGCTTGTCCGGGTCGAGACCTGTCACGATGACATGCCCGCGAGCCACTGGACCAAGGCGCTTGTGTCGCTCGCGCTCGGTGAGCGCCTGGGGTGGATCGCGATTGCTGGGTTCCGTCCCACGGAGAACGTGCCGTTTGTTTCACGCGCGACGTTCGAGTTCAACATGCAGGGGTTGCTCGCTCATCTCGGTGGCGCGCTCCTCGCGGGCGCCGCGATCGATGACGTGTTACCGGCCTGGCACCAGTTCATGGGCCTCGCGGTGACGCTGATGGATGTACGTCAGATCGACGAACAGGTGATCCTGTGGGTGGCGCGGATCGTCTTCCATCACATCGGCCATCAGCCCCTAGGTACGGTCGGCGACCGTGTCTTCGAACAGATCAACCGGCTCGTGGCCGCAGGCGGGTGAACTCGTTGCAAGGCAACGGCCAGTGCAAATTAACTCGTTCGAGCATCAGAAGAGGTAGTTTCTCATGATATCTTCTCTCTCTCCTGCCGGTCATGGCGCGCTGGTCGCCGGCATGCTCGGCATGGTAGCGGGCACATCGCCTGCGGCGGCTCAACCGACACCGGCCACACCGGCCAGACCGGCTGCCACGATCCAGCGCTCGGAGGCGGAGTTCCTGGTCCCACCGCAAGGCGGCGCGTTCGAGGCACCGATCCATACGGGCGAGGTGTGTATCCTGTCGTTCGCAGAGAAGCTCAGCACCCAGGCGCTGGCCAGCTCACCTGATTTCGAAGTCAAGGCATGGGGGGACGATGGCGTTGCGATTCGCGTGGTCGGAGCGACCGCCAAGACGACCACGCTCGCCCTGGCGACCCGGTCGGGCATGGTCAAGGTCAACATGACGCTGACCGTCGTGCCACCCGACAAGCCGGCGTACACCCTGGTTCGTTTCAAGGCCGTATCCGCTGAAGAAGCGTTCGATGCCCAGCTCAAGGACGCGGTCGCCAAGCAGGTCGCCCCCCTCGAGGCCAACCTCACCAGGCTGCGCCAGAACCTCGAGACCACCATCCGAGACCGCGCCGATGGCCTGATCGCCGATCGGCTGCTCAAGCGCAACGAGACCATCGCGCTCACGGCTCACGAGCGCAACGACGACCACGTGATCGTCCACGTCACCCGCGCGGTGCTCGTCGGCGACGACGGCTACCTCGTGTTCGAGATCGAGAACCGTTCGCGCAGCGCGTACCGCCTCGCTGGCGTTCGGGTTCAGGCCGCAGATCGCGAGGTCAACGGCCCGGCACGGCTCACCTCGCCGACCACCGATCGCGATCCCAGCGTGATCGGGGTGGTCCCGGCGGGTGCCATCGGGCGCGGGATCGTCGTGGTTCGGTCGGTCGACCAGGTGCTCGGCAAGCCCCTGGCGCTGACCGTGGCAGGGCCCGCAGGTGCCGGGGCGATCCGGCTTGACCGTGGGATCCTGTTTCGGTGAGCGCGTCCATGATGCGATCAAGGAACCGTCGCCCGGGGTGGCGAACAACGTGGCTCGCGCTCGCCGTCTGGTGGGCGGCCGCGCACGACGCCGCGGCCGACCGCTACGAGGCAACCTTGACGGTGCAGCCGATCGGCGCGATCGGCCGCATCACCGAGCACGTCGAGAACACCGCCAGCGGCGACGCGGCCGTGGCCTCCGTGTCCGGCGGTGGTGGCGAGGTCGGCCTCCGCTATGGTCTGCGCAACTGGCTCGATATCGGCGGGGAGATCGTGGCAACCGGGTTCACGCAAGCTATCTACGATCCGGCGACCGTGGCGGTGGTCGGGAATCCGGTCATGGGGCGCTTGATGCGTACCACGCGGCTCGGGCAGCTCCGCGCCGGCGCCACGCTGCGGCTCGGCATCAGCTGGGTTCCATTCCTGCGCCTCGGTCTCGGCGTGGGCGGGCGGGCGCTCACCTCGGCAACGCTGCAGGACCGCGAGCACGCCCGTGAACTGGACGTCACGCCCGACGGGATGAACGCGAGCTTCGCGATCGATGTCGTCGCAAGCTTGGGCATCGGCCTGGAACACCGCCTCGATCGACGCTGGACGGTGGGCCTCGGCGCTGACGCCACGCATGCGATCGGCCTTGGCACACCGCCGCTCGACGTGGTCTCGGCCGGAGTGTCACTGTCGTATACGTGGTATCCACTGTTATGGTGATCAGGGCGCCGCACCGTACATTCTCTAACCCGGTGAGTTGCACGTGAATAGCAAGTACCTGATCGAACGTCGTCTCGGTGGCGGGGGGATGGCGGAGGTGTTCCTGGCGCGCACCCTGGGAGTCGAGGGGTTTTCGCGGCACGTCGCCATCAAGCGCGTGATCGCTGGGTTCTCGGAGAACCCGCAGTTTTCCCAGATGTTCATTTCGGAGGCGCAGCTCACCTCGCAGCTGCGGCACGCCAATATCGTGTCGGTGCTCGACTTCGATCGGGACGACGAGGGCCGCTTGTGCCTGGTCATGGAGCTGGTGGACGGCACGGATCTCGACGGCTTGGTCACCACGGGACCGTTGCCGGTTTCGCTCGTGATCTTCCTCGCGGTCGAGATCCTGCGTGGGCTCGACTACGCGCACGAGCTGCCGCTCTGCACCGGCGGCGTCCGCGGGATCGTTCACCGCGACATCTCTCCACAGAATGTGCTTTTGGCGTGGGATGGCACCGTCAAGATCTCGGATTTCGGGATCGCGAAGGCGCGCGCGGCGACCGACGCGACCGCCAGCCAGATCATCAAGGGCAAGCCTTCCTACATGAGTCCGGAGCAAGCACGGGGCGAGCCACTCGACGGCCGCAGTGATCTGTTCTCCGTGGGGGTGATGTTGTTCGAGATGCTGTGTTTGCGGCCCCTGTTTGCCGGGGGAACCATGGAAGAGACCATTTCGCGGCTGTTTTTCGAGCCGATCCCAGCACCCCACGAGCTGCGGCCTGAGATTCCCCAGGATCTGTCACGGGCCGTCGCCTCGCTGCTGGTCCGCGAGCGCGATCTGCGGACGCCCAGCGCCAGCGCCGCGATTGCTTCGCTCGCCGTATGCGCCGACTACCCGAGAGACGGTCGTGACTTGCTGATCACGACCCTGGCGCAACGATTCGTCGGTAGCGCGCCGGTTCGGGCACGCGAGATCCCGCAGCTTTCGCCGGTCGATCGGACGCTGGTCGCGCGCTCCGTGCTCCCCGCGCAGCCTCCCCAGCGCACCGTGACGGCCCCCTCCGATCTGCCCAGCGCGCCGAACCCCGCGCCCTTCGGCTTCCAGCTTGCGCCCAAGCGCAAGCCGCGCTGGCTGTGGGCGAGCCTTGCGAGCCTCCTTGTCGCCGGCGCCATTGGCGTTGTCGTTGCGAGCGCGCGGTCCAGCAAGGCGATCTCGACCGTCGCTCCCCTGGCGGACAAGGCAACGCCGACCGCACTGCCTGGATCGGCGGCTCTCGACGTCACACCACCGTCCTCCCCGATCGCACCACCGGAACCGACGGTCGCAACCAGCGGCCGTGCGGATCCCGCCGCATCGAGCGCCCCCAAGGTGCTGAGTCCTCCGCCCCAACGCGATCATGCGCCTTCGTATGTGCCAGCTCGTCGCACGCAACACGCCCCGCCGCGGGCTGAGGGGATCCGCGAGATCCACCTATGAGCAGCGCCACGCCGGCACGCCGGCGACGCAGTGCTCACCCCGTTGAGGTCACCGACCCAGCGGATGGAAGTTGAACGGGTAGTTGACCTCCACCCCACCGCCCCCGCCGGGGCTCGGAAATTCGATCGTCTGGATCACGCCGGCGACGCAGCTCGACACCTCGCGATCGAAGCCCGTCCCCGACGCGCTCTGGACGGCGCCCGTCGGGCTGATGAAGAACTTCACCTGGAGCTCGCCGCCGAGGTCCGGATGGGCGAGCAGCTGCTTCTCGTAGCAGTACCCGATCTCGTTGAGGTGGCGGCGGATGTAGCGCCGGATGATCGACTTGCTGTAGTCCGCGCCCTGGGTCACCGGCTCGCCGATGCGCGGCACCGCCGCCTGGTGGCCTCGCCCGCCGGGGCCATCATGCATCGGGAAGCCGAAGTTGCCGCCCGCGTGCGAGCCGGTGTTGATCGTGTTGTAGTGGCCGCCGGTGCCGATCGTGCCGCACGGCGGCTGGAGGCAGCCCCCGCCGAGATCGGAGCCGAGGAAGCCGCCGCCGAAGTTGCCCAGGCCGGAGCCATCGGCGCCGTAGATCGGTCCGTTGATGTTCGTGGTGTCGAAGCCGCTCGCGAAGTTGGCCGTCGCCGACATCGATCGGACGCCGCTGACCAGCAGGTCCGATCCGAGGATGCCCTGGCTGATCGCGATCCGGATCTCGTCCTCGCGCGACAGGTGCGGCGGGTCCTGGTTCTGGGCAACCTGAATGTGGCCCTCGGACTTGCTGGCATCGGGGTTACCGGTCTTGCCGGACGGGAGCGCCATCTTGGCCGCGTCGGCCTTCTGGCCGCCGGTGTCGCCCTTGTCCTCGACCTTCTCGGGCGACGGGTCGGCATGCGCGATGTTCCGCGCGCTCATGCCGGGATCTTCGGAGGTCGGCAGCTCGACGTTGGCGCCCTCGGCGTCGGGCGGAAGCGTCTGGAGGAACGCCAGGATACCGAGGTGCAGCGCGAGCGATCCGCCGGCGTACGCGAGCGCGCGGCGCTCTCCGCCCGCGAACAGCGGCGTCGCGTGGCGGCGCGGCCGCGCGACCGCCGAGACCACGAACGTCGCCTGACCGGCGCGCGCCCGGATCCGTGCCTTGGGCGGGATCGGGACCTCGATCGCCCCGGCGGTCACCGCGCTCGGACGCGCCCGGCCCGCGGCGGCGAGCTCGGCGAACGGCGTCGCCTTGCCGTCGACGATCAGCTCGCCGTCGATCCCTCCCGCGTAGTTGAACACGAAGTCATCGCCCGACGGCGCGACCAGCGGGAACGCGGGGAGCGGCGCGTGCTCGAGCGCGAGCTCGACGCCGGGCGCCGTGCCGATCCGGTAGTACGGGCTCGTTCGCTCGCGGCGCCTCCGCACGAGGCCGAGCGTCAGGCCGGCGAGCCCGAGCCCGAGGCCCCCGAACCCGATCCAGTCGACGCTCGGCCCGAGCCGGACCGGGCGGAACGCGTACGCCGGCTTGTGCTGGCCGGTCCAGGCATGGAAGCGCGCGGTGTTGTCGGCCGCGGTGGTGAGCGCGGTGGCGAACGCAATCCCGGCGGCGAGCACGCACGCCGCGCCGCCCGCGAGGATCGCCCAGGTCGCGGGCGTCACCTTGCCGCTCCTCGGATCCATGCAGTGTTTCACGCCGATCACCGAGTCCCCGAGCATCGCGGCGACCTCGACGGCACCTGCGCCCCCGAGCTCGTCCGCCGGGCCCGCAGCCGGCCGCGCTGCCGCGACCGGGCGCTCGGTTGCTTCGACCGCCTCGACGGGCAGGGCGACCGGGCGGTTGATCGGGGGCTCGATCGGGCGCGTGATCGGGCGCGCGCGAACCGCCGGCGCGGCCGGGACCGGTAGCGGCGGCACGGCCGGGAGCGCGGCGAGCGCCGGGACGGCAGCGAGCGCCGGGCGCGCGAGCGTGGGGATCGCCGGGGGCGTGCGCGCGGCCTCGCGGACCGCCGGAGGACGCACGGCGGCGACCGCCAGCGTCGGCCGGCGCACTAGAAGGGCGGCGTCGCCGATCGCGAGCTCGACGCGAACCTCGCCGAGCGTGAGCACGTCGCCCGACTGGAGCTTGGCCTTGTTGATCTTCTTGCCGTTGACGAAGGTGCCGCGGGTCGAGCCCAGATCGATGAGGCTCACCTCGACGCCCGTGACCTCGATGACCGCGTGCATGCGGCTGACCGAATCGTCGTCGATCCGGAGGTGGGCGGACGGCACCTTGCCGATCTTGATGACACCCTGGACCAGCTGGTCCTCGTGGATCAGCTGGCCGGCCTTGAAGACACGAAATGACAGCGCGAGCTTGGTGTTGGACATGGCAGACCTTCGTCGTGGCGCGTGTGCGCCCCCGCGCCCGGCCGGTCCGCGATGACATCGCGCGCAGCCGCGCGCGGGACACCGCGGCCTCATCGGCCGGCGCGATCGCGTGGCGACGTGCCTTGCGATCGAAGGTTCCGACACCGATCCATCGCCTCGGTTCCGCGTTTCGCCGCGCTCGGTCGTTGACGATCCGCAAGAACACCGGCATGCGATCGCGCTGCCGTGCAACCACGGGCGGGACACGCTGTCCATCCCGCCTCGGAGTTGCGGAGGACGACGTTCGTGAAGCTGATTTTCCGAGAGCCTGGTCGGCAGGCTCGGCGCCACCGGATGGCCGGCCGAGCTGGTGATCCGGGCGGCGACGCCGAGCGTGAGGACGAACGGTGAGAACGCGACGCTTCACCTCGAGCTCGACGGCGCGCTCGCGACTCACAACAAATAAGCTGAACGCGCTGTCAAAAGACTGCTCGCCGCACGCGTCACGCTGGTGCGTACGCCTACGCGCATTCCTTCGAGAGCTGCGTGATCGTGTGAGGGCATTGGCGTTTCTTCACCCATACGGATGTTGCTAGCGTGGCGTCATGGGTGATCACATCGTCAGGCGCGGACCTCCAATCCGACCTCCGCAACCGAGAGAGCGCCGCCCGACGGCCGAGATCCCCGAGCAACAGCTCCTCGAGCTGATCCGCAACCCCACGACGGAGGAGCTCGAGGCCGAGCTCGAGCTCGTCGATGGAGTCCCGAAGTTTTTCCCCGACGCCACTCCAGATAGCTTGCCGAGAGTGGGGTCGCCGCGCTTCGCGCACACGCTGCGTCGCGGCATGCAACCCGTCGTCCTACCCAGCAGGCGCCCCCCGCCGCCGCCCCCGCCCCGCGCAGGCACGACGCGGCCCGACAAGCGCCCCGCGAGCTCCGCGGCGGCGATGCCGCGCCCGCCCATGCGCGCCGGCGACGGGGGGCGGCCCATCGGCCGCGTCGCGATCGGGACACCTCCCCTGCCGGCGCCTGCCCTGAAGCCGGCCCAGGGGACGCCACGCCTGGCGCGCTTGTCGAACGCCATGGTCCCGACCCGACCCCCGCAGGCCGTGGAGCCGGTGGCCGGTCCCGCGGTCGTGCCACCGGGCCCCGAGTCGCGCACCGTCGCGGCGCCGCCACCACCGCGGGTGGACCCCACGCCGGTCGAGCCGAAGGTGATCGTCGCCATGGTCGATCCGCCGATCAGCGCCGAGACGCCCGAGCTGACGAGCGTGACGAGCGTGACGACCGCCCCGAGCCTGCCGGCCGCCCCGACGGCCCGGCGCGCTCGCCTGGCCCTCCCCGTCGGGCTGGTCCTGCTCGTCCTCGGCACGCTGGCGGTCGTCCTGATCTGAGATCCGTTCACGGCGCGATCGTCCGCGCGGTTTGATGGATCGCCGATCGCATGTACGATCGGAGCGTGGATCGCTCGGCGTTTCGCGAAGCGCTGCTCCAGATCATGGAGCGCAAGGTGCACTGGGCCTGGCCGCGCTTCACCTCGGGCCAGGTCGCCAAGGATCGCCTGCACCTGCACTTCGAGCAGGAGTACGAGACCTACGTCCGCGACTTCCCCGTGATGCTCGGGTGGGCCTACGTGCAGTGTCCGATCGCCCTGGCGCGCCGGGAGCTCGCCGAGAACCTCTACGAGGAGGAGACCGGCGGCCTCATCGCCGGCCGGCCGCACCCCGAGCTGTTCCTCGAGTACCCCCGGGGCCTGGGCATGGATCTCACGCGGTTCGCGCACGTCGAGCTCGGACCGGCCGCGCGGCGGTTTCGCGCGCTGCTCGATGACGCCACCCGGCACCAGGGCTGGGCGCAGGCGTGCGCCGTGACGACGATCTTCCTCGAGGGCACCGATCACGAGCGCGGCGAGCTCGACCCCTCGGCGCCGCGCCGCCCCGCGCCGCCGCTCGAGCACCACCCGCTGGTCGTCCACTACGGACTGCCGCTCGAGGCCCTGGCGCTGACCAAGGCCCACCGCCGCGTCGAGGGCAGTCACCGCGCGGCCGCGTGGCGCATCCTCCTCGATCACGTCCCCGCCTCCGAGCACGCGAGCGTGCTCGACGCCATGGCGGCCACGTTGTCCGGCTGGCTCCTGTATCGCGACGAGGTCGCCGCGATCTGCGGGCTCGAGCGCCCGGCGGCCTAGCCCGACGTCGTGCTCCGCTCGATCGTGTACGCTCACGCCATGCGTCTGGCCTGGACCGGTCTGGTCGTCACGTTCGCCGCGTGCGCCGGCCGTGGCGGGCAAACCGTCAGGGTCGCCAGCGCGCCGCCGCCGCCACCACCACCGCTGCCGTGCATCCAGCCTCCCGAGGATGCCGCCGCGGCGATCCACGACGCCTCGGCCGAAGGCCAGCGCCTCACGTTCTGCGTCGGCGCCGGCACCGAGCAGTGCTTCGCGTTCGACGTCGCGACCGGCAAGCTCGATCGCCTCCACGAGCCGCCCCGGCCCAGCCCCGAGCCCGGCGCACGGATCACGATCACCAACCCCGATCTCCAGGTCTGCCGCGGCGACGCGTGCACCTCGATCACGCCGCAGGTGCTGCCCAACTCGAACAAGCTCCACGCCACCACGAACACCGACGGCACGATCGCGGTCGTGCTGCTCGGCGACGCCGAGCACGGCAAGGGCTACGCCGAGATCTGGGACGTCGCCAGGGCCAGGAAGACCGCGACGTTCCTCTACGCACGCGGGGAGTTCCGCTGCGGCGAGGTCGACATGGTCGGCGAGACGATCTACGTCTCGGCGAGCACGTGCGCGGGGCCGGCCGCCCGCGCGACCCTGTACTCGCTGAAGGGCAAGAAGATCGCCGGCGTCGGCGGCAAGGAGTTCGGCTCGTACCACAGCGCCCACGTCCAGGTCGCCGGCCAGGCGTGGGCATTCCTCGACGAGAACGGCAGCCGGCTCGTCGTGCAAGACGTCGCCAAGGGCAAGATCCTGACGACGATCGATACCAGCGGCCTGTGGACCCCCGACGGCGCGTCCGGCACCCCCGCGATGGGCAACCCCGGCGAGCACGCCCTCGTCAAGCTGGGCGATGGCAAGCTCGCCATCATCGCCGGCACCCCGGCCAGCGGCAGCGTCGCGACCGTCGATCCGGCGACCGGTCAGGTGACCATCGTGCACGTGCCGCAATGCAAGACCTGAGCGCCGCCGGCGCTGCCCGCCCGCCGATCAACACGCCGCCCGGGGACCCAAGCAAACCCAAAAGCCACGAGCGCGATGGCCACGCTCGCTGCTATGGTCTCGCTCTGGCCGACCACCGAGCACCGTGACCGCACCCGCGCAAAAGCCGCTCGCCGAACGCCTGACCGGGACGAAGCTGGGCAAGTACAAGCTCAAGGCCGTGCTCGGCCAGGGCGGCTACGGCGACGTCCACCTCGGGGTGGTCCGCGGCGGGCCCGACGTGGCGGTGAAGGTCCTGCATGAGACCGCGTCGCGCGACGAGGAGACCATCAACCGGTTCCAGCGCGAGGCCGACACCGCCCAGCGGCTCAAGCACCCGCATATCGTCCGCATCATCGATGTCGGTGCGGCACGTGGCCGCCATTACATCGTGATGGAGCTGGTGCGCGGCGGCTCGCTGCGCACCCTCCTCGATCGCAGCGACGTGCCGCCGGCCAAGGTGATCACGGTGCTGACCGAGGTCGCGACCGCGCTGGCGTTCGCCCACGCCGAGGGCGTCGTGCATCGCGACGTGAAGCCGGAGAACGTGCTGCTCACCAAGGCCGGCCGCGCGAAGGTCGCCGATTTCGGGCTGGCGCGCGCCGTCGATCAATCGTCGCTCACCACCGAAGGCCGGCTGCTCGGCACCGCGACCTACATGTCCCCGGAGCAGGTCAAGGGCCAGCGCGCGACCGCCGCGAGCGATGTCTACGCGATGGGCATCATCCTGTACGAGACGATCACCGGCGCGCGGCCGTTCTATGCCGACTCGCAGCTCGGGTACCTCTATCAGCACGCCGAGGTCGCGCCGGCTCGCCCGGTGATTCGCGGGCGCTACCCCGCGGCGCTCGCGAGCCTGGCGCTCGATTGCCTGGCCAAGAAACCCGACGATCGCCCGACGATGACCCAGGTCGCCGCGCGCCTGAGCACGGCCGCGCACGCGCGCTCCCGCGTCGCCCGCCTGTTGGGGATCGCGGCGTTGTTGCTCGCGGCCGTGAGCGCGGGAGTGATCGTCCGGCCGTCGCTGCTCGATCCCCTGTGCGGCGACTGGTTCGGCGCCCCGGCGTTCCGGGTGGCCCGCCTCGGTGCGCGCACGACCCACGCCGCGATCTTCGCCGAGCCTCCCGACAAGCCGGCCGCGCGGCCCCATGAGCGCCGCTGACCCGCGCGCGGGAGCTCCTCCGCGCTCGACGCAGCCATCCTCGTAGGCGAGGCCGGTCTCTCCAAGCTCCCGCCCGCGCGCCCTTGAACGCCGCCGCCGGTTCGTCAAGCTGCGCGTATGCAGCGCATCACGCCATGCCTCTGGTTCGACGACAAGGCCGAGGAGGCCGCCCGGTTCTATACGTCCATCCTGCCGAACTCGAAGATCCGCACGATCACGCGCTTCGGTGAAGGCGCGCCCAGGCCCAAGGACATGGTCATGACGGTGGTCTTCGAGCTCGACGGCCAGGACTTCATGGCGCTCAACGGCGGCCCGGAGTTCACGTTCTCACCGGCGGTCTCGTTCATGGTGACGTGCACGTCGCAGGACGAGATCGATCGGTACTGGCACAAGCTGTCCGCCGACCCCAGCAAGGAGCAGTGCGGCTGGCTCCAGGACAAGTACGGGATGTCCTGGCAGATCGTCCCCACCCTCCTCGAGGAGTTGATGAACGACGAGGACCCCGCGCGGAAGGCGCGCGTCATGGCCGCGCTGATGCCGATGCACAAGATCGACATCGCGGCGCTGCAGCGGGCCCATGCCGGCTGACACCTCTCGGTGTCAGCGCCGATGTTCCGCGCGGGTCAGATCAGGTCAGATCGAGTGACGAGTGGCTACTGCGCGGGCGCGACGGTGCCGCCCTTGCTCGTGCACTCCTCGGCGGTCGCCGCGTCGGAGACGCCCTGGCCCTTGCACGCGTTCTGGCCCTTGCACGCGTTCTTCTCGCTCTTGCAGCTGCCCTGCGACTTGCACGCGTTGATTCCCGCGCAGTGAACGGCGGCCGTCTTCTCGGTGCCGGCCGCGGGCGTCGTCGACTTCGACGAGTCAGCAGGCTTGGCGCAGGCAGCGGCAAACAGGCTCGCGGCGGCAAAGGCGATCATGGTTCCGGTACGAACTGGGTTCTTCATTTGTCGATTCTCCTCTAAGTGGCGCGAGGTCGCCCTCGCGTCTTGATCAGTCTCACGAGCCGGCATATTCGTTACGCTCGTGCTGCGCGCGAGACTACACCGACACGCGGCTCGGAGTGCAATTACGCGCCATCAGACGTTCGAATAAGATCGGCTCCGGAGTTGACCCGTGAGCCAGGCAAATTCGATAGGTTGGCGACCACCCCGCGTTCGGCGTATGGTAGGCAAGCGTCGAGCTTCTTCGCCTACGGCGTGCGTGGCGCGAGGGGCCGCGCGCTGATCGCGCGACGGATCGCCGCCTTGGGCGCGCGCTCGTCGAGCTCCAGCTGGCCATGGCGGATCACGATGCCGAGGCTGCCCCAGATCGCGGGGAGATCCGGCGCGATCGGATCGTCCTTCATCTTCTTGTAGAGCTCCTGCAGCACCGGGGCGCCGACCGCCTTGTCTCCCTCGACGAAGGCCCGCTCGATGGGCCATTCGGTCTCATCATTGCCGCCGGCCGTCAGGATCCCGCGCAGCGCATCCACGAGCCCACGGCTGCCGTTCGTGCGCTCACGGATCTCCAGATCGGCGAGCAAGCAGAACAGCGCGCCGCCCCAGTAGGTGCGGCCCCAGGTGTGCGTGTGATCGAGGCCACGATCGCCGGTGGCCGGCAACCCCTCCGGCAGCCCATCGACGAGATCGGTCCAGACCCTCCCCGCGGGGTAGCTGCGGACCCACGATCGCGCGAGCGGCTCGACGTACGTCGCGATCCCCTCTTCGATCCAGTGATGCGAACCCGGCTGCTCCGGGAACGACGTGTGGACCATCTCGTGGGTCATGATCCAGTCACGCCCGAGGTCGCGGGCGCTCGTGTGCTCGCCCACGGCGATCCGGGACCGTGCGCCGCCTGCGCCCCAGGTCGTTCCGCTGAGGACCCCGGCCTCGCCGAGCACGGGCTGGATCAAGAGCCGGTAACGAGCCACCGGGAACCGGCCGAAGTAAGCCGTCACCGCGCTGGCGGAGGTCGAGATCCACGCCATCAGCTCGGCGCGCGACAGGTCGAGCGGTCCCTCCGCGATCTCGACCTCGATCTCGCCGCCGGCCACGCGCAGGGTGCTGGACTCCGCGCGCGGCGCTCCGGCCGCGACCGGCGAGCACGCCGCAAGGCCGATCACCAGCCCGATGATCACGTGGCGGCGCGCGAACCCGATCGTCATCTATCACTGATGACGCGGTTCGCCCGTCTTGCCAAGCGAATGTGTCCGCTTCACGCCCACCGGCGATGCGCCGGCCCAGCCCGATCAGAAGTACATCCGGCAGCTCTTGCAGTAGAATCGCAGGTGCTCCTCGACCCAGGCCATCGGCGATTCGCACTGCGGACACGCCGGGGATGGGCCGGTTTGCCGCTTGTTGTCCTTCGGCGGCGGCAGCGAGTCCGGCGCGGTCGAGATCGGCAGCTTCGGCATCGGCCGGTCGCGAACCAGCGGGGCCGGGGCCACGGCGACCGATGGCAGGGGTGCGGTCGGGGCGCCGGCCGGTGGCGAGGCCGGCGCGCTGCGGGCGTCGGTCGCGCCGAGCGCGCGGTCGGCGTCGTCGAGCGGCTCGAGGGGTTCGGAGGCCGTCGTGGTCTCGGAGAACCCGATCTCGGCCGCCGCGGCGCCCGCGGAGCCGCCGGGCTCGATCGCGCCGGCGAGGACGGCCCGTCCTCGACCATTGCCGGCATCGCCGGACGCACCGGGGGCGGCACCGAGGGGAGCACCGGCGGCCTCGACCGCAGCCTCGAACTCCTCCGCGGTCACCATGCCGAACGAGACATGGGTCTGGGCGGTGTGGTCGCCGATCTCGATCGGATCATGCGAGCCGGTGATCGGGTCGAGTCCCTGGTCGAAGGTCTCGGCGCGATCATGCGGATCGGTCTCCGCCCGGTTGGGGAGCATCGGGATTGCCGGGATCGCGGGAATCGGCGGGATGCTCGGTGGCGGCGCCACGGACGCCGTCATCGTCGGCCGCGGCGGCGCGGCGCGCAGCGGGCTCCCCAGGGGACCGGCCATCGCCAGCGGCGGTGGTCGCGTCGAGCCCGGTGCCGGCCGCCCGAGGCGCTCCGGCATCGGAACCGCGGCACGCAACCCCGGGCGCGGCGACTGGGTGTCGGGCAGCGACCGTGGCAGCGCGGGGCTCGCGCGCCGTGCGCGTGGCTCCGGAACCACCGGTGGTGGCGGCGGAGCCAGCGGGGTCTCGACGCGTGGTCGCGGCACCGGTGCCCTGGGCACCTGCGGCGGGTCGTCGGTGACCGCAACGACGTTCGGCTCGGTGTTCGCAGGGACCTCCGCCGCCTCGGGGCTCCCATCGGACAGCCCCGGTGACGGCGGCACGATCGGTGCGATCGGCGGTGCGATCGGCGGTGCGATCGGCGGTGCGATCGGCGGTGCGATCGGCAGCGCGATCGGCGGCGCGATCGACGGCGCGATCGGCACGTCGTATTCGGGCATCGGCGGCACCAGCGAGACCTGGGTCCGCGGCGCGGCGCCGGGAGGCAACGGTGGCGGCATGGTCGCCCGCTTGCCGCGCACGCCGAAGTTGGGCGGCGGCAGCGTCTTGGGGCGCTCGGCGTGGAGCAGCGGTGCGGTCGTGGGGAGCCCCGTGGTCGCGCTGGCCGCGTTGGCCGCGCTGGCCGCGTTGATCGAGGCGCGCGCCACCGGCGCCGGCGGGCGCGTCGGGATCACCGGCCGCTCGACGGGGAGCAGCCCACCGGTGCCACCCTGGAGAGGCGTGGCGTCGTAGAGCGGCCGCAGCTGAGGCGCCGCCGCGAACAGCGACCGGTCACCGCCGGATGGCCCGGGGAGCCCGGGGAGGGCAGAAGAGGTCGTGGCGAACGGGTCCGCCGGTTCATCGAACTCACCGCCGCTCGATGGCGGTGCCTGCTGGGCCCACGCGTCTCGCCGCATCATCGGCTCGGGGCCGACCTCGCCGGGGCGCGCCGGCTCCTCGCCGAACAGGGCTTGCATGTCGAACGGCGGCGGCGCCGGTGGCGCCGGGTGCACCGCGGGCGCCGGCATCGTCGCGACCGGTGGGCGCGCCGGCATCGCCGCGACCCGCTGGGCTCCACGGTCGACCACGCGGAGCTTGATCGGGGGAGCTGACCGGACCGCGATCACGCTCGCCAGGAACGCGCTCAGGATGGCTGCACCGTACAGCCCCATGCCAAGGCCGAGCGGGATCGAGCCCTGGTCGGTCGGCCCCAGGACGATCATCGCGCCCGCGCCGGCCGCGGCGACCACGCTGAGGATGCGGATGAACCGGGCGGCCCCCTTGCGACGATCGCTCTTGCGCAACGTCAAGACGACCAGCGCCCCGGCGAGCACGCCGGCGAGCCCCGTCACAGCAAGTTCGGCGGACGCCACGATCTTGAACGAGATCCGGGGATTGGCGTTCTGGCACGTACCGTCGCCGCCGGTGTTGCACACCTGGGCCCCGTAGAACCCGACGTAGGCGTCCTGCATCTCGAGCGTGCGACCGTTGACCGTGCGATGGCCGGCGAACAAGGAGAGCTCCGGGGGCAGAACCGCCGGAGTAGCGATCGACACCGCGAACAAGGCTGCCGCGATCAGCGCGAGACCCGCGCCGACAACGCGAGAGGACATGAGGAAAAACTACCACACAGCGAGGGCATCGAGGGCATCGCTCGCCGACGATGCGGTGCGAAACAGCGCTCGGACCTCGGGCCGGAGCACCCCCGCCGCGACCGCATGATCGAGGAACGCCTCGAGCGGCGGCCAGAACCCATCGACGTCCAGGAACACGACCGGCTTGTTATGGTAACCGAGCTGGATCCCGGTCAGGTGCTCGAAGGCCTCCTCGAGCGTGCCCAGGCCCCCGGGCGCGACCACGACCGCGTCGGCCAGCTGGAACATCATCGCCTTGCGCTGGTGCATGGTGTCGACCACATGGAGCTCGGTCAGCCCGTGATGCGCCCGCTCGGCCCCGACCAGCACCTTCGGGATCACCCCGATCGCCCGGCCGCCGGCGGCGAGCACCGCGTCGGCGAGCACGCCCATCAGGCCGACCTGGGCGCCGCCGTAGATCAGGGTCAGCCCGCGGCCGGCGAGCTCGCGCGCCAGGGCGGTGATCGCGGCAACATCGGCGGGTCGCCCCGGCGACGACGAGAGGAACACGCACACGTTGCGCACGCCATGACCCTAGCGTATCGGCGCGCGTAGGACGGCTTCACCACGCCGGCAATTGCGCGGGGCCGGTGCGCGTGCTTGGATGCCGATCTATGCGCATGATCCTCGTCGGGCCTCCGGGTGCTGGAAAGGGCACCCAGGCCGCCAGGCTGATCGACACCTACCGCATCCCGCACATCTCGAGCGGCGACATGCTGCGCGCCGCCGTCAAGGACGGCACGGCGCTCGGCATCGAGGCCGACAAGTTCATGAAGGCCGGCAAGCTGGTGCCCGACGAGGTGGTGATCGGCATGATCCTCGAGCGCATCGCCAAGCCCGACTGCGCGGCCGGCTTCATGCTCGACGGCTTCCCGCGCACCGCCCCGCAGGCGGAGGCGCTCGACGCCGCGATGCGCAAGGCCGGCGTCGAGCTCGACGCCGTCGTGTTGATCGAGGTCCCCGACGCCCTGCTCGAGGAGCGCGCGGTGGGCCGCCGCAGCGATCCCCAGACCGGCACGATCTATCACCTGAAGTACAATCCCCCGCCGCCGGAGCTCGCCGGTCGGCTGGTCCATCGCAAGGACGACACGATCGAGGCGGTGACGATGCGGGTCCAGAAGTACCACTCCGAGACCGCGCCGATCATCCCGTTCTATCACGGCAAGGGCATCCTCCGGCGCGTCGACGGCGTCGGCGATCCCGACGTCATCACCCAGCGCATCACCGCCGTCCTCTCTGCCTGAGCCGGACCATGGCGGGCTTTCAACACACGATCATCGATGCCAAGTGGCAGGCGTTCTGGGATCGCGAGCAGACGTTCAAGACGCCGGCCGATCGCACGCGGCCGAAGTACTACGTGCTCGACATGTTCCCGTACCCGTCGGGCGACGGCCTGCACGTGGGTCACCCGAAGGGCTACACCGCGACCGACGTCGTCGCGCGCGCCAAGCGGATGATGGGCTTCAACGTGCTGCACGCGATGGGCTGGGACAGCTTCGGGCTGCCCGCCGAGCGGCGCGCCGAGCGCACCGGCGAGCATCCGAGCGTGATCACCGCGCGCAACATCGCGATGTTCAAGCGCCAGCTCCAGAAGCTCGGCCTGTCCTACGACTGGTCGCGCGAGCTGACGACGAGCGATCCGCATTACTACAAGTGGACGCAGTGGATCTTCGAGGTGCTGTTCGAGCGGGGCCTGGCGTATCGCGCCGAGGTGCCGGTCAACTTCTGCCCGGCGCTCGGCACCGTGCTCGCCAATGAGGAGGTCAAGGACGGCAAGTACATCGAGACCGACGATCCGGTCGAGAAGCGGCTGATGCGGCAGTGGATGCTGAAGATCACCGCCTATGCCGATCGCCTGCTCGACGACCTCGAGGGCCTCGAGTGGCCGGCCGGCACGATGACCCAGCAGCGCGACTGGATCGGCCGCTCGGTCGGCGCGAACGTCGTGTTCAAGGTCGTCGATTCGAGCGAGGCGATCACGGTGTTCACGACCCGCCCCGACACGCTGTTCGGCGGCACCTGGGTCGTGCTCGCACCCGAGCATCCGCTCGTCGACAAGATCACCACGCCGGCGCAGCGAGCCGCGGTCGACGCCTATCGTAGCGAGGTGTCACGGCGCTCCGAGCGCGAGCGCCTCGTCGAGGCGGCGGACGCGCCGAAGACCGGTGTGCCGACCGGTGCGTTCGCGCACAACCCGGTCAATGGCAAGTCCATCCCGATCTGGATCGCCGACTACGTGCTCGCGAGCTACGGCACCGGCGCGGTGTTCGCGTGCCCGGCGGGCGACGAGCGCGACTACGCGTTCGCGAAGAAGTTCGGGCTGCCGATCATCGAGGTCGTCGAGGGCGGGAACCCCGCCGAGGCGGCGTACACCGGCGACGGGCGGCACATCAACTCGGGCTTCCTCGATGGGCTCTACAACGAAGCGGCCAAGACCAGGGTCATCGCGTGGCTCGCCGAGCGCGGGCTCGGCGAGGCGAGCATCCGGTTCAAGCTGCGCGACTGGCTGTTCGCGCGCCAGCGCTACTGGGGCGAGCCGCTGCCGACGATCGAGCTTCCCGACGGCACGGTGAAGTGCGTGCCCAAGGATCAGCTGCCGGTCGTGTTGCCGGCGATCGACGAGTACAAGCCGACCCGCGACGGCCAGCCGCCGCTGGCGCGCGCGACCGACTGGCTCGCGACCACCGATCCCGAGACCGGGCAGCCGGCGCGCCGCGAGACCAACACGATGCCGCAGTGGGCCGGCAGCTGCTGGTACTATCTGCGCTTCCTGTCGCCGGAGCGCGACGACATCGGCTGGGATCTCGCCGAGGAGAAGTACTGGATGCCGGTCGATCTCTACGTCGGCGGCAACGAGCACGCGGTGCTGCACCTCCTGTACGCGCGGTTCTGGCACAAGGTGCTGTACGACGCGGGCTACGTCTCGACGAAGGAGCCGTTCCAGCGCCTGTTCCACCAGGGCATGATCCACAAGACGTCGTTCCGCGACGTGCGGGGCAAGTACCACGGGCCCGAAGAAGTCGAGCGCGATCCGGCACGCTCGGCGGCCGCGGCGCCGGTCGATCCGACGGTCGCGAACTTCGCCACCATCTCGGCCGAGGCCTGGCGCGTCAAGCAGAGCCACGAGGCCGTCGAGACCAAGCTCGATAAGATGTCGAAGAGCCGGTACAACGTCGTCAACCCCGACGACATGTGCGCCGAGTACGGCGCCGACGCGATGCGGCTCTACGAGCTGTTCATGGGGCCGCTCGAGGACGGCGTCGAGTGGGAGACCGCCGGGGTGTCGGGGACGCGGCGGTTCCTCGATCGCGCGTGGCGCCTGCTCGTCGTCCCCGCCGATCCGGACTCCGAGTCCGGGACCGAGACCTTGAGCACCAAGGTCAGCGAGGACGCACCGGCCGACAACAAGGAGCTCGAGCGCGCGCTGCACGCGGCGATCAAGAAGGTGACCCAGGCGGTGACCGATCTGCGGTTCAACACCGCGATCTCCGAGATGATGGTGTTCGTCAACGAAGCGACCAAGGCGCCGGCCGTGCCGCGCGCGTGGTTCGAGACGTTCGTCAAGATCCTGTCGCCGTTCGCGCCGCACCTCGCCGAGGAGATGTGGCAGCGCCTCGGCCACACCCGGACGATCGCGTTCGAGCCGTGGCCGGTGCACGACGAGGCCAAGCTCTTGCGCGACGTGATGGCGATCGCCGTCCAGGTCAGCGGCAAGCTGCGCGGCCAGATCGAGGTCGCGCCCGACGCGAGCGAGGCCGATATCCTCGCGGCGGCCCAGGCCGACGCCAAGGTCCAGTCGTTCATCGCGGGCAAGCCGGTCAAGAAGGCGATCTACGTCAAGGGCCGCCTCGTCAACCTGGTCGTCTAGTCACCAGAGAGGTCTCGGGCGACCGCGGCGCATCAGGCCGAGGCGGTGACGCCGGAGACGGCCGTGTTCGCGAGCTGCGCGGCGGCCGTGGTGGTCTCGCGCGCGGTCTTGACGGCGCCGCCGAGCGTGCGCTCGGCGCTGGCCAGCGTCTCGTTGGTGGCGTCGTCGAGCCGCTGCACCGTCTTGCGGGTGAAGCGGAACGCGGCGGCGGTGGCCTTCTCGGCCAGCTCGATGCCGTGATCGATCGCGGTCCGGAGCTCGATGCGCGCGTCCTGGAGGACGGCGAGCGCGGTCGACTGGCCCTTGTCGGCGACGTCGATCGCGAGGTGGACGACGCCGGGCAGGACGCCGTGACGAGTGACCGGAGAATCAGTTTTCGGGGTAGCCATGATGGGTGCCTCCTTCATGACGCGCAGCGTAAGATGCAGCGCGTCACAAGGCACCCTCAAACCGGCAACGACCCGATGACATCTTCTAACGCATTGCGTTGACAAATCGCATAACCGGCTGATGCAATTGCAAAAATCGCAGATAAGATGATGCCATGGAGCCTTCGTTCATCCCCGTCAACGTCGCGGTCCTCACGGTCTCGGACACCCGGACGATCGAGACGGATACCTCGGGTGCGCTCATCGCGGACCGGCTGACCGAGGTCGGTCACCGGATCGTCGCGCGCGCGATCGTCAAGGACGGCGAGCTCGTGATCCGCGCGCAGCTCGCCCAGTGGATCGCCGACCCCGGGGTCGAGGTCGTGATCGCCACCGGCGGCACCGGCGTCACCCCGCGCGACGTCACGCCTGAAGCGCTGGCGCCGCTCATCACCAAGCCGATCCCGGGCTTCGGCGAGCTGTTCCGCTGGCTGTCGTATCAGGAGATCGGAACCTCGACCATCCAGAGCCGGGCCGAGGCCGCGCTGTGCGGCCAGACCTACGTGTTCCTGTTGCCGGGCTCGACCGGCGGCGTGCGCACCGGGCTTGAAAAGATCCTGATTCCGCAGCTCGACCACCGCCTGAAGCCGTGCAACTTCGTGATGCTGTTGCCGCGCATCAAGCACGAGCCGACCGGCCTCGGCGAACGGTGACGGCCAGGCGATACGCACGTACCTCGTGGCGACGGCGTGCGCGACCTCATCCGGCGTGGTCCGCGTGATACCGTCAATTGGATGAGCTCGCTCGACCTCGCGCTTCAGCGCGCGCTCTCGGTCCGGCTGAACCTCCAGATCAGCTTGTCGCAGCTGGCGATCGTCGAGGAGTGGATGGATATCCATCTCGATCGCTGGCTCGAGCATCTCCCGATGCCGCCCGACATGCCGGACGGCCAGGCGGTGAGCTACCTCGCGATGTTCGGGAGTGACGTTCGCCGGGTGTGGTGGGGCGCGTGGGGCGATCCGCGCGGCTTCATCCCGAAGATGGCCGACTACTTCAAGCTGTGCAACATCGCCAGGAGCGACGCCGGGCTGCTCGATCAGGTCGGTGAGCAGCTCGAGCCCAAGCTCGTCGGCTCGTGGATCGGCGTGTGGGGCGGCAAGGTCACGACCGGCTGGCACTTCTGGGACCCGCATCCGTGGCCCAAGATCGAGCCGATGTTCGGCACCCACGAAGCGAAGTACCAGCTGAAGAAGTGGGTCGACGATCACCAGATCGATCGGATCGAGCGGTTCACCCAGTCGATCGGCGACTCGGCGTACTCCGAGATCGAGCTCGCGATCCCCGGCGCGACCGTCGACGACCAGGTCACGGCGCTGTCCGACGCCTTCGTCCACTTCACCGGTGCGCCGCTGCCGGCCGAGCTCGTGGTCGGGCTGCGCACGATCACCTCGCCGCAGTTTGCGCTCGCGCTCCGGATCCGCGGCGGCAAGATCGCGCGCGTCGGGGGCCTCGTCCCCGGCATCGCGCTCGCCGACATCCAGCGGATGTGCACCGACGCGAAGGTCCCGGTCGATCCGCGCCTCGGCAAGCTCGTGGGCGCGCTCGGCGAGGGCATCGCGCGCGTCGAGTACGGCCGGGCCGGCGACCGCGCGGGCGTCGACGTCTACCTCGAGCCCGCCGAATCCGCCGCCCCGTCACCGGCCAAGGCCCAGGCGAACTAGCCCGACGTGCCGCGCGCCGATTACCTGCTCGCCAGTGACGACGCGCTGATCGGTCAGTGCGACGTCGACCGCTACCGCGCCTCGGGCCCCGGCGGCCAGCACCGCAACAAGACCGAGAGCGCCGTCCGGCTCCGCCACAAGCCGTCGGGCACAACCGCGATCGGCGAGGACAGCCGCTCGCAAGCCGAGAACAAGCTCCACGCGGTTCGCCGCCTGCGCTCGGCGATCGCGCTCGCGCTCCGCGAGCCGGTCTCGCTCGACGGCTACACGCCCTCGCCCCGCCTCGCCGCCCTGGTCGCCGCGGGGACCGCCCCGCTCGGCGCCAAGACCCGGTTGACCGGCGAGTACTGGGCCGGCATCGCCGAGCTCCTCGACCTCCTGATCGCCGGCGACCTCGAGATCGGCAGCACCGCGCAGCGCCTCGGCATCACCACCGGGGCGCTGTCGAAGCTCTTGCTCCACGACGATCAGGTCGCGCGCGTGGTCAACGACCTGCGCCGTGGCCGCGGCATGCGCCCGCTGCGCTGACCGGCGACGCTCTGCGCGCGAGCCGCGTCACGCGGGAACGCCGGGGCTCACGTCGGGCTGACCCTAGGGGAGGTCCTCGGCGCGGCCAAGCGTGTTCAAGAACTCCTGGATCTCCGCTTGCTGGTCCGTGGTCAGCGCGAGGTAGGCGTTGCGAACGCTCAGGGCTTCGCCGTCGTGCAGCCGGATCGCGTCGGAGAGCGTCGCGGCGCGGCCGTCGTGGAGGTACGGCGCCGAATCGGCGACGCCCCACAGCGGCGTCGTGATGAACTGGTCCGCCGCGATCTGGTTGAACGGCTTTCCGTCGGCGAGCGAGCCCATGCCGTGGCGCTTGAAGTCACTCCACAGCTCGACGTCGATCGAGCCATCCGTGTTGGCGGCCGGGTGCGGCAGCTTGTTGTCCGTGGCGAGGTGCAGCGTGATGCCCGCGCCCCCGGTCGTATCCGGCAGCTCGACGTGCGTGGGGTTATTGATGTGCATCTTCGGGGTGTGGCAGGACGTGCAGCCGATATCCTTGAACAGCTTCTCGCCCTGGTTCACGCGGCCCGCCTCGGTGCTGGAGAGCACGGGGATCCGGACCGGCGTCTCGCGCAGCCCCATGTAGACCGCCTCGGCCGACAGCAGGCCTTCGGTGATCTCGTTCTTCACGCCGTCGTTATCCGGATCCTGGCAGTCGGGCCCGTTGCCGAAGTTGTTGACGTTCGGGTTAGCGCAGTTCTTGACGATCGACGGCTGGGTCTGCATGCCGAAGTGGACGCGGAACCCGCCCTCGATGAACCGGCGGATCGTCGCCTCGCGGCCCTTCCAGCCGAACGGCCTGACGGTGAGCGGCGGCTCGGCGCCGACGGCGACCGTATCGACCCCGGCGACGCCGGCGAAGTTGACCGTGCCGTCCGGGTTCGCCACCAGCGAGCCGAACGAGGTGCCCTTCGAGGTCAGGGCCTTGGTCACCGCCACGTGGGTTGCGGCGGCGGCCGCCTTGGCGGCGGCGAGCTCGGCCGCCAGATCGGCGCTCATCTCTTCACCGATCCGCTGGCGGAAGCCGTTGCCGAGCACCGTGGGTGCGTTGCGCGGCACGCCCGACGAGCGGTTCACGCCGTCGCCGATCTGGAAGATGTTGTGGTTGAGATCGCCGGCGCCGTCGTCACCACCGAGGTTGTGGCAGGTCACGCAGCTCTGCGCTTCCGGCGCGCCGAACCCGGCGAAGTGCACGTTGTTGGGGATCTGGCGGAAGTCCGGACGCGGCTTGCCGTTGCCCGGCAGCCCGGCCAGCGCGTTGCCCATGCCGTCCTCGACGCGGAAGATCGTCTCGAACGTGAAGTCACCGATGTCGAACAGCTGGCTGGCCGTGAACAGGCCGTGATCGATGTCGGTCTGGGCGATCTGCGAGCCGTGGAACGTGGGCGCCGTGGGGTCCACGCACGCGCCGTTGTCGCAGGTCATCTGCAGCTTGTAGTGGCCGTTGCCGCCTTGCTGCAGGAAGCTCGTCACGACGATCAGGTACTGGCCGGTGACCGGCAGCGTGAAGCTCTTGATCTGCGAGTCGAGGAAGCACGCCGACAGGAACGCGTCGTCGTTCTCGGCGAGGCTCGCGCCGCGGTTGCCGGTGGCGTCCTCGGGGCCGAACAGGTCGAGGACCGTATCGGGCGTCCCGCACGGGGTGCCGTTCGCCGTGATGGTGATGATGCCTCCGGCCTTGCCGTTGAACTCGTAGCCGTGGAAGTCATTGGCCTCCATCAGGGTCGTCGGGTTCTCGGCGAACACGACCGCGCCGAAATCCAGGATGCCCTCGGTCGACACCGGCGTCGCCGCCGACAGCGTGAGCGGCTCCTCCGACGCCTTGCCGGCCTTCTCGCCGCCGTCGATCGCGCACCCCGCGATCAGCGTCGAAGCGCCAACGATCCAGATCCAACGGTTCAGTTCTCGCATGTCCGGTGTTTTCCATTCTCGGGCTGGGAGCGCGCCGGCGAACACACCGCCGGCCGTGGGCGTAGCCTGATCCGCTCACGCTGAAACAGGAGTGTCCATGCTCGTCACCACTGCAGGAATGCAGTGTTCAACCTCGATGAATCGCCCGCTGTTCGCCGCTGTTCGCCGACCGCGAACCGAGCATCAGAAGTTGCGCCCTCAGTACACGCTGCGTCGTAAACAATATTTGACCATGTTCGCTGATCCTCGAGAAGGATCAGAGTAGTCCCATAAAGATTAGACTGTCCGCGTGAGGTGCGGGCATCGCCAGGGCGGCCAGCGCGCCGGTCCCTGGCGCGTCCCAGGGCTGTCTCGCCGGTCGCGCCTCGAGGCCGATTCGCCGATTGCCATGAACCCCGTACAGCGATCTGGATGACCCCGGCGTGGGCCCCGGCGTGGGCGCCCACAATTTCCGCCCCGCCCCGCCCGCCCGGCGCGTCGCCAGTCACGCACCGCGACCGGCCACCCGGGGCCGGCGCGAGCTACCAGATCGCGCGCAGCAGCTTCGGCGGGATCGACGCGCGGATCTGCATCCCACCCGGGACCGCGCTGCCTTCGAGCCACAGCACCCCGCCCTTCTTGATGACCAGCGCGTCGCCGTGCCGGGTGTCGCCGAACGCGAGCCAGGCGACCAGCTCGCCGAGCCACGGTTCATGACCGACGACCGCGGTGGTCTCGTTGCGCTCCGCGATCAGCGCGAGCAGCTCGGCCCGCGGCGCCTGGGTGAGCAGGTCGGTCGCGATCGGGCCATCGGCCGCGATCGGCGCCAGCAGCTTGGCGGTCTGCGCGGCGCGCGGCCACGGGCTGGTCAGGATCCGCGCGAACCGGATCTCGAGCGCGCGCAGCCCGCGGACCGCGCGACGGAACTTGGTCTTGCCGGTCTCGGTGAGCTCGCGCGCCGCGTCGTCTTGACCAGCCTCGGCATCCTCGGCGGCCGCATGTCGGATCACGAACAGCTGCATGACGGTATTTGACACCCGGCGTGGCGCATGCGAAAGCGCGGGCATGGGCACATTGGCAAGGCTTGCGCTCGTCGTGGTCGCCGTCGGGTGTGGAGGCAAGGCGACGCGGGGTTCCACCGGGCCGTCCACGGATCTGGACCTGGCCCTGGACCGGAGCGGCCAGAAGCACGAGCTGGGCCAGAAGCACGGGGGAGGCGAGCCGCACGAGGGGGGCGAGCCGCACGAGGGGGGCGAGCCGCACGAGGGGGGCGAGGCCGGCGAGATGGCCCACATGCCACCGCCGCTCGCCAGGTTTCACGAGACGCTGGCGCCCCGCTGGCACGCCCCGCACGGCCCCAAGCGCATGGCCGACACCTGCGCCGCGCTCGCCGAGTTCCACGCCGGCGCCGCGGCGGTCGCAGCCACGCCATCGCCAGATGGCGGCGACGCCGCGGCGTGGTCGACGGGCCAGACCCAGCTCACCAGCGCCGTCGCCGTGCTGGAGACCATCTGCAAGGCCAGCGACGCGGCGGCGTTCGAGCCTGCGTTCGAGCAGGTGCACAAGACCTTTCATGGCCTCCTGGAAGCCGCCAGCAGACACCACGACGAGCACGCCGAGCACGGCAAGGATGAGCGCTAGGCTACATGGATAGAAGCTCCAGCGGTGGCGAGACGAACTTCGACCACGAAGCCAGGTCTTCTATAACACCGTACAAGAACCACACCCGCCGCAGTTGGAGTGTGTGGGTCCTTACGCTCGCGGGCTCCCACATACGTCGCTACCCCCCACTCCCATGTTCCGGGTGCTTGTATATCAATTGCCGGCGTTCGATCGTATATATCGTGAAACATCAGGATAAGTTTATGAGACGAATTGGGCTTTGTTCCGCATGGTTGGTCCCCTCGCTGATGGTCGCGCTGGTCACGCCGGTCGCCGCGCAGTCGCCGCCAGGCACCTCGCCACGGGTCGACGCGCCGGCACCACCCGGTCCCGCGGCCGATCCGAACCTCCCCCCCACCGGCGAGGCCGCCGACAAGCCCAAGGCCGATGAGAGCGCGGGCCAGGCCGAAACAGCTGAACGGAGAACAGCCGAGACGGAAAAGACCGACAAGGAGCGGGCCGAGAAGGAGCAGGCTGCCAAGGCTGCTACGACGATCACGCCGTACGGGGTGATGGTGCTCGACGGTTGGTACAACACCGGCGTGCTGACCAACGCCGACGTGCCGCTCGCCGCCGCGACCCCGGCGGTCGGCAACGAGAGCTCGATCGGCGCCACCGCGCGGCAGAGCCGATTCGGCGTGAAGATCGCGTCGCCCGGCGTCGCGGCGGCGCTGAACGCCAAGACCGTCGAGGGCACGTTCGAGATCGACTTCTACGGCGGCTACTACCCGACGAACAACAACAGCTGGGTCAACCAGCTCTTGCCTCGGTTGCGGTTGTTCTATGTCGCGGTCTCGTTCGGCAACATCAAGATCGTCGCGGGTCAGGACTGGATGCTGTTCGCGCCCGTCAACCCCGACTCGATCCATCACATGGAGCTGCCGCCGCTGTCGAACGCCGGCAACCTGTGGTCCCGCCTGCCGCAGCTGAGCGTGCACGCCACGCTGGGCGCGATCACGGCGTCGGCCGGGGTGCTGGCCCCGGTCGATTCGACGGCGACGGGCGCGGCCGCGATCGCCCCGCTGCGCGATGTCGGCGCCGCCGACAAGTCGCTCGTGCCGTCGCTCCAGGGCCGCCTCGCGTACACGGCCAAGGCGTCCGACTTCGCCGTCACCGCGGGCGTGTCCGGTCACTTCGGGGGCGAGAAGGTCGCCGGTGACCCGATGATGATGATCGCCGCGCACCAGGTGGCGAGCTGGGGCGCCGCGGGAGACCTGGTGGTGCAGGTCGGCAAGGCGATCACGGTCAAGGGGGAGGCGTACGTGGGGGCCAACCTCGACCAGTTCTTCTCGGGAGCCTCGATCGCCGGGCCGGCCGGCATGCAGGACCCGACGCCGGTGAGAGGCTACTGGGCCCAGCTGGGGGTCAAGCCCGGCAAGCTCGGGTTGTTCCTCAGCATCGGATCGGACAACCCGGAGGCGCCGAATGCGGGACGCCTGCCGCCCAACGCGATCAGCCGCAACTTCGCGATCAACGCCGCCGCCACGTGGACGTTCGCCCCCAAGCTCGTGGCCGGCCTCGAGCTCGACTACCTCGACACCAAGCGGGCGACGATCGCGGAGCAGACCGAGACCCAGCTCGCCGCGACCGTCCAGTACGGCTTCTGAGCGCCCTCGAAGCTTCGGGGTAAGACCGGGTAAGACCCGTACGAGGTTGCTCCGGTTAGTTTCGTTGTGACCCTCGCCTCATTGGCGTCCGGTTCAGACCGGAGGGCGGTCCCCGACTGGCGTAGGCAGCGGCCCGTACCACGTCAGTTCGTCAGAGGCCCCGTACCACGTTAGTTCGACAAACCCGTAGGCCCGGCGCCCGCAGAGGACCGCTCGGGTGCGAGCACATCGGCACTGCTGACGTAGCTTATGTCCTGTAAGCCGACCGCACCAGGGTGGCCGTGACTGGGAATGACGAGTACATCGTTGATCGCTGGACCAATGCGAGGCAGCGGCATCGCCTGCTTCTCGGGCAGGTCGGAGAGCACGCCGGCGGCAGCGTGGCGCACGGCCCAGTCCTGCGATTCGAGCGCCCCCTTGGTCCAGTCCACGGAGGCCTGCGCGAGGACCTATGGATCGAGCCCGACGATTGCGACGACCGCGGCCGCGGCCGCGATTCGCACGGTCCAATCCTTGTCGCTGGTCAACGCGACGAGCGCCGCAACGCTCTCGGGCTCGCCGATGTCACCGAGCGCACGTGCTCAGTGCCTTCTCTTACGAGCCGATGGCAGCAGCTGGTCCGCGATCACGGTCGACGATGACATCGTTGGTCACATCGCCGATGCGAGGGCGCGACCGACGACCACACTTACACTGTGGGCGACGCGCCCGAGTTCACCGGCTCGAGGTGAATCCGCCTGTCCCGTGGACGCACAGTGAAGTTGTAATTCTCGAGGAAGTTCATGCCCAGCAGGCCATCGACGCCGTACTCGTCGTCGATCGCGAGCGCCTGGACCACGAAGCTCGAGAGCTCGGCTCCGAGCGCATGGAACCGATGCACCCGGAACAACTGTCCGTGCTGGACTCCTGCCGGCGTGGGGACGCGCGTCCGCAGGATCGCATCGCTCGACGAATAGCCGAGCTCTTTCACGATCGCTGGCTCGATCGATGTGGCGGTTGCGCCGGTGTCGAACACGAGAATGAGCTCGCGATACGTGTGCGCTCCCCACACTCTCGCCGTGACGGTCATGAGGTCGCCGGAGCGCTCGAACGGGAACACCATCATATGTCGAGCTTGAACTGTTTGAGCTGAAACATCGGACCGCGAATCGTGCCGGTGTAGCGGCAGCCGTAGCCATCGTACGCATCCAGCGCTGGTCGCGCTCGCGCCACCGCTTCGGCGCGCGAAGCCCCGCACGCGAGGACACGCGCGGTGGTGTATGTGGTGAGGTAGTGCTCGTCCCAGTCGTGTTCGACCAGGACGGCCCACTGATCCGGATAGCGTTCGCGGATCTGCTGCCAGGTGAGCCGTTCGCTGATGTCCATCCTCGTACTGAGCCTCCACCCAGTCCGCGGGTCAAGTTTTCGGTATCACCGACGAGCGGACTCGCAGCAACGACGCGCGTGATGTGCCCACGCTCGGGTCACAGCATCCCGGTCCCAAATGAACCACGGGCCTCCCCGCGACGCGCTGGCACCCACGGTCTAGCGTGCGTCGCAGGCGCCCGCGGCCTGGACCGCGACGCGCTGGCAGCCGTGGGTCACGCAGCCGTTGTCGTAATCGGACGTCGTGACGTTGGCGGTGCAGGCGATCGGCGTCGTCGGGTGGTCGCCGGGATCCTTCGCGAGGCAGAAGCCGACGCGGGCGAGCCGGCAGTGCGCGTCGCAGCCGAGCAGGACGCTGTCGGGCAGCACGCCAAACGAGCGCTGCAGGGTGTCGCGCGCTAGGTCCGCGCCGACCGCAGCGTGCAGCGCATCGGGCGTCGCGTCGCCGGGGATCGCCCGGATCGCGGCGAGCTCGGCGTGGAAGTACTCGGCGGCGGACAACCGCGTGCAGCTGCCGTGCTTGGACCACTCATGGTCCGCGAGCGCGCCGGTCCCGGCGACGTAGCCAGGCGCGAGCCGGGCGAGCTCGTCAGGGACCGCCACACCGGGCGCGCAGCTCGCGTCCTCTGCGGTCTCGCAGTGCTGGTAGGCGCCGCAGTACTGCGGCCAGGCGCGCGCCTTGCCGCGGGATTGCTCGTCGGTGAAGTTTGGCCACAGCCCATGCAATGTGAGGTGCGAGGCGGCGAACGAGCCCGGGAGCTGCGAGCACTGCTGCCGGTCGCGCTCGGTGCAGCACCGGTTCGGCTCCCACGTCATCGACAATAAGTAGAGGCCGAACTCGCTGGCCGACGGTGGCGCGGGCGCGGGCGCGGACGATAGCGGCGCTGGCGTGATCGGTGGCGTCGGGGTTCGCGGCTGACACGCCGCGACCGCGAGGAGCGGAGCGAGGATCCGGACGAGCAACAGGGGCGAGGTGCACATCGCGGCCGAGTGTATCGTCAAAGGCCGCGAGCCGACGCAAGCCGGTCTGCCCGCGCATTCAGCGCGCCTCGGGTTGTGACGATCGCAGTTACCGCCGTGGCAACGGCCTTGCTGGCTGGCTACCATGCGCATCCGAGCGAGTCGGGTGCCTCTGTACCAGGTTGGTTTCGTTGTGACCTTCGCCTCATGGCGTCCGGTTCAGACCGGACACCTCTGCACTCCGGACAAGTTCTGGGTACCACGAACCTGGAATAAATTACGTGTCGGAATTAACCCCGGTGGGGGCTCCTCGACGAGCGGGACGCGATGAGGTGACGCGCGGATCGATCGAGGTCAAGAATGTGCTCAGCGAGCTTCACGTCGAACACCGCAAGATCAGCCCCGAATCGCGCAGCGTTGCTAGCGGCGTAGCGCCTTTGCACGTGAAGTAAACAAGACACTTCCCTCAATGAGCTGGCCTGATGCATTCACATCACAGCGAATATACTTCCCGGCTTTGTCATCGATCGCCTTCCAACTCATCCCATTTGCTCTGTTACCTACATATGCGTAAATACTAACATCGATGCCTCGGTGCTTCGCAACCTCGCCCATTACGGTTTTATAGATCTCGATGTCGGACGGACGAGAGGCGAACACGAACGAAAGATCGAGCCACTTCCTCTCGGGCGTGATCCCGTCCGCTGTCCCGCTTCTTACCAGTGACGATCGCGTACTCGCGTCCGCCTGTCGTTTTGATCACTATCCGGCTCAAGATGCTCCCGAGCTTGATGCTCGTGATCTGATTAATCGGGATGCTCTGGACTGGGCTCGCAAAGCCGGCCTTATACTCGACGCGGTCTGAGACGACACGAACGGAGATTCCTAAGGTGCTCGTCTCGTAAACCAACGCCATACGATCGGCGTCGTAACAGAATTCGCGAGCCCTTGGGACGGGCCGCGAGCACGTCTCGGATCGCGCGCTCGCGTCGCGAACGCTCGGCGGCCTCCTGAGCTACTATTTGCCGCGGCGCGGCGCAAGCCAGCGCGGGTGCCACTGTACCAGGTTTTTTTCGTTGTGACCCTCGCCTCATTGGCGTCGGATTCAGACCGGACGCGTCTGCACTCCGGACAAGTTCTGGGTACCGCGGACCTGGAAATGAAGGCCGGTTGGAGCCTCTACGGGGGATCGCTGAGGGCGTCGCGCGACAGCGTCAGGCCGCGCGCCCGGAGCGCCGCTTGACCTTTGGCCCCCGTAACGCCGGGCCCTTACGAGGACCCAGAGTGAGCGCGAGTTCGGGCGCCACGGCTTTCAAGATCTCCTGCACCGTGTCCAGCTTCGGCATCGAGGTTCCATGCTCGTAGCGCGCGTAGGCGTTGCGCGAGCTGGCACCGATTCGCTTAGCCACGTCGGCTAGGGAGAGGTGGTGTGCCTCGCGCTGGTAACGCAGCACGACCCCAAGCAACAACGCCGGATCGGAGGCATCCACGCTGACCTCGTCACCGTCGAGTGCTGTAACCGTCACCTTGAAACCATCACGGTTGACGACATCCTCGAACGCGTCCGCAAGAGCCTGCATTGCGTCTGCCTTGCTCTTGCCCTGCGTGAAGATGCCTGCGATGTCGCAGTGCGCGCTCCACCAGATGCTTTCCTGCTTCGTTACGGTTCCGATCAGCATTCAAATCTCCTTGGCCTTGCGCAAGATCGCGCGCAAGGTGAACTCCGGGATCTCGGCGTGGCGCGGGACCGGGATGGTGGTCTGCCGATCAGCGCGGCCGAAGATCTCGTGCTTGCCCTGGCGGACAGCGAACCACGCCAAGGGCGTTCAGCTGCTGAACCAGGTCGCGGCGCTTCATTGGCCTACTGTACACATTCGCGTGTACAGCGTCAAGCGGCGACCGGATCTATGGCTTGCCTGGACCAGCCTCGTGCGGAGTTGGGAGTGAGCGGTAGCGCATCGCGCATCACGCATCACGCATCACGCATCGCGCATCGCGCATCGCGCATCGCGCATCGGGCATCGGGCCGTCGGGCTGGAAGAAGTGCAAGGGCCGCGTCGCGCGCAGCAGCCGTCCCGCCAGCAGCGCTCTCAGCCGTTGACGCCGGACCAGCGCTGAACCCAGTCGACCGACCACAGATCTCCCAGCGGCCTGGCAGGGCTTCCAGACGTGACGGCCGGTGACGCGAGTACGGCGCTCATCGAGCCGTGAGCTCCGAGAGCGGGGCGGAGCCCGATGGCGTCCGGCGGTTTCGGTGACCGCGCCGGCCCAAGAGGACCCGACAGCACCCGACAGCACCCGATCGATCGCTGGGACAGCGTCGCGAGCAGGGATCGGCGTGGTAATCACACGCCATGACCAAAGACCTGTGGCGGCTCGGCGAGCAGTACGCGGGCGCGCCGCTCGATCCCCAGGATTGCGATCCCGATCCGATCGTCGAGTTCCGGCGCTGGTTTCAACGCGCGGTCGACGCGCAGCTGCCGTCGGTCAACGCCGTGACGCTCGCGACCGTCGACGAGCGCGGCCGGCCGGCGGCCCGGATCGTGCTGCTGAAGGACTTCGACGAGCGCGGCTTCGTGTTCTTCACCAACTACGAGAGCCGCAAGGGCCGGGATCTCGCGGCGCATCCGTTCGCGGCGCTCGTCGCGTTCTGGGAGCCGCTGCACCGCCAGGTCCGGATCGAAGGCGCGATCGAGAAGGTCGAGCCCGCGGCCAGCGACGCGTACTTCGCGACCCGGCCGCGCGGTAGCCAGATCGGCGCGATCGCCTCCCCGCAGTCGCGCCCGATCGCCAGCCGCGAGGTGATCGAGCAGCTCGTCGCCACCGCCGAGCAGGCCATCGGCGCGGCGGAACCGGCGCGACCGGCGCACTGGGGCGGCTATCGCCTGGTTCCCGACATGATCGAGCTCTGGCAGGGCCAGCCGTCGCGGCTGCACGATCGGGTGCGCTACCGCCGCGAGCACGACCGCTGGGTGCGCGACCGCCTGGCGCCATGAATTGCCCGCGCGATTCTCGATATCCAACACCGGTCCCACAGCCGGCATGTAGCCGGGTGCGCTATCGCCGCGAGCACGGCCGGTGGGTCCGCGATCGCCTGGCGCCGTGAATCCCCCCGCCGTTTCTGGATTTCCAACACCGCCCCCACAGTCGAGGGTGTAGGGGCTGTCGCGTAACCTGCGGAAATCTACCGGCCGCACGATGGCCCCGGCGTTGCTACACGGGCACCCGGAGGATCTCGTGCAATCACCACGATGGAGCATATCGGCCGCCTGGCCGGTCGTCTTGGCCTTCGGGGTGGCCGCGTGCGGCCAGACGGTCGGCGGCAACAAGGCCGTCGGCAAGACCGAGGATACCGACGCCGAGCTCCAGCGCTACCTGCGGCGCACCTACCTCGACCTGTCGGGCCGTGGCCCCAGCGACACCGAGCTCGACGATGCGACGGCCCGGCTACGCACGGCGAACAACACCGCGGCGGCGCGCGGCGAGCTGGTGGATGACCTGATCGCCAAGGATGCGTTCGCGAGCGTCTGGGCCGGCGAGCTCGAGAACGCGATCTTCGGCGGCAACTCGGTCGACCAGCAGTACACGCTGGTCTGTAACCTCGTGCGCGGGACCACGCCGGCGTGCATGAGCTGCATCGCGTCGGATGCATGCTCGTGCCCGTGCCCCCAGCTGCAGGCGCTCGACACCGAGCGCACCCAGCTCCGCGCCTCGGCGCAGGACCTCCTCGCCGGCACCCAGAGCTCGGTGATCGAGCAGCGCTACGCGATGGCCAGCGCGTACTTCGCGCTCGCCGGCACGCCCGAGGCGCGGGTGAAGGCGCTGTTCGACGACTTCCTGGCGCGCGCCGCCGAGACCGACGAGATCGAGAACGGCCGCGCGATGGTCCTCGGCTCGCTCATCCCCGGCTCCCCGGCGGGCCTCTTGTTTCACCGGCTGGGCGCGTCGTACGCCGATCTGATCGACATCGTGTTTCACAGCGAGGTCTATCGCGAGGCGATGGTGAGCCGCGTGTTCGAGCGCTACCTCGCGCGCCCGCCGACCGCGGTCGAGCTCGCCTACTTCGTGTCCACCCTGGATGCGACCGCCCCCGATGCGCGCGGCCTCGTGCGCGCCGTGGTGTCGTCGCGGGAGTACTTCGCCCAATGAACCGCTTCCTCCTGCTCATGGCGCTCGCGGCCACGGCGTGCACGACGACCTACGACTACGATCCGGTCACCGTCGGTAACGTTGAGGGCGGCGCGCGCGTCCCGCGCAGCAAGACGTCGAGCCAGTTCGTGCGCGATGTCTACGCCGACCTGCTGGGCCGCACGCCCGAGACCTACGACTTCACGCTGCAGATCAGCGGCGCGACCCAGTTCACGCTGCCGCTCGACGAACAGACCGAGCTGGTCAACGTGCTCGACGGGATCGGCGACCCGCTGCCGATGCGCAACGTGCTGGTCAACGGCCTCCTGCACGGGGCCGGGGTCACGCTCCCCGACAAGGCCGGCGTGCCCGACGCGCGCGCCTACATCCGCCAGCAGTTCACGCGGCTGCTCGGCCGCGAGCCCAACGCCTACGAGCTACAGGGCTTCGCCGACGCCTGGACGGCGGATCCGGCGGTCGGCCCCCGCACCATCATCCGCGCGATCGTCGGATCGCGCGAGTACCAGAGCCAGTAGCCCGGTCCCAAGGAGCACGCCATGAATCGCCGCCACTTCCTCGGCACCACGCTCGCCGGTCTCGGGGCCGCCGCCGCCGGCTCGGCCCTCGCGCCGCTCGTCAAGATCCGCAAGGCCAGCGCGGCCACGTCCGGCAAGCGCGTCATCATCGTCGGCATCGGCGGTGGTCTCAGGCTCCGCGAGTCCCTCGGTATGGCCGAGGGCGCGACGATGCCGAACCTGTTCGGCACCGTCCCGTTGATCTCGGGGTTCGGGACCACCGCCGGTGCGCCCAGGATCGCGCCGGAGTATGCCGCGAAGGCCCCGGCGCTCGCCTTGCCCGCGCCGCGCCAGACGCCGCTCTACACGCAGGGCTCGCTGATCACGAACCTGCGCTACGCCGACGGCCCGCCCGGCCACCTCCAGGGCCACGGGTGCCTGCTGTCGGGGTTCTACAACAAGCTCGAGAACCGCGCCGACGCGCACCTGCCGGTGCCGACGGTGTTCGAGCTGCATCGCCGGGAGGCCAGCGCGCCGGCCACCGACGCCTGGTACGTCTCGGTGATCGGCGGGTTCTACCGCGCGCTGATCACGAGCGACAGCCCCGCGTACGGCAGCGGCTACGCCGGTGTGTACCTCCAGCCGCCCGGCGTGATGCAGCCGCTGGCGCCGATCATCGCGAGCGGCCAGCGGACGCTGAACCTCACCGCGGCCAACCCCGCGCTGCCGGCGATCCCGTCGGACCCCGCCGAGGACGCCGCGGCGGCCAGGCTGACGAGCATCCTCGACGGCAACGCGCCCGCGTACGCCGGCGACGACGCCACGGTGCACCTGTCACCCGACGACAACGGCCAGATCCAGGCCCACCTCGCCGATATCTACGCCGACTCCACGTACGGCAAGTTCTTCCCGCAGAGCTTCGGGATCGGCCTGCGCAAGGCGGACGGCACGATCGACGCGACCAACGACGGCCGAACGATCTATCACGCCGAGCGCGTGCTCTCGCGGTTCCGGCCGTCGGTCATGGCGATCACGCTGCTCGACGTCGACACCTGCCACACCGACTTCAACGGCTACCTGCGCGCCCAGCAGCTCGCCGACGCCGCGGTCGCGCACCTGTGGGACGCAATCCAGGCCGACCCCGAGCTGCGCGCCACCACGACGATGATCGTGCTGCCGGAGCACGGCCGCCACCTGTTCATGAACGGCAACAACGTCGACAGCCTGGGCCGCTCGGGGATCGATCACGGCCAGGGCGACGACGGGGATCGCAACGTCTTCATGCTGGCGCTCGGCCCCGACATCAAGCCGAACAACGTGATCGCCCCGACGGGGATCACCCAGACCGGCCGCAGCTCGGGCGTGTACGAGACGATCGACGCGGTCATGACGGCGATGAGCGTGCTCGGCCACGACGCGGCGATGACCTCGGAGCTCACCGGCTACGGCGCGCGCCCCGGCCTGCTCGTCCACGAGGTGATGCGATGAAGGCGATGGCCCTCGCGATCGCCCTCTGCGCCGCGTGCGGCAACGACCACGCCGCGCCGGCCACCACGGACGCCGGCAGCGACGACGATCCTCTGGCGGTCAGCTCCACGCCGCCCGCCGGCAGCCTCGACGACCTGCACCAGCGGATCATCGCCAAGCGCTGCTCGGGCCAGCCCGGGCTGTGTCACAACGGGCAGTTCGAGCCCAACCTGTCGACGCCGGCGATGACCTACGCCTACCTGGTCGGCCGGCCGGGCCTCGAGAAGCCCGACCGGCTGCGCATCAGGCCGGGCGACCCGGCCAATAGCCTCGTCATCGACAAGCTGCGCAACCGCGGCGGCGTCGCGACCCAGATGCCGCTCGGCGCCGAGCCGCTCGAGGAAGCCGATATCCAGGCGCTCGAGGCCTGGATCACCGGCGGCGCGCTGCGCGCCCCGGGGGCGGCACCGGCGCCGGTCCTGAACAACCCGCCGCACCGGCCGGAGGTCGCGATCTTCGACGCGAGCGGCACCCGGCTCGACGGGGCGGGCCCGGTCCGCGCCGCCGCCGGCACGACGCTGGTCCTCCGCCACAGCGTGCAGGACTTCGAGACGCCGGACCCGTCGATCCCGTTCGCGGCGGTGGTCCTCACCGTCGCGGATGGCCGCGAGGTGGTGCTGAACGCGACGTCCGCCAATGATCCGGAGCTCGGCCCCACGACCTACGATCCGAACGGCCCTCCCAGCAAGGGCGATCGCCTGGACTACATGCGCAGCTGGACGATCGGCCAGACCGTGACGCTCTACGACCCCAGGCAAAAGACCCGCACGGACGTCTCGGCACACGGCCTGGTGGTCACCGTGATCGCCGTCTACCTCGATGCGGCGTCGCAAGGCATGGCGGCGTTCGATAGCAGCGCGTCGCAGATCCAGATCCCATGACCGGTCATCACGCGAGGAGCGCCACGATGAAGCCCGCGAGCTCTGTTGTTTCCCGGTTCGCCGCCTGGTTCGTCCCCGGGCTCGTGCTGTTCGCCGCCGCCTGCACCGAAGATCCGGCGCCCAGCGCGACGATCCAGTCGGCGACCCCCGACCGGCTCACGCCGTCCGACGACACCCAGGACGACCTGACGATCCAGCTGCGCTACGACGATCACGACGGCGATCTCGGCGGCGGCGTCGCCGACGTCTACGACTGCCGGGCCGACGCGGTGATGATCGAGCTGCCGATCCCGGCGATCGCCGCCGACGCCGGGCAGCACATCACCGGGACGCTGGACCTCCACGTCAACGACATCGGCGCGCTCACCGCCACGACGATGCCCCGGACGTGCGCCGATCTCGGCGTCAAGCCGCTCGCCGCGGAGACGGCCGTGTTCTGCGTCGTCCTCACCGACGCGGCCGGCCATCGCGGCGACGGTGACTGTACGCAGCCGATCGCGATCGTGGCGCCGTAGCGCGCCGCGGCCGGCGCTGACCGCGAGGCAGCTTCGGTGCTACAGCTCTGGAGTATGCGTCGCTTCCTCGTGGCCGCGCTGGCCCTCGCCTGTTGTCACAAGTCCTCGGAGCCGCCCGCGAGCCAGGAAGCCCGCAGGGGCGATGGCGACGAGGATGATCCGTGGGAGACCCCGAGGCGGCCCAAGGGCCCCGAGACGCCGGCGTCGCGCCAGAAGCGCGCCGAGGCCGCCCTCGCGCGGGTCGCCCGGATCAAGCCGGAGGTCGCCAAGCTGCGCGCGCTGGCGTTCGATCGCGAGGTCCCGACGAAGTACCAGGTGGCCGCCGAGTTTCAGGCGTTCGTGCACCGCGAGATCGCCAAGGAGCTGCCGCCCCAGCGCTCGCGTGACCTGTCGGACGCGCTCGCGCACATCGGGCTCCTGGCCAAGGCGGTCGATCTGGCCCAGGTCGAGGAGCAGGCGATGACGACGCAGGCCGGCGCCTACTACGACCCGGCCGCCAAGGCGTTCTTCCTCGTGATGGCCCCCGACAGCCAGCTGCTGCTCGATACGATGTCGGCGCACGAGCTGACGCACGCGCTCCAGGATCAGCACTTCGATCTGACGAAGTACCTGCCGAGCGATGGCAGCATCGACGAGGACGCCGCGACCGCGCGGCGGTTCGTCGGCGAGGGCGACGCCACGCTGGTCATGCTGCTCTACGCCATGCGCGGCATCACGGGCGACCAGATCTCACCGGCGGTCATCGCCTCCGTGCGCAGCCAGATCACCGCGTTCGCCGCGATGGACGCGGATGCGCTCAAGAAGCTCTCGAAGACCCAGGCCGCGGCGCTCGGGGGCGCCGGGATGGACGCCGACATCAAGAAGGCGATCGACGCGATGGACGAGATTCCCCCGACCGTGCTGGTGCCCCTGCTCGCCTCGTACATGAAGGGCTCGCTGGTCGCGCTCACCGCGTACGAGCACGGCGGCTGGCCGAGCGTCGACGCGCTCTACCGCGACCCGCCGGCGTCCACCGAGCAGGTCCTCCACCCCGAGACCAAGCTGTTCCCGGTGCGCGAGCGCCCGCACCACGTCACGCTCGCCAAAACGTCGGACCCCGAGCTCGCGGACAACGTGCTCGGCGAGCTGCAGTGGCAGATCTACTTCGAGCTCTGGAAGTCGCCCCACGCCGCCGAGGCTGCCGCCGGCTGGGGCGGCGACCGCTACGCCGTGACCCGCCGCAAGGACGGCCGGCTGCTCGGCCGGATCGCGACGGTGTGGGATACCCCGAACGACGCCGAGCAGTTCGCGAGCGCCTACCTCGCGAGCCTCGCGGTCCGGTTCCCGAACGCGAGCACGAGCGCCCCGGCGGCCGGGTTCGCGCGTCCGGACGGCGGCCGGGTGTTCCTGCGGACGGTCGGCACGCAGGTGTTCATCGTCGACGGCGCCGATGACGCCGGCGCGCTCGACGCGCTGGTCCGCACGACGACGTTCGACTGACCCGCTCGCCGCGCCGGTCCGCACGACGACGTTCGACTGACCCGCTCGCCGCGCTGGTCCCCCGGGGCCCGCCTTGACATCGTGTATTGTGGACACCATAATGGTGTCCGATGAACACGATCTGGGCGCACGGCGCGGCGGTGAGCGGCGCGCGGCACCTGCGGGTGGCGCGCAACGGCCAGGACGCGGCCGCGACGTGGGTCGGCGACGGGGCCGGCGCGATCGTCGTGTGCGATGGCTGCGGCTCCGGCGCGAGCTCGGAGGTCGGCGCCCGGCTCGGCGCGCAGCTGGTGATCGCGGCCGTCGCGGCGCGGCTCCGGCGCGGTGAGCGGCCGAGCCTCCTGTGGACCGGGGTGCGCGCACAGGTCGCCGCGATCCTGGGCCAGCTCGCCGACGCGATGCCGGGTGATCGCGCCGCGGCGATCCACGAGCACTTCCTGTTCACGATCGTCGCGGCGGCGGCCTCGGGTGACGAGGCCTGCGTGTGGGCGATCGGCGACGGCGGCTACGCGTTCGGCGATCGCGTCTGCGTGCTCGGGCCGTTCGCGGACAACCAGCCGCCGTACCTCGCCTACGACCTGCTCGACCTGCCCGCGGCGGCGCACCTCGAGGCCACCGGCGCACGCGCCGGCACGGTGATGGTCGCGACCGACGGGGCCGTCGAGCTCGGGCTCGCGGCGCTGGTCGACGCGGCGACCCTCGCGCACCACGACGGCCTGCGCCGCCGGCTCACCGTGCTCGCGCGCGGCAGCGAGCGGATCGACTGGGCCGCCCGGCGGATCGTGCGCACCCCCGCGGCGCTGCAGGACGACGGCGCGGTCGCCGTCCTCGGGTGGCAACCATGACCCGCGCGGTGTGGATCGACGGCGCGCGCGTCGAGCTCACCCCGCAGGCGCTGCTCGGGCAGGGCGGCGAGGCCGAGGTCTACGATCTCGGCCTCGGCCGCGTCGTCAAGTGGTGGAAGCCGGCCGATCACCCCGACTTTGCCGGCTCGCCCGAGGCCCAGGCCGCCGCGGCGCACCGGATCGCCGAGCGCCCGGCCAAGCTGCGCGCGCTGCCCGGCAACCTGCCCCGCGAGGTCGTCGCCCCATGTGGCTTCGCGCTCGCCGGGCGCAAGGCCCAGGTCGCCGGTTGCGTGTTGCCGAAGGTCGCGGGCGAGCCGCTGCACTCGTACGGCGAGCCCCGGTGGCGTCGCGATCACCCGATCGACGGCGCCGATCTGGTCGCCGTGCTCGTCGCGCTCCACGACGCGATCGGCAGCCTGCACCGCGCCGGCGTCGTGATCGGCGACTGCAACGATCTCAACGTCCTCGTCGACGGCCGCCGCGTCCACCTGATCGACGTCGACAGCTACCAGTTCGGCGGCTACGCGTGCCCGATGTGGAGCGAGCGGTTCGTCGATCCGCGGCTGTGCGATCAGTCCCTGGCGCCGATCGCGCCGCACGATCGCGCGAGCGACTGGTTCGCGTTTGCGGTGATGGCCTTCCGGTCGCTGTTCGGCGTCTCGCCGTGGGGCGGCGTCACGCGGCGGTGCAGCGGGGCCGCGCGCGTGGTCCAGCGGATCAGCGTCTACGCGAGCGACGTCGTCTATCCGCGCGCCGCGCGCCCGCTCGCGATCGTGCCCGACGAGCTGCACGACGCGTTCCGCGCGATCTTCGAGCGCGATCACCGCGGCTCGTTCCCGCGCGGCTTGCTCGAGCGCCTGCGGCTGCGCCGCTGCGACGCCTGCGGGGAGGAGCACGGCCGGCTGCGCTGCCCGGCCTGCCAGACCACCGCGATCCAGCCGCCCGCCGTCGTGCACGGCCGGCTGCGCTGGCAGGCGATCGCCCCGGGCGATGTCGCGCTCGCGAGCTACGAGGCCACCCGCACGACGCCGGTCTGGCTCGACGGCGCCGCGCTCTGGCGTGCGACGCCCCTGGGGCCCGAGCGGATCGGCGGCGTGCTCGCCGGGCTGACCCGGGTGTGGGTCGGCGCGCGGCTCGGCGTCGGGTTCTACCGCGCCGGCGGCTACGCCGCGGGCTTCGTGTTCCGCCCCGAGCGCGGCGTGCTCGACGATCGCGTCGCGCTGCCGCCGATCCGCGGCCAGCTCGTCGCCGCTCACGCCACGATCGGCGACGACCGCGCGTGGCTGTGGCTGACCTGCGCGGATGCCGGCCGGCTCACCACCACCTGCGTCGTGATCGGCGGCGACGCCAGCGTGCTCGCCGCCGCGGCTCTGTCCGACGCGCCCTGGCTGTCCGGCATCACCGGCGCCTGCGCGGCCGGGCCCCACCTGTTCGTGCCGACCGACGACGGCGTCGCGCGCGTCGAGATCGTGCAAGGCGTGATCGCCCAGACCCGCACGTTCGCCGAGACCGCGCCGCTCGTCACCGCCGGCGATCGCCTCGCCCTCCACCCCACCGGCCTCGACGCGATCCGTCGCCATGACGCGATCCGCATGCACCTCACCTGAAGGAGACCCATGCCTGTGACCCAACTTCCGCTCCCCAGCTGGTTCGATCCGCGGCGCGCCGCGGACTACCTCTATCGGCCCGACGCCGCCACGCTCGCGACCGCCGCCGCCGACTGGCGCAAGCAGCACCGGATCCGCGCGTCGGCCGCCGACGAGACCCGCGTCCACCTGCTCCTGATCGACGTTCAGAAGGACTTCTGCTTCCCGGAGGGCACGCTCTATGTCGCGGGGCATTCGGGCACCGGCGCGATCGACGACTGCCGGCGGATCGCCGAGTTCGTCTATCGCAACCTCGGCGCGATCACCGAGATCACGACGACGATGGACACCCACCTGGCATATCAGATCTTCTTTCCCAGCTTCTGGCTCGACCAGGCCGACGCGCCGCTCACCGCCCATCGCGTCGTGACCTCCGATCAGATCGCCTCCGGCGAGGTCCGGCCCAACCCCGCCATCGCAAAATGGCTGTGCGGCGGCAACTACACCTGGCTATGCAAGCAGGTCCTGCACAACACCAAAGAGCTCGAGCGCGCCGGCAAGTACCAGCTGTACCTGTGGCCGCCGCACTGCTTGCTCGGCTCGGACGGCCACGCGCTCGCCGGCATCGTCCACGAGGCGCGCCTGTTCCACGCGTTCGCGCGCACCGCGCAGTCGACCGTCGAGGTCAAGGGCGGTAATCCGCTGACCGAGAACTACTCGGTCCTCCGGCCTGAAGTGCTATCGCGCTTCGATGGCGCGGCGCTCGCGCAGCGCAATACCAGCTTCGTCCACACCCTGCTCGCCGCCGACGCGGTCGTGATCGCCGGCCAGGCCGCGAACCACTGCGTCAAGAGCACGATCGACGACCTGCTCGGCGAGATCGCCGCCCACGATCCGGCCCTCGCGCACAAGGTCTACCTCGTCACCGACTGCATGTCGGCCGTCACGATCCCCGACGGCAAGGGCGGCTTCGCCGCCGACTTCACCGCCCAGGCCGAGGCCGCGCTGCACAAGTTTGCCGACGCCGGCATGCACCTCGTGACCTCCACCACCCCGATCTCCAGCTGGCCGGGCCTCCGGCTGTAAGGACCAGACTCGCCATGTCCAACAACAACAATAACCACGATGATGATAACAAGCGCGATCTCGAGCGGCTGCTCGCCGATGCCCACGATCAAGGCGCGCTGTCCGCCCGATCGCTCGCCGCGCTCGCCGTGGTCGACGTCGGCGCCCAGATCCAGGCCGGCCTCGGCGTCACGATCGACGACGTCGCCGCGAGCGAGGTCGTCCTCCTCACGATGATGCCCGACGACTCGCAGTCGATCGCCCACGCCGGCAATACCGACGCCGTGCGCGACGGCCACAACTTCGTGCTCGACGCGCTCGCCGGCTCCCGGCAATCCGGCGAGGTGCTCGCTCACACGCGCTACCTGAACGGCCACGTCCTGTGCCCCTACGTCGCGCTCGACCACGCCGTCAAGATGACCCCCGCCAACTACGCCCCTCGCCTCGGCACGCCGCTCTACGATCAGGCCGCCGTCGTGCTCGGCACCGTGATCGCCAAGTCGCAGGAGCTCGCGCAGGCCGGCATCGCCGTCCGCACCGTCACGCTGATCATCACCGACGGTGGCGACTACGGCTCGACGCGGATGAAGCCGGCCGACGTCAAGGCGATCGTCGAGGACATGCTCGCCCAGGAGCACCACATCGTCGCCGCGATGGGCATCTCCGACGGCACGACCGATTTTCGCGCCGTGTTCCGCGCGATGGGCATCCCCGACCGCTGGGTCCTGACGCCGGGCAACAGCGCCGGCGAGATCCGCCGCGCCTTCGCCGTGTTCTCGCAATCCGCGATCCGCACCTCGCAGGGCGCCCAGCTCGCCCCGCTCGGCGGGTTCAGCAATTAGTCGAACCGCTCTGGTGGCGGCACGGCGACGACGGCGACCGCGGCGTCGGGCTCGATCGGCTCGCAGTGGAGGGCGATCTGCGAGACGTGATCTAGCCAGCGTTTGGCGATCGCAGGATCGCCGAAGTCATCGGGATAGCCGATCGCGCACACGGTGAGCTCCCCCGGCCCGGCGTGCGCGACGTGCGCGACGAGGTCGCCCGGGCGGATCTTGTCGCGCGCCGGCCCGAGAATGCTGTCACCGCCGATCGGCTTGGCGAAGTAGCCCTGTACGCTGGCAACCTGGATCCGCATGAGGTCCTTGGCGCTCTTGATCGGTTGCCGTCCGGACAGCAGGATGACACGGGCACCGTGGATCGGGATCGCGACCGTGCTGCGGACGATGACGTCGAGGGTCCTGGTCGACGACGGGACGGCGAGCCGCAGATTCTCGAGCGGCGCCGGCGAGGCGGGCTCGGTCTGGTACTCGATGCGTTCCCCCCTTCCTTCGCCGTCTCGGACGGTCACGCTGACCCGGAGGGCGCCCATGGGGGAACCGTCCAGGACGAACGACCCGTCGGCTGCGACTGGCGCTACGAGATTGAACCTGCCCGTCGGGTCGCCGACGGCTTCACCGCCCACCGCGACGCGCGTGTGAGGCACGCCGCCGAGCTCGATCTTGCCGCTCACGCGACGAGTCGGCTCGAGCACGAGCCGGACGTGGTTTGCGCACACCGCGGGGCGTGACCGGCGGTCGCCGAGCTGCGCCGCGATCGCGCCCTGCTGGACCGCGTCGCTGAAGTCGTCGATCGCGAAGTGCCCGCCGGCGTCGGTGGTCGTGACGCGCAGCTCGTCGTCGGCAGCGGACAGCGTCACGCCGATGCCGATCGAGTCGGCCCTGAGCAGGCTGCTCGCCGCCACGGTGGCACCCGCGACAGGACGGCCGCTCGCGTCGACGACCTCGCCGCGAATCGCGCGAGTCTTGCCGGCCGGCGCGGCGCGGGACCCCGTCTGCCACAGCCGCAGCAGCTCGGCGTGTGCGGCCGGCACGTCGCCGAGCCAGAAGCGCGCAACAGCCGCCTGGTGCGCGAGCTCGGCCGCGAGCGCCGGCTTGTGGTTCGCCGTGGCGATCGATCGCCACGTCTGGGCATCCGCGATCACCGCTTCGAGATCGCCCGGCGCGGCGCGCTCGATCCGCATGCTGTTGCGCGTGATCACCGCGCGGATTTGCCGCGCCGGCAGCCCGCGCGCGCCATAGCCTGCGATCTGGGTCTCGACGGCCCGGAACGCCTCGTCCCAGTGACCATGCTGCTGTGCGACCTCCGAGTTCAGCGAGGCAAGCGCCGCCTCGACCTCGGGCTGCATCACGCGGTTCGCGGCGACCTGCGCCTGCCTGGTCGCGGCCTCGCCCCGGGGCCCGATGATCGGCAGCTCCCACTGATACGGGGCCGCCTGGATCAGCAGATCTGCGCGCAGCCGGTCATCGCCGCACTGATCGACCGTGCTCATCGCGTCGTTCACGAGCGCACGCGCGCGGGAGACATCGCTGGACGTGGCCTTGAACGCGAGCGTCGCGATCACGCGCGCGCG
>Ga0308175_100000029_pt1 | contig 119738 bp, 87 predicted proteins | sample PhyCR1_3_FD_203893 | JGI IMG/M metagenome (GOLD analysis project Ga0308175, IMG submission 203893) | Soil microbial communities from UC Gill Tract Community Farm, Albany, California, United States - DLSLS.C.R1 | ecosystem: Environmental > Terrestrial > Soil > Agricultural land | place: USA...
TGGCGATCGCGGGCCTCGCGGGGATCTTCGACCCGGCGATCTACGCGCGCGAGACGGCGAGCTGGGCGGCACAGGGCATCGGCCAGGACTGGGTGAACGTCCTCATCGCGGCTCCGCTGTTGCTCGCGACTGGCGGGGTCGCCTTCCGCGGCTCGCGCAAGGCGCGTGTGCTGCTCGGAGGTGCCCTGCTCTACACGTCGTACTCGTTCGTGATCTACGCGCTGGCGGTGCACTTCAACGCGCTGTTCCTGATCTACTGCGCGGTGCTCGGGCTCTCGACCTTCGCGCTCGTCGACCTCGTCACGGTGCTTCGCGCCGACGATCCGCCTTCGTGGTACGATGACCGCGCACCGATCGCGACCGCGGCCGGGACGCTGCTCGCGATCGCCGTCGTGTTCGGCGCGATGTGGCTGGCCCAGGATGTCCCGGCGGTGCTCGGCGGCAATCCACCCGGCGATCTCGCGGTGACCGGCCTGCCCAGCAATCCGGTCCATGTCCTCGACCTCTCGCTCGTGTTGCCCGCGATGGTCATCACCGCCGTGTCGTTCTTGCGCGGCCGGCCGCTCGGTCGCGTGCTTGCCCCCGTGCTCCTCGGCTTCGGTGTGCTGATGGCGCTCGCGATCGGCGGGATGGTGCTGGTGATGAACCTGCTCGGGGTCGCGATCGACGTCGCGCCCGTGATCGTGATGGCGTCCGTCGCGGCGGCGTGCGCCGTCGTCCTGGGCGTGTTGCTTCGCCACCTCCGGGCTTGACCGCGCACCCCGTGCAGGCGCCTCCGCGGTCGCGCATGGTTTGCGTGTTCTGGCGACGCGTCGCCCCGACCGTCCAGGCACGCGACATGCTGTGTGCTGAGCCATGCACGTCGATCGGTTAGTCCTAGCGTCCCTGATCGTCAGCGGCTGCGGGAGCGAAGCCCACGACTCGCTCCCCCCGTACGAGAGCGGCTCGCTCGCCGCCGCGGTCCAGGCCGCCCAGGTTCGCATGCACGCTCGGTTTGCCGCCGCACGCCGCATGGAGGAGTCGATCGCCCGCAGCGATCTCGACGCCGCGCACATCGAGGCCCACCTGCTCGCCGGGCTCGACGAGCCCGACGCGCTGCCGGTGTGGCGTCCGTACATCGACAACATCCGCGCCGCGGCGCATCAGGTCGAGCTTGCGACCGGCCTCGGTTCGGCCGCCAAGCTCGCCGCGGAGATGGGCCGGAGCTGCGCGCGGTGCCACGAGGCGATCAAGGCGCACATCACGTTTCCCGTCGAGCCGCGTCCGTCCGGCGTCCCCAGGATGAAGGAGCACCAGTGGGCCGCCGTGCAGATGTGGAAGGGGCTGATCGGCCCGTCCGACGAGCGCTGGCTCGAGGGCGCGCAGGCGTTGACCACGGTGCCGCTGAACCTGGTCGCGATGAACGTGACGTCGACCTCCGACCTCGACGTCGACGATGCGGCCCGCGTGCGCCTGTATGCCCGGCGGGCGCTCACCCCACAACCGCAGGATGCGCGCGCCGAGCTGTTCGGTCAGCTGCTCGCGACCTGCGCTCACTGCCATGCCACGCTGCGCGACCGATGATCGAGCTGACCTTCTTCGATCCTACGCGACGCCCGCGACGCGAGACCTGTGTGCCCCGATGGGCCGCGGAGCTCGCCGTAGGGAGCGCTCGCAGCTCGGGGCGCGCAGATTTCGCGCCCGCCGCGGCAACAGCGCGTGCGTTGCGCGATCTCGGAGCCCCCCGCATGCAAGGTGCTGGCGTGGTTTGTGAACCTTAGGGGTGCATGAGCCTTCCCAAGACGATCCTCGTCCCTACCGACTTCAGCGAATTTGCCGACCATGCCCTCGACTACGCGATCCTGCTCGCGGGCAAGCTCGGTGCGCAGGTCCACGTCGTCAATGCGCTGACCATCCCGGAGCTCGGCGTCCCGGAGCTCGGGGTCGCGCTGACCAGCACGATGATGGGCTCGATGGTGCAAAGAAACCAGGAGGCGCTCGACAAGCTCGTCGCGTCGCGCCCGGCGGCCCACCTCGCCGCGCTGCTCCGGACCGGCGATCCGCGGAGCGTCATCCTGCAGGCCGCGAAGGAGGTCGGCGCCGATCTGATCGTGATGGGGACGCACGGCCGCCGCGGCGTGACGCGAGCGCTCCTGGGGAGCATCGCCGAAGCCATCGTGCGAACTGCTCCATGCCCGGTCTTGACGGTTCGTGGTCGCGAGCACCAGGCTTCGTGAACCGTCTCGGGCCCGGGGCCATGTGGCTCCGGTAGAGGGCCGGCCGCTACAGGCCGTTGCCGAAGCCGCCGACCACGATGGTCGTGGTGGCGGCGTTGTCGTCGAGCCGCTGCCACGACGGGCAGCTGGCGCCGCTGCAGGGCTCGCCGAGCGACTTCCAGATCCAGCCGCTCTGGTGGCGCTGCGCCAGCCGGATCCCCGAGGCCGCGATGTTGCGCGTGTTGGGGTTATTGTCGAGGCGCTGCCAGCCGGGGCAGGAGGTGCCGCTGCATGGCGCCCCCGTCGAGCGCCAGATCTCGCCGTTATTGTGGAGCTGGAACAGCTGCCGCCCGGCGGCGACGATCGCGGTGGTGGCGCGGTTGTTGTCGAGGCGCTGCCAGCCGGGACAGGAGTTGCCGCTGCACGGCGCCCCGGTCGAGCGCCAGATCGATCCGTCATTGTGGAGCTGGAACAGCTGCCGCCCGGCGGCGGCGATCGCGGTGGTGGCCGGGTTATTGTCGAGGCGCTGCCAGCCGGGACACGAGGTCCCGCTGCACGGCACGCCTGTCGCGCGCCAGATCGATCCGTCGCTGTGGAGCTGGAACAGCTGGCGCCCGGCCACGGCGATGGCGCGCGCGGCGGGGTTGTTGTCGAACATCTGCCAGCCGGGACACGAGGTCCCGCTGCACGCCACGCCGGTGTGGCGCCAGATCTTGCCGTCGTTGTGGAGCTGGTAGAGCTCGTGATCGGACGCGACGATGGCCATCGTGTGAGGGTTGTTGTCGAGCATCTGCCAGCCCGGGCACGACTCGCCGGAGCAGGGCACGCCGGTGTGGCGCCAGATCTTGCCGTCGCGATGCAGCTGGAACAGCTGGCGACCGGCGGCGACGATGGTGGCGGTGTTGGGGTTGTTGTCGAGCATCTGCCAGCCCGGGCAGAAGTCGCCGTCGCAGCGCGGCCCGGTGTAGCGCCAGATCCGGCCGCTGGAGTGCAGCTGGTAGATCGGGTCGGCGTGCAGCTGATAGAGCTGCGATCCGCCCGCCGCGATGAGGAACGCGCTGGGGTTGTTGTCGAGGCGCTGCCAGCCCGGGCAGGACTCGCCGCTGCACGGCGTGCCGGTGTAGCGCCAGATCCAGCCGTCGTTGTGGAATTGAAACAGGTTATTGCCGGCGGCGACGATGGCGATGGTCTTGGGGTTGTTGTCGAGGCGCTGCCAGCCGGGGCAGGATTCGCCGCTGCACGGCGTGCCGGTGTAGCGCCAGATCCAGCCATCGTTGTGGAGCTGATAGAGGTTGTTACCACCGGCGGCGATCGCCACGGTCTTGGCGTTGTTGTCGAGGCGCTGCCAGCCTGGGCAGGACTCGCCGCTGCACGGCGTGTTGGTGTAACGCCAGATCCAGCCGTCGTTGTGGAGCTGGTACAGAGCGTCCCCGGCGGCGACGATGGCCACGGTCTTGGGGTTGTTGTCGAGGCGCTGCCAGCCCGGGCAGGACTCGCCGCTGCACGGCGTGCCGGTGTAGCGCCAGATCCAGCCGTCGTGGTGGAGTTGATAGAGGTTATTGCCCGCGGCGGCGATCGCCACGGTCTTGTGGTTGTTGTCGAGGCGCTGCCAGCCGGGACACGAGTCACCGCTGCACGGCGTGCCGGTGTAGCGCCAGATCCAGCCGTCGTGGTGCAGCTGATAGAGCGAGTTACCCGCGGCGATCGCGACGGTCTTGCTGTTGTTGTCGAGGCGCTGCCAGCCGGGGCACGAGTCGCCGGTACAGGCGGTGCCGGTGGCGCGCCAGATCCAGCCGTCGCGGTGCAGCTGGTAGAGCGTGCCGTCATCGCCGGCGGTGATCGCCAGGGTCTTGGTGTTGTTGTCGAGCTCGGTCCAGCCGGGACAGGAGTCGCCGCTGCAGGCCGTGCCCGTCGAGATCCAGATCGCGCCGACGCCGGATGCCGGAGTGCGAACGCCGGCATAGACGTTGATACCGGCGCCCGGGCTGGTGGCACCTGCCGGCGGGGTGGCCGACGACCAGGCATGGTAGACCCGACCGGACGCACAGCCGACGCCGTTGTAGTCGCCGTACTTGGGGCAGCCGCCGCCGAGCTTGCAGGTGTTGCCGGCCGGGCAGGTCGTCGGCGCGGACAGGTCGCAGCGCGTGGAGCCGCACACCGGCGTGGCCGGCGGCGCGGGGTTGGTGCAGCAGACCCCGGCGAGCTGCGGCTGGACCGAGCAGCTCTCCGAGTCGCCGCTCGCCCGCGGCCTGCACGGCCAGGTGCTGCACTCCGCGTCGTCCGCGCCGGACATATCGTATTCCCAGCCGGCCACCAGCCCGCTCGAGGCCACCGCGGCGGTTCCGCCCCAGTAGCGCGTGCGATCGTTGGCGGCCGAGGTCGCGCTGCGCCGATCGTACCAGCCCACGTGAGCGGCGCCGCCGGTCGCGCACACCCAGGGCATGTAGCGCCGCGCCGTGGCGCTGCCGCTGACCCGGACGTTGCGCGGGAACGAGCCGCCGCCGTTGGTGGAGTCGGCGACGATGATGTTCTCGTTGCCGCTGCCCGACGAGGTCGCCCACGCGACGTAGACATGGTTGGCGTTACCGTCGTCGACCGCGACCGTCGGGCTGGCGAGCGTGTTGCCGTCGTTGCAGCGATCGAGCCCCGGGATCGGGCACGGTGGGGCGGTGAACGAGCCGACGGTGACCGGGAAGCCGGTCTGCTGGGAAAGGCCGCTGGCGCAGCTGCTGAACTTGTTCAGCACCACGGACGAGCCGCTGATATAGACGACGTACACGAAGCCGTCGCGGCCGACGGTCACGCGCGGGAAGTCACCGGTGCCGACGTTGGTCGGCGCGCCGAAGCTCGTGCCGCCGTTGGTCGAGCACACGATGCGGGGCGTGACGAAGCCGGAGCCGATGCTGCCACAGCTGGTGGCCGTTCCCGACGGCGTGAAGTTGCGCCAGACATTATAGATCTGGTCATTGCCACTGGCCTGATTGACCCGATCGGCGGCGATGTGCTCCTGATCGGGGAAGCACACGCTGCCGGTATTAGGACAGACGATCATGTGGCCGCGGAACGTGAAGTTCTGGCCGTTGTCCGTCGAGCGCGCCAGGCTGTTGGAACACCCGGTGACGTTGTTGGCGGCGGGGGTGCCATTGGGAAAGCCGATCCAGCCGAGGTAGAAGTTGCTGCTCGCGCCTACCGCGAGCGAGGGATCGCCGTCCGACGGAAACGGGGCCGGCAGCGCGCCGCGCGACGTATAGCTGCGGCCGCTGTCCGACGAGTTCGAGAAGCCGCTGTTCGCGGCGATGACCACGTTGCGGCCATCATTACTGGCGGTCACCTCGAGCTCGCCCACGCCTTGCTGGACCGCGGTGGCGCCCGTCGTCGTCGCGGTCGGGCGAAACTCGCCGAGGGTCGAACCCACCCGAGCCGGTGGCGCCGCGAGCTCCAGCATCTCCCGCGGCGACGGTGGTACGGGTAGCTGCACCGGGGTCAGTCGCGCGCGCACCACGCGCTGCACGACCTCGAGCGCGGTCTTGCTGCGCGCCGGGTCGCCCTTGAGCGTGATGCTCAGCGCTTGCCTGGCGTCGATCTCGTCGAGCAGGTGGGTGTTGGCCTGGGGCGCCAGCGTGGTCTCGAGGCGCACGATCGTGGTGCCGATGGCGATCGCCACGGTGCGGACCGTGACGGTCTCGATCGGTGCCACGGGCTTCTGCACCCGATCGTCGCCGACGCGGGGCAGCGTCACGACGATCTGCCGCTCGATCGCCGGCCAGCCGTCGATGGTCGTCAGCGTGGCGGCCGTGGTCTCCTCGGCGGCGATGTCGCCGAGCCGCTCCACCGCCTCCTGGGCGCTGGTCCGGTTCTCGGTGACGATCAGGGTCCGGCCGAGGATCACCTTGGCATCGGTGGGGGCGGTCGATACCAGCTCCAGGCTGTTGCGTCCTCGCTCTCGCTCACGCCAGGTGGCGGGGAGCTTCAGCGAGACATTCTTGACCACCTCGACCGTCTGGGTCGGGGCCGCGGTCACGGAATGACAACCCGCCAGCCATGGCAGCATGGTCATGGGAATCAGTTGTGAACCTATCGCCCAGCACAGCTTGATACGCATTTCGCCCTCCTACTCACGAGACACGGTCGGCGCTCCTCTATTCTCTTAGACAGCGCGCAAGGTCCGAGATCTTGAATCATGCTAGGCACCAGGCGCGGTCGGTGTCAATCAGTATGTCGAGCCCTGATCGAGTGAGGATGTCCACTCGGTGACACGAGCGGGTACGCACGGTGCCCGGCGAGCTGCTTGTGCGCACGTTTTGCGCGTGTCACGGTGGAAGCATGAGCCAGCTCATCCAGGTCGGGCGTCTCGGGGCAGGCATGATGGCCCTGGCGGCGTGCGCCTCCATGGCCGGCGCGGACAAGCACGGGACGGTCGAGATCGCCCATGGGGTTCGCATGACGCCGCCGGCCGGGTGGCAGGAGCGGGACCGCACGCGCAACAGCGTGGAGCTGGTGAAGACCGCGCCGGGCGATGCCAGTACCATCCTGGTTCGTAGCTCGATCACCACCGAGAACCGCAGCACGGCCGAGGACGCGGTTCAGCGGCTCGGGGACATTGCCAATGAGCAGCCGCAGTCGCCGCCCGTACTGACGACGATCGGCGGCTGGCCGGCGATCGAGCGGCGGATCACCACCTCGCTGCCGCGCACCGGCGGCGACGATCGCGGGAAGGCGCCGGCGGCGCCCCCCGAGACGGTCGTGACCTCCACGGTCGCCATCGCCGCGGGCGCCACGATCGTGCGGTTCGAGACCACGCTCGGGTCCGGGGCCGACCCCCGCCTGCTCGACGAGTTCCTCGGCCGCGTGCGCAAGCTCGATCTGGACACGAAGGGAGATCCCAGGCAGGCCCAGCGGGCCCTCGAGCTGGTTCGCCAGGCGATCCGCAAGCGCCTCGAGGCGACGCCGCCCCCGCCGCCCGCGCCGTCGCCGCCGCACGGAGGCTAGGTCAATCGTCCTCGTCGAGGTGGACCGCCCGGCGGATCGCACCTTTGCCATACCTGGCGGCGAGCTTGTCGATCGTGTCGCCGAGCCGCTCGCCCTTGGCCCGGGCGGCCTCGTCGAACCCGAGCTGGCGCGGCGCGTCGCGCGGCTCGAGCTGGGTCGCCGCGATGCCGCACAGCCGGACCCGCCCGCCCTTGCGCGGCTCGATCGCGATCTTGGCGAGCAGCTCGATCGCCGTGCGCGCGAGGACGCCGCCGTCGCTGGTCGCGGCATCGAGCGTCATGCGCCGCGTGATCTGGCGAAAGTCGTCGTACTTGACGGTCAGGACGACGGCGCGGGCGCGCAGGTCGGCCGCCCGCAGCCGCGCCGCGACCCGGTCGGCCTGGTCGAGGAGCAGCACGGCGAGCTCGCCCTTGTCCGAGACGTCGTCGTCGAACGTCTCCTGGTGGCCGACCGTGACCGGATCGCGCTCGGCGACGACGGGGCGGTGATCTTCGCCGCGGGCGAGCGCCGCGAGGTGGTGGCCGGTGGTCGCGCCGAGCCGGCCGACCAGCGCGGCTTCGGGGTAGCGCGCGACGTCGCCGATCGTCGAGAGCCCCATCGTCGCCAGGACCTCGCGGGTGGTGTCGCCGACGCCCCACAGCCGGGTCACCGGGAGCGGGTGGAGGAAGCCGAGCAGCTGGTCGGGCGGCACGATGCGCAGGCCGTCCGGCTTGTCGATGTCGGAGGCGATCTTGGCCGCGAGCTTGATGGGCGCGACGCCGACCGAGGCGACCAGCGACAGCTCGGCGCGCACGCGGCGCTTGATCGCCAGCGCGATCGTCTTGCCGTCGCCGAGCAGGCGCTCGCTCGCGGTGACGTCGAGGAACGCCTCGTCGAGCGACAGGCCCTCGACCTCGGGCGAGTAGTCGCCCAGGATCGCGAAGAACGCGCGGGACGCCTCGGCGTAGCGCTCCATCCGGTGGCGCACGACGATCGCCCTGGGGCACCGCCGGAGCGCCTCCGCCATCGGCATCGCCGAGTGGATGCCGAACGTGCGCGCCTCGTACGAGCACGACGCGACCACGCCGCGGCGCGCCGAGCCACCGACGAGGACGGGCTTGCCGCGGAGCGCCGGATCGTCCCGCTGCTCGACCGCCGCGTAGAACGCGTCGAGATCGACGTGCAGGATCGTCCGCACTCAGGTCGACGGCGGTGCCGTGGCGGCGGGCGGGTGCGGCGCGGAGGGTGGGGCAAATTCCATCGCGTAGCGGACCCGATAGACGAGGATCAGGATCGCCATCACGGATGCGAGCAGCAGCGTCCACGCCCACGCCGGTACCGGCGAGATCTGGCCACGGCCGAACTTGCCGACCTTTGCGCGAACCAGGCCGTGCACGGAGAGCACGCCCAGCACGACGATGGTGAGCTTGATGTGGAACCAGCCGTGATGCGGCTGGGCAAGGAAGTTCGGGGTCTGCCCGAAGATCATCGCCACGCCGCAGCCGATCGCGAGGGCCGCCGCGAGATCCATCATCAGCGCCAGCGAGCGCTCCATCAGCGTGAACTTGTCGTGGATCTCCTTGGGGGCGTTGGCGTGCATGCGCAGCAGCCAGTAGACGGTGAACAAGCCTCCGATCCACAGGAACACACCGATGAGGTGTCCAGACTTCACCCAAGCATAGGTCTCTGGCGACATGTTGCGAAGGTAACACCTCTGCCGACATGCCGCTGGTCCTCCGCCCGCGGTATGCTGGGCACCGGTCGACGTGGCGCGCGTCCTCAAGATCTTCTTCCACGACGCTTGCTTCGATGGCACGACCTCGGCGGCGTTGTTTGCGGCGTTCTATCGCGACGTGATCGACCACCGGGCCGAGGCGCACCCGGTGGGGATGATCCACCGGGACGGCAACCCGTTCGAGGGGGTGGCGCTCGACGCCGATGACCACGCGTGCGTGGATTTCCGGTTCTGCGCCGATCCGAAGATGCGGTGGTGGTTCGATCATCACCCGACCGCGTTCCAGCCGCCCGCGCTGCGCGGCATGTTCGAGCGCGAGCACCTGCCGACCTGGTTCTTCGACCCGACGGCGCCGTCGTGCGCAGGGCTCATCTCTCGCGCGCTCGACGCCGGCTGGGACTGGAAGCCGCCCCCGCACCTGATCGAAGCCGTGCGGTGGGCCGATCGGATCGACGCCGCGCAGTTCGCGTCGGCCCAGGATGCGGTCGCGCTCGTGGAGCCGGCGCAGCGCCTCGCCGCCTGGCTCGCCCACGGCCGCTCGCCGGTCGACACCGCGCAGTACGTCGACTGGCTGTCGCACGGGTCGCTCGCCGAGGTCGCGGCACGGCCGGAGGTCGCCCTCCAGCTCGCCGCCGTCGAGGCCGAGCGCGCCCACGAGCTCGAGGCCGTCGGCCGGCTCGGCGTGTGGCACGGCGACGTGATCGTGTTCGACCGGTTCGCCGACCTCGGCGCGCGCAGCCCGGGGTTCCTCGGCTACCTCCTGTATCCGAGCTGCCTGTACGCGGTCTCGGGGACGCGGGGGCCGCAGAGCATCAAGATCTCCGTCGGCGTGAACCCGTGGGCGACCAAGCCGCGGCGCCACGATATCGGCGAGCTGTGCGCCCGCCACGGCGGCGGCGGGCACGCCGTGGTCGGCGGCGTCACGCTGCGCCCCGATGAGCTCGCGCGTGCGAAGATCACGATGGCCGAGATCGTGCGCGAGCTCGCGTCGACGTGATCGCGGTCAGCGCGCCTTCTTGTGTTTGGCGGACTTGGTCTTGTCCTTGGTCTTGGCCTTTGCCTTGTCCTTGGTCTTGGCCGCGGCCGGCCCGGCATCACCGGCCTTGGTCTCGACGAGCTCGAGGCGCTCGCGCAAGGTGGAGGTGAGCGACCGCAGCTCGGCGATCTCGTCGCGCATGCGCCGGAGGTCCTCGCCGGCCGCGGCGCCATCCTCGAGATTGCGGATCACCTCCTTGCCGCGCCGCCGCAACCGGCCGTCGAGCTCGCGATCGATCATCCGGCGCAAGGCGCCGATCGCGGCGGGATCGCCGATCAGCGCGAGCGCCTCGATCGCGGCCGCCTGGACGCGGAAGTCGCGGTCGCCGAGCAGGAGCTCGAGGCGCTCGCGGACGTCGCGGGCCTCGCGGTCGCGCCGGCCGCGCATCAGCACGGCGAGCGCCATCGCCGCGGCGCGCCGGCCCTGGGTGACGCGGCCCCACCTGACCCCCTCGACGAGCAGGCCGAGCGCGCTGTCGTCGCGCGCCTCGGCGAGGCCGCGATAGGCGTACTGGCGGATCACGTCGGAGAACGACTCGCGGGTGGCGGCGAGGCGCAGGAGCTCGCCTGCGCGCGCGGTGCGGGTCTTGCCGAGCGAGAGCGCGGCCTCGGCCTCGACGAAGTAGCTCGCGTCACCACGCTCGACGACCTGCGCGAGCGCGGCGCCCGCGGCGGCGTCGTGCACGTAGTCGCCGAGCGCGCGGGCGATCATGCGGCGGGCGCGCGGGTTCACCTCGGTCGCGAGCGCCTTGATGAGCCGGTCGCGCGCCGCGGGCGTGCGCAGCATCGCGAGCCCGAGCGCCGCCGAGCCGCGGACCGCCCAGAACCGGTCGCGATCGAGCGCGTCCCCGAGCGCACGCTCCGCGGCCGGTCCACCGCGCCGGGCGAGGGCCTGCGCCGCCGTGGCGCGATCGATCGCGATGGTCGCGCCGGCGAGCTCGGCGATCCACACCGGCTCGGGCTTGGCGACCTTGAGCTCCGCGAGCACGACCCGGCCGGGATCGAAGATCGCCTGGCTCGGCTCGCCGTCGAGCCTGATGTGAAACACGTGCTTGATGTCGGCGATGTCGATCGCGACGTCGTGATCGCGGTCGCCGATCCGGAACCGGATGAACGTCGGGATCCGGAACAGCGGCGTCCTGGCGTCGACCTTCTGCTTCTGCTCGACCGTCACGGTGGCGAGCGCTTCGGCCGCGTCCCACCGGATCGCGACCTCGAGCTCGGGGTGGCCGGCGCCGTCGAGCACCCACTGGCTGAAGAACCAGTCGAGGTTCTTGCCGGTGGCCTCTTCGACCGCGCGCGCGAGGTCGCGCGACTCGACGACGCCGAGCCGGTGCTTGGCGAGGTAATGGGCGAGGGCGCCGAAGAACGCGGCGTCGCCGACGACCCGGCGCAGCATGTGGAGGACGCGGCCGCCCTTTTCGTACAGGTGATGATCGAAGATGTCGATCGGCTCCTCGTAGTACTTCGTCGCGATCGTCCGGCGGTAGCGGCCGGAGTCCTCGCCGAAGTACATCTCGGCCCACTCGTCGAGCTCGAGGTCGGCGGCGTCGCGCCCTTCGCGGTGCTCGCGCCACAGGTACTCGCTGTAGGTCGCGAAGCCCTCGTTGAGCCAGCCCTCGCCCCAGTCGCGGCAGGTCACGAGGTCGCCGAACCACTGGTGCGCGAGCTCGTGGGCGACCAGCGCGTCGGCGTCGTGGTCGATCGCGGCGCGCTCGTCGAGCAGCACGGTGTCCGAGAGGGTCGTCGCGCTCGTGTTCTCCATGCCGCCGAAGATGAAGTCGGCGACGAACACCTGGGCGTAGCGCGGGTACGGATACGGCATGCCGAACTGCTTCGAGAACAGCTCGAGCATCTCGGGGGTGCGGGCGAGCGTGCGCTCGGCGGCGGCCTGCCGGCCACGCTCGACGTAGTACACCACCGGGACGTCGCGCCACGTGGTCTCGATCGTCGCGAAGTCGCCGATCGCCAGCGTGATGAGGTAGCAGCTGTGCGGGACGTCGAGCCGCCAGTGCAAGGTGCGGTGGTCGCCCTCGGTGCGGTCCGAGACCAGGGTGCCGTTCGACACCGCGAACAGCCTGGCGGGCACGGTCACCGTCAGCTCGCTGGTCGCCTTCTCGTGCGGGGCGTCGAAGCACGGGAACCAGTAGCGCGAGTCCTCGTCCTGGCCCTGCGACCACACCTGCACCGGCTTGTGCGGATAGGCGTCGTCGGGCGCGATGAAGTACAGGCCGCGGCGCGGTGCCCCGCGGTAGGCGACCGCGATCACCAGCTCGGCGCCGGCCACCGCGGGGCCGGGCAGCTCGACGCGCAGCTTCTTGCCGTCGTGACGAAACCCGGCGGCGGCTCCGCCGACCGTGACGCGGTCGATCGTCAGCTCCACGGCATCGAGCTCGACGGCCCGCGTGCCGGCCGTGATCACGGAGGCGCGCAGGGTCGCCGTTCCGGCCACGCTGCGCTGGTCCGGATCGACCCTGAGATCGAGGGCGAGGTGCCGGATGTTCACGACACGGTCCGGGGCCCAGCGCGCCCGTGTCCCGGGAAAAGCGAACTCGCGATTCATGACGCACCGACGATACAGGATCGACCGGTCGCGTGGAGCCTCGGGCAGGCGCCGTCAGCTCAGCTGTGCGAGGGCCCCGGCGAGCCGGTCGACGCCGACCTCGATGTTCTGCATCGAGCACGCGTACGACAGCCGGACGAAGCCCGCGGCGCCGAACCCCGAGCCGGGCACGACCGCGACCTTGCCGACGTCGACGAGCCAGTCGCACAGCTGCACGTCGTCGGCGAGGACCTTGCCGTCGGGCGACTGCTTGCCGACGTAGGCCGAGACGTCGGGGAACGCGTAGAACGCGCCCTTCGGCTCGCGGCACGACACGCCGGGGATGGCACGCAGGAGCTTCACGATCGCCACGCGCCGCTCGTCGAACGCCTGGCGCATCTCGGCGACGCACGCCTGGGGGCCGGTCAGCGCGGCGAGCGTCGCGATCTGCGAGGCGTGGGTCGGGTTCGAGGTCGACTGGCCCTGGACCTTGGCCATCGCCTTGATCAGCGGCACGGGGCCCGCGGTGTAGCCGATGCGCCAGCCGGTCATCGCGTAGGTCTTCGAGACGCCGTCGACCAGGATGGTGCGCTTGCCCACCTCGGGGTTGATCGAGGCGATCGAGACATATTCGGCGCCGCCGTAGACCAGCTGGCGATAGATGTCATCGGAGATCACCAGCAGATCTTTTTCGATGACGACCTCGGCGAGCGCCTCGATCTGCGCGCGCGTGTAGACCGCGCCGGTCGGGTTCGACGGGTTATTGAGCACGATCGCCCGCGTGCGCGCCGTGCAGGCCGCGCGGACGGCGCCGGCGGTCACCGCGAAGTCGTCGTCGGCGCGGGTCGGAAGGATCACCGGGCGGCCCTCCGCGAGCATCACCATGTCGGGGTAGCTGACCCAGTACGGCGCGGGGATCAGGACCTCGTCCCCCGGATCGAGCAGCGCCATGAACAGGTTGTAGAGCGAGTGCTTGGCGCCGGTCGAGACCAGCACCTGGTCGGGATCGATCGCCATCTTGTGGACCGCGCCGAGCTCGGCGGCGACCGCCTTGCGCAGGGCCAGGATGCCGCCCACGTCGGTGTACTTGCCGATCCCGCCCTGCGGGCGCTCGAGCGCCTCGCGCACGGCTTCCTTGATGTGCTTCGGTGTATCGAAGTCCGGCTCGCCGGCCCCGAAGCTGATCACGTCGACGCCGGCGGCCTTGAGCTTGGCGGCCTTGGCCGTGACGGCGAGCGTGATCGAAGGCTTGATCGGATCGAGGCGCGACGCGAGCTTCAGCTGGGACATGGTTATTTCCTGTATTTCTTGCCGAGCGCGGTGACCACCGCCGCCGGGACCAGGCCGGTGACATCGCCACCGAGGCTGGCGACCTCCTTGACGAGCGACGAGCTGACGTAGTGGTTGCGCTCGTCGGTCATGAAGAACACGGTGTCGACGCCGGGGGCGAGCCGGCGGTTCATGTGGGCGAACTGGAACTCGTACTCGAAGTCGGCGAGCGCGCGCAGGCCGCGGACGATCACCGTCGCGCCGCGGCTGTGGCAGAACTCGACGAGCAGGCCCTCGAACACCGCGAACTCGAGCCGGCCGGCGTGCTCGGGCAGGGCGTCGCGGATGAACTCCATGCGCTCGTCGGTCGAGAACAGCGGGTTCTTCCGGATGTTCGGGGCGATCGTGACGATGACGCGGTGGAAGATGCCCAGCGCGCGCCGGAGGACGTCGATGTGGCCGTTCGTGATCGGATCGAAGGTCCCCGGATACACGGCGACCGAGTGCGACTGCGTCATGCGAGAACCCCTCGTGACCGAACGAAGAAGGAGATCAGTGTATCGCCGTAACGGCGCTGGTCCGTTCGTAGCAGAGATCCCAGGGTCTCGGGGGGCGGGTTGCGGCGATCGTGCTCGATGACGACCACCGCGTCGGGGGAGAGGCGGTCGGGCGGCAGCGCGAGCACGGCGCGGGCGGCGAGATCCGAGCGATACGGTGGGTCGACGAACACGAGCCGCCACGGGGCGGGCGGCGCGTGGCGGCCGGCGCTGGCGACGGCATCGCCGGGGACCACGGTCGCGCGATCGTCCAGGCCGAGCTCGTGCAGGTTCTTGCGAATCGCAATCAGGGCGGGCCGGGCCGCGTCCATGAACGTGGCGTGTGCGGCGCCGCGCGACAGCGCCTCGATGCCCAGCGCGCCGGACCCCGCGAACAGGTCGAGCACGTGATCGCCGGTGACCTCGCCGAGGAGGTTGCCGAGGATATTAAAGACGGCCTCGCGAACCTTCTCCGAGGTCGGCCGCGTCGCGGCCCCGGCCGGCGTGCAGAGCACCCGGCCCCCGAGGTTACCGCCGACGATGCGCACATCGGTCACATTACCAGTCGCCGGCGGCCGGTCTGGAACGTTTGGAACCTCTTAGGAAAATCGCGTAGCAATCGGCGCCCGATCGGTTCGGGAGTCCCTTACAATTCAGACGCATGTCTCAGGTGGGGAACTTGGCTGCGTGGCTACTCGAGGGGGCGCTGGCCAGTGGCGCCGGGCCGCGATGCGCGCTGCGGGAAGGCGATCGTGCGTGGACGTTCGACGAGCTCGCGACCACGGTCGCCCGCCTGTCCGCGGCGCTGCGCGGCATGCGGCTGGGGCGCGGCGAGCGCGTCCTCATCCTGATGCGCGACACGCTCGAGGCGTCGGCGGCGATCCTCGGCGTGATCCACGCGGGGGCGGTCGCCGTGCCGGTGTCCGAGCTGTCGACGCCCGACGACCTGTGCGAGTACGTGCTCCACGCCGGCGCCGTGATCGCGATCGTCGACGGTCCGCACGAGCAGGTCATCGACGCGATCCGGACCGGGACGCCGGACCTGCGCGAGGTGATCTGCGTCGGGGCCAAGCTCGCCGGCAGCCAGGACTTCCAGGCGGTGGTCGATGCCGCGACGCCGCAACCGCCGATGGCGATGGGGCCCTCGGACGTGTGCCTCTTGATCTACTCGGCCGGCTCGGGCCCCGGCGAGCTGCGCGCCGTGCCGCATTGCCAGCGCACCATCAGCGCGGTGCATGATTCGTTCGCGCGCGAGCTGCTCCAGCTCACCTCCGCCGATCGCATGCTGTCGGTCGCGCGGTTGTCGACGGCCTACGGCCTCGGCGCCGGGCTGATCCTGCCGCTGGCCGTGCAAGCCGAGTCGCTGCTGTTCCCGGCGCAGCCGCACTCCAAGGCGGTGTTCACGGCGCTCGAGAGCTACCGGCCCACGGTGCTGTTCGCGACGCCCTCGCTCTACGCCCAGCTCGCGTTCGACGCCGAGCGGCTCGGGGTCGACAAGCCGCTCGTCGGGCTGCGCCACGCCATCGCCGGCGCCGAGGGCATGCCCGAGCGGTTGATCCCGCGGATTCGCGCGGTGCTCGGGACCGAGGTCACGGTCGGCTACGGGCTGACCGAGATCTTCCAGTTCGCGCTGGCCGGCCGCAGCAGCGATCCCGGCGCCCGCCCGGGGGTGTGCGGCAAGCCGCTCCTGGGCGTGCAGGTCCGCCTGGTCGACGAGGACGGCGATCCGGTCGGGGTGGACGAGATCGGCACGCTCGAGCTGTACTGCAGCTCGCTGTTCACCGGCTACTGGGGGGGAGGCAGCGCCACGGGCGAGCACGATCTGCGCGCCGACGGCTGGTTCACGACGCGCGATCGCTTCATGGTCGATCGCGCCGGCTTCTATCATCATTGCGGCCGGGTCGACGATCTGTTCAAGGTCGGCGGCAAGTGGGTCTCGCCGGCCGAGGTCGAGCGCGCGCTGACCGCGCACGAGGCCGTGTGGGAGGCCGCGGTGATCGGCGCCGATGACGACGAGGGGCTGATCAAGCCCCTGGCGTTCGTGGTCACCAACGTCGGGCACGAGGGCGGCCCCGCGCTCGAGGCCGAGCTCAAGGAGTACGTGAAGCACGTCCTTACGCCATACAAGTACCCGCGCTGGATCGAGTTCGTCGAGACCCTGCCGCGCGGGCCGGGCGGCAAGCTGCTGCGCTACAAGCTGCGCCCGTCGCGAGGCCGGCGCCGGCGGGCCGAGACCGGCACGATCACGTGAGCTGGGTGGCGATCCGCGCGTGATGCCCGGCCCCGCCGCGCTCGAACTCGACGTGGTGGCCGGCGCGCTCGCCGCCGCGTGCCGCGACCCCGACGTGCTCGCCAGGCTCGCTGCGCCGCTCGGCGCTGCCGCCCGTGTCGCGATCCCCGCCGCCTCCGATCGTGCGGCCCGCGTGCGATGGGCGGCCGTGGCGCGCGCCCCGGTGCCGGCCGGTCTGCGCGGCGTGCATCCGAGCTGGATCGAGGCCGGGTTGGCCGGCTTACCCGCGCGGGCCCGCGCCGCGGTTGCCGCGGGCGGCGGCGATGCGGTCGATACCTGGCTTGCGCGCTGGGCGACCGCGTCGATTCCCCCGATGCCCGCCATCACCGCGGCGCGCGTGACCTCGGTCGACAGCGCCACGCGGGTCGATGCCTGGACGCTCGAATCCTGGCTTGCCGACACCGGGGCCGATCAGCTCGCGCTCGTCCTCGGTGCTGGCGGTGCGATCGCCGCCGCGACGCGAATCGCCGGCGCTCGGCTGCTCGCGGCCGCGGCGCGGATCACCGTCGCCCCACGCGCGGGTGCGCTCGGCCCCGTGCGCGCGGCGATCGCGCGCTGCCGGGTCACGCTCGACGATCATGCGTTCATCCGGATCGGGGCCCGCGCGATCGGACCCTACGTCGATCCGCGGGCGCGGCAGCAGATCATGCACCGCCTGCCGCGTTCGCTCGGGCTCGTCGTCGGTGACGAGTTGATGGCTGCGGCGGCCCACAGCGCGGTCGCCGACGTTCCGCGGTGGGAAGCGCTCGCCGCGGTGTAGCCGCAATACCGATCTCCGAGGTGCTCGAGGCCCGTCGCGGTGGTTGGCCTTGATGCGCACGCTCTTTGAACGCGGCGTTTACGGAGCTCTCGCACAACGCAGGCCGCGGCTGTAGATGCGAGCGGATGGGTTGCCGGAGGTGCGGGAAGCCGCGTGCAGGAACGATACATCTACATCCGTGAAGGTGCCATCCCGAAGCACGCGAGTGGAAGACGGTGTCAGGTCTGCGCAATCATTGCATTGCGTCGAATATGTTGCATACCAGTCGAGCGTCCATTCTATGACATTACCAGCAAGGTCCGAGTGCCCCCACTTGCCATCGCCCTTGGGCGATTCGCTGCCTACCCGGTTAGCGGCGCCCGTGGTGCCATTGACGCAATACATCCCCGCCGGGTTATCGATTTTATAATTCGCATATGAGCAATCTATGATCGTCGAATTCGCCGGATTGGACCACGGGTATACCCGCTGCTCGTTACCTCCACTCGCCGCATAGTTCCGCTCCGCGTCCGTCGGCAAGTACCCACCGTCCCAGATGCAGAACGCCATCGCCTCGTACCAGGTCACGCAGTTTATCGGCTTGTTCTCGTTCGCCCCAACCGCGTCTGTCCATGTCTGATATGTCGCGTTACATTTCAACGCGGATGTGAACGCTGATGTGTCCGTAACCAGACTCGTCTTCCAAGCGCTGTCCCAGCCGCTACCGGTCAGATTAGGATGCGCGCCTGCCCCCGGCGCTGGAGCGCTCGCCTGCGTTCCCAGCCCCGCGTTGACGAACGCCCGGAAGCGCCCGACGGTTACCTCGTACTTGTCCAGTACGAAGTTGCTCACCGTCGCAGGGTAGCTCTTGTCGGCGTACCCGCCGCCGTCGTAGCTGCGATAGAACATCCCCCCAGGAACCATCCCTGCCCGGCAACAGCTGTCGGTCGCGCCGGCACCACACGTCATAGCCAGACCCATGCAGCTCGTAAACTGCGGCGGCCTGACGACCGGCGCGTCTTCCAGCGCATCGACACCACCGGGAGCGTCGGATCCCGACAAGCTCGGCAGCGCCGGGTAGCCGCACGAGGCCGCTATCACCCACATGGCCAGCCACGGGAGCCGCGCGCCGCGACCGCCGCGACCGCCGCGACCGCTAGGATTCACCATATGCTGAGACCCTACGGCCAGCCGCCGCACTTGATCAAGGTGTTTGCCCCGCACCTCGAACCGAGTTCACAGGCGGGATGGGCAGCGTCTACCGCGCGCTTGACACGCACGTACCAGGCGGTCGCGGGTATGCCACCGACGGGGACAACCGGAGCGAGGGCCGACGGAGGTGTGAGGGTCGGAGGACCGGATACGAGCGGTGAAAGCGGAACGGGCCACCCGAACCGGTGGAGCAGCCGGTCCGAGTGAGTAAGAGCTTACGGAGAGAACCATGACTGATGCCGGGACATCAGAGCCCACGTCACCGGGGTGCCGCGGGCGGCGATGCCACCTGCCGCCCCGCTCGGGCTCGTCATTGGCGACGAGTTGATGGCGGCGGCCCACAGCGCGGTCGCCGACGTTCCGCGGTGGGAAGCGCTCGCCGCGGTGTAGCCGCAATACCGATCTCCGAGGTGCTCGAGGCCCGTCGCCGTCATTGGCCGTGATGCGCATGTGCGGAATGCCTCCGATGGAGAACACCTGCTTCACTGGCGCGGCGGCCCACGCGCCGGCCTGTGACTGCGAAAACCGGCTGGTTCAACCACTTCGGGACGCAATTCACAGTTCCTGATATCGGATGCTGCCGCGTGAGGTGCGCGCGAGTTCATTTGGTAATATTTATCGATATTTAACCAACGGAATCCCACGCAAAGGCTAGAGAGATCGAGCGGTTAATACCGCGATGTAGCTCGATAGTTCTCAATCGGGCGGGTGCTCGTGTCGGTGGCAGAAGAAAGCTATCGACGCGCCTTTGCACCTACTTGGAGGCTGAAGATGTTGCGATCGAGAACTTGGGTCCCCGGTTTGTTGGCCACGCTGATCGTTTCTTGCACTGCCGGATCCCCCAACGACACTGCCGGATCCCCCAACGACAGTCCGCAGGTCGAAGTCATCACCCCCGACTTTCAGGACGTGTCGCGGCCGCTGAGCGAGATGGCGAAGGACCCGGTGCCTGAAAGGTTTGAGCTCGCCCCCCGCGAGGCGGAGGCGCCCCGGCCGATCCCCCACCTGCACCCACAGCTGGCCAGTCAGCAGCCAGATCCGGTCGTGCAGAGCGCGATCGGCGGCCCCCTCATTCCGAGCACCTCGGTCAACTTCGAGGGCATGGGCACAGGGCTCGCTGGCTTCACGGTCCAGTCGGCGCCGCCCGACACCGACGGCGACATCGGTCCCAACCACTTCGTCCAGGTCGTCAACTCGTCCGTCACGATCTTCAATCGGACCGGCGGCATTCTGCTCGGGCCTGTCCTCTCCAGCACGTTCTGGAATGGGTTCGCCGGTCAATGCGCCAACACCAATAATGGTGACGGCACGGTGCGTTACGACCGGATCGCCGATCGCTGGGTCATCGGCCAGCTGTCGTTCGCCAGCGCCAGCGCCGGTCCGTTCTTCGAGTGCGTCGCGGTCTCGACGACGCCCGACCCGACCGGGACGTACAATCGCTATCAGTTCCAATACACCGGGCTCAACGACTACCCCAAGATGGCCTTGTGGCCGGACGGCTACTACACGACGTACAACATCTTCAACAACGGCGCCACGTTCGCCGGTGGCCTGGTCTGCGCCTTCGATCGCGCCAAGATGCTGGTCGGCGGTGCGGCGACCCAGCAGTGTTTCAACGTCGGCACGGCCATCGGCGGCTTGCTCGCCTCGGACATGGATGGTCCGACCCTTCCGCCAGCAGGGTCGCCGAACTTCATCCTGGCGCTCGACACCAACGCCCTCGACTTCTTCAAGATGCACGTTGACTTCGCCACGCCGGCAAACTCGACGCTCACGGGGCCCACGGTCATCCCGACCGCGGCCTTCACCGAGCTATGCAACGGCGGCACCTGCGTGGTGCAGCCGGGCACGACCCAGAGGCTCGACTCACTCGCCGATCGCCTGATGAACCGCCTCGTGTACCGCAACTTCACGGATCACGAAGCGCTGCTCGTGTCGCACGCGGTCACCGCGGGGACCGGCGGCGGCGTCCGGTTCTACGAGCTGCGCAGCCCGGCGACCACGCCGACGATCTTCCAGCAGGGCACCTTTGCCCCCGACTCGGCGTTCCGCTGGATGAGCAGCATGGCGTTCGACGGCTCGGGCAACATGGCGATGGGATATACGACCTCGAGCTCGACGATCAACCCGAGCGTTCGCTTCACCGGCCGGCTCACCAGCGATCCCCTCGGGACGATGGGCCAGGGAGAGGGCATCATCGTCGCGGGCACCGGCTCGCAGATTGGCAATCTGTCGCGGTGGGGTGACTACAGCTCGATGAACATCGATCCGACCGACGACTGCACATTCTGGTACACGCAGGAGTACATGGGGGCCAGTGGCTCGTTCAACTGGCGCACCCGCGTCGGCGCGTTCAAGTTCGCCACCTGCGGTGCGGTGGCCAACGACTTCAGTATCACGGTGAGCCCCGCGTCGCAGACCGTGCACGTCGGCGCCAGCACCACGTACACGATCAACACCGCTGTCACGTCGGGCGCCGCGCAGACCGTCAATCTGTCGGCCTCGGGGCTGCCGGCTGGCGTCACCGCGAGCTTCAACCCGGCCAGCGTGACCGCGGGCGCTAGCTCGACGCTGACCCTGACCGTGGCCGCCACCGCGGCAGCGGGTACCACGCAGTTCACGATCACCGGCACCGGCACGTCGGCGACCCACACCGTGAACGCCTCGGTCACCGTGGTCAAGGACGACTTCAGCATCACGGTGAGTCCCGCGTCGCAGACCGTGAACGCCGGCGCCAGCACCACGTACACGATCACCACCGCCGTCACGTCGGGCGTCGCGCAGACCGTCAATCTGTCGGCCTCGGGGCTGCAGGCTGGCGTCACCGCGAGCTTCAACCCGGCCAGCGTGACCGCGGGCGGCAGCTCGACGCTGACCCTGACCGTGGCCGCCACCGCGGCAGCGGGTACCACGCAGTTCACGATCACCGGCACCGGCACGTCGGCGACCCACACCGTGAACGCCTCGGTCACCGTGGTCAACAACGCCAACAAGGCGCCGACGGTTACGTTCACCTCGCCGACCAACGGCTCGACGGTCAGACGCACCCTCAACATCGCCGCGACCGCGACCGACGCGGACGGCACCGTGGTGAGCGTCCGGTTCGATCTGCCCGATGGCACGAGCGTCACCGACACCGCTGCGCCGTTCTCGGCCCAGTTCGACACCAGGAGAGTCGCCAACGGCAGCGCTGTGTTCAAGGCGACCGCGACCGACAACAAGGGCGCAACCGGCACGGCGAGCGTGACCGTGACGGTGGCCAACTGATACGAGTGCTAGCAAGCCGAGGATCCGAGCCACCGATCGTCGTAGCCGATTTGGCCTGCCGTTCTTTTGCAGTTGCTCGCCCACGGCTACCGCCGCTCTGGCCGTGCACGACGACGTAGGGGCCTGTAGTCGCGTTTGATGCGAAACTATCTGGCACCGGGAGTTAGCCGCGAATCCGTGCGCATGCGATCGTCGCCCACATGAAGCCAGGACTCCTGCTCGTCATGGCCATCGCCAGCGGCGCGTGTGGTTCAGTCAAAAACCCCGGCACCGGCGACGCGGCGACCGCCGATAGCCCACCGTCGACCGGAGCCCCCGGCGATCTGGTATGGGCGCGCTCGACCTCGGCGATGGCGGCCTACGGCGTACAGCTCGGCGCCGGCGGCCTCGTCGTCGCGGGGTCGTTCAACGCACCGGTGACGCTGGGCGACTCGCCGCTCCTGCCGGCCGGTGACTACGACATGGCGCTCGCCGGGTTCAACCCCGCCGACGCCTCGCTGATCTATGCGGTCCGCTTCGGGGATGTCGGCTACGAGGCCGCGTTCCTCGACACCCTCGACTCCGGCGGCGCGCCGATCGTCCATGGCATCACCAGCGGCACCACCAACTTCGGCATGGGCTCGCTCACCGGTGGCGGCGGCTCCGACACGTTCATCGGCCGGTATGGCGTCTCCGGGCCACCGGCGTGGACGCACCGGCTCGCCACCCCCGATGAGGACAAGATCATCGCCACCTCGCCGGGGCCGGGAGGCACGGTGTACGCCACCGGCTACTTCGTCACGTCGGCGACGATCGGCACGACGACCTTGACCGGCACCGGCGATCGCGACGCGATGCTGCTTCGCTTCAACACCGCGACCGGCGCGCTCGATCTCGCCAAGCAATTCGGCGGTGCCGGGCGCAACGAAGGCAGCGACGTGGCCTGGCGCGGGACCGACACGTTTCTCGCCGGCATGTTCACCGGCACGATGCCCGTGGGCACCGTCTCGCTTACCTCCGCCGGTGGGCTCGATCTGTTCGTGGCCAAGCTCGACAGTACCGGCGCGGTCGCGTGGAGCAAATCGTTCGGCGGCACCGGCGACGATCGCGGCCCGCGCATCGGCATCGACGGCGCCGGCGACGTCTACATCGCCGGCACGTTCCAGAACCAGGTCGCCTTTGGCGCGGTCAACCTGACCAGCGCGGGCAGCGATGACGTGTACCTCGCCAAGCTTCGCGGCAGCGACGGCGCGGTGGTGTGGGCGACGTCGATCGGCTCGCCCGGGAGCGACAACCTCGCCAAGCTCGTGGTCGACCCCAGTGGCCGCACGTGCATCATCGGCAACGCGGCCGGCGCGCTCAACATCGGCGGCGGCAGCCAAGGTGGCCTCGATGCGTTCCTCGCGTGCTACGAGGGCGCCGCCCAGCTGCGGTGGAAGCGCGTGATCGGCACCCTGAGTGACGATCGGGGCTGGGGCCTGACGATCGGCAGCGATGGCATGCTCTATGCCACGGTCACCGTCGCCGGCTCGGTCGACCTCGGCGTCCCGCTGATCGGCCCGGCGAGCCCCACCGGGATCCTGCTCAAGATCAACCCGTAGCAGCGTTTCGGCGCCATGCCGCCGGCTGCGCGGTGAGCTGGATGACCGGCGCACCGGCAGCGAGCTGATGCTACCCTCGCGGCGATGAAAGCCGGGCGCGTGATCGGCGGCGACGAGCACGATGCGCGCACGCTCGCGACCCAGATCATCGCCGATGCCCACGCCGAGGCGGAGCAGCACCACGCGGCCGTGCGGGTCGAGCTCGCGCAGCTCCGGCGCGACGCCGAGGAGCTCGGCAAGCGCCTCGTGGACGATGCGCGCGCCGAAGCCGAGCGCACGACCGCGCGCGCCGAGGCGGACGCGGTCCGCATGCGCGACGACGCCCGGGGGCTGGCGAATCGCCTGGTCGAGGAGGCGCGCGCCGGTTCGGCGGCCACCGCGGCGCCCGCGGCCGAGCCGGCGACCGGCACCGTCGATGAGGTGGTCGGGCTGGTCATGCGCGCCACGGTGCCCGGCGTCGCGCTCGGCGAGATCGTGCGGATCGACCGCCGCGGCCGCGAGCCGCTCGCCGCCGAGGTCGTCGGGTTCCGCGGCGAGCAGGCGGTGGTCTTGCCGCTCGGCGAGGTCGCGGGGGTCGCGCCGGCGGGCGCGGTGTGGCGCACCGGTGCGCCGCTGTCGATCCGGTGCGGAGAGGAGCTGCTCGGCCGCGTGCTCGATGGCATCGGCGCGCCGCTCGATGGTGGCCGGCCGCTCGGCGGCGAGCTCTGGGCCGTCGATCGGCCGGCACCGGCCGCGCTGTCCAGGCCGCCGATCGCGGTGCCGCTGGCGACCGGGGTACGCGTGCTCGATGCGATGCTGACGCTCGGGCGCGGCCAGCGCGTGGGCCTGTTCGCGGCGGCGGGCGTTGGCAAGTCGACCCTGCTCGGGCAGATCGCGCGCGGCGCCACCGCCGACGTCATTGTCCTGTGCCTGGTCGGTGAGCGGGGCCGCGAGCTGGCGGAGCTCCTGAAGGAGGAGCTCGCGCCGGCCCGGGCGCGCACCGTGGTGGTGTGCGCGACGAGCGATGCTCCGCCGCTGGTCCGGTTGCGCGCGATCGACACCGCGACCGCGATCGCCGAGTGGTTTCGCGATCGGCTGAGCGCGTCGGTGCTGCTGCTGTGCGATTCGCTGACGCGGGTCGCGCGGGCGCAACGCGAGGTCGGGCTGTCGGCGGGCGAACCGCCGGCGCGCCACGGCTACCCGCCGAGCGTGTTCGCGCTGTTGCCCCGGCTCATCGAGCGCGCCGGGGCGACGCCCGCGGGCGTCATCACCGCGATCTATACGGTGCTCGTGGCGGGCAACGATCTCGACGAGCCGATCGCCGATGAAGTGCGCGGGCTGGTCGATGGCCACATCGTGCTCGATCGCAGGCTCGCGCAGCGCGGTCACTTCCCGCCGGTCGACGTCGTCGCGAGCGCCTCGCGCCTGATGCCGCGGGTCGTCGATCCCGAGCACGCCGAGGCCGCGGCGCGGATCCGGGCGCAGCTGGCGATCTACGAAGATCACCGCGATCTGATCACGCTCGGCGCTTACCAGGCGGGACGCGATCGTGCCGTGGATGACGCGGTGCTCGCATATCCCGCGATCGAGCAGCTGCTCCGACAACGGCGCGACGATCTGACCGACTGGGACACATCCATCGGCCACCTGCTGACACTAGCTGGACCTCGCTGACTTGGGACCTGGACCCCCAGCGGATGACCTCAGGGGCGACCGTGATTCAGCTTCGAAGGCCGATCAGCTCCTCATAAAGGGGCAAGCAGCACTACAGAACCAGGGAAACTTCAAGGGGTTAGCTGATCGGCTTAGTTAGATCTTCGTAACCTGCGCCATGGCGCACGCCTTGCTGTCCTGTTGTTTTACAGTCATGCGGGTTCGCACCTCAAAGATCACCAATCCCATGACTCCCATCGGCCCGGTGCCGTTTGTCGGCCGTCAGAGTGAGCTAGCAGAGCTCAAGCAGCATCTCGCTGTGGTGTCGCTGGTGTCGCTGCATGGCGCGCTGGGCTCGGGAAAGACCCGACTGGTCGGCGAGCTCGCTCCCAGCCTGGGTGGGCCGTGCACGTTGATCGAATGTCATCCGGGCGATCGCGCATCGGCATTGCGGTCGCGCGCTGAACGTGCGCTTCGCTGTGTTCCAGGCACGCTCGCCCAGACGCTGGCGCAGCAGGCGCGCGTGCTGGTGATCGATGACATCCAGCACCTGCGAACCGACGAGGCGACCAGCCTGCTCGCGCCGCTCATGCTCGGCCAGACCGCGCTGGGCCGGATCGTCGTGGTGGGCCGCGATCCGCTCGCCGCGGCGGTCGGCACCGCGATCGCCGAGCTGGAGCTCCACGGGCTCGAGCCCGATCCCGCCGCCCAGCTGTGGGAGAACATGGAAGACACCTACGGGCAGGTCGAGGGCTTCGAGGCCGCGCTCGCCCGGACGCGCGGCGTGCCGCTCGCCCTGCGCCGCGAGTATGCCCGCGCGCGGTTCGGCGCCGGGGCGTGGGATCTGACCACGCTCGATGCGCCCGCGCGCGCCGCGCTCGAAGCGCTGGCGATCTTGCGCGCCCCGGTCGCGCCGGCCGCGGTGTCCGCGCTGTCTCCGGGGGTCGAGATCGAAGCCGCGCTGACGAGCCTGGTCGCTCACCAGCTGGTCGACTCGCTCGGCGATGGGCGCGTGGTCGTCCACGAGGTCGTGCGCGTCGATGTGCTCGGCCACATGGCCACCGAGAACAAGCAGCGGCTGCTCGGCGCCGCCGCCCAGCTCGTCGCCAGCACGTCCGCCGGATCGACCGGGCCGCGCCTGGCGTGGCAAGCCGGCGACGACGGCGCGTTCGGCGCGATGGATCAGGTCACGCGCGTGCGCGAGGTCGTGTGGCACTGGCTCGCCGCCGGCAACCGCGATCGCGCGGCCGATGCCTTGCTCGCCGATCGCGAGCTCGCGGCGCGCAGCGGAGGGGCCGGCGAGTTCGAGTCGCTGCTCGATGCCGTCGGCGATCCGCCGCGCCGCCGCACCGACAGCCGGCCCGACCTGCCGATCGGCCTCATCGATCGCGGCACGCTCGATCCCGAGCGCGCGCGTTCGCTCGCCGCCTTGCGGATCGAGATCGCGGTCCGCGGCGGTCGCTACACCGAGGCGTTCGAGCGCGCGAGCGCGGCGCCCGGGGCGGTCTCGCCGCTGCTCCACGCCGAGCTGACGCTCGCCTCGGGCGATGTCGCGACGGCGCGGCGCGCGCTGACGGGGCTGGTCGGCTCGGTCGATCCGAACGACCGCGCCCGCGCGGCGGCGATGCTCGCCGAGCTCGAGATGCTCGCCGGCAAGCCCGAGGTCGCCGCGGCCCAGCTCGCGGCGCTCGAGGATCTGTCGACGGCCGATCCGCTGTCCCGCGCCCGCGTTCACCTCGCGACGGCGCGGCTGGACGAATACGAAGGCCGGGTGGCCGCGATGCGGTCGGCGCTGGCGCGCGCCCATGGCGCCTGCAAGAGCGTCCCGGTGTGTCTCGAGGCCAGCGAGCTGTCGGCGATCATCGACGCGCGCCGCGCGATCGGGCTGGCGCGCGAGGGCCGGCTGGTCGAAGCGGTGACCGCGCTCGACGCCGCCGACGCCGCGGCGCGCGATCTCGACGCCGTCGCGGTCGCCGACGAGGTCCTCGCGGCGCGCGCGCTGGTGGCCCGCCGGCGCGGCGACAGCACGGCCGCCGCGGCGCTGCTCCAGGACGTCGTGCGCGCCCGGCGCGAACGCGGCGACGAGCTCGGGGCGTTGCGCGCGGAGCTCGACCTGGCGGAGCTCGAGATCGTGCGCGGCCAGCCCGCGGTCGCCGCCGAGCTCGCCAGCGCCGCGCTGGCCTCGAGCGTGCGGCGCCAGCTCGGCCACCTCGCGGCGCGCGGTGGCGCCGTCGTCGCCGCGATCGATCTGATCGAGCTGCGCCTGGAGGCAGCGCTGCCCAGGCTCGAGGAGCTGCACGAGCAGCGGTCGCTCGACGCCGGCTCGGCCGCGCAGGTCGCGGTGCTGCTCGCGACGGCGCGCGCTCTGAGCGGCCAGCGCGTCGGCGCGGTCGAGCTCGCGCAGAACGCGGGCGCCGAGTCTCGCGACGAGCTGGATCGCCGGCTCGCCGCGGCCGAGGTCGCGCTCGCCGCCGCCGACGTCGGCGTCGCGCTCGAGCTGGCGCGCGACACCGCCGTGCTCGCCGAGCGCGCCCATCGCACGATCGAGCTCGCCTCCGCGCTGGTGATCGTCGCCCGGCTCGAGCTGGCGCGCGGTGATCGCGGGAATGCCCGTGCGGCCGCGAGCCGCGCCGCCCGCGAGGCCGCGACCGCCGGCCTCGTCCGGGTCCGGGTCCATGCCCTGCTCGCGCTGTGCGCGCTCGCCCGCGATGACGATGACGCCTCGTCGGCGGTGGCCTACGCGCGCGACGCCGCCGATCTCGCGATGACCGCGGGGCTGCCGGTCGAGCGCCTGGTCGCCCACGCCGCGCTCGACGCGATCTCGGGTCAGGAGGCCGTCGCGGATCCGGCGGCGCCGAGCGCCGCGACGATGGCCCCCACCGCGATCGAAGGTGCGGCGCGGCTGCTCACCGATCTGGGCCTCACCGCGCAGCGGCCGTTCCGGGTGATCGACTCCGAGGGCGTGCCGAGCGACGTCGCCGACGCGAACCCCGAGATCCTGCGCCTGTCGGGCCGCGCGCTCGCCGTCGATGGTGTCCGCGAGGTGATCTGGCGCCACGGCCAGGAGCTCGCCGACCTGCGCCGCCGGTCGCTGCTCAAGCGCCTCCTGTTCCTGTTCGCCTCGGCCCCCGGCAAGGTGTTCTCGAAGGAGGCGATCGTCCAGGCGGTGTGGAACGTCGACTACCACCCCCTGCGCCACGACGCGGCCCTGTTCACCAACATCATGCGCATCCGCCGGCTGCTGGGCGAGGATGGCTCGGAGATCATCCGTGTAACCGAAGATGGCTACCGCTTCGTCCCGCCGCGTGATTTCCTCTTCGTCATCCCCCGGTGAAGACAAAAACCCCGACCGCGAAGTCAACCTCGGCCAAGCGGCCGACCCGCGCCTCCTCGGCCGCGAGGCGTGCGGCTCCCAAGCCTGCGCCCCCCAAGCGCGCAAGCTCCAAGCGGGCTGTAACGCCGGCCGCCCCGAAGCGCACGGCCCCGAAGCGCACGGCTCCGAAGCGCACGGCTCCGAAGCGCACGGCTCCGAAGCGCACGGCTCCGAAGCGCACGGCTCCGAAGCGTCGCGGGAACGTCCTGGCGTCACGCAAGCCGGCGCCGCCGCGCGGCCGGGCCCGCCCGGCGAGGCGTGCGCCCGCCAATCGCTGGCTCAAGTTCGTCGCGCGGCATGGCGTCGTCCTCGCGTCCGCGCGCGGGCCGGTTCCCTGCGTTGCCGAAGCCGTGGCCGGCCAGCCGATCGTCGGCAGCTGGTGGGCGCATCCCAAGGGCAAGGCGATCTTCGCCGCGCTGTCCGAGCTCGACGACGCCGACGACGTGCGCTGCTTCAAGCTGATCGACGGCAAGGTCACGTTCGTCCATCGCCGGGTCTGGCCGGCGCTCGCGTGCCTGGCGTCCGGCGGCGTGATCGATGCCGGGCGCGTGGCCTCGATCCAGCAAGAGCACATGCCGACCGGGGAGCATCGCAACCTGGTCACGCCGTTCCCGGACTGGGTCCCCGACGACGTCGCGCGGGCCGCGACCGCGCTCACGATCGATGACGCGCGCGCCCAGCTCGGCGCCTGGGTCTAGCTCCGGGGATCAGTTATCGCGCGCCGCGGCCGATCAGCGGATCGCGGGTTGACTGGCCGTGGCAAGGGCGCATCGTCGTGCGATGCGAGTCGAAACCAAGCTGATCCATGCCGGGGAACCGCGCCCGCGTCCAGAGCGCGCGGTCGCCATGCCGATCTATCAATCGTCGACGTTCGAGTACGCCGGAGCGTCCGACTACCACGACGTGCAGTACATCCGGCTCAACAACACGCCGAACCACGTCGCGCTCCACGCCAAGCTCGCGGCGCTCGAGGGCACCGAGCAGGCGCTGGTCGCCGCGAGCGGCATGGCGGCGATCTCGTCGACGTTCCTGTCGCTGCTCTCGACCGGCGACCACGTGCTCGCCCACGACGGGCTGTACGGCGGGACGTTCGACTTCCTGACCAAGGATCTGCCGCGGCTCGGGATCACCTGCACGTTCGTCGACGCGAGCCGCCCCGAGACCTGGGCTAGTCAGGTCACGCCGCGCACCCGGGTGTTCTATGTCGAGACCATGACCAACCCGCTGGTCCAGGTCGTCGCGCTCGACGAGGTGGCACGGTTCGCGCGCGAGCGCGGCCTCGTCTCGATCACCGACAACACGCTCGCGACGCCGTTAAACTTTCGCCCCGTCGAGCACGGCTTCGATCTCGTGGTCCACAGCGCGACCAAGTACCTGAACGGCCACTCCGATATCGTCGCCGGCGTGGTCGCCGGCCGCGCCGAGCTGGTCGGTCCCGTCAAGCACAAGCTCGATCACCTCGGCGGCTCGCTCGATCCGCACGCGTGCTTTCTCCTGCAGCGCGGGCTCAAGACGCTGGCGCTGCGCGTCCGCTACCAGAACCAGAGCGCGCTCGAGCTCGCGACCTACCTCGCGCGCCATCCGCGCGTCGCGCAGGTCAACTACCCGGGGCTCGAACGCCACCCGCACCACGCGCGGGCCAAGCAGTGGTTCGCCGGGGCGGGGGGCCTCATGAGCTTCGAGCTCGCCGACGGGCTATCCGGAGCGGAGCAGCTGTTCCAGCGGCTCACGATCCCGATCAGCGCGCCGAGCCTGGGCGGCCCCGAGACGCTGATCACCCGGCCGGCGACCACCTCGCACGCTGGGCTACCCGCCGAGGTCCGCCGCCGCCAGGGCATCACCGACGGGCTGGTTCGACTCTCGGTCGGCCTCGAGTCGACGCAGGATCTGATCGAAGACTTCGCCGCCGCGCTGGGCTGAGGGAGCGGGAGCGTCCGGAGCGCGCGGATCGCCGGAACCGCGAACACCAGCGCCATCCCGTGGTGGGTTGCACGATTTCCTGTCGTATTTTACGGTGCTCCGTCGCCTACCGGAACAGTGCGAACGAGGGGCCGCAGTGGTTGGCTGCACGTCATGCCCGCTCGGTGTCTTGCGGCTCGTCGAAAGACGAGTAGAACCAATACTTTGCAGAGGGATGGAAACTTCATGGGTGTCGCTAGAGCAGGTTTGATCAGTGCACTGATCGTCGCGGTGTCGCTCCAGTCGGGGTGCTCGTTCTTGTTCGTCAACGGGCCCCCGGCGAACCACGCCGACGTACCGTTCTTCGAGTGCTCGGACGGTAACGGCTGGCCGGTGTTCGACCTGATCTGGGCCGGGCTCAACGGCCTCGGCGCCGCGTCGGCGTCCAACGACAACATGAACCCGAACCAGGGCCAGATCGTAGGGGTGGGCGTCGCCTGGCTCGTGGTCTCCGGGATCTCGGCGATCTACGGCTTCACCAAGGTGAGTGAATGCCGGGACGCCAAGCAGAAGCGCGACGCGCGGTACAACGGGGTCCCGCCTGCGCCGGGAGGATTCGTACCGGGCCCGCCGGGTGCCGCTCCGGTGCGAGCCGTACCTCCGGCTCCGGCACCCGCGGCGGCCCCGGCACCCGCGGCGGCCCCGGCACCTGCCGCTCCGGCGCCAGCTGCTGCTCCGGCGCCTGCTGCGGTTCCAGCGCCCGCCGCCGCTCCTGCGCCTGGTAGTGCTTCGCCAGGACAAACCACGTCGCTGTCACCGTCCCGATCGCGCTCGCTCTCGCGCGTGCATCTCGCCGTTCGGCCGTTACCGCCGCGCTCGTTGGCGATGCGGCCGGCGCTCGCCACCGACTGAGCGCGCGTGGAGATCTCGCGGAGGTCTGGTGTGTGTTGCGCGGCCTGCTCTCGCCGGTAGCCGCACCTGTACGAGTCGCTATGCGGCCGTCGCCGCCGCGCTCGTTGGCGATGCGGCCGTCACTCGCTGCCGACTGAGAGCGCGTGGAGATCTCGCGGAAGTCCGGTGTGTGCTGCGCGGCCTTCTCTCGCCGGTAACCGCCGCCTGGACAGCCTGCCGTAGCAGACTGGAGCCTCGTCGAGTTACCGCGTAGCGCTCCGCCGGCTTCGTTGTGGCGACACCTGCTCCTCGAGGTTCGCGGTGACGTGTGCGTCGATGATGGAGAGGATCATCGGATCCCGCCAGCGTGATCGCCGCTGCCCATCACCGATGAGCTGGTGTGGCCCTCGGTCGGCCTTGCGGCGGCGCAGGATCTGGCAGGATCTGATCGAGGGCTGTGCCGCCGCGCTCTGTTGAAGTGCAGACCGTGAGGCGCTCCGCATATGTAAGCCGTTTTATCGTATCTTGCTTCACTCCGTCGCCTGCCAGTCGATGCGCACGAGGGTGGTGGTGGCTGGTCTGCATCACGCGTTCTCGTGGTTCGCTGCTCATCGAGAGATGAGCGGAATCGTTGTCTTGTAGAGGGATTGACGTTCATGGGTGTCACAATAGCAATTTTGATCAGAGCACTGGTGTTCACGATATCGGTCCAGTCGGGAAATTCGTTCTTGTCGGTGAAGGGGGCATTCGCAACCGAGATCGAAAGTTCGTTCTTTGATTACGCGGCGGTCCGCGTCGCGGTGCTGGTGGTTTCTGGAATCGCGGCGATCTACGGTTTGTTTTGGGTGAGAAGATACAGAGACACCAGGCGGCAGCGCGACGAGCGGTGCGATCCAGCTGGTGCGCCCGTTCCGGGACCGGTGATGCCGGCAGCTTCGGGCGTCGCTCCGGCACAAGCCGTGCCGGCCGAGGCGTCGGGGTCTGTCGTTGCGCTCGCCGCCGCGCTTGCCGCGGCTCCAGAGCCTATCGCGGCGCCGGTGTCTGCTACGGCTCCAGCGCTGTCCGCCGCTCCGGTGGTTGCCAGCGCTCCGCCAGCGCGAACGACGTCGCGGTCACCGTCACGATCTAGCCCCCTGATGAAGGAGCTTTCGCGGCGGTCGCCCAACGCGGTCGTGCGCCCCAGCCTTCAGCTCACGAACACGGTCACGATGTCACGCACCGAGACCGAGCAGTTACTCAAGGTGGGGAGGTCCGATCCGGAGTTCGACGTACCTACCGATCCGTACTTTCTGGCGGCGACCAACATGCCGGAGCCCGGCACGATCTACGGTCGGTACCTGTGCAGCGACCGCTGGGTACCGCTCCGGATCGGTGCGCTGTCGCTGAAGGGCGCGGCGCTGATGGCGTGTGCGTTACCGCAGGTCGCTGATCGCATCGATATCACGCTGGCGTACGCGAACTACCGCGCGTTCGTGCGTGGTGCGGTCGACACCATCTCGACGATGCCGGAGGCTGCCACGAGCGGCTCGGCGACGTTCAAGGTCAACTTCGAGCTCGACGACGGGGCGCGCCGGGAGCTCACGGCGCTGCTCACCGCCGCGCGTGCGGACAAGGTCAAGCTCAAGCCGCTGGTCCTGCGCCGTACGCGGCGCTACTCGGTCACGTGGCCGATCTGCCTGGGGCTGGTGGCTCGAGCGGTGCGCGCCGTGGCGCTCGACATCTCGACCGCCGGCATGTTCGTGCGGCCGCTGCACGCGCTCACGCTCGACGAGGACGTGACGTTCACCGCGGTGCTCGATGACGGGCTTGTCCCGGTCTCGGGGCGCTCGCGGATCGTTCGCAGCCAGAGCGCGGGCGAGGTCAGGCCCGTGGGGCGATCACCGGGCTATGGGCTCAGCATCGTCGAGATGGCCGGAGCGGATCACGAGCGGTGGGCGGCGTTTCTGTCGCGCGTCGAACAGCGTTCGGCGCGGCGCGTGTTGATCGGCGCGTCCCCGGCGCGCCTCGCCGTGCTGCAGCGCGGGCTCGCGGCGGCGGGCTATGTCGCGACCGGTAGCCCCGAGCCGAGGACCATCGCCCGGCTCGCGAGCACCCGAGCGCACCCCGTGGACGCCGCGCTGATCGACGCAGGCTGGCTCGCCCCTGCGCGCGCGACGTGGGTCGAGCAGCTGCTCCTGGCGCACAGAGTTCCCGCTCTGCGGGTGCATGGAGATGCAAAGCTCGCGCGAAGCGAGGTCGATCGGCTGCTCGCGGTGGTGTGACCCTCGAAACGTCTCGCGCCCGTCACCGATGGCGTCGAGGTTGCTGGTGACCAGCCAGGACGGCGGCAAGCTCGCCACAGGGCGATGCAAGCCGGCCGGGTCGGAGCCCGCATGTCCGCTCAGTGGGTGGGCGCGGTGGGCGCCTTGGCGGGCGTAGGTGCCGCCGGTGCGGCTGCCGGACGGGGCGGGGGCGCGCCGTTGGCGCCGGAGAAGCCGACCGGGAGGCCGGTGTCGCCTTCGGAAGCGTCGGCATCGGCGGCGACCGTGAAGCTCCACTCGGCGCCGTCCTTGGTGCAGCTGGTGGGCGCGATCGCGTCGCAGATGCCGGGCGCGAGGTGGGCCGTGTAGGTCGCGCCGGGCTTGAGCGCGATCTGGTTGGGGAACAAGCCCCAGACGCCGTCGCCGATCGGATCGACCCACGCGGGGACCGCGGCGCCGCTCTGGTCGGTGAGCGTGAAGCTCGTCGTGTTGACGCCGGTCACCGGGCGGGAGAAGAACACCTTGGGCACGGTGTCGAGGTGAGCGCGCGGCGCGCCGGGCGCCGGATAGATCCCGACCCGCGGCGCCGACGTATCGCCGGCCTGGCCGTTCACCGCGATGACGATGGTCTTGACCGCCATCGGCACCGGGGGCGCGCCTTCGACGACGGCCGGCTCGGTGTGCGGCTTGCGCCCGTCGCACAGGCCGCCCAGCACGCAGGGCTCGATGACGAGGTTATTGTTGGTGTCGGTCATGTTGCCGAGGAACTTGCCGGCGACGATCGCCTCGACCGACTGGTAGTAGACCGCGGTCGAGACGACGACCGGGCCGCGCGTGCCGGGGGGAATCACGACGGCGTAGCGATCGAGCTTGCGGGTCGCGCCGGGGTGCGGGAGCGGGCGCAGGCGGGTGTCGGACAGGAACGAATCGTTGAAGAAGTCACCATTGCCGTCGAGGTCGCGGAACTGCGGCACGCCGGCGGGGTTGTGGACGGGCTCGACGACCTTGCCGCTGGCGTCGACCGGCAGGCCGTCCGTGTTGGTGACCAGGTTCAACGCGGTCGCGTAGGGCAGGTCGAGGGTCGGGCAGCCGTCGCCGAGCGAGGCGACCGCCTTGAACTGGACCGCGTACGGATCGGGAGAGCCGGGCGGCAGGACCCACTTGCACCTGGGGAAGCTCGGGTCTTCGACCTCGTGGGTGGTGAGCCCGCCGATGCCGATCGAGGTCCGGTTCCATGCCGAGTCGTGGATCGGCAGCTCGTGGCCGGTGGCGAGATCGTAGGCGTGGACGGCGATCCAGCCGACGCGCCCCTCGGGGAAGCCGGTCGGGAAGTCGTGGCCGCTGCCGGTGTTGGCCACGGTGACCGCGATCGGCACGGTCGCGCCCGCGTCGGCCGAGGCCGGGCCGCTGGCCTCGAGGCTGAGCACGTGGCGCAGCCGGTCCCAGGCCATGCGCGCTTGCTGGGCATAGGCGCCCTTGCGCTCGAGGTGCGTCCAAACGGCGCGCGAATACGGGCTGCCGTGGTCGGCCGAGGAGTAGCTGAACGCCGACAGCTCGGGGTACGGCGAGACGTTGCCGCTCGCGTCGACGTCCTTGCCGATCATGCGCGGCACGAAGGCGTTGCCGCCGACGAAGTGATGGGAGAAGAACGGCCGCGGCTTGCCGTCGGTCGCGACGGCCTCCATCGGGATCGGCAGCGGGTGCCCCATCGGGTCGTAGAGCGTCTGGGCGGTGCCCGGCTGTCCGTACTCCTGCTGCATGTGGCACGACTGGCAATCGCGCTTGTGCGCCGGGTCGAAGTTCTTGTTGCCGGGACGATCGGCGTAGCGGCTGTTCACCCACTCGGTGTACGTGCGCTCGATCGGGAACCCGCCCGCCCACCGGCCGATCGGGTTCTTGATCGGCAGCGCGTTGGTGACGTCGTGGCACGTGGCGCACATCTCGGCGCGCACGAACATCGCCTGGTGATAGCCCTTGTGCTTGGAAGCATCGACCTGCTGATACGGCACGGCCTGCCCGAACACCGTGCTGGTGTTCTTGTCCTCGGGCGTCGGCGCCGCGTTGGCGGCGAGCGGCCCGAACCGCTCGGGGAAGACAATGGCGTGCGGCGACAGGCGGTACGCGCCGGCGCCGACGCTGTAGCCGAGGTTTTGCTTGGCCGGATCGGCGACGCCGAAGATGTCCTGTTGGCCCGGCGAGAGCAGGTCGGCGCGCGACTCGGTGCCGACCGCGGGAGTGTACTCCGTGCCGCTGCGCTCGTAGTTGTGGTACGGCGTGTCGCGGGTGGCGGCGAGGCTGTGGCAGACCGCGCAGAAGATGCCGGTCTTGCCGGTCTCGGTGTTGCGGAACTGCTCGTCGACGGTGGCGAACGCGATGCCGGTGTGATTATCCGACGTCGGGTTGAACCGCGTGTCCGCCGGGGCCGACTCGATGTGGAGGGTCGGATCCATCGTGACGTTGCGCAGCGGCACATTGTCGAGGTAGTTGGTCGGCATGTGGCAGCGCGAGCAGAACGCGTCGAGCAGCGAGCCCGGCCGCGACAGCGTGACGTGCTGCCCGCCGATATCGAACTGCGACGCACACTCGCCGTGCTTGGCGAACGGGTTGCGCAACGCCTTCTCGGTGCCGTCGGGCGGCGACGGCATATCGCAGTTGCCGTTGGTGGAGGTCGCGCGGGCGAGCAGGAGGAACGCGCCGCGCCACACCGGATCGCGCCACGAGTTCGACATCATGGAGCCGTTCCACTCGTCGAAGATCTTCTGGTGGCAGGTCTGACACTGCCCGGGGTTATCCTGGGTCTTCCAGTACTCCTCGTAGGGCGGCGGGAACACCGTGGCCTCGGCGGTGATGTACGGGGCCGCCTCCGGGAGCCGGTTGGGCAGGTCGAGCCCGGCCGGCTCGGGCTGCTTGGCCAGAAAGCCCACGGCGAGGCCGGTGGCGATGAAGGTGCCGAACTTGATGAGCTTCACGACGCTCCTCCTTCTGCGTGGGCGCGCCGTGCCGCGAGCACCGGATCGTGGGTGGGGACCAGCGGTGCGCGAGACAGGCCACGTACGACGAGCAGATAGATGAGGCCGCCCAAGCCCGCGGCCATGGCGATCTCGAGGATCCCGAGGTGGGGTGCCTCCCAGTGCGACGGCATCACCATGATGTAGAGATCGAACCAGTGGCCCACCAGGACGAGGATGGACATCGCCGTCATCACGCGGAGGCTCCGCTTGTTCTTGCGCGGCAGGAGCGTGAAGAACGGAATGATCCAGTTGATGACGAAGCTACCCAGGAACAGCGGCAGCCACGGCGGGCTGCTGCGGCTCAGGTAGTACGTCGCCTCCTCGGGGATGTTGCCGTACCAGATGAGGAGGTACTGACAGACCCAGATGTAGCCCCAGAAGGTGCTGAACGCCAGGATCATCGTTCCCAGCGTGTGCACCGGCTCGATGCCGATCTGCGAGCCGCCGGGCCCGAACGATCCCCGCCGCTTGAGGACGACGGTCGCCAGCGCGATCGCGGCGATACCTTGCACGAACACACCCGCGAACACGTAGACCGCGAACATCGTGCTGAACCACTTCGGCTCGAGCGAGATGATCCAGTCGTAGGCGGCGGCGGTGATGGTCAGGGCGAACACGGGCGCGAACATCGCGGTGATGCGGTTCAGCCGCCGGTGACCGAGCAGGCCCGCGTCGCGGCTGGCATCGGCGGCGAGCGAGATCTTGCGGATGCGCCACGCGAAGACCAACCACAGCGCCACGACCCCGATCATGCGAATGTACACGAATGTCGGGGCGAGGTAGGTCTCGCGGCCGGCGGCGATCGCGCCCGGCTCGTGATCGAGCGCGTGGGGCACGGTCCACGGGTAGAGCGAGTGGAAGCCGAACGCGAGCAGGAGCATGAGGACCGCGGCGGCCGGTAGCACGGTCATGTACGCCTCCGGGACGCGCCGGATCGCCGCCGACCACCTCGCGCTGGACAGCCGCTGGGTGGTGATGAAGAAGATCGCCGAGACGCCCAGCGAGAGGACGTAGAAGCCGTCGACGAGCAGGTTGAGCCAGGTGCGCTCGGGTGCGACGAGCAAGCCGACGACGAGCGCCACGGCACCCGCGATGACCAGCGCGATCGGGATCCGGCGCATCGATCGCGAGACGACGAGTCCTTGCGTGTCAGTCATGGGCGACCTCCCGAGCTCGGGGCGGGTGTCGGCGCTGCGCCGGGCGCCGGAGGCGACGTCGATCCGGATGCAGGCGGCGGTGCCGCTCCGGGCGCAGGCGGTGGTGTCGCTCCGGATGCTGGCGACGGTGCCGATCGGGCTGGTGGCGGTGTCGACCCCGCCGCAGGGGCAGACGGCGAGGCGGGATCCGGCGTCGTGTCCGCGGCTGACCCGGTACCCGGCGCCGCCTCCGGGAGGCCTTGTAGTTGCGAGCGGACGTAGGTGATCACCTGCCAGCGCTCCTCGGGCGCGAGCTGGGCGGCATACGAGGGCATCTTGTTCGCCCCCATCGTGATGACGTGAAAGATCCGGCCGGGCGGATAGCCGAGCAGCCGCTCGGACTGGTAGGACGGCGGCGTCGGGATCTTCGCGGCGATCGGACCATCGCCCTTGCCGGCCTCGCCGTGGCAGACCAGACAGTAGATCTGGTACAGCGCTTTACCCTTCTCGAGCGTCTGCGCCGTCGGGTGAAACGGATTGCTGAGCTCGCGCCCCGCTCGCGCCGCCTCGGCGTCGCCCTTGCCGTAATGGAACGGCTGATGGCCGCGCGCGATCGTGCCGGCGACGGGCCTCTGCAGCGTGATGCCGTTGCGGGTGGCCTGGTTGGGCGCGAACGCCTTGTAGGCGGGCCCGCGGGCCATGTCCGGCATGTACTCGGGCCCGGGCTGGTCGCCGGGCTGGCATGCTCCGACGAGCGAGACGAGCGATCCGATCGCCGCGAGCAGCATCACCGAGATCGTTCTGGTCATAGGTCGGCCTCGCTCTCGGTGACGCTGGCAGCGCCGCACTCCGCCAGCAGCGCGAGCGCGCGCTGGTGGGTCTCTTCCGCGGCCGGCTTGCGCAGGATCAGCGCGAACACGTCGTTGGTGATCCCGGTGGCGGGCAGCCACGGGCGCTTGCCGGGGTAGAGCTTCGCGCGCAGGAGGAACGCGGCGACCGTGGCGAGCCCCCCGAACAGCACGGTGAGCTCGAACGAGATCGGGATGAACGCCAGGGTTGTATTGTCGGGCTTGCCGCCGACGTTGAGCGGCCAGTCGAGCACGTTGGCGTAGAACTTCAGGGTCAGCGCGAACGCGAGCCCCGTGAGGCCGGCGATCAGCGTGATCTTCGGTAGCCGGGTATGGCGGATCCCCATCGCCTCGTCGAGCCCGTGGACGGGGAACGGCGCGAACACGTCGTAGACCCGCAGCATCTCGCGGCGAGCCCGGCGCACCGCGCTCAAGAGGCCCTCGACGTGCGGGAAGGTCGCGACCAGGATGCTACTCGGCATGGTTCACCGCCTGGGTCAGGGGGGCCGCGGGTGTCGCGTGGACGTCGGCGCCATGCCCGCCGTGCTGTTGATCGGTCACCACGCCCTTGACCTCCCAGATGGCGATCATCGGCATGAACCGGATGAACAGGAGGAACAGCGTGAAGAACAGGCCGAAGCTGCCGATCAGGATCCCGAAGTCGACCAGCGTCGGATAGAACATGCCCCAGCCCGAGGGCAGGAAGGCGCGGTGCAGCGAGACCACGATGATGATGAAGCGCTCGAACCACATGCCGATGTTGACCAGCACCGAGACCACGAACAGCGCGCCCACGCTGGTGCGAATTCGCTTGAACCAGAACAGCTGCGGGGCGATCACGTTGCACAGCACCATCAGGTAGAACCCGAAGGCGTAGGGGCCGGTGGCGCGATTGATGAAGTGATAACGCTCGTAGATGTTGCCGCCGTACCACGCGCTGAAGAACTCGGTGGCGTAGGCGTAGCTGACCAGCGAGCCGGTGAGCAGCAGGACCTTGGCCATCGAGTCGAGGTGGCGGATCGTGATGTAGCGCTGCAGGTTCATCGACTGGCGGGTGAGGATGAGCAGCATCAGCACCATGCCGAAGCCCGAGTAGATCGCGCCGGCGACGAAGTACGGCGGAAAGATGGTCGCGTGCCAGCCGGGGAGCAGCGAGGTCGCGAAGTCCATGCTCACGATGCTGTGCACCGAGAGCACCAGCGGGGTCGCCAGGCCGGCGAGGACGAGGCTCACGACTTCATAGCGCGCCCAGGTCCGGTGCGAGCCGTTCCAGCCCAGGCTGAACAGGCCGAACACCAGCTTCTTGATCTTGCCGGCGGCTCGATCGCGCAGCGTCGCCAGATCGGGGATCAGCCCGAGGTACCAGAACACCAGCGAGATCGTGAAGTACGTCGAGATCGCGAACACGTCCCACACCAGCGGCGACCGGAAGTTGACCCACAGCGGGCCGTGCTGGTTGGGGACGTACGGGAAGATGAAGAAGGCGTCCCACGGGCGCCCCATGTGGAGGAGCGGGAACAGCCCGGCGCACATCACCGCGAAGATCGTCATCGCCTCGGCGGAGCGGTTGATCGAGGTCCGCCACTTCTGCCGGAACAGCAGCAGGATGGCCGAGATCAGCGTGCCGGCGTGGCCGATGCCGATCCAGAACACGAAGTTGGTGATATCGAAGGCCCACCCGACGCTGTTGTTGAGGCCCCAGACCCCGATGCCGTTGGCGATCAGGTAGGTCGCCATGCCGAGCAGGTCGAGCAGGCAGACCACCGCGACGGCGAATAGCGCATACCACAGCTTGCCGGGCCGACCCTCCATGGGCCGGGCGATGTCGTCGGTGACCTGCGCGAGGGTCGGGGCGCCCGCGATCCACCGAGGTTCCGTGACGCCGTCAGGTAGTCTGTCCATGGCGAACCTTCTTGAGGTAGGCGACGTTGGGCCGGGTGCCCAGATCGTCGAGGACTCGGTACGTGCGTTCGTTGCGCATCCGCTGCGCAACCTGGCTCTGGGGGTCGTTGAGATCGCCGAACACGATCGCGTCGGTCGGGCACACCTGCTGGCAGGCGGTCTTGATCTCGCCGTCCTTGAGGGCCTCGCCGCGCTTGACCGCGGCGTTCTTGACGGCGTGGATCCGCTGCACGCACAGGCTGCACTTCTCCATCACGCCGCGCGATCGGACGGTCACGTCGGGGTTCAAGACCAGCCGGCCCACCGGATTGGCCATGTGGAAGTCGAACCGTGGGTTCTGCGTATAGTTGTACCAGTTGAAGCGCCGCACCTTGTACGGGCAGTTGTTGGCGCAATAGCGCGTTCCGATACAGCGGTTGTAGACCTGCTGGTTGAGCCCTTCGGAGCTCGTCGTGGTCGCCAGCACCGGACACACGGTCTCGCACGGGGCGTGGCCGCAGTGCTGGCACATCATCGGCTGGTGCAGGCTCTGCGGGTTGTCCTCGGAGCCGCTGTAATAACGATCGATGCGGATCCAGTGCATGATGCGCTGGCGCTGGACCTGATCCTTGCCGATCACCGGCACGTTGTTCTCGGCCTGGCAGGCGACGACGCAGGCCGAGCAGCCGGTACAGGAGTCCAGATCGATCGACATGCCCCAGGACCGCTCGCCCTGGGGGCGCTCGTTCCACAGGTTAGGGAGCTTCTCGGCGTCGCTCGGGCGGCCGAGCTCGGCGCGGGTGGTCTCGAGCACGATGGGCCGGCCCTCCATCGAGAAGTGGCTCTGCGTGCTGGCGAGCTTCTCGTGGCGGCCGGTGCGCGCCAGCGTGACGCCGTCGGCCCACGTGCGCCGGGCGCCCCGGACCAGCCGGGTCAGCGGGAACGCGTTCTGGCCGACGTCGTTGCCGGCCTTGCCGACCTGGCGCCGCCCGTAGCCCAGCGCGACCGAGACGGTGCGCGGGTGCTGGCCGGGTTGCTGGAACACCGGGAGCTCGATCACCCCGGACGCGGTCGTGAGCGAGACGACGTCGCCGTCGCCGAGCCCGAGCTGGCTGGCGAGCGATGGCGCGATGAGCAGGGCGTTGCCCCAGGTCATCTTGGTGATCGGATCGGGTAGCTCGAGCAGCCAGGGGTTGTTGGCGTGGCGGCCATCGCGCAGGGGGACGCTCTCGAACAGCGCCAGCTCGTAGCGGTCGTCTCCCCCGGGCGATGCCGCCCGCTGGCTCTCGTCGCGCAGCGTCGCCGCGGCGGCGCGCCAGTCACCAGCGCCGGTGGCCGCGATCGCCGCGCCGGACGGGGGACCGAGATCGAGGACGCCGCGCTCGAGCGTCTGATCCCAGAACGTGTCGAAGTCGTGGTGCGTGTCCTGGCGCGGCAGGACGGCCGTGCGCCAGTAGTCGCGCAGGAACCCGTATGGATCGCTCGGCTCGCCGAGCCAGCGCAGCAGGCTCTCCGCCGCGGCGCGGGTGTCGAACAACGGCGCGATGATGGGCTGGCAGAGGCTCAGCATGCCCGCGACCGGCTCGGCGTCGCCCCACGACTCCAGGAAGTGATGATCGGGGCACACGGCGTGGACGGCCGCGCTCGTCTCGTCGCGGCGGTCGGCGGTCGAGACCGAGAGCGTGACCTTGGCCAGCCCCGCCAGGAACCCGCTCGAGTCGGCGTAGTCGTAGGCGGGGTTGACGCCGTGGAGGATCAGCGTGTGGATCTCGCCGCGGGCAAGCTCCTCGACGAGCGTGGCCATCTCGGCGTCGTCGCCCATGCGCTGGAGCGACGGGCGATCGAGATCGAGCGTCCGGCCGACGTTGCCCAGCAGCCGGTTCAGCTCGTGGACGACCCGCTGGATCGCGACGTCGTTGCAACCGCTGACGACGAGCGACTCCCCGCGGTGCCGCCACAGCTCGTCGGCCACCGAGTTCAGCGTCGTGGCGTCCACCGGATCGGGCGGCGCGGCCACCTCGGGCTCGCCGGCGCGGCGGGCGATGCGAGCGAGGAGGGCCAGCGCGACGGCGCCCAGCGCGGACGGCGGCACGGCCACCCGGCGGTCCGCGTTGCTCCCGGTGACCGACATGCCGGGCTCGAACTGGACGTGCAGCGTGGGGGGGCGCTCGGGGCCGCGGCCGCGGGCGTACTGGCGCGCGAACTCGACCGGCGACAGCCACGTTCCGAGGAAGTCGGCGTCGAGGCCGACGATGACCCGCGCCCGATCGAACGCGTAGTGCGGGAGGACGGCGCGCCCGAACGCCTGGGCGGTGGCGGCCAAGAGCGCGCTCGCCGACACCGGATCGTAGACCACGTGGCGGAAGCTGGGGAACGCGCGGCGCCAGCGCTCGATGATCTCGCGGGTCGACGGGCTCGTGATCGTCGATGACAGCAGCACGATCTTGGCCTGCTTGGCGCGCGCCTCGGCGAGCGCGGCGGCGACCCGCTCGTCGATCTCGTGCCATTCGGCGGGGCTGCCGTGCCACAACGGGCCGCGCAGGCGCTCGTTATCGTAGAGCGAGAGCACGGTCGCCTGGCCGGTGGCGCAGGTCGCGCCGCCGAACAGCGCCGATGCCGCGTTGCCTTCGATCTTGATCGGCCGCCCGTCGCGCTGCTTGACCACGAGGCTGCACGACGAGGCGCAGCCGCCGCAGGTCGTCGCGTAGTAGTTGGCGACCCCCGGCACCATCTCGTCCGTGGCCACGGCCATCGGGATCGCCTTCTGCTCGGGGGCGCGGCACGCCGCGAGGCTGGCCGCGGTGACGCCGAAGCCCATCAGCGTGAGGAAGTCGCGGCGCGTGGTCGCCCCATCCTGGCCATCGTGGCCATCGTGGCCATCCGGGCCGTCCGGGCCGTCGTGATCGTCATGGCCTGGCTTCGGCAACCCACCTGGAAACTCACCGCGCAGCGCTGGACCGGTCCGGCGCTCCTCGGGGCTCTTCCAGTAGTCGGGGGGGCGCCGTGCGCCGAGAGCCACCAGCTTGTCCTTTGCGCCGTTACAGTGATCGCTCATAGGCTCCTCAGTAGTGGCAGCTCGCGCAATCCAACCCCGTCGCCGGCTTCGGCGTCTCGGAGAACCGGCGCGCCGCTCGATCGAGCGTGCTGGTCGGGACGCCGGCATGCTCGCGATGACATGTCAGGCACCAGCCCATCGTCAGCGGCATCACTTGCTCGATGCGCTGCATGTTCGCGACGTCGCCGTGGCAGTTCTTGCAGTCGACACCGGACAGGACATGCCGGCTGTGATTGAAATAGACGAAGTCGGGGAGGTTGTGCACCTTCACCCAGGACATGAGCGGGCGGTCGAGCTGGGCCGCCTCCTTGAACCGTTCGATCTCGATGGTTTGCTTCTCGAGCAGCCCGTGACAGTTCATGCACACGCTCGATGACGGGATGCCGGCGTGGCGGCTCGAGCGCGCCCCGTAATGACAGTACAGGCACGGGACCTTGTTGTCCCCCGCGTGGAGCTTGTGGGAGAACGCGATCGGCTGCTCCGGCGCATAGCCCTGTTGCATCCCCATGCGGAACAGCCGTGTCACCCCGATCATGGCGGCAACGATGGTGATGGCCAGCCCGAGAAGGATCATCGTGGGTCGCATTGCGGGTCGCATGGTCGGCTCAGCTCGGTTCCTGGGCTTGATCACCCCGGCCGTGGAGGGCGAGGGCGCCTTCGGGGTCGGGCGCGTCTTCTTCCGGCCACAGCCACCGGGCCGGGCTGAGCCTCGCCGCCATCCGGCGGGCCACCTGGGTCGCCGCGTTGATCGGGCGCGTCACCAGCACGGTGCAGCGCTCCAGCCCCGACACGATGATCAGCGCGGCGCTGGTGAAGGGAACGAGCGCGATCACGACGAACCACGAGAACACGTGAAGCCGGACCAGGAACGGCATCTCCTCGACGAGTCGCGTGGCCGGGGCGCCGCGTGCCAGCGATTGCATGTAAGGGGCCAGCGTCCCGGTCGCCCATGACGATCCCCAGCGATAGAGCACCGCCGTCACGAGGCCGGAGACAATGGCCATACAGAACACCGAGAGGAATGCGCAATCAGCGATCTCGGACAGGCTGGCTCGCGCCCCGGTCGTGCTGCGGCTGAAGTGGCGGCGCATGACCCTCACCCAGCCGATGAGGGCGACGGCGCCGAACAGGAACCCACTACCCTCCAGGAGGTATAGCCGGATGGGGACGCCGTCCCAGGCGACAATGGTGCGCGGCAGGATCACCCCGAGGAGGTGCAGGGCCGCGCTCACCACCAGCCCGACGCGCCAGGTCACCGGCCCGCGGAACAGCTGCCACGCCTCCGACGATGCGGCGCGCAGAGCCTCCGGCTGCCGGCGCGCGATCACCAGGCGGATGACGAGCCCGAGGAGCAAGACGAGCAGGGCGGCATAGGGAAACGCCAGGAACAGGAGCTCGCCCTCCAGCTGCGTCCCGTGTCCGATCCCGGTGGCGCCGGAGCTGGCCGCCTTGGGCGCCCAGGTGACGCGCTTGGAAGCCGGCGCGGTGGTCGCCGGCAGCGGCTTGGCCGGCGCCGTACCATGGCCGGTGCTGTCCTGGCCAAGGCCGTCGATGGGCTTGGCGACCAGGCCCGCGCTCGGGGGCGCGGTGGCGGTCGACTGGTCCAGCAGCGCCACCTGCCGCAGATAGGCCTTGATGGCGAACGACTCCTCGGGCGTCAGGAACGCCGTGGTCGACTCCGGGACTCGCTGGAAACACGGGTGCTTGAGAAACAGGGTCAGCGCAGCGTCCTGGTAGCCGGAGTAGCTGTCGGTCAAGTCGGGCGCGAGCGTGCCCCCACTGCTGCTGCCGGCAGAACGGATGCTGTGGCAGCTTCCGCATGCGGTGCCGGCGTGGCTGAGCGCCCGGTCGCCCTGGAACAGCTGCCGGCCGGTCTCGATCTCGGCGGCGGTCGCGAGCTCCGCGAGCCGGGCGTCCGGCTCCTGTTGATCGGGCCCATTATCGGCGAGCCAGTCGAGGATACTGCCGATCTGTGCCTCCGACAGATCGGTCCAGTCCGGCATTTGCTGCTGCTTGAATTGCTGGAACAGGTCGGTGGCGGTGGCGTCGCCCGACTTGATCACCGTCTGTGATGAGCGGATGAACTTGAGCAGCCAGGCCCGCTGCCGTCGCTCGGTTACCCCCTTCAGGTCGGGGCCGACCTTCACGCCCTTTCCGAACGTGTGGCACGCCATGCAGCGCTGGGTAAAGGTTTTTTTTGCTTCTGCTGTATCTGCGTTCGCATCGCGGGCGGCCAGGCCCATGCGAGCTGCAAGTACAGCGACGATTGCCACGCGCAAGGCGCGAGCACAGGTCTTGAACCCACCAAACATCACGATGAGGTCCCTCCGTCGCAATGGGTCGCGGCCTCGAAACTGGGCTGCGTTCAGCCCGTCATGCGGCGCGATTTAGTCAGAACCATTCTAACGGTGCAAGTGAATAATCGAAATACACTGTCTCATGGGAAACACGATAGCACAGAACAAGTAGTCAGCGACACTGGCCTCAGCGAGGGAGAGTTGGTTTCGTATTTTTGATTTGCTCGTCGGAGAAAGCGTCGTGCTGGATCGACTATCAAAAAACCGTGGGCTGTCGGAAATCCATCCGGCAGACGCATTCGCGACGAGACGAACGCGGTCAATGGCTCTCGCTCGACGCCGCGGCACCGACGACAAGCGCCCATGGACACGGCTCGGGCGGCAAGCGCACCGCTCTCCACGCGACGCAACGAAGTTACCCCTGCGTCGTCGTCGAGTGCGGTGGATGCTTAACATCCTGCAACAGTGGAGCCGCGGACTCGGTACTCGCGGCCCTGCCCGCGAATCGCCCGACGTGCGCCGGTGCTACAGCTGGTTCTCCTCTCATCATCAATTTCTTTGGAGACTGAATCTCACCGCGCTGGCGCGTCCCCCCTGACGGCCTTCGGCCCGGTGAGGGCGCCCGGGGCGGAGCAGGTCCACCGAAATTGATTTTCATTGTCCTGTTCGGACGGGAACCCGAGGCGGTTCGCCGAGGTTCAGGAGGCTGCTCGACGGAACCCGACGCCCGGGCCAGCGCGTCTGTTGCGTCGACGATCCGGCCCGAACACTGATAAGGAATAATTCCAACAAGGACTGAATTTGGTCGTGAGGACGGCTGGCCGAGTCCAGAGTGTCTATCAAGCGAGCCGAGCGCGGGGATCGGTCCGTAGGGCTCGGTGAGCAGCGGCCGCGGTACCGGGTCCGCGCGCCCGCGTGCGCGATCTCGCCCCGGCGAGACGAGGAGCCACGCCAGGTGCCCGAGCGCAGTACCCCTGCTGGGCGGCAGACCGGTGCCCTGAACACCTGACACGGCGACAGGCGTGCAGCGGTAACGCCGGACGCGTGTCCGCCGGCGGTCGCGGGCGCTAGTTCATCCAGCGCGGGTCATCTGGCTTCGGGTCGTCGTCGTCGTGGTCCGCGAGCGGGTCCTCCCCGGGCCAGGGCACGTACGGTGGCGCGATCACCTGCGCGTTGGGCTCGGGTTGCGAGCGCAGCCGCTCCTCGAGATCCCACTGCGCCAACCGGTGGCGGTTCTGCCGGCGGCGGCGCCACCACGCGAAGCCGAGCAGGATCGCGCACAGGATCCACATCAGCATGCCGAACAGGCCGATCGGGACCAGCATGTAGCGGCTGCCGAGATCGCCGCGCCACTCGTCGAACAGCGGGTGCAACGGCTTGCCGAACGCGCGCATCGCCGCGCTGTCGAGGTCTCTGCCCTGGCCGATGTCGCGCAAAAACCGGCGGAACGGCCAGCGATCACCGTCGTCGCTCGGATCCTCCCAGCGGCCGCGCCGCGACAGGAAGCCGACGAAGTCGTAGCTCTCGGCGTAGGCGCGATTGGCCGGCATCTCTTCCTGCGGGAACGTCTGGTCGAGCTGATCGAGCGGGATGATGCCGCCGGTCCACGCCATGCCGGCGAGCGTCTCGGTTCGCTCCCACGACCATTCGCCGGAGTGCTGGTAGGCAAAGCCTTCGTGCAGCCAGTGCGGTGCGCGGGCGCCGAGCGCGGCGCCGAGCGCGATGTGGGCGAGCTCGTGGCGCAGGGTCGTCTGGGGATCGGCCAGCACGGCCCCGCGCCGCATCGCCACGCTGATCACGCCGAGCTCGGGGTAGGCGACGCCGATCGCCCAGGGAGGCGCGCCCCATCCGGCCGGGGCGACGCCCGCGAGATCCTTGGCCTCGCGGACGAGGTGGACCTCGATCGCGCGCGGCACCGGCAGATCGAGCAGATCCTGGGCGATCCGGTCGAGCTCGCGCTCGGCGCCGCCGGCAAGATCATGTGCGACGGACTCGAGCCCGGGCTCGGCGAGCACGGTGATCCGCCCTTCGCGCGCGGCGATCTCGAGGCGGGGCCCGGCCGGCGCGGGTCGGCTCCACGCGAGCAGCGCGAGCACGAACGCCACGAGGCGAGCGGCCGCCGCCAGGAACCTCGGGGGCACGATGGGCGAAGGGGCCGTCATGGATAGTGCAGCTCCACGCGCTGGCGATCGCTGGCGTTGTCGTGAGCATAGATGATGGCCCCGCCGATCGCGGCCGCGCCGGCGATCGCGGCGTAGACCCACCACCTGGTCGGCTTCTCGCCCTCGTCTCTGCGGGCGGGGCCCGCGCCGGTGGTCTCGACGAGCAGCGGCCGATCGGGATCCGGCGCGTGATCGTTCCAGGTGCGGATCCGATCGGTGACCAGGCCGAGCACGCGCGCGACCTCGCCGACCGGCGCCACGCCGTCGTCGCCGCCGAGCAGGTGCGGGGCCTCGGAGCGTCCGACCTGGCCCCAGGCCTCGATCGTGTCGCCGTGCCGCACGAGCGCGATGCGGGCGTGCACCCGCGCGAGCACCCACGCCAGCTCGGCGGGCGCCGGCAGCTTGCCGTTCCAGCCGGCGACGCGCTGCGCGACCTCGCTCCAGGGGGACGCCAGGTCGGCGAGCGGGATGTGCACCACCTGCTGCGTGCGCACCGCGGTGCCGGCAGCCCAGCCGCGCCTGGTTCCCGCCGCGGCGGCGAGCACGTGGTCGCCTGCCGGCAGCGCGACGTCGAGTGGTGAGGTGCCGGCCTTCCGGAAGTCGATCCAGATCGCCGCCCCGGGGACCTCGGTGTCGACGTCGAGCTCGATGATGTCGCGGTTCGCGACGGCATCGGCGTCGGGATACTTCGCCCACACGCCGGCGGGCACCTCGGGCGATCCGCCGAGCGCGCGCAGCGCCCTCGCGGCGGTCAACGCGGCGTCGAACCGGTTCTCGCGGTCGGCGCACAGGAGCACGTAGGTCAACGCGCGCGGCAGCTCGGGAACGGGGTATCCGGCGGCTTGCCGCGCCGCAGCCAGGCCGATCGCCTGCTCCGCTGCGGGCGTCACCTCGCTGCACGTGAGCTCGCCGAACGCGCGCTGCGCCTCTTCCATCGCGGCGGCGAGCTGGACGCCATCGCGCGCCAGATCACGACCGGCGAGCGCGTCTTCGACGCCATCGCCGATCACCGGATCGAGCCCGGCCGCCACGATCGCGGCCGCGAGCGTCTGCGGGAGGTCGGCGACCCCATGGCCGCGTCGCGAACCGGCGCCTGGCGTCGTGCCGGCGGCGGCGCTCGCGGCGCCCAGATCGATCACGGCGACGCGCTCGTGCGTCCGCGGCTCCGCCACCACGCGGGGCGTGCGAGCGGCCGCGACGCCGGCTACGACGGCAACTGCTTGAAGTACTCGTTGAGGGCCCATACGTCACGCGCCCGGAGACCATCGAACTGTACGCCAACCCCGTCGACGTTCGACCACCGCACGGTTCCGCCCACTTCGATGGCATCCGCCATGGTCGGCACGTGGAATGCGATTCGGACCCGTTGCCCCATCGCATACTTGGCATTCGCTCTCACGAGTGTGCCGCCCAGTGACAGGTTCAACATCGTGCAATCGTTCGGCGTTCCGTCGACGGTGAGCTTTGCTGGAATCGAGACTTCGTGACGAGTCTGGCGGCGATTGTCGGCCACAGGTCCCCCAAGTGCGCGCCATTGTATGCGTTGCGCTGCCGAACAACATCGCGGGCGACCGTGGATCCACCTTGAAATGATGGATCCGAACCAGGGTTTCGCACCTACCCGATGGGTCGGCCCTGATGTTGGATGGCGTACAGCCGGCGCCTCGAACGTGATCGGCACCCCTACTGCAGCTTGATATCGATGTACGCCTTCTTGCGCAGCTCTTCGACCCAGGTCTGGGTCTGCTTGTCCATCTCACGGCGGCGGAGCTCGCGCATCAGCTGCTCCTTCATCTCGGGGAACGGCTTCAGGTCGGAGCGCTTGATCTCGGTGACCATGAACACATGGAACCCCTGCGGACCGGTGACCGGGCCGCGGACGTCGCCCTTGTCCATCGCGAACACGATCGGCTCCCATTCGGGGTTGGCCATGCTGCCGCGCTGGAACCAGCCGAGCTCGCCGCCGGTCGCCTTGGTGCCCTCATCGTCGGACTCGGTCGCCGCGACCTTGGCGAAGTCTTCCCCGGCCTTGACCCGGGCGATCGCCTTGCTGGCCCGCTCCTTGGCCTCGGCGAGCTGCTGCTCGGTGGCGTGCTCGGGCAGCTTGAACAGCATGTGCGCGAGCTTGACCGCCTGCACTTGCTCGGTGCGGCGCGCCATCTGGTCGTAGCGGGCGCGGACGTCCTCCTCGGTGATCTGCACCTTGGGCGCGACGAGCGTGTTCATCGCCCGGAGCCGGAGCAGCTGGCGGCGCATCTCCTGCTTGTAGCCCGCGATCGTGAGGCCCTGCGCTGCGAGCGCGGCCGACAGGCCCGCGTCGTCGAGGTTGTTTTGCTGCTTGATCTCGTCGATCGCGGACTGGACCTCGCTCGATTCGATCTCGACCTTGGCCGCCTCGGCCGCCTGCACGATCAACTCTTCGTTGACCATCTCGTCGAGCACCTGGCTCGTGAGCTTCGCGATGCGGCGCTCGCGCTCCTTGGGATCGGTGATCTGCTGGGCCTCGCTGAGCACCGGGAGGCGTCGCGCCTCGAGCTCGCTGTTGAGGATGATCGCGTCGTTGATCACCGCCACGACGTACTCGAGCTTGAGCTTCTTGCCCTTGTTCGGCGACGTGCCGCCCATCCCTGCCGGCGAGGCGGCCCCGGTCTTGCCGGGGTCGACCGGGCCGCTTGCGTCCTTGTCGCCGGGGTCGCCGGGATCTGGCTTGCCCTCCTTGGCGGCCTTCGCGGCATCTTCCTGGGCGGCCTTGTCAGCGGCGGCCTTGCCCTCCCTGGCGGCCTTGTCGGCCTCGGATTTTCCGGGCTTTACGTCCGCGACCGCGGTGGCTGCGGTGACCGCAATCGCCGCAACCGAGCACAGAACCACGGCAAGCAAGGAACGAGAGCAACGCACCACGGTAAGACCTCGGGTAAGGCGGCCTGGTTGCCTGGCCGCGCGCGGACCATACACCACGCCCGTGTGGCGCATGGCGTCGCTCACCGGATCCCCGGCTGATCGGCCGGCCCGGGGGGCCCGGGGGGCCCGGGGGGCCCGGGGGGCCCGGGGGGCCCGGGGGGAGGGGCGGCCATCGGTAAGGGTGGTAGGTCATGGCCGTGGCCATCGTCGATCTGGCCGGCCTGGGAGGTATCGATCCGGACCTTCGCGAGGTTGGGCTCGTTGATCTCGATCTTGGCCTTGGCCTTGAGGCCGTCGACGAAGTCTTTCTGGGCGGTGAGCCGCTGCTCGCGGAACAGCTTGTTACGGATCGCGGGCTTGGCGTCTTCGAATGACTTCGTCATCGACTTGCGGCGGCCGGTCTGCTTCAGCACGTACCACGTGCCGTTGCCCGCATCGACGGCCCCGGACACGTCGCCGGTGTTGAGCAGGGCGAACGCGGCCCGGATGACCGGCGCCGGGAGGTCCTTGGTCTGGGCATCGAAGTAGCGCAGGTCGCCGCCGCGGAGCTTTCCGTCCGCGTCCTGGCTGTACTTGCTCACCAGGTCGCGAAAGCCCTTGTTGGTCTTGCCCGCCTCGCCGCGCGCCTCGAGCGCCACGCGCTCGGCCTGCGCCCGGTTCTTGATGACGATGGCCGAGGCCCGGACCTCTTCGGGCCTCACGTACTCCGCGAGGTTGGCGTCGTAGTAGGCCTTCATCTCCGCGTCGGCGACGGAATCGGCCGTGATCTTGGCGTCGAACTCGTCGCGCATCAGCTTCTGGATCATGACCTGCTTCATCGTGCGGACGACCTCGGGATCCTTGTCGAGGCCGCGCCGGGCGGCTTCCTTGGCGAGCACCTCGAAGCGGATCAGCGAATCGAGGAACTCCTTCTTCTGCTCGAGCGACGTGTAGCGCGCGCGGACGTAGGGCGACTGCCGGTTGATCTGCCCCTGGAGCTCGCCGAGCGTGATCGTGACGTCATCGATCTTGGCGAGCGGGGCCTTGAGCTCCTCGGCGCTCTGCGGCGGCGCCGCGGTCGGGCCGGCACCCTGCGCCGGCGCTTGCGTCTGCGCCTGCGCCGAACGATCGCGGGTCCCCTGGCGATCGGACTTCTTCTGGCACCCAAGCCCGCCGGAGCTCAGGAGCCCCCAGCCGAGGAGGCCGGCCAAGCCAACAAGCCCGAGGGGAACCTGAATCTTCACAACGGGTTCAGGTAGCACGAGCCAGTGCGTCCAACAAGGCCCGCCGCGCGCCCGCCGGCCCACCGGGAACCGGCGGCGCGATCGCGTAGCGGCCATCGGGGAGCCTGCGCCAGCCGCCGGCAAGGAGCGCGCGGGCGACCGGGTTCCCCTCGGCGAGCGCGACCGCGACGCGCGCGGCGCTGATCTCGAGCGCGAGGGCGCCCGCCCCGCGCGCGATCGCCTTGACCCCCATGAGCTCGCCGAGCAGGACGACGTCCGGCGGGACCGGGCCATAGCGATCGGCGATCTCGGCCATCACGCCCTGCAGATCGTCGTCGGTCTCGACCGCGGACAGCCGCTTGTAGAGCTCGAGCCGCTGCCCCGGATCGGGGACGTAGTCGTCGGGGATGAACCCCGGGGTCTCGATCGACAGCTCGGGATCGATCGCGGCGTGGATGGGCTTGCCGCCGAGCTCGGCGACCGCCGCGTCGAGCATCTTGATGTACTGATCGAAGCCGACCGCGGCGATCGAGCCCGATTGCTTGGCGCCGAGCAGCTCGCCGCCGCCGCGGATCTCGAGATCCTGCGACGCGATCTGGAAGCCCGCGCCGAGCTCGGTGAACCGCTGCAGCGTCTCGAGCCGGCGGCGCGCCTCGTCGGTGATGTGCTCGGGCTCGGGGACGAGCAGGTAGCAGTACGCCCGATCCTTGCTGCGGCCGATCCGGCCGCGCAGCTGGTAGAGCTGCGCCAGGCCGAACGCGTCGGCGCGTGCGATGAACATCGTGTTGGCGCGCGCGATGTCGAGGCCGCTCTCGATGATCGTCGTGGCGACCAGGATGTCGAGCTCGCCGCGCACGAACCCGAGCATCACCTTCTCGAGCTCGTCGGCCGCGAGCGAGCCGTGGCCGATCCCGATCCGCGCCGCCGGGACGAGCCCCGAGAGATATTCGGCCCACTCGTCGATCGTGCGATCGTCGTCGCGCGGCTTGACCCGCTTGGCCGGCTGGTCGGGGTTGGGCAGCCGGTGGTCGCGGGCGCGCACCCCCATCGTCCCGATCGTCGGCGTGATGAAGAACACCTGGCCGCCGCGGCCGAGCTCGCGCTCGATCGCCTCGCGGATCGTCACGTCGTCGAGCCGCGACGCGAACGTGCGCACCGAGCGGCGATCCGCCGGGGGCGTGGCGATGATCGACAGGTCGCGCAGGTTGGCCATCGCCAGGTGCAGCGTGCGCGGGATCGGCGTCGCGGTCAGCGTCAGCACGTCGACCTGGGTCCGGGTCTTCTTGATCCGCTCCTTGTGCGCGACGCCGAACCGCTGCTCCTCGTCGATCACGAGCAGGCCGAGGTCCTTCCAGCGCACGTCGGGCGACAGCAGGCGGTGGGTGCCGACCACGACGTCGAGCTGGCCCACGGCGAGCTTCTTGATCGCCTCGATCTGCTCGGCCTTGCTCTGGAACCGCGACAGCTTGCCGATGTTGACCGGGAACCCGGCGAACCGCTCGGTCATCGTGCGGAAGTGCTGCTCGACGAGCACGGTGGTCGGCGCGAGGAGGCACGCCTGCTTGCCGCCCTGGACGGCGCGGAAGATCGCGCGCAGCGCGACCTCGGTCTTGCCGTAGCCGACGTCGCCGCACACCAGGCGATCCATCGCGCGCGGCGCCTCCATGTCGGCGAGCACGGCGTCGATCGCCGCGGCTTGATCCGGCGTCTCGTCGAACGGGAACGTCGCCTCGAGCTCGCGGAAGCTGTCGTCCGCGGGCGGGAAGCGATGGCCGGGCAGCGCGGCGCGCTGGGCGTAGAGCTGGAGCAGCTCCTCGGCGAGCGCGCGGACGTGGCGCGCGACCTTGCTGCGCGTGACCTCCCAGGTCACGCCGCCGAGCTTGTCGAGCTTGGGCGCGTGGCCCTCGGCGCCGACGTAGCGCTGGACCTCGCCGAGCCGGTACACCGGCAGGTACAGCGTGCCGCCGTCGTACTCGAGCTGGAGCGTGTCGATCTCCTGGAGCTGGGGCGCGGCGGCGCCGACCGCGGTGGTCGCGAGCAGGGACGTCATCCCGACCGCGAGCCGCTTGAGCCCGAGGTAGCGGCCGACGCCGTGGCGCTGGTGCACGAGGTAGTCGCCGGCGCCCAGCTGCGAGAAGTCACCGATGCTGCCGAGCAGCGCGTCCTTGGCGCGCCGGCGCTTGTTCGGCGTGTGGTGCGTGCGCTGGCCGAACACATCGGCGGCGGTGACGATCGCGACGCCGTCGCGCAGCGACGCGAAGCCATGCGTGGGAGCCCCGGAGATCAGCGTCACCCCGTCGATCGATCCGGGCCGCTCGCCCGCCTCCGCGAGCCGGACGTCGATGCCGCGCCCGGCGAGCACGCCGAACAGCCGATCGGTGCGGCTCTGCGAATCGCACGCGATCGCGACGCGCAGGCCATCTCGCCGCCAGCGCTCGAGCGCGCCGACCAGCGGCGCGGCGTGCTCCGTATCGCCGAACGTGCGCGCGTGATCGAGCTCGTTCGAAAGGACCCGGAGGTCATCGATGTCGACCCGCAGCCGGGTGGCTTCGCTCGCCTCGTGGAGCTCGAGCACGGGCAGCTCGATGCGCCGCGCGGCGGTGAACGCGCCGAGCTCCTCGGCCGTCACCAGGTGGCGCGCCGGTGGGTACGTCAGCTGCTTGGCGCCCTGCTTCTCGGCGTAGCGCCCCTCGGCATCGGCCCACGCATCATCGACCGTGCGGCGGCACGCCTCGGGATCGACCACCAGCCAGCGCGCCTGGTCGCCCAGCCCGGCGATGTACGCCGCGGGCGCGACCAGCTCGTCGTGGAACGCCGGGGTCAGGCCCTCGACGCCGACGAACACGCGGCCGGCCGCCGCCTTGTCGCTCTCGCTCCGCGTGTCGACGCGACCTTCGGAGCCCGGCGCCTCGATCTGCTCGATCAGCCGGCGGGTCGCCTTCGACGGGAAGGCGATCTCGTCGGCGTACTCGCGCAGCCGCGTGCGCACGTCGCGCGTCCCCGTGTTGATCGTCTCGCGCACGGGGTGGAGGTGGACCCAGTCGACCGGACGCAGCGTGCGCTGCGACTCGGCCTCGAACCAGCGCAGCGAGTCGATCTCGTCGCCGAACAGCTCGATCCGCACCGGGTGCGGGGCCAGCGGCGCGTAGACGTCGATCACGCCGCCGCGCACCGCGAACGTCCCGGGCTCGTCGACGACCGGCGTCCGCGTCCAGCCGCCCGCGACCAGGAGCGCGGCGAGGTCGTCGCGATCGATCGACGCGCCCTTGCGCAGGGTGGTACCGCGGGCCGCCAGCTCGGCGGGCGCGACGGTTCGCCGGACCAGCGCCTCGGCGGAGGTGACCACGATCCGCGGCCTGAGCTCCGGCTGGGTCAGCCGGTACAGCGTGGCGACCCGCTCGACGATGCCCGTCCGATCAGGCGACAGGTCGGCGTAGGGCGAGACGTCGATGCCGGGCAACGCGGCGATCTCGTCGAGCGCCGCCGCGGGGTCGTGCGCGCCGCCCCAGAAGAACCGGATATCGGCCTCGAGCCGCCGCGCGGCCTCCTCGTCGGCCGCGACCACGACCACCACGCCGTCCCCGGCATCCGGCAGCTGCGCGGCGAGCCACGCCGCCCAGCCCGCGGTCGCGCCGTGCGCGATCACGGCCGCGCCGCTTGCCAGCGCACGTTGGAGCTCGACCCACATCGGGCGCGCACCCTAGCATGCAGGTCGCGATCGCGAAGCCCGCCGGGAGCGCTCTGGGCGCGGGTTGCTCCTTGGGGACCTCGCCGTTGCCGTCAGCCCAGGAGCGCGAGCGTCTTGGCCCGTTCGCGCAGCAGATCCCGGCGAGAACGCGGGCACGCTCGCTTGCCGGCGATAGGGCCCCCCGCTCGTCGGAGACAGCGGACGGCGGGATCCTGCATTGCTCGCCGTGGCAACACTCAACCCCCTGTGCCCCGCAGCGAGCGGCGTGGAAGCTACGCCTCGCGGAGAGCCCTTCGCCTCGCGCTCGCGTTGGCGAGAAATTCGATCAGGTAAACCGCCTGTCCCTAGCATCGTCAAGAGACCCGCGTGCAGCGCGGCGTGGTTGCCGTTGCACAACAGGGTCGCTGCCAGCTTCGCTATTTCCGCGATCGGTTGCGTCGCTTGCGTGGCTGCATGGCGTATCCCGAGAGAGAGGCCAGGTGCTTCGCCTCCAGACGTCCTCCTACGAACTGGATGCCGTTCTCGCTGAGACGGATCATGGTCTTTTCGTGTGGCACGAAGTCGATGCGGCCCGAGGCCACCCAGTACCACGCTGCAACGTGGTGACCCTCCGTGAGTTGGTCCTGCAGGTGACCGAGCGACGCGGTGCGCTTCTGGATCACCTTGGATACCTGCGAAGTCTCGGCGGAGTGAGTCTCGATGGCAACTACCTCCTCGGGCACGCCTCGTCCTCGAAGGTCGTCCCATCGCGCATCGGTGGGATGGCGCTCGCGAGTGGCTTCATCGAGATCGAGGCTGTCCAGGAACTCGGGGCGTACGGCCTCCGCGATATGCTTGCGCTTATCACCCGGGACTGCCTGTAGGCCGCTTTGGACGGCCTTGGCGAGGTAGCTGTCCTTGAGCGCGCGATGGACCGGCCCACTCACGAGACCTCACCCACAGGTGCGTTATTCACCCCGCGGCGAACGGACTCCGCGAACCGCGAGCTGAAGCCCGCGAGCCCGCCCCATCCCGAGACCGCATCATCGTCAGCGCCCGGGTCTAGGCTCGAGATGTCGGTGGCGGTTACCTGATGGTCTCCTGCGTAAGCCAGCACGTACGTCGCGTACGACTTCGTGAGCGCTGCCTCGGCGACCGGTCGAAGGCTGGTTCTATATTGTGTCGGCACGCTGAATGCATCGCACACAAGCTGATACGACGCATGGTTCGTTGCGAGGCGCTGCAGCGCCCAGATGGCGGTGATCACGATGGGGGAGTGAGTCGACAGCACCACGCGGTAGCCACGCCATAAGAGGTCTAGGACGAGAAGCATGAATACCGTGACCGCTTGCGGGTGAAGCCCCATCTCGGGTTCCTCAACCACGACCCAGTCGATGTTGTCGTCCTTGCGCTTCTTGCGCGCAGGGACCAAGTGGTACAGCCCAAGCAGAAGCGGCGTGAACTCGCGTTGGCCGGCTGTCCACGTCATGAATGGCAGAGATGTGTTGCCAGCTCCCTTGAAGCGCAGGCGAAGGCGTTTGGTGAGTTGCTCATTTTGTTCGACACCGACCATTCCCCCGTGAAAGACCGCATCATCAACGAGCTGTCGATACACCTTCTTGAGGGTTCGGTCCAGGGGGAATAGACGAGCACCCTCGCGCGCGTTGAAGCGCTCGAACAGATTCTGGCTGAACAGGCGAGCTACGACTGGGGTTTCTGCAGTCAGCTTCTGAAATGGTGTCGCCCATCCGTCGCTGATGAGCATCGATCGGTGAGCGGGGATGAAAAATAACTGCTCGACACCGCTGCCTCGCCGCTCAATGGTTGCTGGGGACACCGCTTTGTCGTCGAACGTGACCTGGCTCCCTTCGCGCCAGGCACTTCCCATTCCGACGCCAAAGATCAGATCGATCAAGGTGCGCTGGGATACTTCTTGCCCGGCATCACGCAACGTCTTAACGATGTGCTTGCCATCGATGGCAGCTTTGAGCCACTGAAGGACCAGCTCTTGCCCGTTCCCTGCGCGCCCACTAGCACAGTAAGATCGCGGAACTGCAGCGATGCCTCGCGGATCTGCGCGAAGTCCCGAATGACGAGTCGTCCGGATTCCATGAGCTGGCGACCATACCTCACGTCATAGGCCAGGGTTGGGCACCGTGGCGATTGCGAGCGTACAGCCGCAGCTGACAGTCGGGTGTGACGGTGTCGAGCTTCACTCCGTTGCGTGAGCCGACGCTGTGCGCCCTCCGCCTGAGCCTCGTGTAGGATGCGCTCGATGTCGAACCTCATCGATCGGCGCCAGCTCCTCGGCGGCCTGGCCATGCTTGCGGCGGTGCCCGGCTGCACAGGGCGTTGTCCGCGGGCCCTGGGGCGTCGCCGTCACCCGATGGAACCAGCACACGGGTACCCCACGCGCGTACCCGCCGCTGGCGCCGCTCGGCGACGCGACGTTTGCTCGCCGGTACGACCGTCTGCGTGCATTCGCGCGCGAGGCTGGGGCGAGCGTCGTGTTCATCACGAACGGCACGACGTCGTTCGCGTACCTTGCGGGCGGCAAGGTCGAGCGCAGCGACCGGCTCATCGCGTTGATCCGCCAGTTGTTCAGCTGGATCACTTCATCACGTCCGATAGCTCGACGACCCCAGGTCACTTCCCCGCAGGCTGAAACTCGCTGTCAGATGATGCGGCCCATCTCGCGGTACTCCTGGCGCGCGGCCTCGACGAGATCGGCCGTCGTGATCGGGCGGCGCGCCTCGGCCGCGATCAGGGCGGCGCGCAGGGCGGCCTTCTTGATGTAGCCGCCGGCCATCTCGAACCGCTTGGCCATGAGGTCCCAGTCGATGTCGGGGGCGAGCGGCACCTTGGGCGGGAACATGCTGATCCACAGCTGCTTGCGCTCGGCCTCCTCGGGCAGCTCGAACAGGATCGAGAACCGCACCCGGCGCTTGAACGCGTCGTCGAGCCCCTGCTCGAGGTTGGTCGCGAGCAGGGTGACGCCGTCGAACGTCTCCATGCGCTGCAGGAGGTAGTTGACCTCGAGGTTGGCGTAGCGATCGTTGGACGACTTGACGTCGGTGCGCTTGGCGAACAGCGAGTCAGCCTCGTCGAAGAACAGCACGGCGTGCGAGGTCTCGGCCTCGTCGAAGATCCTGGCGAGGTTCTTCTCGGTCTCGCCGATGTACTTGTTGACGACCTGCGATAGATCGATGCGGTAGAGGTCGTAGCCGAGCTCCTTGGCGAGCAGCTGCGCGACCATCGTCTTGCCGGTGCCGGGCGGGCCGGCCATGATCGCCGAGACGCCGCGGCCGTACGGCAGCTTCGCGGAGAACCCCCACTCCTCGAGGAGGAACGACCGGTAGCGCGCGAACCGTACGACCTCGCGGACGGCCTCCTGGGTGTCCCTGGGCAGGACGAGGTCGCTCCACTGGAAGCCGATCGGGATCCGCTGCGCCATCGTGCCGAGCCGGTGCGAGAACATGAGGCGCGCGGCGTCGCCGAGATCGTCGAGCGTGACCTCGGGCGCGTCGGGATCGCGCAGGCGCGCGGCCTGGACGGCGCGGTGGGCGGCGCGGGCGATCGTCGCGCCGGTGAACGCGTAGCGGCTGGCCACGACCTCGAGATCGTCGGTGGCCACGGCGGGACCGGCGAGCGCGCGGCGCCACAGCTCGAGCCGCTCGCGAAACGTCGGCGGCGGGACGTCGAGCTCGACGAGCGCGGGGACCACCTCGACGAGCCAGCTCGGGTGCGCGGTGAACGTGAACACCACCGGGACGGCGAGATCGGCGGTGCTGCTGGCGATCGCGTGGACCACGGCGCGCGGGGCGTCGCGGTCGATCGTGCCGCCGTCGATGATCGCCGCGGCGTCGCGCAGGGCGGCCTCGCGCAGCGCGGCGGCGACCCGCTCGGCGATCTTGCCCTCCGCGACGATGCCGCCGAGATCGATCCGCACGCTCGAGCGGCCGCGCTCGCCCAGCAGCGCCTCGGCGACGAGGCCCCGCCCGGCGCCCTCGGGCCCCGCGAGCAGGACGCGCGGCGGGTCGGCGCGGTCGTCGAGCGCGCGCGCGATCCGCTGCACGAGCTCGGGGTTCATCACGACGTCCTTGCGCAGCGGGGCGAGCTCGCCGATCCGGACGAGGCCAAAGACGAGCTCGTCGACCGTGTCGTGGCCGCGCAGGAACCCGACGATCCGGTCGGCGAGCCGCGGCGGGCGCGTCGTCGCGGGCTCGTCGCCGGCGTGGCCGACCATGACCACGCCGTGCCGGCGCAGCGGCGAGGTATCGTCGAACCGCAGCAACACGCGATCGATGGTCGGGGCGTCGCCGGCGGCGATCAGGCGGGCGATGAACCCGATGTCGCCGCGCTTGCGGGTGAAGTCGTCGAACGCGAACGCGTAGGCGCGCTCGAGCTCGTGATCGAGCTCCGGGGCGAGCAGCACGCAGACGATCGTGAGGTCGGTCTCGGACAGCCGGAACACCCGGACCAGCCGGGCCAGCAGCGGCTCGGGCCTGGCCGTCATCGCCGCCTTGAGCGTGGCCAGCGCCGCCGCCACCTCCTGGTCCTTGCCCGGGTCATGGTCCAGCGGGAGGTGACCGCCGAGCGCGATGGTGACCTCCTCGCTCGTCGGGCCGAACTGGCTGCCGGTGCCGCGCCGCCGCCGCTGCGCGTACACGGTAAGGAAGCGGGACAGGTACGCGCGCGCGAGCCCGACCGCAGCTTGGTTGGCGTCTGACACTCGGATCACAGCGTAGACACAAGCGTCCCCCAGGTAAATCGGCCTGGCCACCGCGGCGCCCGCGAAAACTTGCCCACCGCGAGGAGGTCATCCGACTGTGAGCCGGTGCGGTCCTGGTTCGTGATCCCTGCGATGGGCGCCGTCTCGGGCGGCGTCGCGGTCGCGCTCGGGCTCTCGCCGGTGGTCGCGCTGGCGGGCGCCGCGCTCGCCGCCGTGATCCGCGTGCTCGCCGGGGATTCGCCGGCCGCGCTGACGGCAGCCGTGCTCGCACCGGTCCTGGCCGTGACCTCGTTCGCCCAGGCAGGCGGCGAGCCGGCACGCGCGGCGCTGGCCCTCGCCGCCGCCGGCTGGACCGTGACCGAGCTCGCGCGCGGCCCCGGTGGATCGGCGGCATCGAGCTCGCCGTTTCTCGCCGTGCTGCCGGCCGCCGCCGCGGGGATCCTCGAGCCGCGGTTTGTCGCGCTGGTCGCGATCGCCGGCGCGCGCCTCATGATGCCGGGGCCGCGCCCCCGCTGGGGGCTGGGCGTGCTGGTCACGGGTGCCCTTGCGGTCGTGTTGGCCGTGCTCGCGGGTACCGTGTGGCCGGCGCTCGGGGTGCGGTGGTTTGCCGCCGCCGCACACCCGGTGTCGGTCGCGGCCCTCGCCGGGCTCGCGGGTGCCACGCTCGGTCCACTCACGGCGGTCGCGGCCCTCGGGGGGATCGCCGCCCTTGCCCGGCCGCGTTATGGAGAGCTCGGCCTCACCGTGGCGCTCGCCGGCACGATTCTGGCCGATCTCCGGGCCGGGGTGTTCGGTCCGACGTCGATCGGGCTCGCCGCGCTGCTCGCCGGGCTCGCGATCGGCCGGCTCGCCGGCATGATCCGCATTCCATCGGGCCAGGCGGTCGCCGGGGCCACGATCGGCGCCCTCGTGGTCATGCCTCCCGCCTGGACGGCCGTGGTCCAGCGGTCACCGGCCGCGCACACCGGGCAGGCTTCGCGCTAGGGTCAGCCCATGCAGGTTGTCCATGGTCACCGCAACGCTCCCGTCTGGGACGGCGCGGTGATCGCGATCGGCAACTTCGATGGCCTGCATGTCGGTCATCGTGCGCTGATCGCCCGGGCCCGTGAGCTCGCCGCCGCGCACCGCGCGCTCACCGTGGCGCTGACGTTCGATCCACATCCGTCGGCGTTGCTCGCCCCGGCCAATGCACCGCCGATGATCACCTCGATCGCGCGCCGCGTCGAACTGCTCGCCGAGGCCGGCGTCGATGCCGTGGTCGTGGAGCCGTTCACGCGCGCCCTGGCGGACGTTCCGGCGGGGGCGTTCGTCGATGACATCGTGATCGCCGGGTTGCGGGCCCGGGCGATCGTCGTCGGCTATGACTTCAGCTACGGCCAGGGCCGCACCGGCACGGTCGATTCCCTTCGTGCGCACGGCCGCCAGGCGGGGATCGAGGTCGCGATCGTTCCACCGGTCACGGTCGATGGCGAGATCGCGGCGTCGACCAAGGTCCGGGGGCAGCTCCGCGCGGGGGACCTCGCGCGAGCTGAGCGCATGCTCGGCCGGCCATGGGATATCGATGGGGTAGTCGTCCACGGCGCCAAGCGCGGTCGGGCGATCGGCGTCCCGACGGCCAACATCAAGCCCGAGGTCGATCTCACGATCGCGCCCGGGATCTACGCGGTGACGCTCAGCGTCGAGGGTGGACCGGCGATGCCGGCGGTGGCGAGCCTGGGCACGAACCCGACCTTCGTGGACGCGGGGCGGCTCGTGCTCGAGGTCCACGTCCTCGACTGGAGCGGGGATCTATATGACCGGCGCGTCAGGACGACGTTCGTTGCCCGCCTGCGCGACGAGCTGCGGTTCGACTCTGTCGAGATGCTCGTCGCGCAAATTCAGCGCGATATTTCCGAAGCGCGTGCGCTACTGACTCGTAGCGTGCAACCCGTGCGTTAGTCGCGCATAACTAGCGCGTGGATCCGCAAGAGGCTGAAGTTATTGTGCTAACGCGCGACGCATGTCAGCTGCGGGCTTCAGGTTTGATGATCTGTAGTATTTCGGCCGCATGGTTCGCCTCCTGCACTGGCTGACGTGAAGGGAGGCTAGGTATGGCGAAGACGAATTATTTGCGCGCGCTCGGACTCGGCTGGTTGGTGGCGAGCGGACTCGCACAGAGTTCCCGAGCCGCCGGTTGGTCAGGTACGGCGGAGGCACCGCTGGTCACCACCGGGAAGGCGCCGCGGTTGCATCGCGACACTGCATGGACTCATCACGGCGCGCTCGACCGCGCCGGCTTGGGCGGCTGGACCGCGATCTACGATCGAGACACCGGCGTGCCGCTTCGCCTGTGGGGTCCAGGGCAGCCCGCGCCGGGCACGATGGCGAGCCCAGCGGTCGCCGAGGTGTGGGCCCGCACGTTCCTCGCCGCACACCTCGACCTGCTCGCGCCGGGCGCGGCGCCGGGCGACTTCGTCGTGGTCGCGAACCAGCTCAGCGCCGGCGGTGACGTGCGCAGCATCGGCTTCACGCAGCACGCGAACAGCATCGCGGTGCTCGGCGGTGCGATCAGCTTCGTGTTCAAGCATGACCGCATGATCATGGTGGGGTCGACGGCGCTGCCGCACGTCACGACCGCACCGCCCGTCCAGCCCGGGCTGCGTGGTGCCCGGCTGTCCTCGACCCGCGTGACGTCGGCCGCGGTGGGGTGGCTCGGGGCCGCCGGCCAACCCGTGGCGGTGCGCGGCGCCGTCGCGAACGAGCAGGTCATCGTCCCGATCGTCCATGCGCGCGGCGCGGGCGGGGTCGACGTCGATTATACGCTCGCCGAGCAGGTCACCGTGGAGTCGACTACCGGCGAGCCGGGCCAGTGGAAGGTGTACATCGACGCCGCCACCGGCGCCGCGTTCGCCCGCGAGAGCACCTTGACGTTCGCGTCGGGCACCGTGCTGTACGATGTCCCGGTCCGCGCGCCGATGGCCGTGGGTGGCCGCCATCCGCAGCCCGCCGCCGAGGCGACCCTCAACGTGAACGGCGTCGCGGTGACGGCGGACCAAGCTGGTGTGGTGACGTGGACCGGCAACGATCCGGCCATGGTGTCCCCCGGGCTGTCCGGCCCGCTGGTCGCGGTGACCGACCTGAGCGGCAAGCTCGCTTCCGGTGCGCTCCCTCTCCCGGCGGACGGCAGCGTCCTGTGGAGTCACCCGTCGGACGAGGCGATCGACGCCCAGTTCGACGCGTTCGTCTATGCAGATCAAGCCAAGCAGTTCGTCAGGACCCGCATGAACCTCACGCTCGCGTACCTCGATCAGCAGATGCCGGTCTTCGTCAATGAAGTCAATGGAACCGCAAAGTGCAACGCATATTCGAAGGGCGACGAGCTACATTTTCTTCCGCAGACCCCCGGTCAGTGTGAGAACACCGGCCGGGTGGCCGACGTCGCCTATCACGAGTTCGGTCACACGCTGCATCGCCACTCGATCATCCCGGGGGTCGGCCAGTTCAACCACTCGATGAGCGAGGGGGCCGCCGATACGTTCGCGGTGGCGATGACCGGCGACTCCGGCGTGGGGCGTGGCTTTTACCTCAACAACACGCCGGTGCGCGAGCTCAACCCGGCCCAGAAGAAGATCTGGCCGCGGGACGCCGATGGCGAGATTCACGACGAAGGCCAGATCTACGGCGAGGCGATGTGGGATCTGCGGACGAACCTCGAGGCGGCCATGGGGCCCCAGGCCGGGTTCAGCCAGTTCCTCAAGATCTACGAGGGCACGTTGCAGCGCGCCGTCGACATTCCGTCGTGCTTCGCCGAGGCGCTGGTCGCCGACGACGATGACGGCGATCTCGCGAACGGCACGCCGCACGAGTGCGCGATCATCGCGGCGTTTGCCGCCCACGGCCTGTACGATCCGACCGTCACGGGCAGCGTCTCGCCGCCGGTCCGTGACAGCTTCACGGTCAGCATCACCGGGGCGGCGCCGGCCAGCGCGACCTGCCAGGCGCCGAGCGTCACGTCGGCCACGATCTCGTGGCGGCTCCGCAACGGCCGGGTCGCACCGCTGCCGCTCGTCGCGACCGGTGCGGGTGGGTTCAGCGCGACGCTCCCGACCCAGCCGGACGGCAGCATCGTCGAGTACAACGTCACCGTCCAGCTGTCGAACGGCGCGACCCAGGTGTTCCCGAGTAACACCGCCGACCCGTTCTACCAGTTCTATGTCGGCACCGCGCGCAAGATCTGGTGTGCGGGCTTCGAGGATGGCGCCGCGGACTGGACGCACAGCGCCACCCCGGCGGATCAAGATCGCTGGGAGGTCGGGGCGCCGGCGGGCCTGGGGGGCGATCCGACCTCGGCGTTCGCGGGCCACAACGTGCTCGGCATCGCCCTGACGGGTGATGGCACCTACGCGGCATCGACGACCACGGAAGCGGTGTCGCCGGACATCGCTCTACACGGCGAGACCAATGTTCACCTGCAGTACCATCGCTGGCTCGACGTCGAGGATGGCTACTTCGATCGAGCGACGATCCGCGCCAACGGACACCAGGTGTGGGCGAACTTTGCCAGTGGGATCGACCCCGTGAACGCCGGGTACAATCATATCGACCGAGAGTGGCAATTCCAGGATATCGATGTTTCCCGGCAGGTGGTGAACGACAAGATCGCGCTCGCGTTCGGCCTGGCCAGCGACGACGTGTTCCAGGGGGGCGGCTGGAACCTCGACGAGGTCTGCCTGGTCGCGGGAGACCACGGCTGTGGCAACGGCCTCGTCGAGGCCGGCGAGGCCTGCGACGATGGCAACACCACCAGCGGCGACGGCTGCTCGTCGACCTGCCAGGACGAGGTCGCCGCCGACCCCGGCCCCAGTCTCACCACCGGCGGCTGCGGAGTTGGCCCGAGCTCCGGGGCAGGAGCGGGCCTCGGCATCCTCGTGCTGGGGCTGGTCGTCCGCCGCCGCCGCCGCCGCGTGTAGCATGCGCTCGCGGTGCGGGACTGCGCGTCGCGACCCGGCGCGCCGCTCGCGGCCTCAGCGCTTGCCGTCGTTGCGGAACACGGTGCCGTCCTTCATCACGAAGAACACCTTCTCGACGGCGGTGACATCACCCGATGGATCGCCGGGCACGGCGATCACGTCGGCGAGCTTGCCGGGCTCGAGCGTGCCGCGGCTGTCGTCGACCCCGAGCAGCCGGGCATCGACCGAGGTCGCGGCGCGCAGCGCGGCGAGCGGCTTCATGCCGAGCCGGACCATGTCGGCGAACTGCGCGACCTGCGAGGCGTGCGGGCACACCGAGGCGTCGGAGCCGAACGCGACCTTGACCCCCTTGGCGAGCGCGCGCTTGAACGTCGCATCAGCCGCCGCGGTCGCCGCCGCTGCCTTGGCGACCACGTTGGCCGGCGCGCCCGCCTTCTTCAGCCGCTCGTTCAGGCACAGGACCGGCGTGAACACGAGGTAGGTGCCCTTCTGCTTCATCAGATCGAGCGCCTCGTCATCGACGAACGAACCGTGCTCGATCGAGTCGATGCCGGCGCGGACCGCGCGCTTGGCAGCCTCGGCCCCGTGGGCGTGGGCCGCCGCCTTGCGGCCGAGGGCGTGGGCCTCGCCGACCAGCGCGTCGAGCTCGGCCTGGGTCAGCTGCGGTGAGTCGACCTTGTCGGTCAGTGACAGGACGCCGCCCGACGCACACACCTTGATCACGTCGGCGCCATGCTTGCAATTGAACCGCACGGCGGCGCGGACCTGGTCGGGCCCGTCGGCGACGCCCTCCTCGGGGCCGGGCTCCTTGAGCAGGCCGGGCCGGTAGCCCGCGGTGTCGTCGCAATGCCCGCCGCGCGCCGAGATCGCGTGGACCGAGACCAGCATGTGCGGGCCCGGGACCGCGCCCTCGTCGATCGCGTTGCGCAGCCCGATGTCGATCAGATCGCTCGAGCCGAGGTCGCGCACGGTCGTGAACCCGGCGAACAACGTGCGCTTCGCGTGGCCCGTCGCCTCGATCGCGACCTGCGGGATCGACTTCTTGAACCGGTCGAGCTCGTCCTTCTTCCAGTCGCTCGACGACTCGGACGTCATGTGCGTGTGCGCATCGATCAGGCCCGGCAGGAGCGTCGCGTTGCCGAGATCGATGACGTCGGCGCCCGCGGGCTCGGCGACCTTCGTGCCGGCGGCGACGATCTTGCCGTCCTGGACGACGACGACGCCTGGCGAGACCACCTGATCCGACTTGCCATCGAACAGGTGCGCGGCCTTGACGATGGTGGGCTTACCGGGCGCGGCCATGGCCGCGGAGGCGGCGAGCGAGGCAGCGAGCGGAACAGCGACGAGCACGAGCGAGGTTCGCATGCGCGGGACCATACACGCGACGCGCCGAAGCTGTCTCGGTAGCGGCGGCAGGCGAATCGAACACAGCGATCCACGCGCGCTCGCGGGCCACGGCCTGGCTACTGGTGAAACGCACGCTCGTTCGCGTTCATCGGCCCAGGCCAGATCGTGCGGGCCTCCCGGGCCGCTTGCCATTTTCCGGTAACGAATGGGGCGCGACGGAATCTACCAGCCAAGAGGACCAGCCTCACGGCTCGTCGATGGGCCACGACCATGATGCCTGGTGCGACACAACGAGGATGTGGGTATGACGACTGCGACGGGATCAACCGGTAGCGAGCGAAGCGTCCTCATCGAGGGACCTGTCCTGGGAGCGCAGGTATGTCGATGATGGCTTCGCCGGTAACCCTCCTGGGGAGCTCCCTGGTGTTTGACCGCACGGGGCAGACGCTGGTTGCCGTGGAGCCGGACGCGATCTCGGTCGTCGAGCTCGGTGCCGGAGGGCATACGACCCGGCTGCGCGATCCACGAGGCTCGCGCGGTCGCCGCGGTCGCCGAACAGCTGTGGATCGCGACCCACGATGATCAGCTGGCGCGCGTCGATCTCGCGGGGCAGCCGCTCGGCCCGGTCCGCTCGTTGCCGTTCGCCGCGCGTGCGGTGCTCCAGCCCGGCGCCCTGTGGGCCGGCCGCGGCGGTCTGGTCATCGAACCCGGCGCTCGCGATGATCGATGACTTCGGCCAGCTCGCCGCGACCGAGCTCGCCGACGTCGAGCTCGCGCTTCCCCTCACGGGGCGCCGGTTCGTCACCACGCGCGGCGCGAAGCTCACGCTGCCATCGGGCCTCGTGACGACGCTGCCCCCGAACACCACCGTGCTCGGCGGCGCCGTGATGGCCGACGGCAAGTCGGTCACGCTGCTCGCGGCCCACGCGGGCGGTCGCCAGCTGATCGTCGTCTCGCTCGGCACCGGTCAGATCACCCAGCGCCATGCGATCCTGGCGTCGACCGTCCGGCTCGCGATCCGTCGCGGCCTGGCGATCGCCCAGCTCGAGGCGTGCGTGCTCCGGCTGCTGGATCTACACGCCGGGCGTGAGCTGGGCACCCTCAGCTTCGATCACGACGTCGACGACTTCGTGGTCGATCTCGACGGCCAGCGGCTCGCGGTGCGTACCGGCCATGGTGCGGTGGAGGTTCACCAGCTGGTCGATCTGTTGCGGCGCCCCGCGGCGAGCATCCAGGCACCGCCGAGCGTCGAGCGGCCGGACGCGACGCCCCACGGCCGGATGGACGAACCCGACGTGATCACGTCGGCGCCGCGCGCCCAGCAACCCGGCTCCGAGGCGAGTGACAACGACTCGATTGCCAGGATGATGAGGCGGGTCGGGGCGGACCTCCGGGCGACATAGGCGGTCGCCTCAGGCGAACCGGAAGCGATTACGTAGGGTTACTTGCATCGGCTTCCTCGGGCTCGATGTGCTATTTTCGCACTTGAGATGACCGCGTGGGAAGATCTTGGGAAGCGCGTGATGTCGGCGCGAAAGCAGGTGGGGTTGACGCAGCTCGAACTCGCAACGGCGATGCGGGTGGATCGGACCGTTGTCACCAAGATCGAAGCGGGCCAGCGTACGGTGGATTCCCTCGAGCTCGCTCGACTGGCAAAGGCGCTCCGCCGTCCAATTGGATGGTTCGTTCGCGAGCCCTCAGCTTCGGTCATCAGCCGCCGCGCGGGTCGTGAGGGCCTCATTCGCAGCGAGGACATCCAGCTCGAGGAGCTCGCGCAGGACGTCGAGCAGCTGATCGGGCTAGGGGTACTTTCGCCGCCAACGTCCAGGCCGACCTTGATCGAGTCTCTCGAGGCTACCGAGCAGGCCGCGCTCGAGGCGCGGCGAGCCGCTGGACTGCGCCTCGAGGAACCAGCCTGGGACCTGATCCGCGTGGTCGAGCGTCTGGGGCTCTATGTGTTCGTGCTGCAGCTCGAGGGGAGCGAGGGCGCTCGAACCGACGGCTCCTATATCGCGCTCGATCGTGGGGGCGTGGCGCTCGTCGGCGGTACGGGCAGCAACGGTCGCCGGCGATTCACGATCGCTCACGAGCTCGGACATCACGTCCTGGCGGATCAATATGCCCCGGAGTGGGTCGTCGGGGCAGGCGCCACCGAGCGCGAGCGGGTGATCAATGCGTTCGCTATCCATTTCCTCTTGCCACGCCCCGCCATCGAGCAGCGCTGGTCGCAGCTCCAGGGACAAGACGATCCGCGCGGTGCAACGATCCATCTGACCGTCGAGTTCGGTACGAGCTGGTCCGCAACATGCGCGCAACTTCACCGCCTAGATTTCATCACGACCTCGGACTTCGATCAGCTGAGCCACCGCAAGCCCACTCATGTCGATTTTCTGGAACGTGAGCTCAGGATACGAGACGATGTATCGGCGCCGCTCGTGCCACCCGGATATGCGGCGGCGGTCATCCGCGCGCTGAAGAAGGCGAAGATCAGCTCCGATCGCGCCCTCGAGCTCTTCCACGGTACACTCCGCGAGCAAGATCAAGGAGCTGTCCTGGATTCAGACTGTATCCGTCGATTCGCTGAACGAGCTCGTTGCATTCAACCACTATGTTCGAGTCCTTGGTTCAGGCGATAGAAACATCGGCGAGGCATCGATTCTTGCCTGGGCCGAGACCAACTCGAGCGTAGCGGTGGTGGACGACAACGCTGCTGTCAACGCCGCGAAAGCGCGCAAGGTGGCCGTTCGCCGTTCGCTCGGCCTCTTGTGCAATGCCCTGCATCGAAGCGTCCTGACGATCGACGAGGTGCGCTCGCTGATCGACGACCTGACGGTCATCGGCGGGGCGCGGCTTCCGTGCGATGGGGAGCGCTTCGAGCGCTGGGCCGAGGCCAATGGCTTGCTCGCGGTACGGTGAGTCGCGGCCAGGCAGCGCAAGTAGACTCGCTCGCTGACGCCATCCCACGCGGTCAGGACAACGGGGTGTGGAGCCGGTGGCGGAATCCGGATGGTTCGTGGTCCAAGGAACAGGGCCTGGGCGGCGTGCTGACCAGCGATATCGTCGCCGCGCAGGTTCCCGGCACGCAGGTCCTGCAGCTGTTCTATCGCGGCCAGGATCACGGCGTGTGGAGCCGGTGGCGGAATCCGGATGGCTCGTGGTCGGCCGAACAGCACCTCGGCGGGGTTCTGACGTAGCGCGAGATCACGTGTGCCCGCGCTGGGCCGCGTGGCTTCCCAAGCTACGAGTACACGTCGATCAGCAGTGGTCGATCCGTGACTCCCGTTGACTCCCGATGACTCCGGTCGAGTCCGGATGACCATCCGGATGGGGAGCGTCACCCGCCGAAGCCGCTTTCCGATCGTCATACGGGCGAGCTAGGCTGCCGCGGGTTTTTGCCCGGGGAGTGCTCATGGCATCGCAGGGAGACGTGGTCGTCGAGCTCGCGGGATCCGCATCGCGTGATCCGGTGGAAGACGTGTTCGATCTGTTCGTCGTCCACGCCGCCGCGGACGCGGACTTCGTGCGTGGCTATCTGTTGCCCGCGCTCGATCTGCCACCGCCACGGGTGCTGCTGGTCGACGAGCTGACGCCGGACGCGGCGCTGGTCTCGGAGATCGAGCGAGGCGTATCGCGGAGCCGCGTCGCCGTCGCCGTGCTGTCCCCCGCCTACCTCGAGCCCCGGTGGGCCGTGTTCGGCGATCAGCTCGCGAGCTACCTCAGCGTCGATGGCGTGCAGGTCGTCCCGCTGCGACGCACGGATGGGGCCCTGTTGTTGCGTCTCGACGCCGGCGTCGGGTTCGCCTTCACGACGCGAGCCCGCTGGGACTCGTCGGCGGTGCAAGTGCGCCAGCTGTTGCGGACCACCGCGAACGAGGTGCTCCGGAGCGACCCGGACCCCGGCGAGCGTGTCGAGCGCACCGAAGCCGCGGAGCGCAAGCCGCATGACGCGGTCCGGGAGCTGGGGTACGGGGCCACGTTGCCGGTGCGAGCGCTCGCGAGCCAGGGCGAGATCGCAGATGTCGAGCGTCATGCAGAACAGGCGCGGCACCTGCTGGGAAGGACCTACCTGGAGCAGGGGCGAGCCCTGCTGCTCGACGGCCATGCCCTGCAAGCGCTCTCGTACTTTGTCGCGGCGAGGACCGAGGCGATCGAGAGCCCCGAGCTGCGGATGCTGTTCGCGCAGGCGTGCCGCAACCTGCCCCTGGTGACGTTCGCCGGCCATGGTTCGTCGGTCGGAGCCGCGGTGTTCAGCCCGGATGGCACGCGGGTCGTCACGGCGAGCGCCGATCATACGGCGCGGGTGTGGGATGCCTCGACGGGCGCGCCGGTCACGCCGCCGCTGGGGCATGAGGGTCCGGTGTCCGTGGTGGGGTTCAGTCCGGACGGCACGCGCGTGGTCACGACGAGCTGGGACCACACGGCGCGGGTGTGGGACGCCTCGACCGGGGCGCCGGTCACGCCTCCGCTCGAACACTGGCGCGCGGCCTCGGCCGCGGCGTTCTGCCCCGATGGCTCGCGGGTGATCACGGTGAGCCGCGACGGCTCGGCGCTGGTCTGGAACGCCTCCACGGGGAGGCTGGTGACCCTGCCGCTCGGGCGCGACGCCGACGACGGTGCGGCGCTCGGCGGCGGCGCCGACGCCGACCGCGACATCATCCACGCCACCGCGATCAGCCCCGACGGTACGCGCATGATCACCGGCAGCGACGACGGGACGGCGCGGGTCTGGGACACGGCGACCGGCGCACCGGTGACCCCGCCGCTCGTTCACCAGGGCGCGGTTCATGCCGCGGCGTTTGCCCCCGACGGGGCGCGCGTGGTGACGGCGAGCAGCGATGGGACGGCGCGGATCTGGGATGCCGCGACGGGCACGCCGGTGACGCCGCCGCTCGCGCATCGCGATGGCGTGGTCGCCGCGGCGTTTGCCCCCGGCGGCGCGCACGTGGTCACCGCGAGCCAGGACGGGACGGCGCGGGTCTGGGATGCCCTGGCGGGCGCGCCGGTGACCCCACCGCTCCGGCACGATGGCCTCGTTCACGCTGCGGCGTTCAGCGCCGATGGCACGCGCGTGATCACGGCGAGCAGCGACAGGACCGCCCGGGTCTGGGACGTCTCGACGGGGATGCCGGTGACGCTGCCGCTCGAGCAGCAGGCGGTCGTCAGGGCGGTGGCGTTCAGCCCCGATGGAACCCGCGTGCTCACCGCGAGCGACGACCACATGGCGCGGGTCTGGGATGCCTCGGCAGGTACGCCGCTCATCACCCCGCTCCGACACGAGGGCGAGGTTCGAGCCGCGGCGTGGAGTCCCGACGGCACCCGCGTGGTCACGGCCGCGGGCCTCGGGACGGCCTGGATCTGGGATGCGGCGACCGGGAAGCCCGCGGCCCCGCCGCTCGAACACCAGCGCAGCGTTCACGCCGCGGCGTGGAGCCCCGACGGAAGGTGCGTGGTCACCGCGAGCGGCGATCACACGGCGCGGCTGTGGGACGCCTCGACCGGCCGGTTGGTCTCAGCGCTCGAGCACCGGGGAACGGTCCGTGCGGCGGCCTTCAGTCCGGACGGCACGTGGATCGTCACCGCGAGCGGAGACCACACCGCGCAGGTCTGGCACGCGGCGACGTGGCGGCCGGTGACCCCGCCGCTCCGGCATCGGGGCAGCGTGTCGACCGCGATGTTCAGTCCGGACGGCACGCGGGTGGTCACCGCGAGCTGGGACCACACCGCGCGGGTCTGGGACGCCATGACGGGGCAGCCGGTGACCTTGCCGCTTCCCCACGACGGCTTCGTCCATGCCGCCGCGTGGAGTCCGGACGGCAGGCGGGTGGTCACCGCGAGCGACGATCGGACGGCGCGCATCTGGGATGCGGCGACGGGCCAGCCGTTGACGCCGCCGCTCAAGCATCGAGCCGAGACCCACGTCGCGGCGTTCTGCCCCGACAACCTGCGCGTGGTGACCGCGAGCTGGGACCATACGGCGCGGATCTGGGACGCCGCGACCGGGCGCTCGGCGACGCCGCCGCTCGAGCATCCGGGCTCGGTCTCGGCCGCGGCGTGGAGTCCGGACGGCACGCGCGTGGTCACGGCGAGCGACGACCGGACCGCGCGGGTGTGGGACGCGTCGACCGGGAAGCTGGTGACGCGGCCGCTCGAGCATCAGGGGCCGGTCCATGCGGCGGCGTGGAGCCCCGACGGCATGCGCGTGGTGACGGCGAGCCGGGATCATAGCGCGCGGATCTGGACCCTCCCGATCCACATGGGCTCGCTCGAGGACTGGCGCCTGCTCGCCCGCGGTTCGCCGTTCGTGTTCGTCGATGGTGTCCTCACGAGCAATCCCGATCCGCTCCGGATGTACCCGCGGCACTGATCGGGTCAGAGGTTCAAGTACGACTCGTTGAACATCCGCGCGTTCGAGTCGACGCCGAGGACGTCCGAGACGGTGTTGCACACGGTCTCCCCCAGGAGACCCGGCGGAATCAGCCGGTCGGGGCACAGCGCGGCGAGCAAGGCTCCGTCGTCGAGGAGCCAGCGCGCGCGGCTCAGGCAGACCGCTCCACCGGTGTTCCATCCCGCCTCGAAGGTCATCCCGAGCGGCGTCAGCAGGCCATGGCGCTGGATCGGACCCGGCGAGGGGAGGGTGTCCCAGACATTGACCGACGTGCCGTCGTGTGTGTGGGGCACGCCGTTGCCGCAATAGTCGGCGCGCGCGAGCCGCGTGCAGGTCCAGTGCATCGTCGTCAGATCGCCGTAGCCCGTGACCCAGGGACGATATCCCCAGCGATAGCACTTCGCGATGACGCCGGTCGTGCAGCCGAACGTGAACAGCGAGCCGGGCTCGAGCCGATCGCCGTGCTCGTTCCATGTGGCGGCCAGCGGGATCGCGACGTGGCGGCCGTCGGCATCGGCCGGGCAGGCCGGCTGCCACGTACCGGTGGCGTCGACCCACTGGGCGAGCGTGTAGAGGAAGGTGTTTCCGGTCCTGGTCGGATCGTACTGCGAGAGCTCCGGATTGATCGCGGTGATCTGGAATTCGACGAGCCCGGTCGCCGGTGGACTGGCCGCGGGGTCTTGCACCTCGGCAAAGAAGTGGGCGCCGGTGAGCGAGGTGCCGCGCAGCGTGGCCGTGCCGAGCTCGGCGACCACCTCACCGCGTTCCACGCGAACATTATTGAGCGTGCTGCCTGACAGGGTCGCACCGGAAAGCCGAAACCCCTGCAGGTTCATGCCTTGCAGGTTGATGCCTTGCAGGTTGATGCCCTGCAGGTTGATGCCCTGCAGGTTGATGCCCTCCTGCTCGATGGTGGAGGTCTTGACGACCTCGCAGCCACCGGCGGCGGCGGCGAGCGCCACCCAGTAGACAAGGGATCTTGTTGTAAATGTGTGTGTATTGCTAATCGTCGTGAGGCTCGTTATCCCATTCAACAGCATAAGATTGAATATATCCAATCTAGTCGAACACGCGATAAAAAAGTTATTTCTCACCAAGGACGTTCGCGCTGCGCTCAGCGTGGTGTGGCGCAGATGCGTACGCCGATATGCACATGACGCTGGCTCGGTTCGCCGAGCTCGCGGTTCACGCTGCGCGCGCTGAGCTCGGCGTAGTACCAGCTGCCGCCGCGCGCGACCGGGACACCCTCGGTCTCGACCGAGCGGGTCCACTCCCAGACATTGCCGGCCATGTCGTCGGCGCCGATCGGGCTCCGCGAGGCGGGATGTGAACCGACCTCGTCGGGGCCGAACGCGAGCGGATCGCGTCCGTAGGTCACGTCGATGTTCGCGTCATCGGGCGCAAGGGCGTTCCCGCCGGGGAAGGTGCGCGCATCGGCCCCGCGAGCGGCGCGCTCCCATTCGTACTCGTCGCACAGCCGCGCGCCCGGAACGCGCCGGGTGCGATCGAGCCATGCCGTGAACGCGACCGCATCGTCATAGGACACTGCCGTGACCGGAAACTTCGTCCAGTCCTGATCCGCGCGGCGGGTCCGGTGCTCGTAGCGCAACCGCTGGCCGGTCTCGGCGGTGTAGGTTCGCGTGGTCGGCGTGAGCGCGAGCCGCCACCGCCTGGGTCCGATCTCGGTGAGCGTGAGGGAGGACTGGGGGCTGACCGAGCTCGGGCTGCGCCGGCGGCGCTCCTGCGGCGCGAGATCGTCGAGGAACTCGATCCACTGCCCGAACGTGATCTCGTCGCGGCCGATGTAGTAGCCGCCGGTCTGGATCTCGTGAACCGGCGGGGTGTTCAGGAACCCCCGCCGTAGATCGGTGCTATCCGCGCTGCCGAACAGGAATCGGCCGGGTGGCACGTAGATCATCCCGGGGCGCTCCGACCCGGCGGCCGGGAGCACGATCTGTTGTTTGATCGTCTCGCCGCGTGACAGCAGCACGGGCAGGCGCGTCGCGAGCCGTCCGGACGCTTCGAACGCGAGGATCAAGGAGCCGGGCGGCACGATCAGCGGCGGCAGCGGCGCCTGCCCGAGGAGCTGGCGAGGGGAGCCGGGGCGCTCCGCCCACACCTGCGTGCCCGGCGGTATGACGTCGAGCTCGACGCGGGCGCCGGCGGCGAGTTCGGCTCGGTGGCGGCCGTCGTCGTAGGCCCGCAAGCGTCCCGTGAGCTCATCGGCGAGATCGGCGTGATGGTCGCGCTCGGCGCGCAGCAGCCGCTCGAACGTCAGATCGGCAAACTGCGCGCGCAGGCTCGCTCGCGCCGGATCGATCGACAGGGCGCTCTCGAAGTGCTCCGACGCCGCGCGATACTGGCTCGCCTCGCGGGCGGCCAGCGCCTCGACCTCGGTCCACAGATCCTCGCCTTCGCGCCAGTGGTGCGCATCGAACAGGCCGAACGCCCGGGCGCGCGCGGCGTCGCGCTGGTGCGCCAGCTGCCGGGCCTCGTCGAACGCCGCGGTCGCCGCGCCCACCTGGTCCGCGATCACCGCCTCGAGATCGCGCCGGGCACGCGCGCGGATCGTGAGGCCGATGACGATCGCTCCGAGCACGAGGATCGCCGCGGCGCCGGCGCCGAGCATCCACGCCTTCACGATCGCCGCGCGAGACGTCGCGAGGAACGTCGCCTCGCGCGGGCCCATCGTCTCGCGGTCGAGCGCCCGGGTCTCGGCCAGCTGGCGCCGGCCCCACAAGAGCTCGCGCGCGCGGCCCATGCGCTCCCATTCGACCGCGGCCTGCTCGACGCGGGCCCGCACGGCATGCTCGGCCGCGCCGCGCTGCAGCCAGCCTTGCAGGGTCGACCAGCTGACCAGCAGCGCTTCGTGCGCGATCTCGTACGCGCCGTGCTGGGCGTCGTTGGCGACCACGACGCGGCCGTGCACGAGCACCTCGAGCGCGGCGCGCTCGGCCTCGCGCTGGGGACCATCGGTCAGGAGCTCGGCCTCCGAACGGCGGGCGCGGGTGCCCTCGGCGGTCACCAGGCGCAGCAAGATGCGGCGTGCGGCGTCTCGCCCGGCGGCGTCGAGGCCGGCGAGCAGCTGATCGGCGTGGCGGGTGAGCGCGCCTTCCACGCCGCCGAGCGCGGCGAGCGAGTCGGCCCGGATCGTCCGGGCGTCGACGTCGCGGGCGTCCCAGATCTCGGCGAGCGTGAACTGCAGGAGCGGCAGGCCGCCGGGCGCGAGCTCGGTCTGCTCGACGAGCGTGTCGACCAGCGCCTCGGACTCGAAGGCGACCCCCTTGGCGGCGGCCGGGCGGACGATCGCCTCGCGGATCCGCTCGCCGGTGAGCGGGCGCAGGAAGTACAGCCCGCGCGCGACCTCGTCACCGAGCCCCGGCAGCGTCGTCAGGCGTGACAGGAAGTCGGAGCGCACCGTGGCCAGGACGCGCACCGACGGGCCGCGCACGGCGAGCGCGGCGAGCGCGGCGGCGACCACGCGCGCCTCGTCCGGCTCCGAGAGCGTCAACAGCTCCTCGAGCTGGTCGACGAACAGGAGCAGGCGGCGCGCCGGTCGGGTGGGCGTCTTCCACGCTTGCTGGCGGATCGCACGCGCGACCGCATCGGGGGTATCGCGGAGGAGCCGGCACAGCCGCTCCTCGTCGGTGTCCGACCACGCGGCGAGCGCCGCCGCGAGCGAGCGCACCGGGTGGCGGCCGGGGACCACGTCGACGCGCGCCCAGCCGTCGTTATCTACGAGCCAGGGCAGGACGCCGGCCCGGCACAGCGACGACTTGCCGGTGCCCGAATCGCCGCCGATCACGACGAACGCCTCGCTCTGGACGCGATGGACCAGCTCGCGAATCTCGCTGCGCCGGCCGAAGAACAGCGATCCGTGCGTCGCCTCGAACGCGGCGAGGCCGCGGTAGGGATTGCCGTCGGGCACGCTGGCCCGGAGGGTCGGCGCGGCGATCTCCTCGAGCGCGACCACCAGCGCGTCCGCGGACGTGAACCGCGCACCGGCATCGCGCTCGACCAGGCGATCGACGATCGCGGCCAGGGCCGGCTCGACGGTGGGCGCGATGTCGCGGACCCGCGGCGCGTCGCGGCCCTGGATGGCGTCGCCGAGCGCGACCATCGGGATGCCGCGATGAGGCGGCGTGCCGGTCAGGAGCTCGTAGAGCAGGATCCCGAGCGAGTACAGGTCCGATCGGCGAGTCGCGGGTTCGCCGCGCCACAGCTCGGGCGCCATGTACAGCGGGGTGCCGGCGAGGTAATCGGGCGGCGGGCTCCCGCGGAGCAGGCTGAGCTCGTCCTCGCCCGTATATGTGATCGTCTTACCGCCCGACCACCGCACGGATCGCCGCACCTCGATCGCCGTATCGATCGGCGTGAGGCGGCGGGTCGGTCGGCGGTCGGCGCGTTCTCGCGGCGGCGCGACGGCGGACTCCTCGACCGCGGCGCCGTCGACGAACCGGGCGAGCCCGAAGTCGAGGAGCTTGGCGTGGCCGTCGTCGGTGAGCATCGCGTTCGCCGGCTTGACGTCGCGGTGGAGGACGCCGCAGCGATGGGCCGCGGCGAGCCCGCGCGCGAGGTCGAGCGCGAGCTCGAGGACCTGTCGCGACGGCACCGGTCGGTCGAGCTCATCGAGTGGCCGGCCTCGCACATACTCGGACACCAGGTACGGATGCCCCGCGACCTCGGCGACCCGGTAGATCGCGACGACGTTGGGGTGCTGGAGCCTTGCGATCGCGCGCGCCTCGTCGAAGAAGCGCGTCCGCGCGTCGGGGTCGTCGGCCGCCTGCACGAACTTCACCGCGACCGGCCGATCGAGCAGCAGGTCGCGGGCGAGGTACACCGCGCCCATGGCGCCCCGCCCGAGCAGCCGGACCAGCTGGTACTCCTCGAACTCCTCGGGGGGCCGCCATTCGGGCTCGGTCATGTGACCCGTAGTGGGTCGCCCATCCTGGCGCCGAACACTTCCCTCCCATATTCGAGATATCCGACATGACTGGTCGGACCGCACCGGGATGCCAGTCCACTGACGAGGCGAGCGAGCGATCGCCAGCGCAATTTCGAGCACTTCATGTGCGTCGCGCGAACCCTAAGCAAACTACGTGCTCTGTATTTGAACGCCAAGGCTGCGTCCTGGCGCCCACTGCAATGTGGCCTACCCGCGCATCGTGGCAGATATGCATCAGCAATTCTTGTAGGGGGTAGCCGCGCGACGGGCAGGCTCAGAACTGACGTGGAGGACGCGCCCGATCTGCGCTGTGGTGCGCCGCGCACGACGCGCATGTAGTTGAAATTATTTGGCGAACTCAGGGCACGATGGGTGCACCTTTGGTTGTGGTGTCGTGAAACCCGTTACCTCGATCCGTCGTTCGAGCGTGCTCACGGCCATCCTTGTATCGCTCGCGATCAATACGCCGACCCGCGCCGATGACGACGACGAGCCCCCCCACTACCTCACGGCGTTCGGGTGGACTGCGCTCGAGCTCGGCATCCCCGCGATCTATTACTTCGAGACCCAGAATCAGCAGATGGTGGATTGGGTGATGCGCTGGGATTGGCCGAGCTGGCAGACCAAGCTGCTCACGCTCGATGCCCTGCGGTGGGACACCAACGGCTTCGAGAAGAACGCCATCGATCATCCGCTCACCGGGGTGGGCGATTATCAGTTCGGACGCACAAACGGGTTCGGGATGCTCGGCTCGGAGCTGCTCGCGATTGGCGCCGGAGTGTTCTGGGAATACGTGATCGAGTTCCACGAGGCTCCATCGATCAACGATCTGATCATGAACCCCGCGGGCGGGATCGCGGTGGGCGAACCGCTCTACCAGCTCGGTGAGCTCTGGCGTGGTGGGGTGATGTCGTGGGGCGATCGCGCGCGGACGGCGCTGTTCTCGCCGTTCGCCGCGGCACAGGACCTATGGCGGCCTCCGAACCGGTGGTGGAGGCCGCGGGTGTGGCACGACTTCCGGTTCACCGCAGGCGCCGAGCGCCACGACCTCCCCACGGGCGCGACCGGGGGCGAGGTGAGGGTCGGCGCGGACTTCGATCTGGTCCATCACCGCGATTTCCTGCTGCCGGGCGAGCGCTCGGGTACGGTCTCGCCGGGGGCGTGGAGCCGGGTCGCGATGCGCTATCGCTTCGCCAATGTCGACGGCAGTACGCAGATCGCCGGGGCGTGGTTTCATTCGCGGACCACCATCACCGGTTATTATGCCCAGACGGAGGAAGGCAACGGGATGTACGTCGGCCTCGGCACCGCGCTGAGCTATCGCCACGACTGGCTAGGAGCCGAGTGGGATCGCGCCGTGTTCGCGCACCTGCTGGGTCTGCAACTCCAGCTCTCCCATCGATCGCTCGACTTCGCGGCCCGCTGGGATCTCGGGGCCTATGGCGATTTCGCGATGATCCAGGCCCACGTGTTCGGTCCGGTGTCGCCGTTGCCGCGTCCGCCACCGCTGTATTCCGCGGCCCAGGCAGATGGCTATTACGATGGGGCCGGCGGATCGGTGATCACGCGGCTTCGCACGGACGTCGGACCGTGGCACCTCGATGGCGAGTTCTCCCTGCACCGCGTCTGGCAGCTCGATGGCGCTGATCGGTTGACGCCCACCGCGCGAACCGGCGGGCTGCCCGTGACGCCCCACGGGATCGCCGATTGGCGGATGTACGGATACGGCTCGTTCGGGTATCAAGTGTCGCCGTGGGGGATCGCGGCCTTCATCGAGGCTGCGGCGCGCCATGGCTCGTGGGGAGCGCTCCAGCGCACGACGTCTGACCTCACGTTCGGCCTCGCGGCGATGCTCGAGCTCTAGGGCAGATCGACGTCGATCCACAGCGGCCAGTGATCGGACGGGCCGACGCGCTCGAGCCCACCGAACGAGTACGTGAGCCCGCGCGGATAGATCCCGTCGAGTCGCACGTCGAGGCCAAACGCGTGGGCGGTCGGCCCGACGTGCGCGGCCGGTTCGTCGAACCCGAGCGCGCCCATGTACGAATCGACGACGGTTGCCTGATCGCTCGCGGACGACCCCGACAGGATCGGCACGCACGGCTCGGGGGGGCCCGAAAGGAACTCGACCCACGTCATGTTGAAGTCACCCGTGACGAGCACCGGTGTGGTCAACGCGTCGACCGCGGGGCTCAGCTGTGCGATCCGCTTGACGCCGCTTGCGCAGGCTTCGAGGTAGACGTTGACCACGTGGAGCGAACGGTCGCCAACGATGATGTTCGCGGACACCGCGATCCGTCGATCCGGTCCGGCGAGCGGCAGGTCCATCTTCTCGACGTCGGCGATCGGGTACGCGCTCAGGATCGCGAGCCCGTGGGTCCCGGTGCCCTTCGGATGGCCCGGCACGTAGACGTAGCCGAGCCCGAGCAGGTTCGCGAGCTTCGACGTCCGCGAGCTCCCCTCCTCGGGATGGGCCTCCTCCTCCTGGAGCATGAACACGTCGGCACGCGCGAGCGCGGGATCGTCCATGATCGCGGCGGCGAGCTGCGCGGGCTCGAGATCGTGCCTCTCTTCATCGACGTTGTACTGGACCACGCGCAACGAGCTTCGCGGCGACACCATGGCTGTCACCGGTGCCGCGCCGGTCTCGGGGGCGAGCCCCCCGGCGATCTGATCGATCGGAACCCATGGTGCGGCCGGTCCGATATCGACGCTGCAGCCGGCGAGCGCGAGGCACCACAGCGCCCTCACAACGCCCACCCGACGCTCGTGCCAAGCCACGGCACGAAGTGATCGCCCAGCGACGCCATCGCGTAGCCACGGACGACCAGCGCCTGGCGTTGGTATTCGTAGCCGGTGCTCAGCTCGGCGTCGTAGCGGGTCGCGCTCGTGCCCTGCCACTCGGGGACCGGCGACGGCGTCGCGCGATGGATGAGCTGCGGGCCGAGGTGCACGAACCAGCGATGATGCTCGCCGGGCAGCGGATACACCGCGGCGTACGGTGACACGGTCGTGAAGTGATCGCCGCCGAGCAGGTAGAACGACTCGACGCTGCCGACCGCGAACCGACCGGATCGCCATTCATAGCCGAGGCCCCACAGGCCGCCCTTGCCGAACAACTCGAGGGAGATGAGGTGTCGCGATGGCTCGCTCGAGCTCGTCACCGATGGCTCGGCTGCCGCAACACCGCACGTCATCGCGACCACCATCGCGACGCACAGTCGTTTGTACATCGCAGGCAGCTTAAAAGAACGGCGGACCATGGCAAGTGGTTTCCTCTGAGCGCATCGTTTTCGCCGAGCCGGACGGTGCCACGGTCGTGGTGATTGCGTATTGTGCTGCACCGTGGGACTGCGAATAACTCGCAACACCCAAACACTCGTGAGCTCGCCAGTTTGCGCAGGAATCGCGCGGTCGCGAACCGGGGGCGTGGGTCAGGGCGTTCGGCGGCGGCGGCGGCGTGGCGGAGGCTCGCCCGCGAGCTGCGCGATCGTCCGATCGACGGCGATCAAGAACGCGCGGATCGCCTTGTCGAGCGCGGGCCGCGGGGTGTCCTCGAGCCGGGTGTGCGAGATGCCCGGGCTACTCTGCGCGAACATCATCGCGGTGGGGACCACGGCGGCCATCTCGGAGGCGTCGTGCAAGGGGCCCGACGGCAGCTCGGGCGCGTGGCCGGTGATCTCCCTGACCGACGCGCGCATGATCGCCATCAAGCCGTCGTCGAACAGGCGCGGCGTGATGTGCAGGAGCGGGCTCCACTGCACGGCCACGTGGTGGGCCTTGGCGGCCCGCGCCGCGGCGGCCTTGGCCTCGGCGAGCATGCGCCTCAGCACCTTGGCGTCGAGCGCGCGCAGGTCGATCGAGATCTCCGTCGAGCCGGGGACGGCGGTGACGAAGTTCGGCTCGACCTTGACCACGCCGCAGGTCGCGACCACGCGCGTGCGCGGCGTCTTGCCGGAGTGCGCGACGCTGATGTCGCGGCAGGCGAGGGCGAACTGCGCGGCGGCGAGGAAGGCGTCCTTGCGCAGGTGGATCGGCGCCGCGCCCGAGTGGGCGGCCTGCCCGATGAACTTGAGGCTGTAGCGCTCGACCCCCATCGTGCCGAGCACGATGCCGACCGGCTTCTTCATCGACTCGAGCACGGGCCCCTGCTCGATGTGGAGCTCGAGGTAGGCCGCGGCCTCGAGGGTCTGGAAGTAGGCGTGCGCGGTGCCCATGCTCTCGAGCGAGAGGCCGTTCTCGGCGAGCGCCGCCGGCAACGCGACGCCCTGGCGGTCGACGAGGTGCGCGAGCTCCTTGGTCGCGTCGAGCGCGCCGGCGGAGGCGGCGGACCCGGCGAGGCTGCGTCCGAACCGCGCGCCTTCCTCGTCGGCCCAGTCGACGAGGTGCAGCGTGAGCGGCGGCGTGCCGGCCGCGCGGGCGCGGCGGAGGATCTCGAGCCCGGTGAGCACGCCGAGGCAGCCGTCGAGCCAGCCGCCGCCCGGCACCGAATCGAGGTGGCTGCCGATCACGAGGCTGCGCGACGACGCTCCCGGCAGCGTCGCCCAGAGGTTCCCCGCGCCGTCGCGATGCGGCGTGAGGTCGAGCTCGGACGCGAGCTTGGCGGTGAACCATTCGCGCGTCTTGCGCCAGATCGGGCCCCACGCGACGCGTTGCGCGCCGCGCGCGTCGGAGGTCAGGGCCGCGAGTTCTTCGAGATCGGCGATCACGTGCTTGGACGTCGGCTTCATCGGCGCCCGCGATGTTACACGCCCGCGGATCGCCGCTGCCAAGAGGGCCCACCCGAGACTTTTTCCTGGGGATGTGTGACGGTGCTGGTACGCTAGGAATCTCGCGCCATGGACTACGAGCTGACCAGGAAGGTGCTGGCGGCCCTCGAGGGGGCAGGCGTTCGGTACGTGGTGTTCGGCGCGGTCGCCCTCGCGCTTCACGGCCTCCCTCGAACGACGGAAGATCTCGACATCTTCATCGAGCCGGACCGCGATAACATCGAGAGGCTCAAGGCCGCGCTGCGGTCGGTCTTCGACGACCCTTCCATTGACGAGATCACCGCGGACGACCTGCTCGGGGAGTATCCCGCCGTGCAGTACGTTCCCCCCTCGGGAAACTTTCATATCGACGTGCTCACGCGCCTCGGCGAGCTGTACGACTTCGCCAGCCTGGCATCGGAGCGCGTCGACTTCGAGGGTCTGTCGGTCTCGACCGTGACCCCCGAGATGCTCTACCGGATGAAGAAGGGGACCGTTCGCCCCAAGGACTGGGGGGACGCACAACAGATCGCACGTCGTTTCAAGCTGAAGGAGTGATGCATGCCGGTGCGCAAGTTCCGCGACGTGAGCGAGATGGAAGATACGCTCTGGTACGATCGAAACGATCCGGCGCTGCCGCTCGCGATCGCCCGGCTGTGGGACTTCGCGGCGCGGATGTGCCCGCTGCAGTTCCCCCGCGGCGTTCACAAGTACCGCTCGATCGAGGAGGCCAACGCCGATCGCGATCGCTGGGAGGAGGCGAACTTTCGGGCGTTTCACGAGCGGCGGCGGGCAAGGCGTGGTTCGCCGTAGCGCACTTTTGCGCTGATCGTCCCGACCGTGAGGTCGTTCGGTAGGATGCCGATCAAGAACGCCGGAGGGTAGGCATGGCCAAGCTGTTCATCTCCCACAGCACCGACGACGACGCGATCGTACGCGCCCTGCAGCAGGCGCTCGGTGAGCTCGAGCAAGACGTGTGGATCGATTCGCGCGAGCTGCGGGGCGGCGATGCGCTGTGGCCGAAGGTTCAGCAGGCGATCGAAGCTGCCGAAGGGTATGTCGTCGTGGTCAGCCCCAGCGGCCTGCAATCGAAGTGGGTGGGCAAGGAGCTCCGCCATGCGCTCGAGGTGCAGAAGCAGCGCGGCAAGGCGGCATACCCGGTCGTGCCGCTGTCGCTCGACGGCACGAAGCTCGGCGTGCTCGAGGACTTCTTCGGCGAGGAGCCGCTCTATCTCCGGCTGAGCAGCGCCGCGGGCGGCGTCGAGGCCGCGCTGGACGCGATCCTCGTGGCGCTCGGCAAGCGTGAGCCGGCCGATGTCGCCCAGACGCCGCAGCCCCGGGCCGAGCCGCTCGAGGAGCTGGTGCTCGAGCTTGGCGACCTGAAGTTCGTCGAGGTACAAGGCGGCGTCCGTCGCGTCTCCGGTCGGGCGCGCCTGGTGTACGAGCCGGCGACGCCCGGCCAGCGCGAGGTCGCCAGTGTGCAGAGCTGGCGGTTCGTCGCGCCGATCGGGCTGCTCGAGACAGATGAGCTGCGCTGGTACCTGGAGAAGTACGCGATCTGGCCGAGCCATGTGTTCCGCGAGCGCGCGCGCAAGGTGGAGGAGAGCCTCGTCGCGTGGGGCCGCGAGCTTCACGGCGCGGCGATGCCCGTCGGTCCAACGGCCAACGTGCGGAGCGCCTGGGCCAAGACCGACAGCCACGCCGGCCGCCGGTTCTCGGTTCACGTCGACGCCGCGCTCGAGGTCGGAGCCGCCGACTCCGAGGTCGCGACCGCGCGCGAGGTCGCGACGCAGCTGCTCGGCCTGCCGTGGGAGCTCCTGCACGACGGCGACAGCTTCCTGTTCCAGGGCGCCAGGCCGACGCGCGTGCGCCGGCGCCTGCCGAACACGCGTGATCTCGACGTCGCCGTGGTCGCGACGCCGATCCGCATCCTCCCGGTCAGCGCCCGGCCCGAGGACAACGCCTGCGGTTACCTCGACCATCGCGCCAGCGCCCTGCCGCTCGTCGAGGCCATGGAAGACCTCGCCGGCGTGGTTCGCTACGGGAAGTTGCCTGCGCCGTCAGCAGCTGGCCGGCGATGCCGGCCTTGGGCCACGGGAACGTGTCGGTCACGGTCGAAGCCGGTGGGACGCCCAAGGCTCGATCCGACGTTCACGGTCCACCCTCGGTTCGCCCAGTTGACAAAATGTACATCTTGCACATAATGTACAGGTGGACGAACCGCTGCTTGCTGCCGATGCGCGAAGGCTCGCCAAGGAGATCATCGAGATCGGAGGTGTCGGCTTCACGAAGCACGCGGAGGACGAGATGGCCAAGGACAATCTGGCCTCGGTAGATGTGATCAACGTGCTGCGCGGAGGCCTCTACGCCGAGGCTGAGTGGGAGAACGCTGGGTGGAGGCATCATGTGTTCACCCAGCGGATCGTCGTGGTGATCGAATTCGAGAGCGAGTCCGAGCTGACCATCATCACCGCATGGAGAAAACGATGAAGTGCCCACAATGTCGAACGCCGATGCAGTCGAGCCGGGAGAACCACCGCTGGGACGCGAGCGGTCTCCCCAACGTGGTGCTGATCGATGTCGAAGTCCGTCGCTGTCCTGCATGTGGTGAGCGCACCGTCGTGATTCCGCGGATCGAGGCGCTGCATCGTTCGCTCGCGATGGCTTTGATCATGCGTCCGGGGAGGCTTGCGCCGCAGGAGATTCGCTTTCTGCGCAAGTGGCTCGGGTGGTCGGGGCAGGATTTCGCGCGGCATTTTGGTGTCACGCCGACCACGGTGTCGCGCTGGGAGAGCCTCGATGATCCCTCGCCGATGGGAGGAACGGCCGAACGCTTGCTTCGTTTGTCGGTGGCGCACGGCCAGCCGGCCGAGCAGTATCCGGTGTCACGGCTCGCCGAGCTCGATGATAGCGATGAAGCTTCTCCGAGTTTGATCGCGTTCAAGCCGAGCCGTAACGGCTGGGAGCGGTCTGCAGCATGAGCGCCGGGCGTCGCTAGGGGAAGTTGCCGGCGCCGACCAGGAGCTGGCCGGCGATGCCGGCCTGGGGCCACGGGAAGGTGTCGGTGACGGTCTTGCCATCGACGCCGCTGAGCTCCAGCGTGAAGTCGCCCTGGCCAAAGCCGCTCGCGTCGGTGACCGTGCCGTCGCTGGCGCGCGAGAGATCGATGAAGCCTGCGTGGTTCTTACTCTTCACCGAGACCTTGGTGAGCGGGACGCGCGCGTTGCGCACCCAGAGGCTCGTCCAGTAAGGATTCGAGCCGGTCTGGAACTCGTAATTGACCGGGCCGGTGTCGTTGCACTTCGCGAACTGCCAGGTCATCACGCGCGGGTACTCGCCGCTGTCGAGGATCTGGTAGGCGGCGGGGCTGACGTCGATGCTGTTCGGCGTGGTGTCGCCGTAGGTGACCACGCGGAGCAGGGCGGACTTGCCCATCGCCGTCGTCACGTAGATGCACGCATCGCAGTAGCCGGCGACGTTCGGGATGCCGTTCCACAGGCCTGCGAGGTACTGGCCCTCGAGCTCGCGGATCGCCGGGGCGTACTTGGTGCTCGGCGCACAGGCGTTGTGCCACTGGGTCTCGTCGTAGTCGACGGGGCCGAGGTGGAATTGCCCGCCGGTATACGGCTGGCCATACGTCACCAGCGCGTCGGGTGCCGGGTTGCCCGGATCGCCTTGGTCACTGCCGGAGCTTCCGCTGCACGCGGCGAGGACGAGCGCGATCGCACCGAGACGGCTCACCATGGCGCCATGCTATCGCGCGCCACGTTCGCTTGTCGATCCTCGCCGGGCGGTCGTCCCGCGGAGCACGATGACCCGTTCAGCGCCACCGCCGGCGCGACCTCTCACGACACGCGCGCACAAGCAGCCGCCGGATCGGGACGCTGCACATCATCGCCGCGGGCGTCTGTGCGGCGTAGAATCGCGGGCGTGGCGATTCCCTGCAACGCGTGCGGTAAGCCCGTTCATTCGCAAGCCGTGATCTGCCCACACTGTGGCGAGCCCACCGGCGTCGCCGCCGACCCGACGCTGACCGGTGAGGAGGCCGTCGCCGCCGTCGAGCTTGCGCGGATCCAGGCGGACACGTACATCGCCCCGCTTCCCCTCACCGGCCCGGACTACGGCGGCTATGGCTATGACCCCGAGCTCGCGCTGATCGGCGGCGCGGCCGTGGCGGCCTTCGCCGTCGGCGTCGTGGTGAAGTCCGTGGTCGAGGCCGTGGTCGAGGAGCGCGGCGCACACCCCGAGCTGCCGCAGGCGATCGCGCGCGAGCGCACGCCGCCGCCCGTGGCGCCGGTATCGTCCCGGGAACCCGAGCCCGCGCCGCCGCCCGCCGCGCAGCCGCGCTTCCTCAAGTGAGCGCCAGGTGAGTGACCGCACCGCCGCGATCGCCGCCGTGCGCCGAGCCCTCGACGAGACCGAGGCCGAGTACGCGCAGCTGCCGCTCGTGGTGCGCGTCTTTGTGCGGCGCGGCTTCGTCAAGCGCACCGGGCACGACTTCGCCGCGTGGCGCCAGCTCCTGGCCGCGCCGGCGCCGGAGCTGCGCGCTGCCCTCGAGGCGCTTGCCGCGCACTACCGCGGCGCCCCCGAGCGTGCGCGACGCGGACGTGGCGCCACGGCGGCCCAGCTCGCGATCATCGAGCAGCGCTCGCTCGCGCGCGCGATGGCCGCCACCACGCTGCGCCAGCTCCTCGATGTTCCCACCGAGTAGGGCACGCTCGCCGCGGCGCTTGCCTGGCGCCCGGCGCTTACTCCGAGTCGGCGACCAAGCCGGTGCTCGCGTCGACGTCGACCTCGGTGAGCTTGCCATCGGCCGACGCGATGTCGATCTCCCAGACGGTCTTGCCGCTCTTCATGCGAAGCTCGGTGTCGACGACGCGGCCGGGGGACTTCTCGAGGCCCGTCTTGATGGCGTCCGTCACCTCGATCTTCGTACTACCGAGCAACGCGAGCTTCTCGGTGCTGCTCATCTTGCCCGACGCATTTCCTGACGACGCACAGCCCACGAGCGCGAAAAGCACGACTGCACAACACGTTGATAAAGCTCTCATGAAGGCCCTCCTTAGGGTGAATGTGAGTCTATGGCTGGCGCGTGAGTAACGCAACCGATGTGGGGAGGTCGTCGAGGCTACGTGCGAGGGTGCTCGCAGAATAAAGCGAGGCTCAAGACATCTTGCGGTGTGGGGTACGTTACGGAGTTCCGGCAAGGCTTCAGAATTGTTCGCGTGACGTATATCACGGGCAGTTGGGTGAATTATTGGCGTGCCGAATTATTACTGTGTCACGAGCTCCTTTACTTATCCAAGTGCTGCTTCGTGGGCAGGGCATCGACGTTCGCCGTTGCCGCGGCGAGGCTCGAGAGCTCGAGCGCGGATCAGCCTCGCCTCGAGGCACCGCCCGGAGTCGGCTCGTGTGCAGGCGATCGGGCGGCGTGCACGACGCCAACCGAGCCGGCAGGGGTGGGGCTGCGGCGATCAGGGCGCGTCGCGTGTTACGTTCACCCGGCTCCGGCGACGAAGTCCCGCCACGGGAATCAGACGATCGTCTGGGGCGTAAGTGGTGATCGATGCGTACCTACGGTCTCGTTGTCGTCGCGCTGCTCGGGGTCGGTTGCGGCTCGAAGCAGGCCCCGGGCGATCTCACGGTCACCGGCAGCCCCACGGGCGAGGTCACCGGCAAGATCCACCTGACGATCGGGTTCTCGCGGCCGATGGTCGCGCACGATCAGCTGGATAAGCCCGTCGCCGCGCCGCCGATCACCGTATCGCCCGCGCTGGCGAGCGAGGCGAAGTGGACGGACGACCGGACGCTGGTGGTGTGGCCGAAAGCCGACCTGCCGGTCTCGACGCGGTTTGTCGTCACGGTCCCCGGGGGCACCAGGGCGCTCGATGGCAACGCGCTCGGCGAGGCGTTCTCGTTCGAGTTCGCAACCGAGCGGCTGACCGCATCGCTCGACGTGATCGGCTCCGCGGAGCGGGCGACGCGCGACCAGCCGATCCGGATCGGCTTCAACCACGAGGTCCCGCTCGCGCAGGTGATCGAGCACTGTCACTTCGCCGCGGGCGGCAAGCAGGTGGCGGTGAAGAACGGCTCCGAGAGCCCGTCGGGGCCGGCGCGAGGCTATAGCATCGTGCCGGCGGCGGAGCTGGCGCTCGGCACGGCCTGGACGGTGTCGTGCGAGGTGGGGCTCGCCGGCAGCGTCGGCAACCTCGGGCTCGCCAAGGCGGTGGACCAGGCGTTCCACACCTACGGGCCGCTGGCGTTCGTGAAGCTCGATCCGAACGGCGGCGACATCGTCCCCGACGAGAACCTGCGGCTGTCGCTCGTGTTCACCAACGCGCTCAAGCCGCCCTACCAGATGAAGCTCAAGCCCGCGGTCCCCGGGTTCCCGCAGCAGTGCCACGCGCTCGACGATTCGTCGCCGGGCCTCAGCTGCGCGGCGATGCTCGAGGCACAGACCAGCTACACGCTGACGATCGAGGCGTCTCAGCACGACGTGTTCGGTCAGGCGCTCGACAAGCCGCAGATCATCGCGTTTCACACGTCGGACGCCAAGCCGACGATCTCGATGGAGTCGGGGTACTTCATCGCCGAGCTCAAGCGCCCGGTGCTCCCGGTGTGGACGCGCAACGTCAAGGAGCTCCAGGTGACGGCGGTGCCGATCACGCAGGCGGACTTTCACCGGCTCCGGCCGCTGCTCGACTGGTGGGAGCCCAAGCCGGCCGACTTCGCGAAGGGAAAGCTCGCGCCGCAGCGGAAGCAGCTCGCGGTCGCCGGCGTCAAGAACAAGTGGAGCCAGCACCCGCTGGGCGCGGCCGAGCTGTTCGGCGGGGTCTCGGGGCCGGGGATGTTCTATCTCGAGGTCGGCTCGTCCGAGGTCACCGCCCGGCCGTTCGCCGACGGCGGCCGCGAGAAGGCGCTCGTCAACTTCACCGACATCGGCGTGGTCAGCAAGCTGTCCGGCGCGCGCGGGCTGGTGTGGGCGACGCAGCTGTCGACGGGCAAGCCGCTGCCGGGGGCCGCGGTCACCGTGCGCGACGGCAACGGCAAGGTGACGTGGTCGGGGACGACCGATGGCGACGGGATCGCGGTCCTGCCTGGGACCTCGCAGCTCACGGGGGGCACCGGGCCCGGGGGCAAGCGGGGGAGCGACGCCGGGCTCGACACGCAGGGCGAGCACTACGCGCCGGAGCGCGAGGGCGACCTGTCGGCGATCCGGATCTTCGTCCAGCAGGGCGATGACTGGACGATGGTCAACCCATCGACCTCGAACGGGCTCGCGGCCTGGAACTACAACGTCGAGGTCGATAACAACGCCGCGGCGGTCAAGCTGCGCGGGTTCATGCACACCGATCGCGGGCTGTATCGCCCCGGCGAGAAGGTCCACGTCAAGGGGCTCGCGCGCACGACCAAGCTCGGCGAGCCGCTCGATGTCCCCGGCGAGGGCCAGGCGGGCAAGAAGGTCAAGGTGACGGTCGACGACCCGCGCGGCAAGACCCTGGTCGAGACGGAGGCCAAGCTGTCCGCGTTCGGCGGGTTCTGGTTCGATGTCGATCTGCCGGGCGATGCGCGGCTCGGCGACTACGTCATCCACGCCCGGCTCGACAGCGGGACGTTCACCCGCGACTTCGTCGTCGAGGCGTACCGGCCGGCGACGTACGAGGTCACGGGCAAGCTGAAGGAGGCGATGGTCGTGAAGCAGGGCGCGATCAAGGGCACGGTGTCCGCAAACTATTTCTACGGCGCGCCGGTGCGCGGCGGCAAGCTCGCGGTGACCGTGCATAGCCGGTCGCGGTGGCTGCGGTTCGCCGGCTACGATGAATTCGAGTTCACCGACGGCCGTCACTACGAAGGCTATCGCGCCGAGTCGATGCAGGCGCAGAACATGGTCACCGAGGATCACCTGACGCTCGACGACAAGGGCAACGCGGCGCTGTCGATCGCGGTGGGGCCCAACGACGTCGCGTACGACGCGGACCTCCTGGTCAACGCGAGCGTCACGGCGCCGTCGAACGAGGTGATCGCCAAGACGTTCACGGTGCCGTACTTTCGCGCCCGCACCTACTTCGGGATCAAGCCGCCCGGCTACTTCGCCGACGTGAGCAAGCCGCAGACGATCCAGATCATCGCGCTGACCCCCGACGGCAAGCCGGCGAGCGGCCCGGCCAAGGTGACGATCAACCGGCGCGACTGGAATTGCGTGTGGGAGGACTGGGGCTATCGCGGCAATTACCAGTGCAAGGACAGCACCGAGACGCTGCTCACCCGCACGCTCCAGTTCACCGGCGGTGCGCCCGCCGAGCTTGCGTTCACGCCCGACAAGGGTGGTGACTACTGGATCGTCGTCGAGGGCGAGAACGCCAAGCAGGCCGCGGCGACCGCGGCGGCGGAGTTCTATGCCTGGGGCGATGGCGGCGGCAGCTGGCGGAGCTCGGACACGATGGCGATCGAGATGGTCGCCGACAAGAAGGAGTACAAGGTGGGCGACACCGCGACGCTGCTCCTCAAGACCGATCTGACGCAGGCGACCGGCCTGGTCACGATCGAGCGCGACGGCGTGATCGAGAAGCACCTGATGACGCTGTCGCCCAAGGTGAAGCACATCACGGTGCCGATCACCTCGGACTACGCGCCCAACGTGTACGTTTCCGTGGCGCTGGTGCAGGGACGGATCGGCGACGGATCGCGCGGCAAGCCGCGGATGCGCATGGGCATCGCCGACCTGACGGTGCGGCCGCAGGACAACACGCTCGCGGTCGCGATCGAGACCGACAAGAAGGACTACCGGCCCGGGGAGATGGTGACCGCGACCGTCAAGGTGACCGATGCGGCCGGCAAGCCGGCATCGGCGGAGGTCTCGATCACCGCGTCCGACGAGGGTGTCCTGTCGCTGATCGGCTACGAGACGCCGAACCCGATCCCGGCGTTCTACGCGCCGTGGGGCCTCGGCGTCACGACCTCGACCCAGTTCGAGTACATCCGCGACATCCCGGGGGCGAACCAGGAGCGCCCCGCGTTCGGCGGCGACGCGGTGGGGACCCTGCGCTCGCGGTTCGTCTCGACGGCGGTGTGGACCCCGGGGGCGGTGACCGATGCCAGCGGCCTGGCGACGGTCAAGTTCGCCGCTCCCGACAACCTCACGGCGTTCCGGATCATGGCGCTCGCGGCCGACCGCGGCCATCGGTTCGGCTCCGCCGACAAGCGGTTCACGGTGACCAAGCCCCTGCAGCTGCATCCCGCGCTGCCGCGGTTCTTGAACATCGGCGATGCGCTCCAGGGTGGCGTGGTGGTCCACAACGAGACCGGCAAGGCGGGCACCGCGACCATCAAGCTCACGATCGACAACCACCTGACGAACGCCGGCGCGGGTGAGCGCACCGTCGCCGTCGCCAAGGACGCGCGCGTGCCCGTGCTGTTCGATCTGAGCGCGGCGGAGATCGGCGAGGCGAAGCTCCGGTTCTCGGTGACGATGGACGGTAGCGGCGACGCGGTCGAGTTCAAGCTGCCGGTGCTCCACCCATCGCCGGTGCGCGTCGAGCGCGTCGCGAGCGGCGTGGCCACGGCGGCGACCAAGATCGCCGTCGCGCTGCCCGCGCAGGCGATCGCGTCGTCGGCGGAGCTCGTGATCTCGGTCGATCCCGATGGCCTGTCTGGCATCGAAGACGGGCTCCGCGATCTCGTCCACTACCCGTACGGATGCCTCGAGCAGACCACCTCGCAGGTGATCCCGATGATCGCGGTGCGCGAGCTGGCCGGCGCGCTCGCGATCGACGGCCTCACCGGTCCGGCGCTGGAGCGGTTCGTGAAGGCCGGCCTCACGAAGATCGGCCGGCACCAGACCCCGTATGGTGGGTTCTCGCTGTGGCCCGGCGGCGACCCGGAGACCTACTACACCGCGTATGCGCTGTGGGGGCTCTACATGGCCCGGCAAGCCGGGTATCGCGTCGATCAATCACGGATCGACGATGGCCTCGAATACCTCCGCAACGACGGAGCGTCTCCGGATCAGTCGCGACCGCGCTGGAACGAGTTCGGCAGCCAGGGCGACCAGGCGTTCGCGCTGTACGTCCGCGCCGTGCTCGGCGACAAGACCACGCAGGACGCCGTCAAGAAGATGACCGCGGACGCCGCGAGGCTGCCGATCTACGGCAAGGCGTTCCTGGCCCGCGCGCTCGCGGTGGGCCTCGGCGCGAAGGACCCGGCCGTGCAGAAGCTCGTCGCCGAGCTCGCGGCGATCGCCCGTGCGGCGACTGCGACCGGTAGCCTGATCCAGGAGCCGGCGGAGCATGACATGTGGTGGTACATGTCGAGCTCGGCCCGGACGTCGGCCGTCGTGCTGTCCGCGCTGGTCGAGCTCGATCCGAAGAACGCGGCGGTCAAGCCGCTCGTGGCCACGGTGATGAAGCATCGCCACTCGGAGCGTTACTACGATACGCAGTCGAACCTCTATGCGCTGCTGGCGCTCACGGCGTACGCGCGCACGGTCTCGGGCACGCCCGCGTCGGTCACCGTCGAGCGTGAGGGCACGTCGCTGCTGTCCGGTGCGCTGACCGGCAAGCAGCGGATCCGGGTGGCCTCGGTGCCGCTGCCGGCCACCACCGAGCTCACGATCACACCGACCGGCGAGGTCCACTACAACGTGGAGGTTCGTTACCGCAAGACGGTGGACGCGCTCAAGGGCGAGGCCCACGGGCTCACGCTCGTGAACGAATACCTCGACGAGGCCGGCCGAGCGAAATCGACGTTCGCGGTCGGTGACGTCGTGCGGGTCCGGGTGACCACCGAGCTGCCGGGGGACGCCGACCACCTGATGATCTCCGACGTGCTGCCGGCCGGGTTCGAGGCGCTCAACGCGCGGTTCGCGACCACCGGCACCGCGGCCGTCGCCCAGACCACCGAGTGGGGCACCTATCGCGAGATGCTCGACGACCGCGTGAACTTCGCATCCGAGTACAGCTCGAACGGCCGCTACATCCACGAGTTTCAGATCCGCGCCATCGCGGCCGGCAAGTTCACGCGCCCGCCGTCGGTCGCCGAGCTGATGTACAAGCCCGAGGTCAAGGCCGAGACCGGCGCCGACGTCATCGAGATCAAGGCGAAGTAGTGCGCGGGCGAGCTGTCTGGCGGGCGCTCGGCGCGATCTGGGCGATCGTGCGTGGCCGGCGGCTGCGCTGGCCGCGCCGCGTGATCGTCACGCTGCTCGGCGGGTGGGCCGCCCTGGCGTGTGCCTGGTGGATCGCGGTGCGGGCCGGCGAGTTTCCGCGCGAGCTCCTCGACAGGTCCGCGGCCACGTCGCTGGTGGTCGTCGATGCCAGCGGCGTGACGCTGCGCCAGGAGGCGACCGGCGCCGGGCTGCGCGAGAGCTGGGTCGCGCTCGACAAGATCTCGCCCTATCTGATCAGCGCGACGCTCGCGTCGGAGGACAACGACTTTGCAGATCACGCGGGCGTCGACTGGACCGCGATGGCGCGCGCGGCGTGGCTGGACCTTCGGGGCGGGGGGACGTTCGGTGGTTCGACGCTCACGATGCAGCTCGTGCGTCTGGTGGCGCACCCCAGGCGGAGCTGGTCGGGCAAGCTGGTCCAGATGGTCCTGGCGGGCCGGCTCGAGCGCCAGCTGACCAAGCCGGAGATCCTCGAGGAGTATGTCAATCGCGTCTACTACGGCAATGGCGCGTGGGGGGCCGAGCAGGCCGCGCGCCTGTACTTCGGCAAGCACGCGGCCGACCTCTCGATCGGCGAGGCCGCGCTGCTCGCGGTGATCCCGCGCGGCCCCAGCTTCTACGATCCATTCCGCGAGCCGCAGCGGGTCATGGAGCGGCGGGCCCACATCCTTGGCCTCATGGCGCGCCATGGCTATCTCTCGGCCGACGACCGCGCGCTGGCCGAGCGTGCTCCGGTCGATCTGACCCGGACCCGGCCGCCGTTTCGTGCGCCGCACTTCGTCGAGCTGGTCAAGCAGCGTCTGCCGCCCGCGTTCCGGCGCGGCGCCGTGGTGCGCACGACGCTCGACGGTGATCTCCAGCGACACCTCGAGGTCGCGGTCGGCAACCACGTCCGCCACCTCGCGGGGCGCAACGTCGATCAGGCGGCGATCGTCGTGTTGCGAAACTCCGACGGCGCGATCCTGGCCCTGGTGGGGTCCAAGAACTACGCCGATCACGCGTTCGACGGCGTGACGGCGCGCCTGCGGCCGGGCTCGACGCTGAAGCCGTTTGTCTACGGCGCCGCGTTCGAGGCGGGCGATACGCCGGCGAGCGTGGCCGAGGACGTCGTGCTGGCCGAGGACGCGCACCAGGCCTACACGAAGGACGTCAAGAGCCACGGCTTTGCGCGCTATCGCGAATCGCTCGCCGGCTCGTACAACCTCTCGGCGGTACACACCCTGCAGCGCGTCGGCGTCGGGACCGTGCTGCGCAAGCTCCGCGCCGCCGGGCTGACCACGCTCGACCGGCCCGACGCCGAATACGACTGGGCGCTCGCGATCGGCGACGCCGAGGTGCGCCTGATCGATCTCACCGCCGCGTTCTCGACGTTCGGTCGCGGCGGGCGCCCGATCGCGCCACGCGCCATCGATCTGGCGCAGCGCGCCGATGGCGAGACCTGGACCGAGCCGACGATGGTGCGCGAGCGGATCTTCTCCGAGGAGATCTCGTACCTCGTGTTCGATATTCTCAATGATCCTGATGCGCGCAAGCCAATGTTCGGCGACCGCGTGCCGCTGAACCTGCCGTTCCCCGTCGCGCTCAAGACCGGCACGACGAAGGCGTACACCGATCTGTGGGCGATCGGCACCACGCGCGAATACACGGTCGGCGTGTGGGCCGGAAACTTCGACGGCTCGCCGACCCATCGCGTGATGTCGGTCGATGGTGCGACGCCGCTCGTGCGCGCCGCGTACACCGCGATCGCGGCCCGCTACGGTGATCCGACCGCGCCGCCGCGGCCCGAGACGATCGTCTCCGCCGAGATCTGCCCGGTGTCCGGCAAGCGGCCGGGGCCGTACTGCGAGCACCACAAGCGCGAGCTGTTCATCACCGGTCACGTCCCCGAGGAGACCTGCGACTGGCACCAGCTGGTGTGTGGGGTCCCCTCCGTCGTCTATCCGGACGCGGTGACGGCGTGGACCCGGTTCTACGGGCGGCCCACGCCGCCGGTCTGCGGTGCGCCCGAGGCCGCGGGCCCGATCGCGATCACGAGCCCCATCGCGGGGGCGCACTTCGTCCTCGAGCCGCACCGGCCGGCCCAGGCGCAGCGCCCCCCGCTCGTCGCGCGGCCCGGCGTGCCGGACCTGCGCTGGACGATCGACGGCGAGCCCGCCGACACCTGGGTCCCGACGCCGGGCACGCACCGGGTGGCCGTCGCCCGCGGGGAAGCGACCGACGCGATCGACATCGTCTACGAGTAGCCGTGTTGCCACTCGAGCAGCTTCATTGCGTACATGGCAGCCTACGCAGGGTTTCCACTTTCCTACCATCAGGATCGTGCGCCATCCGATGCTGCGCGGAGGTCACGCAGGCTCCTCGCGTGAGGTCATGGCTCGCTGGAAAAAGCTCCGTTGCGACGGATCGCCTAGCGAAACTACAGAGATTTGAGAAGCGCAGTACGAGACTCACGTGTTTCGGCCAAAAAAGATTTGACAGACCGGGTCGGCGCTGTTAATCGTTTAACCATCGACGCACCGATAACGGGGTGTCGATCAAGAGCCAGCCGTGAAGACCTCGTACCCACAGAGCCAGCCGAAGGCAACCAGGACGCTAACATGGCGTAATGGTTACGAACGCGCCGTGTTTATGGCCGGCATCTGCCTCGATGCCGGTGGTACCCACGGGGGGCTTCTACCCGGATGACGTGAACGACGTCACCGTCAGAAGGGCCACCCAGGAAACCGGGTGGCCCTTCGACGTTTCGGGCCGAATATCGCCCGTACGCGAAACCACAACTGTGATGTAACGACTCGCGATCTGGAGCTTCGACTCCCGATCACGTGATCGCGACTGCTGCATTCACGAGGTCCGTGGATGCAACGAGATCCGAGGTGCGCCCGCGAAGTTTGCGGATGCACCCAGGCCCGAGGTGCGCGCTGCGCACGGCGGGGTTCTGTGACAATCGAAGAGCGATGACGATGACGGGTGCCCTGGCAGGCACCCACCACAGCGCCGCACGTTCGCCAGCAACGGACGTGCGGCGCGACATCCCACGACATCCCACTCTAGCGTAGTTGGTCTGCGCGCTCGGCTGAAGCCCGAGAGGTTCTGGTTCGATTCCAGAGGGTGGGACGACGCGATAGCAGACGGGTTGGTAGCAAACGCTGGCTTTGCAGCGGTTTCTTACACCGCCGAAACGTGGGTTCGATTCCCACCCAACCCACGTGCGGATCTTCCATGGAGACCACCAAGCAGGTGAAGTGTCATGGTGGCACACCGGTGCGCTACACCGGTTCTGGCGGGTTCGATTCCCGTCACCTGCTCCACGCGTGTGAGGTCGAGCCGATCGACCTCCCCCGCGCATGCCTCTCTAGCTCAGCTGGAAGGAGCAACTGTTTCGTAAACAGTCGGTCGTCGGTTCGAATCCGATGGGAGGCTCGCTCGATGCGTTCGCGCAGCGAATCATTCGGAACCGTCCACCTCGGTGGGCCGGAGGAAGCGACCATGTTCAAGTTCACCAAGTTCTTTTCGACCAAGACTACGCCGCAGCGCGAGCCGATCCCGGGCTCCGACCAGGTGCTGAACTCGGCCGGTGGCCATGCCTGGCAGATCGACGACTGGGGGCGGCTCGATCGCTTCCTGGTCCTCGGGAGCGAGGGAGGCACGTTCTACGTCGGCGAGCGCGCGCTCACGATCGAGAACGCCGAGGCGGTGGCGCGCTGCCTCGCCGCGGATGGCGTCCGGACGGTCGACCGGATCGCGGCGATCTCGGATGGCGGGCGCGCGCCGAAGAATGATCCGGAACGACGCCGGCGTGCGAAGGCGCGGCCCCGCGACCGCTGCCGGCGTGGCGACTCGCCGGTACCTGGGATCGAAGCTCAGCTGGTTGAGCGGCCGGTTGTTAACCGGATGGCCGTTGGTTCGAACCCAACCGATCCCGCGATGTGTTGTTCGTTTTCGTCCGTGTCGTACAGCGGCCCAGTACTTCCGTCTTTCCAACGGACAACACGGGTTCGATTCCCGTCACGGACGCCGCGCCTTCGAGTGTGTGCAGGTCCGTGTCGTATAGTAGTGAATACTCCGGTCTCTCTAACCGGCAACGCGGGTGCGATTCCCGCCACGGATACCAAGGGCCGCAGAAGCAGGGTTGCCGAGCTCCCCGTTCACTGATCTCGAGGATCAGCCACCGTGCTTCGTCGCCTCGCCCTTGTCCCGCAGCCCGTGCAGGGCACCGTCGCGGCCCATACCCGCGTACGTGATGGTTCGATTCCATCGGCTGCGACCTGTTGACCTGCCACCGTTCCAGGATGGGACACGACGCTGCGAAGGTCGATGACAGAGGTTCGAGTCCTCTCGGTGGCACCAGGCGGGCCGAATACACTGCGTTACCCATGGAGAGTAGCGCGCAGGGTAATCACTTCGTCCGCCGTTGTTTTTGCGTCGCCTTCTGGAAAGGGCCTGGATTTCAACACCGGGCTTGCCGTGTTGCCGATCACCCCAAAGGTTGGCCAGGATGTTCGCCACCGGGAACGTTGACGGTAAAGTCACCGGGGCTGCCTGTAGAGCAGTCGCCCTCCGAGGACAACTGGGTGCGAGTCCCAGCGTTCCCACGATCGAGCCGCCGTAGACCAACGGCAGAGTCGATGGTCTGAGAGGCCATACAGTGCGGGTTCGAATCCCGCCGGCGGCACGTTGTCCGTGATCTCGCGGGCCGGTGGTGTGCGTGATCCGGCGCGCACATCACGTCAAGCACCGGAGAAGGATACGTGGCACATGATGCAGCACGTCGACGCGACGCGGACGCTCCTGCTGTCGCAGGGATACGAACCGATCAAGATCATCTCGTGGCAGCGCGCGATGACGCTCCTCACCCTCGACAAGGTCGACGTCGTCGAGCAGTACGACGCCCAGATCCGCGCGGTCTCGATGATCGTCAAGGTGCCGGCGGTGATCCGGCTCCGCAAGGCGTTCCGGCGCCACGCCAAGCCGGTGAAGTTCTCGCGGGTGAACATCTACGCGCGCGATGGCTACCGCTGCCAGTACTGCAGCGCCCGGTGCATGATCGACGAGCTGACGTACGACCACGTGACGCCGCGGTCGCGCGGCGGCCGGACGACCTGGGAGAACATCGTGTCGTGCTGCTACCGGTGCAACGCCCAGAAGGCGAACCGGACGCCTGGCGAGGCGCGGATGGCGCTGCGGGTGGCGCCGGTGCGGCCGGCGTGGATCCCGTCGGTGGAGATCCGGGTGAGCACGAAGTCGGTGCCGGACGCGTGGCGTGACTACGTGTACTGGACCGGAGAGATCGAGCACGACGAGGGACAAGGGCTGGAGTGACGGGACACGGCGGCCGCGCGGGCGGCAACTCGGACGCGGCCGCCGTGTCCTGGATCGAGCGAGTGGTCGTCGTCGTCATCGCTCGCATGGCAGGGAGGAAGGTTGGTTTGCCCCCGGAGGCGTCTGGTGACGCCCGCTGATTGTCTATCAGTCGCAGGCGAGTTCGATCCTTGTCGGGGGCGCGCTGGGCTCGTGGTCCAATGGCCAGGGGCATGGAGGTTGCTGCTTTCGTACGGCAGCGACAGGGGCTTGGGTCCCCGGTGCGCAGCGGGGAAAGCCGGCGACCTTACGTCAGGCGCCTACCCCTGCTGTACACCGGAGGGGGGCCGGTGGCGAGCGGGCGAGATTTACGTTCATGGCACGTTGTATCACCCACCGAGATGTGGTTGGATTCCCGATAGTTGTAGGCGATGGCGCCGTTCGAACCGAAGCTCTCCCGGAAGACCCGACGGGTGCGACAGCGTCACCTCAAAATGCAGGCCGCGGAACGAATCCTGATGGATCCTGATAGTGATGTGGTCGGTCTCGTCGCCAATGGTGATATGACCGGTGCGCTACGACGTCTGATGGAACGCTACGGTACCCCGCTGTACCGCTACTGTCGCGAGGCCCTGCGGGATGCCACGCTTGCGGATGATGTCCAGCAGCAGGTCTTCATCGAGGCGCACCGCGATCTATCGAAGTTCACAGGACTTTCCACGCTCCGCACGTGGTTGTTCGCAATCGCCCGCCATCGCGTGCTGGATGCCGCAAAGTCGCGGCGTCGCGTGCAAGCGCATATCGAGCCGGGGGACGCGATAAGCGTGCCAGATCCTCGTCGCTCGCCGGACGAGCTGATCGACGATCAGCGAATCCTCGAAGCGCTCGTGGGATGTCTCGACCAGCTTCCTGACAAGGTGCGGACCGTGCTGCTGCTGAGGTTCCAGCAAGGCTTCACCTTCGAGGAGCTGGCCCAGATATGTGGTGAGAAGCCGGGCACGCTGCAGGCCAAGGTGACGCGTGCGTTGCCGCTCCTGCGAGCGTGTATCGAGAACCGTACCGGAGGGTCGCTATGACGGAGCCCATCGCCCGGATCGAAGCGGCGCTCAAACGCCTGGGAGAGGAACACGAGCCGCCGGTCGGCTGGGAAGCACGGGTCCTCGCGGCGACCGCCACGCCCAAGGCCAAGCCGTGGTGGTGGTTCGCGTTTCCGGTCGTCGCGCTCGCGGTGATCGCCATCGTCGTCTTTGCGTGGCACTCGACGCTGGACCAGCCCCTCCAGCTGTCGGTCGACCGGGAGAAGGGCGCGGTGGCAGTCCGCGGGGACTCGGCGCATGTGGGTGACATCGTGCATGCGAAGGCGACCGGGGGAAGTCGCTATCGTGCGGTCTGGGTCTACCGCGAGGACCACCTCGTGGTGGCGTGCCCGGGGGCGCCCCAGTGCCGGCGAGATGGCAAGGCGACGATCGCCGATCTCGTGCTGGACACCATCGGCGAGTACACGATCGTCGCGCTCACCTCGAGCTCCCCCGTGCCAGCGCCGGCGGGTCAGCTCGACGCGGATCTCGGCAAGACGGCGGAGATGGGAGTGCACCAGGAGCATAAGACCCTCAAGGTGCGCTGACCTGGGCTGACCAGAGCTAGACCGCGTCGATCACGAGCGAGAACGAGAAATCCTGGGCGCGGTAGAGGTTCGTCGCGGGGTGACGGCCGACGCCGAAGTGCTCGCGGGCCAGGAACGACGTCCGATAAAGCCCGATGGCCTTGTTCTCGACGCCGAGGATCAGGTCGTAGGCCAGCCGGGCGAGCACCGCGCTGGCGCCGACGGCGGTGATCCAGGGCGCGTTCAGGCCCGCGGTGACGAGCAACGCGCCGGCCGCGTCGTGGAACTGGGGGCTCTGGGCGTGGTGCTTGAAGAGCTCGGCGAGGTCGCGATCCTTGGTGGTATCGCGGGTGACCCAGATGCAGATGTCGACGAAGTCGCGGACCGGGCCGTGGAAGATCCGCGCGTGATCGAGCGGCAGGCGGTCGCCATCCTTGATGCCCTCGTAGCGCATCGTGTGGGCGGCAAACGTCTCGGTTTGATTCGCCGACCGCGTGCAGACCAGCGCGTCGATCCGGATATCCGCGGAGAACAGCGCACGGTTGGCTTCGACCACGAGCTCGCCGATCCGGATCGCGATCGCCCCGGGCTCGGTCGCCGGGGGAGCGCCGGGCGCGGCCGCGTCACCCCGGGCGAGCCAGGCATCGGGAGCGCGCGCGCCGGCCTGGCGCAGCGGGTTATCGTCGATCTGGAACGCGACCGTATCGGCCATCGCCGCCTTGCGCGGGTGCAGCAGGTACGACAGGCGCTTGACGAGGTAGCCCTCGACGGGTCCGGGCGCGCTGAGATCCTTCGCCGAAGCGTCCCAGATCTGCGCGAGCAGGGTTTGCAGCTTGGACTGCTTGCCCGCGCGCATCACCACGTGCTCCTGGGTCTCGAGGATCTGCAGGTCGATCGGACGCGAGGTCACGAACACGAAGATCTCGTCGAGCCGAGGGAAGCTGGTCCGCGAGAGGCCGTCGGGCCATGTCAGGGCAAGCCCGCCCAGCGCTCCGTCACGCTCGCCGAGCACGAAGCCCCGGTCGCCGCGCTCGATCATGACGCCGGAGGATGCGAGGACCCTGGTCAACAGGGTGACCTTGCCGCGCACGCCGACGTTGAAGATGTGCACATAGCGGGGCTCGTCGCCGGTGCTCCTGACGCTCACGTAGATCCGGTCGCCGAGCCCGAGCGAGGCACCCTGGTCCGGCATCACGCGCGGCTGGCCGTTCTCGACGATGCCCCACGTGATCTCCAGGTCATTCGCCGATACGCCGTGTTCCCCGACGAGCTCGCGGACGGCCTGGGCCACGCCCAGGTTGGTGATGTTCTTGAGCGTGTCATGGAGCTCCGCGGGATAGCGGGTCGGCGGGAACAACGCTCCGGCACGATCCTCGATCGTGAGCTGCCGGTCGGCGAGGCGCAGCGTCGCGAGGGCGGCCGGCTCCTCGCTCGCCTCCGCGAGCCGCAGCGAGCGGGTGGCCCGGAGGGCCTGCGCGAGGCCTGCGCGGTCGGCCTCGGGGGCGATGACGGCCACCGGACGGACGGTTGCGGTGACCACGATCGGCATGGCGACCGCGTCGGCCGGCAGCGCCGCATGGCCGTTCTTCCATTCCGTGAGCACGGCGACCGATTCGAGCGGCCCGGTGTCTTCGAGCTGGACCTTCGCGATCGCGCGCGCGTCATCGTAGCCCGTGGAGCCGAGCGGCATGACGCCGTAGGTATCGCCGAGGGACGCGCCGGTGATCCGGCCGGCGTGGACCAGGAAATGGTCTCCCGCCAAGCTGATCGAGACGATGCCGGGCTGATCGTCGACGGCGAGCGAGAACAGCTTTCGTTCGGACGGCCCCTCGACGTCCGGCCGTTGCATCGCGAACTTGCGACTGACGTGCTTGCGTAGGGCCGCGCCGACCGTCGCCCAGCTGATCGGCGCCTCACCCACGCTGCCGAGGATCTCGAGCAGCGCCTCGGTGAACGCGCCGGTTCGCCTGCCGTCGGGCGTGGTGTACTCGAAGGCCGACTGGGTCTGGCCGCAGGCCACCACGCGCACCGCGTCCCGGTTGGCCACCGGATCGAGCGGGACCTCCCCGTACATGCGCTCGAGCCGCGCGAGGTACGCGCGGAAGCCCAGGTGGGCGGGGTGTGGCAGGGCGCGTGGCACGGCATGGTGGGACGCGCCGTCGCGGGTCATCTGCGACGAGTGGCAGCAGTCGAGGATCACCGTGACGTTCCTCGTCCTGGCGGTGAGCTGCGCGAGCTTGATCGAGAGCTCCCATGCGGTGATCCCGCGGAAGTCGGTCTCGCTGCCGGTCCGGTAGTCGGTAGGTACGATCGCCTGCATGACCCGGAGCCGGTCGGTCGGATCCTGGTTGGTGGCATACGTGCCGTGCCCCGAATAGTAGAGGACGGCGGCGTCGCCGCCGGTGGCCCTGGCGATCAGCGCATCGTATCCCGCGAGGATCCCATCGCGCGTGGCGGTGCGGCCGAACCGGAGATCGACGTGGAAGCCGCGAGCGCCTAGCGCCTCGCGCATGCGTTCGACATCGTGCCCCACGCCGAGGAGATCTCCAGTCTGCGATCCGATGACGAGTGCGTGCTTGTTCATGATGCTGGCCTTGGCAGGGTGGTCGCGGGCATGAGCCAGCTCGGCCGACCGATCCGACGCACCCATGCACCCGCGGCCGGGGCAAGCGGTGGCGACGTCGCCGGCATCGGCTCGTTCGGCTGAGTCATTTGCCTCCTGAAAGAGGCGACGCGACCGGCAAGAATGCTACCAGCGATCCAGGGGATCTCGTAAGCCATTAAGATCACTGGATAAGCTCGGAGAGGCCCCCCCCCGGCTTCACAGCTATTTCACGAGGCGAGACCACATCATCAGCAGGTTTGCGAACGACGGCGCCCTCGGGCGCCTGCGCGGCCGGCGGCAGCTCGAGGGAGAGCCCGTACGGAGCGCTCTTCGTGAACGGGTTCGCGGCATCGCTGGTCTTGAGCGGGACCGAGGTATCGGCGGGGCGGAACCCGAAGCGCAGCGCCGTGGTCTGGATGGGGGTGCTGCGCAAGAAGGCGATGAGCTGCGCGCCGGCCGCTTGCCGCGCCGCGGTCACCCAGGGAGCGTCGAGCAGCACGACCGGGTGATCGCTCCAGATCGTGACCGGCGGATAGTAGATGTGCAGGCTGCCCCAGCGGCCCTGCGCATTCTCGAGCTGCGATACCGCGAGGCTCTCGTAGACCACCGCGATGTCGTACTTCGACGGGCCGAACCGGATCATGTCGGTCATGAACGTGCCGGTCGAGCTCTCGAAGTGTTGCACGCCGCGCTCGATCGTCCTGACGAACTCCTGGAACCCCGGATCGAGCAGCAGCTCGACGGTGAGGCCCGAGGTCCTGGCGAAGTACTCGTAGCCCATCAACGCGAGCGCCTCCATGCCGGAGTTCGACTTGCTCGGATCGGTGTGACCGAGCGTGACGAAGCCCCACGCCGGCTTGCCGTCGAGCCCGGCCCAGCCCTTCGGCGAGGCGAGCGCCCGGTGGATCATCTTCCACGACAGCTGGCCCTCGTGGGTGTGATCGACCAGCACGCGGGCCCGCTCCTCCCATACGACGAACACGAGCGGGGTGAGCAGCAGCGGCTGCGGGGCGCTGTCCCCGGTGGTCGGAAACAGCGCCGCCTGGTTCTTGATCTGCCAGTCTGACGCCAGGAGGTTGGTGACCAGGGAGTCCGCGGGGCTCCACAAGACCGGCTTGTCCGCGCCATCGAGGATGGCATTGGCGGCGTCGAGCGAGCCTTTGCCGATCAGCTTGACGTGAATCGTGGGATTGGCCTTGTGAAACGTGGCGACCGCGGCTTCGAGCCAGTCCTTCTTCTCCGTCGAATACTCGAAGGTCAGCTCGACCTCCGGGGCGGCCGCCGGTCCGCTCGCCGGATCACGAGATGTCGCCACGAGGGGATCGCCGGTGGCGAGGCGACCCGGTTTGCGCGAGCGCGGCGCCGTGGCGTTCGAGCTCGTCGATCGCGGCCAGTGCGGCGGTGACGTTGCGCCCGATCCGATCGGGGAGGGTCTTCACCACCTGGTCGAGGTTGCCGCGGGCGGTCGCGATCCGCAGGGCGGCCTCGCGGACCTCCGGATCGGTGAGCGTCTCGGGGGCCGGTAACGGGGCTGGCCTGCGCTGCCTGAGCTGCATGCGCCGCGCGGCTTGCCCGCGCAGCACGCGCCTGCGGAACTCGGCGCTCGAGACATCCGAGGCCACGAGCGCGGTATACGCGGCGCCTCCGAGCGCGGCGATCGGCCAGCTCGCGAGTACGACCGCCGCGATCACCGCACCCCCGAGGACCGCCAGGTTGAGCGGCCCCGCCGCGGCGTGTCCGAGCAGCTTGCCGGCGCCGGCTTGCCTCGCCATCAGAAAAACGACCCCACGTCCCGGAAGATCGGGATGATCGTGTCGACGTTGCCCTTCGAGAACGATCCGGCGCCCGCCTTTGCGAGCGCCTCGAGCGCGGCCTGGTTGGGCTCGTCGCCGTAGCCGATCGTGAACACCGCCGGACCGCTGTCTTCGCGGTGCAGCCGCTTGATCAGCGTCGAAAGGTCATGGCTCGGGTCGGTGTCGTCGCCGTCGGTCATCACGACCACGGCGCGGATCCGGTGCACCGCGTTCTGGGTGCGTGCCTCGAGCAGGTCGTGCGCGGCGAGGGTCGCGTCGTACAGCGCGGTGTCGCCGTCGGCCGAGATCCCGTCGACCCGCGCCTCGAGCTCGCGCCTGGCCGTACCGACCTCAACGGGGCCGTAGCGGGGTATACGGTCCGGTCGAAGAACACGAGCGTCACCTGATCGCGGGCGTCGAGCGCCGCGAGGAACGCCTTCGCGCCCCGCTGGGCTTGCTCGAGCGGGCGGCCCTGCATGCTGCCCGACTTGTCGAACACCAGGACCACGTCCGCCGGCTTCTTGGTGTGGCGCCACGCCGCGAGCAGCGCGTCGAGGGTCGCAGCGGCGGGGATCTCGAGCAGGGCCTCGGGTTCATGCGCCGAGGCGCCATGCGCCGGATCGATCGGCGCACCGAGCCTTATCGCCGGGTCGACGGGCCGGAACCCGAGGGCCAGCGCGCGCGCTTGCGCGGGCCTGGCCTTCAGGAAGCCGAGGAAGGCGGCCGCGGCCTCGCGATGCTCGGGCCCCACCCAGGCGGCGTCGAGCACGCTGTACGGGTGATCCGCCCAGAACGTGCCTTCCTCGGGGTAGATCGCGACCAGGTCGAGCGTCCGCGGCCTTCCGTACGACTCGATGACGAGTCGCTCCAGCGGATCGGCTTGTTCGGCCAGCCGAGCACCTCGGCCATCGGCCGCCGCATGGCGATCACGATGGGTGACAGCACCAGCGGTTCGCCCGGAGGGGCGATCGGCCTGGTATGGCCGTCGCGCGACTGCCAGGCCTGATCGAGCAGCGTGACATATGCCCCCGACGCGGGGCTGAACACGATCGGCCGCTCGCTGCCGTCGAGAATGCCGGTCATGGCCTCGCCGGATCCGATCGCCTTGCCGGTGACGTGGATCACGCGGCCATCGCCGAGCGCGTGGCACTCCGCGTTGAACGCCTGGATCTGCTCGTCGAGCCAGGTCTTCTTCTCGCTGCCGTAGAGGATCGACAGCTCGACCATTGGCCGGCCCCAGCGATCCGTGGGCGGATCTCCGGTCGGCCTGGACGCGTCCTGCTTACAACCCAGGGTCGCCGCCACCAACCCCATGATCACGAAGCGTTGTGTATCCATCTACCATGGAGGTAGTGCTGCTCCATGACGGGACGGCAACATCACCGCGGCGCCGTGGTGATGTTCGATTGGTCCACCAACGTCACCGATCGCGACCGCTTCGATCGATACGCGTCGATGAAGCTGGGGCCATCCTGATGGCATGATCCGTCGGCGTGTAGTCCACCCCGTGGTCGTCGGGGTTGTCGTGGATCACGAACGTCCACGGAAGGTGCCCCGGCGTCGGTTCCCCTTTATCGCTCAGCGCGGGATGGAACTTGTAGCCTCGGGCGACGGCGGACGCGTAGCTATCGAGCCAGTTGGTCACTCCCTGGAGGACGCGCACGTCGCGCACGTCGCCGTGCGGATCGATGGTCAGCTCGACCACGAGGATCTTGTTTACGAACTCGTGCGAACCGGGGATGTTCCAGTCGCTGTAGTCGCTCTTGGGGCGCGGTGGCCGTGCGAGGGACGGTGGGGGTGGGGGAACCTGCAAGGTGCCGGGGCCGTCTCCGAGCGACCCGTAGCCGGCGCCGGCGCCGGTCCCCGTGCCGAACAGGCCGGTCCCTACCCCCTGTCCGGTCGTTCCGGCTGGGTTCCCCGGATCCGGGAGGGTCGGGGTCTCGTGGCTCACCGTCAGGTCGGCAAACGGATCGGCCACCGCCGGCGCGCGCGTCAGCGAACGCGGGAGCGCATCATGGCCGCGGCGACCGAGGGCGCCCGCCTTGGCGCTCTTGCCGGCTCCGGCCCGCGTCCCCGACCGGGATGGACCAGGTGGCGGCGGTGGTGGGGGCGGCGGTGGGACGACCTGGATCTCCGTCAGCTCGATCACCGGAGGTCTCGGGGCCTCGCGGCTCCCGGCGATCATCAGCAAGAGCAACACCACGCCGCCGTGGAGCGCGAGCGAGACCGCTACAGCGACCTTCGAGCGATGAGCAACCCGGCCCGCCATCAACCCTTCCGTCATGGAGATGCGTGAACCACCGGAGCCGCCGACGCCATCGTGCTTCACCCACATACGATATCACAGGCGCTCGTGACAGCGAGATTCCGATTTGTGACCCACACAGAGGCGGCGAGGCAGCACGGTGGTGTCGCGCTCGGATCTTCTTGTCACGGTCGGTGGTGGCCGGGCCGGCCGCGCCGCGCACGGGGACCTCCGAGGCGGTCCGTCGCCAGAACGCGATCCTGCACCCGACCGGTTCGTGACCCGGAAGCGTGGACGCGACGTGCCGAGCGTACGAAAGTAGCCGCCATGACCAAGACGCTCCTGTTTTCCGCCCTGATGGTTTCCCTGCTCGCCGGATCGGCGCTGGCCGATGACGCGAAGGCCAAGAAGCCGCCGCCGGGCAAGCCCGACGCCGCCAAGCCGGTCACGGTCAAGCTCAGCGATGCCAAGGGCAAGAGCATCGGCACGGCCACGCTGACGGCGGATCCGGGCGGCGTGAAGATCACGCTGGCGATCAAGGGGCTCACCGCCGGAGATCACGCGATCCACATTCACGAGACGGCGAAGTGCGACGGCCCGGACTTCAAGTCGGCGGGTGGCCACTTCAACCCCGATCACAAGAAGCACGGCAAGAACAACCCCGATGGCGCGCACGCGGGCGATATCCCGAACATCACGGTCGACGCCAAGGGCGGCTCGACCGCGACCGTGATCGCGCCGGGCATCACGCTCGAGGATGGGCCGCACTCGGTGTTCACGGGCGGCGGCACCGCGCTGGTGATTCACGCCAAGGCCGATGACCTGAAGACCGATCCGGCCGGCGCTGCCGGTGATCGCATCGCGTGCGGCCTGATCGCGAAGTAGCGGGGGCGGTCAGCCGCCGTCAACCGTCGGCGGCCTCGGGCCACAGCCGCCGGAGCTCGATGCCTTCGCGCAGGGACGCGAGCGAGGGGTAGCGCCGCGCGCGGTCGAGCCAGAGGTACGACTTGCGCGCGCGCCGGGCGCCGAACGACGTGCAGAGCAGCATCGCGGCGGAGCCGGAAGGCGCGTAGCCATCCTCATCGCGATCATGGCCATGGATGAGCACGGTGAGCTCACACCCCGGATCGGACAGCCGCGCGAGCAGCTCGACGTCTTCGCCGTGGCAGAACCCGTAGCGCATCATCGCCGAGCTGAGGGCGTGGTTGGTCGCGCCGACCGTGGGGTAGAACCGCGCGCGCTCGAACTCGGCGACGGTCGCGGGGATCGGGGCGCCGTGGGTGAGGGCGACGCCGCACGACGCGATGCGGATGACCACTGGCCACCCGGCGAACCGGCGGCGCAGCTCGGCGACCGCGGACGCGGACAGCCGGCCTTCGAGGTGGGCGGCCTCGTCGGCGTGGAACTTGCGGGTGCGTCGGCCGCCGATGTGCGCGTGCTCGTGGTTGCCGCAGATGCTGAGCACGCGGTCGCCAAACCGATCCATCAGCGCGAACAGCCCCTCGAGGATCGCCGGGGTCTCGTCGCGATAGGCGTAGAGGGGCTTGCCGAACCGGTCGACGACGTCGCGGTGGGTGCCCTCGTCCTTGGGGCCGTGGATCCAGTCACCGACGGAGATCCACAGCGGCTCCTCGCCGCGGGCGTCGCTCGCCAGGAACACCTCGCGCAGCCGCTCGAAGTCGGCGAGGTTGCCGTGCAGATCCGCCGAGATGAGCACCGGCCCGCATGTGCTCGCCACCGTCACTACCTTGGGCCCCTCGTCCATCCCCTTTGCCATCCACGTTTCCTCGCTTGGTTCCTGTTGAGCGTACCCCATGCGCCTTGGACCGCAAGAGCCAGGCTGAAGCGACCGACGACGCCCATCTGGCTGACGCGCCGCGGCGATTGGCAGGTCTATGCACCGAGCGGCGCCGAGACGCCACTGCCGGTCGCAAGCGCCTGCGTGTAGATGTAGTGCGCCGCCGCGAGATCCTCGATGGCGATGCCGAGCGACTTGAACAGCGTGACCTCATCGCCGGTGCGCCGGCCGGCGAGCCGGCCGAGCAGCACATCGCCGAGCTCGCCGGCGAGGTGATCGTCGCCGACCGCGCCTTCGGCCTTCGCGAGCAGGAAGTCACCCGACTCGGCGCGCGCCGACTCGAGGCGATCGACGATCATCCGGGCGCGCGCGACCGCCGCGGCGTCGAGCTCGCGGGCGGTCGCGAAGCATGCCCCGACGGCATTGACGTGCGCGCCGGGCGACAGCCACGCGCCCTCGAGGATGGGTTCGCGGGCGGCGGTCGTGGTGCAGATCAGATCGGCGCCTTCCACCGCGGCCCGCGGCGTGGCCATGACCTCGACCGCGATCGAGCTCGCCTGGGCGAACTTGTGCGCGTGGTCCTGGTTGCGGCTCCAGACGCGGACGCGCCGGATCGGCCGGACGGCGCGCATCGCGGCGAGGTGCGTGGCGGCCTGGACACCCGAGCCGAGGATCGCGAGGTCGCCCGCATCGGCGCGCGCGAGGGCGCCGGTGGCGACGCCGCTCACCGCGGCGGTCCGGATCGCGGTGATGCTGCTCGCGTCGATGATCGCGATCGGGGTGCCGTGCTGGATCTCGAACAGCATCACGACGCCCTGGTGCGAGTCGTACCCGGCGGCGTGGTTGCCGGGGAAGATGCTCACGACCTTGAGGCCGAGGCTCCTGGGCTGGTCGAGGTAGCCGGGCATGAGGCCGATCATGCCGGTGCGATCGGGCATCCAGACCATGGAGCGCAGCGGCAGCACCGCGCCGCCCTGGCTCGTCGTGCGCAGCGCCTCGGCCATGACCTTGATGCAGGCGTCCATCGGGAGCAGGCGCACGACGTCGGCGTGCGAGATGACCAGGACGTTCACCGCCGCACCGCCAGGGCGCCGAACACGCGCTCGGGATCGACGTTGCCGCCGGACACGATGGCGACCACGCGCGCGCCGGCCGGTGGCGAAACCTTGCCGGCCAGGAGCGCCGCGGTGGCGGCCGCGCCGGAGCCCTCGACGTAGAGCTTGGCGCGCGTCATGAGGAGCAGCATCGCGTCGATGATCTCGGGCTCGGTGACGGTGACGATCTCGTCGACGCCGCCCCTGGCGATCTCGAGCGGCAGCGCGCCGACGAACGGCGGGGTCATCCCGTCGGCGAGCGTGTCGGCGGGGCGGGGGGACGGGACGGGCTTACCGGCGGCGAGGGCGGGGCCGAGCCCGGGGCCGGCCTCGAGCTCGACGGCCACGACGCGGGCGCGCGGGGCGAGCGCCTTGATCGCCGAGGTGACGCCGCCCAGGAGGCCGCCGCCGCCCACCGGGACGATCACGAAGTCGACGTCCGGGGCGTTCTCGACGATCTCGAGCCCGACGGTGCCGGCCCCGGCGAGCACGACCGGATCGTCGAACGGGTGGACGAAGGTGAGGCCGCGGGTGCGCTCGACCTCGGCGAGCTTGTCGAACAGGGTCGCGCGATCATCGTGCAGCACGACCTCGGCGCCGTAGCCGCGCACGGCGTCGAGCTTGGAGCGCGGCGCGCTGGTCGGCATCACGACGACACACGGGGCGCCGACGTGGCGAGCCGCCCACGCGACGGCCTGAGCATGGTTGCCGGCCGAGACCGTGACGAGCCCGCGCGCGCGGTCGGCCGCCGACAGCGACAGCACCTTGTTGAGCGCGCCGCGCGGCTTGAACGAGCCGGTCTTCTGGAAGCACTCGCACTTGAGCCGCAGATCGACCCCGAGACGTGCGCCCAGCGAGTGCGCGGTCATCAGGGGCGTTCGGTGGATCGTGCCGGCGAGCCGTTCGGACGCGGCGCGGATCTCGGAGAGGGCGATCATCGAGGCGCCATGATACGCGCCCGGTGTGGTGCCTGCGAGGCCCGGGGCATGCTCCGCACGCTGGCAACGTTACCTTGTCGAGCGCAGGAAACGGGCAATCGACGACCGCTGCACTGGTCGGTCTGTGGGCGCACGAGCAGGCGTAAGAACCGCGGCACTCCCGTGATGAGCCGGCGCCGCCTTCCGTAGCTGCTTGTCTGATAGAGTGGTACATGTAGGCGATCTGCTACTTGTTGCTTGTCTGTTTTGTGCCTTTAGAGCTTCCCGAGCCGACTAGAAGTGCAGCCGCGCCGAATAAACGTGCAGCGGGGCCCGAGATCGGTCGATCTTTCTGCTCGGATCGGCAAGAGTAGCATCGGCCGGCAGCCGGTAGCGCGTTCGCGCTCGCTCGGAGCTATCAGTTGCCTCGCTTCGCATAGTAGATATCGTAGTCGCCGTTCGTGCTGCGAGCGGTGAAGTACAGTACGCAGTTGTCGTTCGAGATCCAGCTGGGACCGTCGGAATGGTTGCCGGTGGGATCGAGGTTGAGTGCGATGGGCGCGTCGAAACCCTGCGCCACTGGGGCGCGCGTCGCCTGGTAGATATCCGCAATGCCACTGCCGTTGCGGTCAGAGGTGAACTAGAGTGTCAGCTCGTCCGGTGAGACCACCGCATTGCCCTGATTGGCGGTCTCAAGGTTCGTGCCGGTGACGAGGGCGGGTGTGTCGAAACTCGCGCTGTTCTGCTCAGCGCGGTAAATCTTCACGCCGTTGCTACGGTCCGAGTGGACGTAGATCGCTGTGCCGTTCGGTAGCGCGTAGGGCGTCTCGTCATCCATGCTCGTGTTCAGGGCCGCGATCACCGATAGGGCACCGAAGCTGGCCGTCGCGTTCGTGCGGGTCGCCACCGCGATGTCACGAGCTTGGCTTCGGACACCGGCGCATTGCTTCAAAGATCAGCCGCTCGAGTGTCGCGCCCGTACCCAGCGCCGCGGAGGCAGCCGCGGAAGCAGCCTGGGCAATCGCTGGCTTCCAGCCGAGACCTACCAGCGCCTCCTTGGCCTGCGTGCCAAGGATCGCCGCGTCGAGCTTGCTTGGCGCGCCCACGTGGGCGTTGCGGTTGGCGACCGCACCGACATGAGCATTGCTGTGGATGGCCGCGCCCACGTGGGCACCGGGCGTGGCGATCGAGCTCGGTTCCGCTGAGCGGCGAACCTCGAGATGGTCGGCAGTACCGGTGATCGACAGCACTCCACGGTGATGTGCGAGGTGGCACGCGCTGCACAGCAGCGCCAGGTTCGATGCTTCGTGACTACCGCCGTCGGTGCGATGAACCAGGTGATGGATCTCGATCCCGCGCGCGGATCGACACCCAGGCACGCGGCAGCGGCCACCGTCGCGACGCCAGACCAGGCGTGCGACGCTTGGTGGAACATCTTGGTGCGCGCGCTCTGGCGTGCAGCCATCGATCGAGCCGATGTGCTCCGCATCGCACTCGGCGCGCTCGATCGCGGCGGAGTCGATTGCGATCTTCGTACCCGCGCCATCTTGCCAGCTTTGCCGGCAGCGTTCACACACAGTCACCGCGATCTGAAACTTCGCGCGACCAGTGGTCTCGGTCGTCGGGGCGCCATCGAGTACCGCGTTGCTCAGTGCGGCAATGAACTCGTCGTCGGAGAGGTGGCTGCCATGCTCATCGTCGAGTACGACGTGGGCCTGGCGCATGAGCGCAAACGTTTCAGCCGAGAGCTCGAACCGGACGACCTTCACACGTACCTCGGGGTCTGGGGGATCGTCGGGGCGGTCGCCCGGCCGATGGTCGGCGACCAGCTCCTCGATCTGGCGCAGGTTCTTCCCGCTCGCGGCCTGGCGCCACGCGGCCTCGGTAGTGGGCGTGGCCACGCGCGTCAGCTCGCGTATCGCCGAGAACGGGAGCTCGCCGTTCGCGAGCGCCGTCGTGAGCTGCGGCAGCGTTCCGAGGGCGCGCGCAACCCGCAGCCGATCCTGTGCTGCGCGTGGCCCATAGCCGAGCACGCGCTCCATGTAGTCGATCGCGGACACCATGCCGAGCGGACGCCAGATCTGGATCGCCTCCGCCTCGCGCAGCCAGCGCGCCTCGTCGGCATCGAGCGCGGCACGGCGCCCTGCGATCGTACGCAGTGCACGGTCCACAGATTGCCAATCGGTTTGCGCCTCGAACTTGTTCGTGGGCGCCCACGTGGGCGCCGCTTCGATCTCGACCGCTGCATCCAGTAGCATAACCGCGCTCCTGTCCGATCTTGTGCGTCGCTTGTAGCATGCAAGTTTTCAAAGCGACCATTTGCGCGCCACGCGATGATTCAGGGTCGATAGCGAGAAAACGAGGGGCTCACGTAAAATCACCGCCAAAACGCAAATTGGCGCGTTTTGGCGATGATCAGAAGACGGATCCTCGAAACAGGTGCATGCGCAGCCAAAACCGTGTCAAGCAGAATCGACGAACACGAAAGAATCCTCTAAATTGAATCGTAGGCATAACATTGAACAAGAATTCAATTCACTCAATAATCCGTAATGTATGCCACCGCAGTAAACACACATGCGCGCAGCACGCTGATTGGCGAAGAAGCACTCTATAGAGCAGAGCGGCGGAGATCTCGTGCCGGCTTGTGACCTGCGATTCTGCTGGTTCGACCGCTGCGCACGCAGCTCACAACCCTGTGCTCACGCGATGGCTTCTCGATTGATTATATTTATGTTATGAAATATATGAGTTGTTATCGGGTGAACGCAACGAGCACGCCCACGTGGGCGTGGCATGGGGTAGTGCGTTTGCGCACAATGCGATCTGATCGAGCGGCCCCCACGTGGGACGTTGCGGCATTGTTCAGGCAACGCCCCGGTTCAAACGCGTCCATGGCATGACTTGGCCCCCACGTTCACACCTGGCGCAGTCCTATCGAGAGGCGTAGCCTCAGCGGTGATCGCCGAGCTCGCCGAGCAGCGGTGATCACCGAGCTCGCGGCCCCGTGCTCCGGCGAGTTCCTCCACGTCGGTCTATAGCGACGTACCTCGGGCCCGCGCGTGCCCACGTGGGCGTGACCTCGCGCCCACGTTCACCCCTGGCGCGATCCTATCGAGCGGTACCTCCACGTTTATACGTACGTGTGACGCACTCAGCCGACCAACGCTGTGAGGCACGTTGCAACATCGCCAACGTGGATGGCTCTTTTGCGGTGCTCTGTGTCACCGCGTGCTCAAGGTGCCAAGCTATTTCGGGAAATAACCATAAATGTCCACATCAATTTAAAATCAATCAAGGAACCTTCGCGCGAGCACTGGGCTGTGAGCTGCGTGCGCAGCCACTGGACCAGCAGAATCGCAGGTCATAGGCCAGTGCGTGGTCTCCACCACGCCAACACAGCAAGCGTTCTCCACCCAACGTCGTTTCGCAGATACCCGTCCGGTCTGACCAGTCAAGCACTTTGTTCTCGTCGGGATGGGGTGCCCAATGTCGCGGCGGCTCGGTCATCCGGCGGGGGCCGGGGCGCCCGTCAGCGCGCGTTGTGACGCTGGCACTTCCCCGATCAAGAGGTAGGTCTGCATCGCGCCCTTGCCCTTGACCTCGATCGGGGCGCGCTTCTCGAACTCGAAGCGGTCGGCGAGCAAGCGGTAGGTGGCCTCGGTGACGTGGATCCGGCCCGGTACGCCGTGCGACTCCATGCGGCTGGCGGTGTTCACCGTGTCACCCCACAGGTCGTAGATGAACTTCTTGGTGCCGATCACGCCGGCGACGACCGAGCCGGTGTGGATGCCGACGCGGATCGTCAGCTCCGAGTCGGTGCGCCGGGCGTAGGCGGAGATGGCCGCGATCATGTCGATCGCCATGCGGGCGATCGCGAGGGCGTGATCGGCGATGGGCTGGGGGATGCCGGCGACGACCATGTACGCGTCGCCGATCGTCTTGATCTTCTCGAGGCCGTGGCGCTCGGCGAGCCGGTCGAACGTCGAGAACAGCTCGTTCAGCATCGTGACCAGCGCCTCGGGGGAGGTGCGCGACGACAGCGTGGTGAACCCGACGATGTCGGCGAACAGGACGGACACCGCGTCGAACCTGTCGACGATCAGGTTCTCGCCGGTCTTGAGCCGGTCGGCGATCGGCGCGGGCAGGACGTTGAGCAACAGGCGGTCGGAGGTCTGCTTTTCTTCCGTGAGCTCCTTGGTGCGCTGGCGGACCAGCTCCTCGAGGTTGTCGCTGTGGACCTGGATGGTGTCGGCCATCGCGTTGAAGCTGTGGCCGAGCTGGCCGATCTCGTCCTTGGTGAACACCCGGGTGCGGGCCGAGAAGTCCTTGTCGGCGAACCGCTTGACCGTGGTCGACAGGGCGAGGATCGAGCGCGTGAGCAGGGTGCCCATGACGATCGAGACGATCAGCGCGAGGCCGACCACGGCGAGCGAGATCCGCAGGGCCAGGCTGCCGGCATAATCGAGCGCGGCGCGCATCTTCTTGTCGGTGATGTCGACGCCCAGGACGCCCAGGCAGCGGCCGTTGGCGTCGACGAGCGGCGCGCCGGTCGCGCCGGCCAGCGGGACGTAGGCCGAGACCGAGTTGACCCCGAAGGTCTCGTCGCGCACGAAGTCGGGCTCGAGCTGGCTCGTGCACTCGGTCAGGGCCCGGGCGAGGAGCGGGATGTCCTTGACGTCGTAGGGCTTACCGTAGTGGCTGATGTCCTCGGTGACGGTCTCGCCGCGCGCGAGCCTGGCGGTGAGCTCGAGGACGTCGGCGTCGACGACGAATTTCGGCTGGTCCGGATCGCCGGTCGGGGTCAGCAGGTAGACGTAGCGGATGAGCGCCGGCTCGGCGGCGCGGATCTGGCGCAGCTGCTCGGAGATCGTCTGGAACGCGGCCGAGTGCTCGATGTCGGCGACCGCGTGGTCGTCGAGCTCGCCGAGCGTGCCGGCCAGGCGCCGGTAGGCCGCGGCGTCGATCGAGTGCGCGCCGACGTGCGCGATGTCGCGGAGCTTGTCGCGCAGCTCGACGGCGAGCTGGCGCTCGATGAAGCGATACAGGACCACCGCGAGGACCACGCTGACCAGCGCACTCACCAGAAAGAACGCGATCGTCAGCTTGCGCCGAAGCCTCACCCACGGTGAGGTTAACAGGCGGAGGGTGGGCGGCACCACCCCGCGCCGCGAACCCGCGGCGGGGCGTCCTGGCCGGGCTCGCCTCCGGGCCAGCCGGCGGCGATGCGCCGAGCGGCCGAGCATGACATCCTGAGCCGGATGCGGGTGCTCGTGCTCGTGGTCGTGCTGGTGGCGCTGGCCGGTTGCGGCGCGCACGCGGCACCGCCCGAGGGGCTCGTCGCCTCGAGCGCGCGGCTGCCCCCACCGGCGTCGATCGACCCCGGGGTACGCGGCGCGAGCTACCTGACCGCCGTGGCGGCGCAGCTGCAGCCGCGCTGGGCGGCCTTCCTCGAGGATTGCCGGCTGCGCCTGCCCCGGGCCCATCCGCTCAACGCGACGACGCTCGCGACGACGTTCGACCTCGCGATCGCCCCCGATGGCCAGATCGCCGGGCGCCGTCAGCTCGAGACCAGCGGCAACGGCGACTTCGACACCGCGGCCGCCGACGTGCTCGCCGATGCCTCGCCGCTGCCCCCGCCGCCGAGCGAGCTCCTGTCGGATGACGAGCTCGTGCACCTGCGCTGGCTGTTCGCGCGCGATCGCCGGCAGGCCGGTCCGGCGACCGCGCGGGTGCTGGCGGTCGAGCTCCCGCTCATGGTCGTGGTCGACAGCTTGCTCGGGCGTGGTCAGCTGGTGCGGGCGGCGAAGCGGATCGCGGCGGCGTCGGAGGCGACCCCGGGGCGCGAGGCGGCGATCGAGCGCGTGATGATCGCGGCGCTGCGTGAGGCGCTCGACAGCCCGAACGGCGTGGCGCGGCGCACCGCGGTCGAGGCGTGCGGGCGCGCCCGCGTGCACGAGCTCACCGCCGCCGTGCGGACCCAGCTCGCGGTCACCGCCGATCCGGAGCTCCGGCTGGCATCGATCGTCGCCGCCGGGGCGCTCGGCGACCGCGCGGCGGCGCCGGCGCTCCTGGCCGCGTTGCGCGATGAGCTGGTCCAGCACGCGCGGAGCGCGCTCCCCCGCGTCGCGGCGCTGGTCGCGATCGGCTACGCACGCCCCGCCGCGGAGGTCGTGCGCGGGGTGCTCGACGCAGGTCCGAACGCGACCGCCCTGGCCGCGCTCAGCCTGCTTCCGATCCCGGCGCTCGCCGACAAGCTGGCCACCTGGGCCGCCAACGCCGACCCGGCGACGCGCGGCGCGGTATGCGCGGCGTTGCCCGATGCGGCACCCGGCCGCGCGATCGAGCTGATCGTTCGCGGGTTGCGCGACGCCGATGCCACGGTGCGCGCGACGTGCGCCGATGCGGCGACCCGCGCGGATCGCGTGCACCCCGACGCCGCGATGGTGAGGCGCCTGCACGAGCTCGCCCGCGACCGCGATCGCGTGGTGCGCGCCCATGCGGTGGCGGCGGTGGGCGTGCTCGATCCCGCGCACCCGGTGCACGCCGCCGACGATCCGGCACCCGAGGTGCGCGCCGCGTTCGCGGCGACCGCCACCTCGGCCGAGCTCCTGGCCCTCGTCGTCGACCGTGAGCCCGACGTGCGGGCGGCGGCCCTTGCTGCGCTCGGTGACCGCGCGCACGATGTCGCGGTCCACGCCGCGGAGGATCCGTCGGCCGCGGTGCGCCGGGTCGCGGCCCCCATGATCGAGGATGCCGAGCTCCTGGCCCGGCTCGCCGGTGATGATTCGCCGGAGGTCGCGACCGCGGCGCTCGTGCGCCTGACCGCCTTGCACGGCCGCGCGGCGGTGAGCTCGCCGCTGCTCGACCGGCTCGCCGCGGCTCCTGCGGGAAGCCCCGAGCGGGCACGGATCGCCCTGGCCTGGTTGCTGGCCGGCTGACCGTGGGCCAGGATAAGGGCGATGCGTGGGTTCGTGCTCGCTGCCGGTTCGGTCGTTGCGTCGGCCGCCGCGTCGATCGTGGGCCTGGGCGCGGGCCTGGGGGCCGGGGCCGCTGGTGCGCCGGGGCGCACGGTCCGCGTCGCGGCGTCCGAGCGCGTCGAGGTCTTCGTGCCCGGGGGCCGGTTCCTGATGGGGGTCGACGACGACGCCACGCTCGTCGCGGTCCAGCAGTGCGAGCTCGCCTACCCGGCCATCACGGGGACGCACCCGACGACCGGCAAGTCGGTCGGGTTCTGCAGCGTCGACTACGAGGCCGAGCTCGCCCACATGCATCCGCGCAGCGTCTACCTCGATGGCTTCGCGATCGATCGCGACGAGGTCAGCGTCGCCGCCTACCGCCGGTGCGTCGTGGCCGGCGGCTGCGATCTGGACGCGCTGATCGCCGGTGACCAGCGCTACATCCACGACGACTGGCCGCTCGTGAACGTCACCTGGCTCGAAGCCGAGGACTTCTGCCGCTGGCGCGGCGGGCGGCTCCCGACCGAGGCGGAGTGGGAGCGGGCGGCGCGCGGCGACGATCCCGAGGCGACGTGGCCGTGGGGCAGCGTCGAGCGCCCCAAGGACTTCAACCATGGCCAGGCGCGCGCCGAGGCGATGCGCGAGCTCGAGCGGCCGCAGCAGCTGCTGGTGCCGGTGGCACTGCTCGGCGATCCCGACGATTCCGATGGGACGATGTTGATCGCGCCGGCGGGCACGTACGTCTGGGGCGCGGGGCCGTACGGCACGCGCGATCAGGCCGGCAACGTCGCCGAGTGGACCGCCGATGCTTACGTCCACGACGACAACCAGAAGGGCTACGATAACCTCGCGGCGACCAATCCGCTCCGCGAGCCCAAGCCGGGAGAGCTCCTGCCGGCGCGCGTCGTGCGCGGTGGGTCGTGGCGCCAGCCGGTGTTCGTCGCCCACGCCAACCTGCGCGACCCGTTCAACCGGCTGTACCAGCAGAACCTACGCTTCTCGCATATCGGCTTCCGCTGCGCGCGGACGCTGCGCTAGGGCGCCGGGGGAGCTAGGGGCCGTCGACCGCGGCGTCGGTCGCGGCGTCGGCCGCGGCATCCGCGGAGGGGGCGTCGATGGGCGCCGGGGGAACCTCCGCGTCGATCTGCGTCTGGCTCTTGTCATCGACGCTGACGCACACCGGCGGGTTCGATTTCGAACAGATGTTGGAATCACAGTCGGCGTTGACCTGGCAGCGCTCACCGAGCCCTTGCTTGCAGCCGGAGGGCGCAAGCGCGAGCAGCGCGATCACGAGGAGTTGTTTCACGGGGTCACCTCTTCAAGGGGCGGAACTTCGAGCCATGAGACCTCCGTGACCTCGTATTCTCGCTTGCCCTTGGGGCTTTGCACGGTGACGGTGTCACCGACCTCCTTGCCGATCAGCGCGCGTGCGACCGGTGCCCCGATCGAGATCCGCCCGCGCTTGATGTCGGCTTCATGCTCGCCGACGATCGTATAGGTCTGGGGCTCGCCGCTGTCGGTGTCTTCGATGGTCACGGTGGCCCCGAATTTGACTCTCGAACCCGACAGTTTGGTTGGATCGATCACCTCCGCGAG
>Ga0308175_100000030_pt1 | contig 119395 bp, 98 predicted proteins | sample PhyCR1_3_FD_203893 | JGI IMG/M metagenome (GOLD analysis project Ga0308175, IMG submission 203893) | Soil microbial communities from UC Gill Tract Community Farm, Albany, California, United States - DLSLS.C.R1 | ecosystem: Environmental > Terrestrial > Soil > Agricultural land | place: USA...
CGCCGATGGGGAACCGCACCGCGCCACCGTTCAGCTCGACGAGAGCTCGATGACGCTGACCCAGACGCTGCCGCCGGATCTGGCCGATCGGTTCGTCTCGCACTGGACGTGCGAGCTCCGGCAAGCGGCCACCTTCGATCGGCTCGAGCGCGGCCGGCTGCGCATCCTGTGGGCGATGATCGCGACCGGGTTGCTCCTCGTGATCGGGCTCGCCGTCTACGGCATCAAGATGACGCACCGGGTGGCGGGGCCGCTGTTCAAGGTCAGCCTCTACCTCACCAAGATGCGCGAGGGGCGGTTCGACAAGGTCTATAACCTCCGCAAGGGCGACCAGCTCGTCGAGTTCTACGACCACTTCAAGCTCGCCCACGGCGGCGTCGTGGCGATGCAACAAGCCGACATCGACCGGATCGAGGCGGTGATCGCCGCCGCGGAGGCCGCCGGTACGGGAGCGCACCCGGCGGTCGCGGAGCTCCGCGAGATGCTCGCGCGGAAGGAGAAGTCCATTGAGTGATCCGACCGCCGCCACGGGCCTGCCGTCCTCGGCGCCCCGCCCCAAGCGCAAGCTGTCGAACTACATGCTCGACAAGAGCTTGCAGCTTCGCTACGTGCTGTTCGTCTCGATCCTGTCGGCGGTGATCGCCGGCGCGCTCGGCTACATGATCTACGACCAGCGCCGCACCGCCTCGGAGTCGATCGAGCGCGATCTCCAGGCGCTGACCCAGGCCGACGCCAGCCACCAGGAGTTTCAAGAACAGGTCGCGAGCGGCCTCGAGTCCGACGACCAGATGCTGGTCTACAAGATGGTGGCGGTCGGGTTCGGCCTGGTCATCATCCTGTCGGCGTACCTCGTGATCATGACTCACAAGGTCGCGGGGCCCTTGCACAAGGTCTCGATGTACTTCGAGCAGATGGCCGAGGGCCGGCTCGGTAAGGTCTCGCCGCTCCGGCGCGGTGACATGCTGCAAGACTTCTTCGGCGACTTCAAGGAGATGCACGAGTCGCTGCGGGCGCGGGCGCAGGGCGACGTCGAGGCGATGGAGAAGGCGCTGGGCGCGCTGCGCAAGGCGCACAACGAGGCCGACTACCGTGGCGAGGCGCGCGGCAAGCTCGATGACGCGCTCGACGCCCTCGATCACCACATCGTCCAGCGCAAGAAGCAGCTCGCCTGACAGAGCGCGCGCGCCGTACGGCGGAAGGGTGTGGCGCCTTTTAGGCCATGCTCCGCCCGCCGCGCGTGTTTTGCCGGCAGCTCCGCGGCGCATCATTGCACGGTGTCGAGTAGGATTCTGGTGTGGGTTCGCAGGGCACGTTGCTCGAGCTGGGTGATCGTTACTGGGCGCTGGGGCTTCCGGCAGCGGCGAAGAGCGCGCTCGTTCGCGCGCTGGCGCAGACCGAGGACGCCGCCCCGGCGCTGCGGCTGACCGACGTCGCCCTCGCGCAAGGTGATACCAGGGCCGCGCGCAAGTTCGCCGCCGAGGCGGCCCGGCGCGCGCCCGGCCCCGCGACGAAGATCTTGCTCGGTCGCGCGCAGCTGGCGGCGGGAGAGCTCGCCGCGGCGCGGATGTCGCTGCTCGCCGCGCTCGATTCGCCCAGGCTGGTGCCGTGGGATCGCGTGCGCGCGCACCTCGAGCTCGCACGGGCCGCCGACGCGCACGGCGACGCCCCGGGGGTGGCGGCCCAGGCCGCGGCGGCGTTCGAGGCGATGCTGCGCGCGGCCTCGCAGCTGCCGCCGGATCTCAACCTGATCGAAGAGGTCGCCGCGGCGGTGGTCGCGCATGGCCGCGCGGCCGACGCGCAGGGCATCGTCGATGCGGCCCGTGGGCAGACCGGCGCGGCGGTGTGCGCCGCGGCGCTCCTGTCGGCGCGTCAGGCGGCCGGCGATGCATCCGTGACCGATCGCGCGATCGAGCACGAGCTCGCCGGGCTAGGCGACGGCGCGGCGATCCGGTTGCGCCGGCTGGAGCGGCGCGCGCGCAAGCTGGCCAACGCCGATCGCGCGGCCCTGCTCGCCGAGCTCGAGGCGCTGATCCAGGCCGCGGTCGGGGAGGATCTCGCGGCGGTCGATCGCGCGCGACTCTCGTTCCTCTATGGCTCGTTGTGCGCCGAGGATCCCCAGCTGCGCGCGCAGGCCGAGGACGCCTACCGCAAGGGCCTGGCGTTCCAGCCCGGGCACACCGCGGCCGCGTGCCGGCTCGCGCTCTTGATGCTCGACCGCGGCGACCAGGCGGGGGCGCTCGCCGAGATCGAGCGCGCGCTGCGGATCGATGCCAGCCATGGCCTGGCGTGGCGCAACGCCGCGCGCATGCTCGACGCGCAATCGCCGAGCCTCGGCGTCATCGTCGGGCGCCTGCTCGACGCGGCCAACCCCGGCGCCGGCAGCGCGGCGGGCGGGGTCGCGCCCCGGCTGGTCACCGCCACCGCGGAGGTCACGCGCCACGACGTGCTCGCCGGGGTCTACGCCCACGGCCACCGGGTCAAAAATCTACTGGGCATCATCGGCGCCCGCGCGCGGTCGGCGCGCAAGCTGGTCGGCGAGCTCCCCGCCGGCCGGCCCGCGGCGGGCCACGGCGATCTGCACGATCGGCTGCGCGATCTCGAGACCGACGTCACCACGCTGTACGAGGAGTGGGCGCAGTACCTGCGCTCGATGCAGTCGCCCACGCCGACGGTCGAGCTCGTGCCGCTGTCGCCGCTGCTCCACGAGGTCGTCGTCGCGGCGCAGGCCCGCACCCAGCATGTCCCGATCGCGCTCGAGACCGCCGCGGGCCTGCCCGACGTGCGCGGCGATCGCATGCTGCTCCGCGAGGCGCTGCTCAACGTGGTGTCGAACGCGGCCGAGGCGTGCGCCGGCGGCCACGGCGACGTCGCGGTGCGCGTGCGCGCGGTCGTCGCGCCCGGGGGCAGCACGGCGCCGATCGTCGAGCTCGTGATCAGCGATACCGGCCCGGGCATCCCGCGCGCGCACCTCGGCCGGCTGTTCGTGCCCGGGTTCACGACCAAGGAGACCGGCTCTGGTGTTGGCCTGGCGATCGCCGAGCGCGTCGTCGCGGCGCACCACGGCCGGATCACGGTCGACTCCGAGGAGGGCCGCGGCACGACGATCACGATCACGCTGCCGACCGACAAGACCGGGCTCCAGCAGCTGCCGCTGTGGACGACCGCGGAGCGGGGCTCGCCGTGACCTCCGGTGGGGTGACCATCGGCACGATCGTCTGCGTCGACGATCAAGCCGAGGTCCGCCGCCTGCTCGCCGACGTGTTCCGCGCGCGGGGCGGCACCGTGGTCAGCTTCGACGACGGCGAGGACGCGATCGCCTGGCTCGGCGCCAACGACGCCGATCTCGCGGTGCTCGATCTCGACCTCGGCCCCGGCCGGCGCAGCGGCATCGAGATCTGCCGCGCGATCCGCGCGCGCCTGCCGGATCTGCCGATCATCATCCTGACCGGTCACGGCACGATCGACGACGCGGTAGCCGCGGTCAAGGCCGGCGCGGTCGACTTCATCACCAAGGATCCGTACCTCGAGGACAAGCTCGAGATCTCGGTCGAGAAGGTCGAGCGCATCCTGCAGCACGCGCTCGATCGCAAGCGGCTCGAGGACGAGAACCGCGAGCTGCGCGCGACCAACGAGCGGCTGCGCAAGGCGGCGGGCCGGCGCTGGCAGATCGTCGGCGACTCGCCCGCGATGCGCCAGGTGATGACCAAGATCGAGAAGGTCGCGCCGCTGCCGCGGCCGGTGCTCGTGCTCGGCCCGCGCGGCACCGGCAAGGAGCTGGTCGCGCGCGCGATCCACACGCTGTCGCCGCGCGCGTCGGAGCCCTACATCACGATCAACTGCGCCGCGGTCGCCGAGAGCCTGCTCGAGAGCGAGCTGTTCGGCCACGAGGAGGGTGCGTTCACCGGCGCGACCAAGCAGAAGGAAGGCAAGTTCGAGCTCGCCGACGGCGGCACGCTGTTCCTCGACGAGATCGGCAACATGTCGCTCGAGTTCCAGGCCAAGATCCTGCGCGTGCTCGAGTACCAGCGGTTCGAGCGCGTCGCCGGCAGCCTGTCGATCCAGGTCAACGTCCGCGTGATCGCCGCGACCAACCTCGATCTCAAGCAGGCGATGCTCGACGGCAAGTTCCGGCCGGACCTCTACGACCGGCTGGCGTTCGAGGTGGTAAATCTCCCGTCGCTGGCGCAGCGCATGCAAGACGTCCCCGTGCTCGCGGTGCACTTCCTCAGCCGGTTTCGCGCGGAGGTCGCCGGCATCAGCGTCAAGGAGATCAGCGCCGGCGCGCTCGATCGGTTCGCCTCGTACGACTACCCCGGCAACGTGCGCGAGCTGAAGAACATCGTCGAGCGCGCGGTCTACATGGCCCAGGGCGAGGTCTTGACCGGGGCCGACGTCGACGCGGCGCTGCCGCCCGAGGCCGGCGCGCAGCTCTCGGCCGCGGCGCTCGCGTTCGAGGACGACGCCCGCCTGCCGCTGCCCGAGCGGGTCGAGGCGTTCGAGGCCTGGCTGTGCAAGGACGCGCTCGAGCGCACGCGCTACAAGCAGAAGGAAGCCGCGGCGCTGCTCGGGCTGTCGTACGACCAGTTCCGCCAGCGCTACCGCAAGTACGGCCTCGGCAAGGACTGAGCGCCTGCCGCAGCTGCCGAGGACGCCGCGGTTGCCCTCGGCGAGCACGGTCATGCTCGATTATTGAGCATATTGAACGGTGAACTCCGGGTCGCTTGCGCCGAGGTCGGTCGCGGGTGTGTGACAGTACCAGACCGCGCTGCCGGTGCCGGTCGGCAACTGCTCGTAGGCCGTGTTCGGCTCGGTGACGGGATCCGCGGTCCCGTTGGGCGGCGCGCCCTGGTGAGAGATGATGCCGCCGCTATGAATCACCAGGTTCTGGGTACCCGTATTGAAGAACCGAACGGTGGTCCCCAGCGCCAGGGCTACCGGGTTTGCCTGGTTTCCCGCGTCTGCTGGGTACTCGCACGCACCCGTCGTATTGTTGACCGCCAGCGCGAACGTGACCTGGTTGAGCGCTGTGACCGTCGATTCGACGATCTTGGTGCCGGTGGTCGCGGCGCTCGTGCCAGTGAACTTGGCCGTGCCGGTAAGGTCGGTGTTGAGCGCCGGGAGCTTCACCGTTGCCACGACCATCGCCGTACCGTTCTCCGGCAGCGTCACGCTCGCCTGGCTGAGCTCGACCGTCCACCCCGCAATAGGTGCGTTGCTCGAGTCGGTCACGCTGGCGGCCAGGTCCACCTTGCCGCTGAAGCCACCGGCGCCTGTCACCGTGACTGTGATGGGGTTGGTCGTCTTGAGCTCGGTCATGACTGTCGGCTTGTCGACCGAGAGATCGACGCGTGGGGTGCTGCCGGCCGAACCATCACCACCCTGCGAGCTTGCATCCGACGCCCCGAGCGGTGGAAGCGCTGGGTAGCCACACGCTGCGACTACAAGGAAACATCCCTTTGTCATCTTCAGCATAGATCCTCTTGGCTCCTGCAAGTTGTGATGATCAGAGTGCGGGTAGCGTGGCGGCGTGATCGCGCCGCTGGCAACCGCGAGGCGTCATCGGCCGAGCCGCTTCTTCAGCTCCGCGAGCTCGTCTTCGATCCGGTTCGCCTTGGCTGCGGCCTGCTCCCGGCGCTGCTCGGCTTCCTTCGCTTGTCGGGCGGCGGCGGCAGCCCGCTCGCGCGCGAGCTCTGCGGCTGATTTCGCCGGCGGCGCACGCTCCGGCTCGTCGCGTAGATCGAAGACATCCCCGCATGCGCTGCACCGGTACTTGCGTTCCTTGTCGTCGACGAGGTCGACGAAGAACACGCCATAGCTCTCGGTGACCTCGACTTCGTCGAACCGCGCCTTGCGCCCGCACTCCGGGCAGGTCTCGATGAAGCTGTCCCCGTCGCGGATCACCTTGGTCTTCGCGTTGCGATGGAAGAGCATCCACATGGCAGGCGACGTTACCAGGTCGTCAGCGCGATCCGGAGCAGAAGAACCGCCCGGCGGGGGGCCGGCGCGATCGTGTGCAGGGATTCGAGCTAAGCTTCGCGCCATGGGTATCTTCTCCAGGATCAAGACCGGCATCTCGAGCAAGGCCAACGCCGCGCTCGACAAGGCCATCACCCCCGAGAAGGAGCTCGAGATCGCGATCGCCGAGCTCGAGGAGGGCCGCAAGAAGGCGCTCGCCGAGCTGGTCTCGTACAAGACGACCGCCAAGCAGCTCGACGCCGATGTCGAGAAGCACAAGGCCAAGGCCGCCGAGTGGGAGCGCCGCGCGATGGTCGCGATCAAGGCGGGCGACGACGAGGCCGCCTTGATCGCCCTGCGCGAGAAGAAGGCCGCCGAGACCGAGGCCGCCAAGATCGAGCGCGACAAGCACGAAGCCGCGAGCTACGCGATCCAGCTCAACAAGAGCCGCAAGGAGTTCGAGACCAAGCTTTCGATGCTCAAGATGCGCAAGGGAACGCTCGCCACGCAGCTCGCCGTGGCGCGGTCACCCGGCGGCGACGCGTTCGGCAACGATACGTCGGTGTGGGATCGCTTCAAGTCGGCCGAAGACCGGATCGACGCCGAGGCGATCGCGACGGAGGTCGATGCGGCGATGCGCGGCGAGGAGGCCGCCGAGGCCCACGCGTTCGATATCAAGCTCGCGAAGGTCGCCGGATCGGCCGGCCTGCTCGGCGACCCGGCGGGCGCCGACGACGCGCTCGCCAAGCTCAAGGACAAGATGGCCGAGCAAAAGGCCGCCAAGCAGAAGCAGCTCGCGGAGGCCGCCGGCGCGGCCCCTGGCCCGAGTGGCAAGAATGACCCGCCTGGTGCGACGGGCGCGACGGGCTCAGCCGGCCCGGCGACCAAGGATCCCAAGGCCGACAAATGACGATCGATCGCAGCCTGGCCTCCACCGTCGGTGTCGGTGCACCCGGCCATGCGCTCGACGCCGACGAAGCGCTCTCGACCCGGCTGCGCGATCTCGCGCTGGTCGACATCGACGCGTTGATCCAGGGCGACCGCGCGCAGGAGCTGGTCGCGGCGTTTGCCGACGACGTCGCCGATGCGCTCCGCGAAGCCCGCGCGCGGAGCGCGGCGCTGCGCGGCCAGCTGGGCGGCGCCGATCCGCTGGCGGTGCTCGACGTCACCGCGCGGCAGCGCGCCTCCGATGCCGGCGCCGCCGGTGTCGACCGCATTCGCGCCCGGCTCGCCGCCCAGGCCGATGCGGCGCGCGCGCTCGCCCGGCTCACCGATCTGGCCGGCGGGCTCATCCCCAAGCTGTTCGAAGCCGATCGCCGCCGCTGAGCTCGGCGCCTGCGGGTGAAGCCTCGAGTCTCTGTTCATGTGCGCCGACGAGTGACCTTCAAGAGGAACAGCGTGCTGTGGTGTGAGGCTTGGCGGAATGTTGATGGTGATGCGGGTGGCGGAACCACCTCTGGTGGAGAACCTTCACTTCGCTGGTGCGGCGGAGATCGCGGGCCGGCCTGTGACCTGCGATTCTGTTGGTCCAACGGCTGCGGTACGCAGCTCACAGCCCTGTGCGTGCACGGAACTTTATAATATATCTATATTTATATTTCTAGAAAACATTGACGCAACCAATATCATATTGGCATGCAGCGCGTGTCACCAGTCACACCACGCCGGCATATTGACGATCTCTGGAACTGCAGCTCATCTCGAGGTCCGGCGACCCGGGCTAGCAGCTTCGGCGGAAGATGGCCGCGGCCTGCGGGCCAAGGCAAGCTCATGCGCAAACGCCCACGTGGGCGGGGCCGGTACGACGACTTCGGGGGCTGGTTCGGCCGCCCACGTGGGGGCGGCCGACGTGACGACCTGGGTCACAGACGAGGGCGAGGACGTACGTCGGTCCAACAGGCTCGATGCTGCGATCCTGCATACCCAAGCGAAATCGGCGCTGATCGCGCTCGGGTGGAAGCCGGCAATCGCTGCCGCCACGGTCGCGGCTGCCGCGGCAGCGCAAGGCGCGGAGGTGACGCTCGAGCGATTGATTTTCGAGTCGTTACGGCGATGTCCGGCCCCCAAGGCATGAGCGCGACGGTGGACCAACAGCTCTACCTTCGTCATCGCCACTCCTCGTTTGAACAATAGCAGATCGGTCCCTCGAACATGCCGCGGGAGATCTCCACTCGGCCTGTGACCTGCGAACGCGGCCGATTCAATCGCTGGAGACGCAGCTCACAGCCCAGATGCCCGTGCGATGCCTCTCGAATTGATTGTATTTGGATTTCAAGGCGTTTACGTCGATTATCGGTGGATGTCGCCGCGTAAAGTACCCTTCGGTCGGCATCTGTCGCGGTCCTCGGTACCGCCGCCGGGTCTCCTCGACAGGCGGCAGTACCTTTCTCTTGATCGTTAATCATAAAAATCAACTCCGAGAGGCTCCGCACAGGCATCAGGGCTGTGAGCTGCGTCCCGCAGCCACTGAACCCGCCGCATCGCAGGTCACAGGCCGGTACGCGATCTTCGCCGTGCCAGGAGAGTGCGTTCTCCGCCGAGCGGCTTCTGGTTCGCGCTCGTGTTCGCCGATCGCCATGGGCTGCTGCCTCTAGGCGATTTTCTGGGTCGTTATGACTCCGCTGCATGTTGGCACCTTGGCTGCACCGTTTTGATGACGGAGGTTTGCCATGCGAGAAACTCGAGTATCAATACCAGAGCTAGGATTGATCGCGATGACCCGAGCCGCGCTCGGCATCGGGATCGGTATGTTGTTATCCGAACGGATCGGGGGACAGGCCCGACGAGGAGCGGGCTGGGCGCTCGTTGTGGCCGGCGCGCTCAGCACGATCCCGCTTGTGGTCGATGTGCTGCGCAAGGCGCAGAGCCCCGAAGCCGCCGGGGTGAATACCAACGGACGTCCCGGCGTCAGGGAACGGCCGGGCGCCAGCATGTCTCCAGGCATGAACCCTCATCCAGGAGCATGAGCGCGCGGCACCCGCACACGGAGCCACGGTCTTGCGGTTCCGCGCATCGTGGCGGGGGCGCACCTCAGGGACGAGGGCGAGCTGATCGCTGCCACATCGCGGCGTGACCGTCGCGGATCTCGCTAGGGCGGTCGAATTCATGGCCGATGCAGCGGCTCGTGGCGATGTGACCCAAAGCTCGTGGCGGTTCTGTTGTCCAACGGGGGGTCGCCTTATAGTGCCCGGGAATGGCGGAGGAGGACGCGGACCTCGATCGAGCACGACAGGGCGACCGAGACGCTTTCGGTCGCCTGGTCCGGCGCCATCAACGACGCGTGTACGCCGCCACCCTGCATATCCTCGGCAGCCACAGCGATGCCGATGACGCCACGCAGGAGGCGTTCGTCCGGGCGTACCGCGGGCTGGCGACGTTCGACGGGCGCGCCGATTTCTCGACGTGGCTCTACCGGATCGCGGTGAACACCGCGCTCAACGCGCTGCGGTCCGGAAAGCGCGGCGCCGCCCTGTCGCAGCGCGGCGGCGTCGAGGCCGCGCACATCGGCGGGCGGCCGGAGGCGCTCGGGCAGGGCTCGCTGAACCCGGCACAGCAAGCCCAGCAAACCGGCGAAGTTGCACGCGTGCTCGAGGCCGTCGCGCAACTCTCACCTGCACTTCGCGTCACCATCGTGCTAGCCACGATCGAGGAGCTTCCGCACAAGCAGATCGCCGAGATCCTCGATATCCCCGAAGGCACCGTGGCCTGGCGCGTCAACGAGGCGCGCCGCCTCTTGAAGCTGCGATTATCCGCGACCGAACCTGCGAGCCTGGCGAAGTAACGACCATGTCCGACGACGTCGATGACCTCCTCCGGCGCACGATGGCGACCCTGGACCGCCAGGTGCCGGATGGCTACTTCGATACACTCGTGAGCCGGACGCTCCTGCGGCTCGATGACCCCGCGCTCGGTGAGCCGCTGGACCCGCAGCGCGCCGAGCCGGGCGAACTTCACGAGGACGCTGGCCCGGCGGCGTCATCGCCGGGCTGGACGGCGGTCGCGCTGTCCGAGCCAGCGAAGCCGCTGGCGGAGCCGAGGCTCGAGGTCCTCGATGAGCTGGCGCGCGAGCGCGCGGCGCGCGAGGCTCGGGCGGCCGGCACCCGCCAGGCCGGTGTCCCCGCACCGGCCACCTCCACCATCGACCAGGCGCCGGCGATGGCGGCGACGGCGTCGATGGCATCGACGTCAGGTCAGCGCGTGCGCGCGAACCGCCGTTCGATCGTCGCGGTGATCGGGCTCGGGCTAGTCGCCGCGGCGGGCGCCACGATCGTCATCGTGGCCCGCGACAAGACGACGAGCGCACCGGGGCCGGTGGTGCAGGCCGGCGGTCGGGTCGATGCCGTGACCAGCGGCGCACCCACCGGTGCGGGGCCCAGGACACCGGTCGAGCCTGCCGCGTCAGGCAGCGACGTGGCCGCGTTCCCGCCGGCACCGGCTGCCGGCTCCGCAACCCCGGGTGACCACGTCGCAGCGCCCGAGCAGCCCGCCGGCAACGCCGCGGAGGCCACCCCGCCGGTGGCGCCAGCCGTCAAGCAGGGCGGCTTCGTCGGGAAGACCAAGAAGCCCATCGCGACCAAGGGCCCTGGAAAGGCCGCCCTCACGGGGGAATCCACGAAGCAGAAGCGACTCCCCGAGGACACGCCTGAGCTAGGCAAGTTCGGTGGATCGTCACCGTGGACCGGCAAGACGGTGCCCCGGCCCGTCGGCAAGCCCTCGAAGCAGGGTGTCTCCGCGCCGAATGGCGCCCCTCCCGAGCTCGACCGATCCTCGCTGTCGAGCGATGACATCAAGCGCGGCATGACCGCGGTCGCCGGCAAGGCCAAGGCGTGCTTCGCCGGGACGGAAGGCACCGCGACCGTGCAGCTCACCGTCGCGCCGTCGGGCCGCGTCCAGCAGGTGACCGTGACCGGGCCGTTCGCCGGCACGCCGACCGGGACCTGCGTCGAGCAGGCGGTGCGGACGGCGACGTTCCCGCCGTGGGACGGCGAGCCTCAGAACTTTGGCTACGACTATCTGCTCTCCAACTGAACAAGGCCGTGTGAGGTTGATCGTGAGGTGGGCGAGGCGGCGCCTCTTTCCCGGCTAGCGCTTGTCGATCGCGGCGGGCGGCGATAGGGTCGCCGTTCAGTGATGAGGAAGGTCTCCACGGGTCGGTTCTTCGAGGATTTCAGCGTCGGGCAGCGCATCGTGCACGCCGTGCCTCGCACGCTGCACGGGGGTGACATCTCGCTGTACATGGCGCTGACCGGCGAGCGCCCTCCGCTCGCGTCCTCGACCGAGCTCGCGCGATCGCTCGGGTTCCCGCGCGAGGTGGTGCCCGATCTGCTGGTGTTCCACGTCGTGTTCGGCAAGTCCGTCCCCGACATCTCGCACAACGCGACGGCGAACCTCGGCTATGCCGACGTGCGGTTCACCCGGCCGGTGTATCCCGGCGATACGCTGGTCGCCGAGAGCGAGGTGATCGGCCTGCGCGAGGTGTCGAGTGGCGACGGCGGGGTCGTCTACGTCCGGACCCGCGGCACCAACCAGAAGGGCCAGGACGTCGTGACCTTCGTGCGCTGGGTGATGGTCCCCAAGCGAACCAGGACCGCCGCCCGCGGCGTGAACACGGCGCCGCAGGTACCGGCGGTCGTGACGGTCGATCGGCTCTCGGTGCCCGACACCATGAACCTGCAGCGGTTTCCCGACCTCGCGTGGGCGTTCGGTGGGACCGCCTGGTGGGACGACTACCAGGCCGGCGAGCGGATCGATCACCCCGACGCGATGACGATCGAGGAGGCCGATCACGTCCAGGCGACGCGGCTCTACCACAACACGGCGCAGGTCCACTTCGACGCGCGCGGGATGGCCGAGTCGCGGTTCGGCCGGCGCATCGTGTACGGCGGCCACGTGATCAGCGTCGCGCTGGCGCTGGCGCAAAATGGCCTGCAGAACGCGCTCAAGATCGCGGCGTGGAACGGCGGGGCGCACGTGGCGCCGACGTTCGCGGGGGATACGCTGCGCGCGTTCACCGAGGTCGTCGAGTGCGCCGAGCTCCCCGGCCGGCGCGACGTCGGGGCGCTGCGGCTCCGGCTCTCGGCCGTCAAGAGCGTCGGCGCCGCCGAGCTGGCGGCGGTCCCGCCGCTGTTATCGGGGACCAAGGACCCGCGGATGGTCCTCGAGCTCGACTACTGGGCGCTGTTCCCGAGGCGGTGACGGCGCGCGCCACGCGCCGAGACCGCGAGGGCGCCGGCCAGCCCCGCGATCGCCACGCAGCCGAGGGCGAGCACCGCCCGCAGCGGTGCTTGCGACGACGCGGAGACCCGGAACGGCCCGACCTTCGCGAGGGTCGCGCGGTGGACCGCGGCGTTGATCTCGATCGGTAGCGCGGCGGCGCCGTCGAGCTCGGGCACCACGGCGTGGGCGAGCCGGATCGTCGCGGCGCGGATCGCGTCGGGCGCCGCTTGATCATCGGTCGCGATCACCGCGCCGAACGTCGCCGCGGCAGTTGAGTTCACGGCGAGCGGATCGCGCCGAGCGTGGTGCAGCATGACGGTCGCGGTCACCACCCCGGGCAGCTGTACGAGCTGGGCGGCGAGCCGATCCCCGTCCTCGCGATCGATCGCGCGTTGCTGCTCGAGCGGGCCGTCGATCGGCGGGGCGCAGCCGGTCGCGATCATCGCCGCGATCGCGAAGCTCCCGAGGTTGCCCGGCACCGCGCGACCGTAGCATGCTGGCCGCCGTCGCCGCCGGGCGTGCCGGAATCATGAACGCGGTCGTCCACCTGATCTCGCTGTTGCCTGCGGAGGTGATCCGCCGGCTCGCGGCGTTGCGCGTCCATCGCTTCGCGGCCGGGGGCGTCGAGCCGCGCGGCGTGCTCGACGTCGAGCAGGCGAACGCGCGGGTGATCGCGCGGTGGGACGCCGATCTGTGCGGCCTGCTCAACGCGCTGACCCGCGGCGAGCTGGCGGGGCTCGCGATGCAGCTCGGCGTCCGCGCGGAGCCGCGCTCGCCGGCGCTGCGGGCCGCGCTGTGGGAGCGCGGGGCCGCCCTCGAGCGCGGCGCGAGCGAGGTCTCGCCGGCCGTGCAGCCGCGCCCGATCGTCCTGGGCGGCCACCTCGTCGTGCAGGCGCCGCCGCGCGGCCTGTACCCGCCGAGCGCGACCTGGCCGCGGCCGATGCCGGCCCCGGAGTCCGCGGCGCCGCCGGGCGACGAGCCCGACTCGCTCGACGAGCTGCTCACCGCGGCCGACCGGGTGATCGGCGTGCGGCTCGGCGCGCGCGGCCGCGACAAGGGGGCGTGGGGCCTGCGCGCCGCGCGGCTGCTCGGGCTCGCCGAGCGCAACGACGCCGAGCCCGACTGGCGCGGCGACGTCGAGGTCAAGACGGTCCCGGTCGCGCGCGATCCGAGCGGCTGGTGGCGCGTCGTCGAGGATCCGGCGATCGCGATGGCCGGAGAGCCGGTGCTCGCGAAGCTCCAGCGCACGCTGTGGCTCGCGCGCAGCGACGTGGGGCAGGCGGACGCGACGATCGTGTCATGGTACCTGCTCGACTGGGATCCGGAGATCGCGCGGCTGGCGCGGCGCTACCTCCATGATCGTCCCAAGGGTCCCGCCGGCAGCGCGGCCCGCGGCCACTACCTCCACAAGCGGTTCTTCGCCGACGCGGGCATGCTCGCAACCCTGAACGGGAGCCCCCCGGAATGACCGCCCGAACGCGCGCTATACGGCCTGCCAGGCGGGCGCATCCCGCCGGAGAGATCACGTGATCATCGACGAGCTTCGCATCATCGGCTCGACCCAGACCAACGTCGTGATGGCGGCCGAGGTCACGCGCGTGGCGCAGCGCGCGCTCGGGATCCGCCCCGCGGCGCCGCGCAAGGAGGGCCTCGGCCAGCTGGTCTATCCGTTCGATCGCGATCTGGCGTTCTGTGCGGTGACGTACCTGCGCACGCCGACCCGCGTCCTGTGGGACGTCTACCGGTCGCGCGCGCCGCGGCTCGAGCCGCTGTACGACGAGCTCGCGGCCGACGCGCGCGCCGACGCCCGGGCGCTGTTTCGCGATGGCGACGGCCTCTCGATCGAGGCGCGCCACGTCGAGGCGTTCGCGGCCGGCGAGCGCCAGATCGTCGGCACGGTCAAGAATGCGCTGGTCGACGCGGCCAGGCTGCGCGGCCTGCGGCTGCACGTCGACCCGGCGCACCCGGCGCTGCGCTGGGTCGTGCGGCTCGATGATCGCGGCGAGCTGGTCGTCTCGATCGATCTGGGCGGCGGATCGCTGTCGCAGCGCGGCTGGCGGCGCGACGCCGGGGAGGCGCCGCTGCGCGAGCACCTCGCCGCGGTGCTCCTCATGCTGTGCCGGTTCGACCCCCGCGCCGACGTCCTGGTCGATCCGATGTGCGGCTCGGGCACGATCCCGATCGAGGCGATCCACGCCGCGCGTGCGACCCCACGCCCGACCCCGGCGCTCGCGGCGCTCGGCATCGTGCCGTCGCGGTCACCTCCGCCACCGCGGCAGCTCGGCGGCCCGCTGTTCCCCGATGCCGCGCCGCTGGTGATCGGCTGTGATCTCGATCTCGATGTGCTCGCGGCCGCGCGCGACAACGGCCGCGCCGCTGGCGTCGCCGAGCTCGTCGTCTGGCAGCGCGCCGACGTGACGGGGCTCTCGCCCGAGGTGATCGCCGAGATCGCCCGTGAGCGCGGTCACGCCAGGCCGGGCACCGGCCTCCTGCTCACGAACCCGCCGTACGGCGAGCGGCTCGATCAGGCCGACCTCGACGAGCTGTACAGCGCGCTCGCCGCGACCTGCCGGCGGTTTCGCGGCTGGCGCGCGGGGTTCCTCGTGGGTAACCCGTTGTTCGAGCAGGTGTTCCGGCGCAGCTTCGGCCAGCCCCGGATCAAGAAGCCGCTGGCCAACGCGAACCTGCGCGCGTACTTCTACGGCTACGACCTGTGACGCGCCGGGCCGCGATCAGGTGTGGCGCGCCGCCCAGGCCGAGATCAGCTCGAAGTCGTCGATGATCCGCGAGTGATAGTGGCCCCACACATCGCTGATCATCACCATCGAGCCGCGCGAGAGCTGCGGTGTGAGATAGATCGCGAAGTAGCGGGCGCCCGAGCCGTCCTCGACCTCGCCGACCAGATCGAGCGGCTGCTTCGAGGCCGGGCAGAACAGCTCGCAGTGCGTGCCGGCCGGGATGGGGAATGGCTTGGACTTGCGCCCGTCGCCGTGCATCGGCGACAGGTGCACCAGGCCCTCCTGGCCCAGCGCGCGGATGCCGATCGTGACGGCCGGGTGGCCGTCGAACTCGACACCGGAGATCCCGACGAGGTTGTCACCGCGCGGCCCGAACGCCTGCGTGACGATGACCAGGACGTCATCCTCGACCGTGACGCTGGGTCCGGTGACGGCGCGGTGACGACCGGTGATGGTGAGGTTCTTGTGATCGACGGGATCCATGTCGGGTTCAGCTGGCCATGCCTTTAGGCACTTGGCAAGCGGTGTGTGTGCCACACCTCAAATTGGGTAGCAGGTCGTAGTTGCGTGTATACTCGGACGCACGGGCCCGTGCCGGGACTGTGCTCGCACAGCGGAGAGATGAATGACTCGACCTCTGGCGTTGATAGTTTGCGTTGTCTTCATGCTGTCGCCTCGCGCGGCCCTGGCCAAGCCAAAGGTCGCGCTCACACAGATTGAAGGTGACGCCAGCGGCGATGTTCGCGATGCCGTGGTCGAGGCGCTCGAGGGTGGGAAGGAGCTATCGCTGATCAGCGGCCGAGAGGTGAATCGCGCCGTCGACAAGCTCGGCGACCTGTCGGACCTCACCGAGAAGGATTTCAAGAAGCTCGCCACCCAGCTCGAGGCCGACGCCATCGTGCTCGGCAAGCTCGACAAGGTCGGCGGTTCCAAGACGCTGAAGTTTCGGCTGTACGTCCACAAGAAGATGGCGAAGGGGTTCACCGTGAGCTTCAAGGACGCCAAGTCCGAGAAGTTCCGGTCGCTGTTGCACGACAAGATCCTCGACAAGATCGGCGTCGCGGCGGGCGACGCCGACGACGAGAAGCCGGCCAGGAAGAAGAAGGCCGGGGACGACGACGACGATACGCTCGTCGCCAGGTCGGACAAGAAGGACAAGAAGGCGAAGAAGGCCAAGGCCGACGACGATGACGAGGCCAAGCCCAAGAAGGCCAAGGCCGACGACGATGACGAGGCCAAGCCCAAGAAGGCCAAGGCCGACGACGACGACGACGCGCGGCCCAGGAAGGCCAAGGTGTCCGACGATGACGCCAGGCCGTCCGACGACGACGCCAGGCCCGCCAGGCGCAAGGCCGACGACGACGCCGCGCCGCGCCGATCGAAGAAGAAGGTCGCGGCCTCCGATGACGGCGACGTCGACGAGGTCGAGGGCGGGATCACGGCCAACGCCGAGCCGCTGCACACCGCGAATCGTGCCGCGGTCCGGCTCGACGTCGGCGTCTCGGTGCTGCAGCGCAGCTTCAAGTTCAACTCGCGGGCGTTCCCCCAGAAGCCGAACGGCCCGTCGCTGCCGCCGGTCCCCGGCGCGCGCCTCGAGGCCGAGCTCTACCCGCTGGCGTTCTCGAACCCCAGGAGCGCGGCGGCCGGGCTTGGCCTGGGGGTCGATTACGACAAGACGCTCAAGCTGAACCTCACCACGACGAACATGATGGGGAGCCAGACCGTCGCGGTGAAGCAGAGCAACTACTCGATCGGCGCGCGCTATCGCCTCGCGTTCGGCAAGACCGAGACCAGCCCGACGCTCACCCTGGGCGCCGGCTACGGCAAGCGGTTGTTCTCGCCCCAGACCGGGAACCAGGGCGCGATCAGCCCCAGCCTGCTCGCCAACATCGCGCGCGACACCCCGACGACCGAGTACACCGTGATCGATCCGGGGCTGACGTTCCGGCTGCCGGTGACCCGGATGGTGGCGTTCTCGCTCGGCGGCCGCGGCATGATCATCACCAACGCCGGGCCGATCCAGAACCTCACCTCGTACGGACGCGCGAAGGTCCTCGGCTTCGAGGGCAGCGCCTCGATCGACATCGTGCTCGGCAATCGCTTCGCGCTCAGGTTCGCGGGCGAGTTCGCCCAGGTCGGGTTCCAGTTCTTGAACGTCGGCGCGCTGTCGAACAACCTCGACAACGACCCGACGACGCCCGATGTCGGCGGGCTCGCCGATCGATCGATCGGCGGGTCCGCGACGCTCGCGGTCATCTACTGACCCGCGGGCTCGGCGCGGGAGCCGCACCGCCGGGCGGCCCGCACCTTCACGAGCGGTCCATGCGATCGATGGATGTCGCCACCTGGCGAGGCACTTATGAATGCGCCGAGATCTCGCCGCACCACTTCGCAGCACCGGACGGGCGAGACCGCAAGCGGCGCGGGCGATTAGCCGGGCTGGCTACTTGTGCGCCGATCGTGACGGCGCTGTACACTCAAAAAGTGGAACCGTCCTCGATGCCATCAGGGAAGCTGGTGGTCGCACACCCCGAGCGAAAGGCGCAACGCGCATTACAGCGGCTCGTCGGTGCAACTGCGTGTTCGGTGAGCGTTGTCAGCGATGGTGAGGCGCTGATGGCCGCGGTCGACCGCGATACAATCGCGGTGGTCGATACGGCGATCGCACAGGCGACGCCGGAGCTGCGCGCCAGGCCGGCGCGCGCGTGGATCGCGGTCCCCGGAGAGGGGATCGCCCCGACCGACGGAGCCACGGTCGATGCGCTGCTCGCCGCGGGCTGGTGGCACATCGTCGCCCACCCGATGCCGATCCTGGCCGAGGAGCTCCTGGCCACGGTGCAGAAGCTGCTCCGCAACGAGGTGTTCGGGCTCGAGAAGTACATCGCGTGGGGCGCCGAGGTGCGGAGCTACACGCTCGAGGACACCCGCGAGCGCGACGACGCGGTGAGCGCGCTCGCCCGGGATGTGATCGGGGTCGGCCTGCCGGATCGCGTCGGGGGGCTGGTCAGCGTGATCGCCGACGAGCTGATCGCCAACGCGCTGTACATCGCGCCGCTCGACGAGCACAAGCAGCGCTACCGCGCGACCGAGGCGCGGGACCGCAGCCGCCCGCTGCACGGCCGCGACGTCGTCACGGTGCGGTGGGCGACCGACGCGCGCTACCTCGCGATCGAGGTCCGCGATCGCTGGGGGACGCTCGATCCGAACGTCGTCGCGGCGAGCGTCACGCGGGGCAAGGCGAGCACGACGTCGACCGACAGCGGCATGGGGCTCGCGCTGGCTTACGCGTGCTGTAACCAGCTCGTCGTCGATCTGGAGCCCGACGTGATGACCGAGATGATCGCGCTGCTCGACGTGCGCTACAAGCCGACCGAGCTCGGGCGGTCGGCCTCGTTCCACACCTTCCTCGCGGACGGCCCGGGGGACGCGTGAGCTTCTTGCGGACCGGCAGGCTCGAGGTGGAGGTCACCGGCGCGCGTGCCGTGTTCGTCGGGCGCATGGACGACGCCTGCCAGCTCGGCGAGCTCGCCGTCCGGCTGCCGCGCGGCGACGTCGTGCTCGACACCGCCGGGGTCACGTTCGTGAACTCGATCGGGATGCGCGAGTGGGTGCGGCTCGTCCGCGCGCTGCGCGACCGCGGCTCGGTGACCCTCGAGGCGGTGTCGGATGTGTTGATGATGCAGATCAACCTGATGACGGAGTTTCACGGCAAGGTCCGGATCACATCGTTTCATGCGAGCTACTTGTGTCCGGCCTGCGGATATGAAGCGTCGCCGCTCGTCGACGCCGTCGCCCATGTCGACGCGCTGCGCCAGCTGCAGGCCCCGCCGCTGCCGTGCCCCGAGTGCGCCGCGGCGATGGAGCTCGGCGACTTTCCGGAGCGCTACCTGAGCATCTTTCGCCGGTGATCCGCACGCGGCGCGGCGCGGCACGGCGCAGTTTGCCCCGGTAACGATCGCAGGTGTTTTCAAACGCCGGGCCGGCGCGGTAGGGTGCGCCGGTGCAGTCCGACATTCTGGCTCCTTCCGATACCTTCGCGCGCCGTCACATCTCGCCCACCGAGACCGAGATCGCCGAGATGCTCGCGGCGCTCGGGTATCACAGCCTCGATGAGCTCGCCACCGCGGTCGTGCCCTCGGCGATCCGGCTCGCCAAGCCGCTGGGCCTCGGCGAGCGCCTGCCGCTCGGCGAGCACGAGCTGCTCGAGGAGATGAAGAACCTCGCCGCCGACAACGTCGTCTTGCGGTCGTTCATCGGGCAGGGCTACTACGATACAATTACGCCGCCGGTGATCCTGCGCAACGTCCTCGAGAACCCCGGCTGGTACACGCAGTACACGCCGTACCAGGCCGAGATCTCGCAAGGCCGGCTCGAGGCGCTGATCAACTTCCAGACGATGATCGAGGATCTCACCGCGCTGCCGATGGCGAACGCCTCGCTGCTCGACGAGGCGACCGCCGCCGCCGAGGCGATGGTCATGTGCATCGAGCACGCCCGCGGCGCGGACAGCTCGACCGCGGCGAAGCGGCACGTGTTCTGGGTCCAGGCCGAGACCCACCCCCAGACCATCGCCGTGATGCACACGCGCGCCGAGCCGCTCGGCATCGCGCTCCGCACCGGCACGGCGGCCGAGATCGCGGCGGCGCTCGGCCCCGAGGTCGCGGGCGTGCTGCTGTCGTACCCGACCAGCGATGGCCGGATCGACGATCATCGCGGCCTGATCGGCCGGATCCACGCGGCCGGCGCCTCCGCGGTGATGGCGACCGATCTGCTCGCGCTCACCGTGCTGGTGCCGCCGGGCGAGCTCGGCGCCGACATCGCGATTGGCTCCGCGCAGCGCTTCGGCGTGCCGATGGGGTTCGGCGGCCCGCACGCCGCGTTCCTGTCCGCCAAGGACGACTTCCGGCGCCAGATGCCGGGCCGGATCATAGGTGTTTCGCGCGATGCCAAGGGCAAGGCCGCGTTCCGGCTCGCGCTCCAGACCCGCGAGCAGCACATCCGGCGCGAGAAGGCGACGTCGAACATCTGCACCGCGCAGGTGCTGCTCGCCGTCATGGCGTCGATGTACGCGGTCTATCACGGGCCCGACGGCCTGACCCGGATCGCCGAGCGCGTGCGCGGCTTCACCGCCGTGGTCGCGGCCGGCCTGGCCAAGCTCGGCTACGCGGTGCGGCCGGGGGCGTACTTCGACACCCTGCGGATCGACCTCGACGCCCACAAGCAGGCGGAGGTCCTCGCCCGCGCGATCGATCACGGCCTGAACCTGCGCCGCTACGACGACGGCGTCGGGATCTCGTGCGACGAGACGACGAGCCATACGGATGTGCACGATCTGCTCGAGGCGTTCGCGATCGGCCACGACGAGCTGCCGTTCGACGTCGCCGGGCTCGCCAAGGCGACCGAGCTCCCGGTGCTCGCGCTCCGGCGGTCCTCGGCGTTCTTGACCCACCCCACGTTCCATCGCTACCGCGCCGAGCACGAGATGCTGCGCTACTTGAACCGGCTGACCGCCAAGGACCTGTCGCTCACGACGTCGATGATCCCGCTCGGCTCGTGCACGATGAAGCTCAACGCGACGTCCGAGATGCTGCCGGTGACCTGGGCGGAGTTTGGCCGGCTGCACCCGTTCGCGCCGGCCGAGCAGTGGGGCGGCTATCGCGCGATGTTCGATCAGCTCGAGGCCTGGCTCGCCGAGATCACCGGGTTCGCCGCGGTCTCGCTGCAGCCCAACTCCGGGGCGCAAGGCGAGTATGCCGGGCTGCTCGCGATCCGGGGCTATCATCACGCGCGAGGCGACGCGCATCGCACGATCTGCCTGATCCCGCAATCGGCCCACGGCACGAACCCGGCCTCGGCGGTGCTCGCCGGGATGCAGGTCGTCGTCGTCGCGTCGGCGGCGGACGGCACGATCGACATGGCCGATCTGCGCGCCAAGGCCGAGCAGCACGCCCGCCAGCTCGGCGCGCTGATGGTGACGTACCCGTCGACCCACGGCGTGTTCGAGGCGACCATCCGCGAGGTCTGCGAGATCGTGCATCGCCACGGCGGCCAGGTCTACATGGACGGTGCCAACATGAACGCGCAGGTCGGGCTGACCCGCCCGGCGGACATCGGTGCCGATGTTTGCCACCTGAACCTGCACAAGACGTTCTGCATCCCGCACGGCGGCGGCGGCCCCGGCATGGGGCCGATCGCGGTCGCGAAGCACCTGGCGGCGTACCTGCCGGGGCACCCGCTCGCGGCACGGGGGGCGCAGCCGGTCGGCGCGGTGTCGGCGGCGCCGTGGGGTTCGGCGTCGATCCTGCCGATCTCGTTCGCGTATATCGCGATGATGGGCGAGCCCGGCCTGCGCCGCGCGACCCAGGTCGCGATCCTCGGGGCGAACTACATCGGGCACCGCTTGAACCCGCACTTTCCGGTCCTGTACACGGGCCAGAACGGGCGCGTCGCGCACGAGCTGATCCTCGATTGCCGCGGCTTCAAGAAGACCGCGGGCATCGAGGCCGAGGATATCGCCAAGCGCCTCATGGACTTCGGGTTCCACGCGCCGACGATGTCGTTCCCGGTCCCGGGCACGCTGATGGTCGAGCCGACCGAGAGCGAAGGGAAGGCCGAGCTCGACCGGTTCTGCGACGCGATGATCGCGATCCGCCACGAGATCGCCGCGATCGAGGCCGGCCAGATGGACCGGGCGAACAACCCGCTCAAGAACGCCCCGCACACCGCGGCGGCCGTGACCGGCACCGAGTGGGATCGGCCGTATACCCGCGAGCAGGCCGCGTTCCCGGCGCCCTGGCTGCGCGTCCACAAGTACTGGCCGCCGGTCGCCCGGGTTGACAATGCCTACGGCGATCGCAACCTGGTATGCGCATGCCCACCGATCGAGGCGTATAGCTGATGGACATCACCGGGCTGATTGCCGTGATCGGCGCGTTCGGGATCGGCCCGATGATCGTGTACCTGCGCGGACGGCACCGCATCGAGGAGCGCCGGCTCGAGCTCGAGGCCAGGACCGGCGGCCAGGGCAATACCAGCGAGGCCAAGCAGCTCGTCGAGGAAAACAAGCTCCTGCGCGAGCGGGTCGAGAACCTCGAGACGATCGTGTGCAGCGTCGACTTCGAGCTCAACCAGAAGCTCGCGAAGGTGATCGACGAACAGCGCTCGCTGGTCTTGCCCGCGGGCGGGGTGGCCGGGGCGCTCGCCGGCGATGTGGCCGGCTCGCCGAAGCCCGCCGGAGGCGCGAGCCCGGCGCTCGACAAGACCGCCACGGCCCACGGTGCCGCGCGGGCTTCGCCGCCGATCTCGACGTCGCTCGAGCCCGGCCAGGTGCTCGCCCAGCGCTACCGCGTGCAGCGCCTGCTCGGCAAGGGCGGCATGGGCGCGGTGTACCTCGCCGACGACGAGGTGCTCGGGGAGCTCGTCGCGCTCAAGGTGATCTCGAGCGCGTTCGCCGCCGACGAGGCCGCGATGACCACCCGGTTCCGCCGCGAGGCCGCCGCCGCGCGCAAGGTGTCGTCCCCGTCGGTGATCCGGATCCACGATCTCGGCGAGGCCCGCCCGGGGCTGCTCTACCTGTCGATGGAGTACTTCGCCGGCCGGACCCTCACCGAGGTGATCGCGCAGCGCGGCGTCATCCCGCTCAAGGACGCGCAGGACATGCTGGTCCAGATCGGGGCCGGGCTCGAGGCCGCCCACCACGCGGGCGTGATCCACCGCGATCTGAAGCCGAGCAACGTCCTGGTCGGCGAGCGGGGCATGGTCAAGATCATCGATTTCGGCCTCGCCACCACCACGGTCGGCGACGGCCTCACCGCGACGGGCGCGATGCTCGGCACGCCGAACTACATGGCCCCCGAGCAGGTGCGCGGCAAGCCGATCGACGCGCGCGCCGACATCTACGCGTTCGGCGCGCTCGCCTATCACCTGGTGTGCGGCCGCCCGCCGTTCGTCGGCGATAACCCGATCGCGGTCGGGTTCGCGCACATCTCGGAGCCGGTGACCCCGCCGCGCCAGCTGCGCAAGGACGTCTCGCCCGCGCTCGACGCCGCGATCGTCGCCGCGCTGGCCAAGGCGCCCGAGGATCGGCCCGCGAGCGCCAAGGCGTTCGTCGAGCAGGCGTTCGGCGCGAACTGACTATCGGGGCTCCAATCCGGCCCGCGCCACCATGATCGCCAGCCTGGATCATATCGTCATCACCGCGCGCGACATGGCCGCGACCATCGACTTTTACACGCGCGGCCTCGGTATGACGCTCGAGACCTTCGGCGCGGGCCGCAAGGCGCTGCGCTTCGGCGATCAGAAGTTCAACCTGCATCAGGCGGGCGACAAGACCATCACCGACATCTACGCGCGTGCGCCCACGCCGGGCTCGCTCGACCTGTGTCTCCTGGCGGCGGTGCCGCTCGACGACGTGATCGCGAAGCTGGCCGCGGAGAACATCCCCATCGCGCTGGGGCCGACCAGGCGCACCGGCGCGCGCTGGCCGATCCGCTCGATCTACCTGCGCGATCCGGACGGCAACCTGATCGAGATCTCGGAGCGCTGGGCCGAATAGCGCGCCCCCAGCGCCGTTGAGCTATCTGCGGCCTGGCCGCGGCACGTGGAACGTCGTGGCGAGCCTTACGCCGGCTGCGCGCGCAAGTGCACACGGTCACGTGCGCGCTAACTGGAACGGCAGTGCAACAGGCAGGCGGATCAGATGCGGTGGACTGACTCACTCGGCCGTCAAGATGGTGAAGCGGCCATACGAACGAAAGTCGTCGTCGAAGGAGAGCGCCTCGCTGATGGCAAGGCGCTCCATGATGACGAAGCTGGAAGCGTCGCAGAGCGAATAGGTCTTGTCCTGAGATCCTCTACCGAATCGAGGAAAGCGAGCGCCTTCATGCGCCCTTGGCGTGCGCGATTCAGGAGCAGCGCGTAGCACTCGAAAACGACGGCGTTGGTAGTGACAAGATCCCAGCCTTGGCGAGCCGCGCGACCGAAAAGAAGATCGGCGGCGGTATGGCATTCATCCTCATGGACGACGAGGGCGAAGAACGCGCTTGTGTCAACGAAGACGCGCTTCACTCGGCTTCGCGCTTTGGTGCGTACACCTCAGCCAAGTGCTTACCCTTCTGCCGGGATACGTCCGTAAAGTCGCTGTGCGCGGCGCCCGACATGGCGAGCAGTCGAGCGTACAGTCCCCCGGGAACGTCCCCGCCAGCCAGTTCGTTCTCGGCCGGAGGTGAAGGTGTCCCCTCGATCTCAGCGAGCTTAGCGCGCAGGCGCCGCAGATCCTTCTCCGGGAGTCGCTTCGCTTCCTCGAAGATCTCATCGACGGTTCGCATGGCGGGTGTGAATATTGTACCCCAGCCGAGGAGGACGTTCCAGTTCGCCGCGCGGCCGAGGTCGCTGTATCGTGGGTGCGATGACAGGCGGAACCGCGAGCACGGGGCCGTACGAGCTGGGCGGGGTGACCGCTGATCTCGTGGTCCTCACGGTGCTCGAGGAGGAGTACGAGGCGGTGCTCGCGTGCCTGGCCACGCCGCACCTGCTGCTCGGCGGCGAAGGTACGCCGAACACGTACGCGTGGCAGCTCGGCGGGATCGACGCTCCGCGGTACGGGGCCGCGTTCCGGGTCGTGGTGGGGATGGGGACGCCGACGCCGACGTACGGTGCGCTGGCGGCGATGCAGGCGATCCGGCTGTTTGATCCGCGGTACATCGCGTTCGTCGGCGTGGCCGGTGGGTTCGAGCGCGAGGGGCAGCGCCACGGGGATGTGGTGGTGTCGTCCACCGTTGTGGCCTACGAGTATGGCAAGGTCGATACGGGTGGATTCACGCCGCGGGGCGACTTCACGTACCGCTGCGATGGCGGGCTGGTGCGCGCGGCCAAGGCGGTGGCGAGCGCGCGGTGGTGGCGCGAGGACGAGAACACCCGCGAGCCGCGGGTTCGCACGGGCATGATCGCCTCGGGCGACAAGGTGATAGATGATCCGGAGGAGGCGTTGTTCACTGCGGTGGCGAAGATATGGCCCAAACTGCTGGCGGTCGAGATGGAGGGCGCTGGCGTCGGGGCTGCCGCGCACGAGGCGCAGTCGCAGGGGTGTCTGGCCAGGTTCGTGCTGGTGCGCGGAATCTCGGACATGCCGCACACCAAGGCGGCGGGTGAAGGGGCGAGCACCGGCGAGCGAGACCGCTGGAAGCAGACCGCGGCGCGCAACGCGGCCCGCTTCCTCGCGCACCTGGTGGCCGAGGCGTGGCCGGAACCGCCGCGGGGCGAGCGACGGGCGCCATCGGAGGGAGAGCCGGAGCTGGTGCGTGAATCAGGGCCGGCGGTAGTCGTGGCGGGCGGTGCCGTGGCGGGCGGCGCCGTGGCGGGTGGTGCTGGGCCTTCCGTGGGTGGGGCGACGGTGAACGCGATGACCGGGCAAACCGAGCCCGCGCGCCGCGATCCGGCTCGCGCCAGCGAGAAGATCCCCGCGCTCGGCCAGCAGCTCGAGGAGGCGTATGGGCGGAAGAATCAGCTGCTCGACGTCGGAGCTGCGACGGGCGCGGTCGATCGAGATATCCTCGAGCTGAAGCGACAGCTGCGGGAAGGTGGCCGGCTGCGCGCAGGCGACTCGCTGGGCGAGGGGCGTTACGTGCTCGTGGCGGAGCTGGGGCGGGGCGGGTTCGCGATCGTCTGGAAGGCGAAGGACAAGGTCGAGAAGCGGCACGTAGCGATCAAGGTGCTGCATGCGAACCTGGCCGGGGACACGATCCGGCGTGAGCGGTTCTACCGAGGCGCGCGGGCGATGCAGAGGCTGCCGCACCCCGGGGTGGTGCGCGTGCTGGAGCCGGAAGGCGAGGACGGCGGGTTCTGCTACTTCGTGATGGAGCTGGTTGCCAACGGAAACCTGCACGATGCGGTGGTGGGAAAACGGGTGTCGGGAAACGCGGTGCTGGAGCACATCCTCCGGGTCGGAGAGGCGCTCGCGGCGGCGCACACGCAGGGGATGATCCACCGCGACGTCAAGCCGCAGAACATCCTGCTCGACGAGGGGTTCGAGGCGAAGCTCACGGACTTCGATCTGGTGGGTACAAAGGACACGACCGGAGGGACGAGAACTGGCGCGATGGGGACGGTCATCTACGCCGCGCCGGAATGCCTCGATAAGCCGCAAGAGGCCACCGAGCGAGCCGACGTGTTCGGGCTGGGCATGACCGCGATCTTCGGACTTTCCGGAAAGGCACTGACGCTCTCGACGCTGCGGAATGCAGAGCCGACGATCGCCGGGCTAGACTGCTGGCCCGCAGTCAAGGAGGTGTTGCGACGCGCGGTCGATTGGGCGCCCGATGCACGGTATGCAGATGCAGGCGCGATGGTGTCGGCGCTGCGTGCAGCCATGCGCGCGGAGATCCGTACGGATCCTGGCACGAAGGTGGGCGACGGCGACACTGGTTCTGGAAGCGGGGCGCAACCCGGTGAGCCAGCGGGGGCGCTGGGCGGAGCCAGTAGAGCCTACGACGCGCAGAACGCACCGTGGGCCACGGTGGGCGGTAGCGACACGTACGGTCTGTGGGCGACGTTCGAGGTGAACGGGGTGCGGCAGCGAATGCGCTGGATCCCGCCGGGGACATTCGTGATGGGCTCGCCGCAAGGCGAGCTTGGTCGGTACGATGATGAGGGGCCGCAGCATCAGGTGACGCTCAGCCGCGGCTACTGGCTGGGCGAGACGCCGGTGGCCCAGGCGTTGTGGGTGGCGGTGATGGGGAAGAACCCGAGCCGCTTCCGTAGAGATCGACCGGATGGCGGGGAGCGGCCGGTGGAGCGGATGAGCTGGGACGACTGTCAGGTGTTTCTGGAGCGGCTGAATGAGCGGGTGGGCGGGCTATTCGCGCGGTTGCCGACGGAGGCGGAGTGGGAGCGAGCGTGCCGAGGCGGGATGACGGGGACGACGTGGGGAGGCGAGCTCTCGGGGGAAGATCGTGCTCCGGAGCTGGACGCGATTGCTTGGTATGGAGGCAACAGCGGCGGCCAGACCCATCCTGTCGGGCGCAAGGCGGCGAACCCCTACGGGCTCCACGACATGCTGGGCAACGTATGGGAGTGGTGCGCGGACGTCACTTCGCTCGGACTGACCAAGTACAGCGCACAGTCGGAGGCGGACCCCGTGGCTACTGGTCAGGGTTCGTTCCGGGTCAACCGGGGCGGGTCGTGGGGCAGCAGCGCGAGAGACGTGCGCGCGGCGAACCGCGGCGCCAACCTGCGCGGCCGCGCGCACGACTACCTCGGGTTCCGGCTGGCTGGAGGTCAGGTGTTTGCGCTCCAGTAGGCGAGCGAGCAAGGCGAGCCGCGGTAGGCGAGCAGGCCGCTCGGCGCGGGGGCTCCCATGGGCACCCATTCATGTCCCCCCGCTGCCCCGTGAGCGCAAGCGCTACGTCAAGCACCACGCGCGAGCAAGTGCCGCCGAGCTATCCGTGGCGCGGCTGGAGCCGATAGTGCGCGACGATCCACTCGCGGCCGTCCCGGTAGCCGAACAGCTCGGCGCACGCCAGGAAGAACACCCGCCAGCGCTCGAGCTTGGCACGGGTGCCGAGGAGCGCGATCGCCTGGGCGCGGTGGGTCATGAGGTTTCGGTACCAGGCCTCCGCGGTGCGCGCGTAGTGGGTCCCGTCGAGCTGCCACTCGGCGGCGATCGCCAGATCGTCCTGGAAGTGATGCAGGAGGCTCGTGGACGGCATGATGCCGCCGGTGAAGAACTCGCGCGCCATCCAGTCCGAGGCGCCGGCGTCTTCGAACGGGTACGCGTGCCGGCGGTGCGCGAACACGTGCACGAACAGCGCGCCGCCGGGCCGGAGCCACCCCGCGATCCGGCGCAGCAGCGCCTGGTAGTTGCGCATGTGCTCGAACATCTCGATCGACACCACGCGATCGAAGCTGCCAGCCGGCAGCTCGACGGTACGGACATCGGCGGTCTTTACGGTCACGTTGGTGAGCCCGCGCAGCCGCGCCTGGGCCACGATGAAGTCGCGCTGCGAGCCCGAGTTCGAGATCGCGGTGAACTGGCTGTGCGGAAATCGCGCGGCGGCCCACAGCGTCAGCGAGCCCCAGCCGCACCCGAGGTCGAGCACGGCCTGGCCGTCGGCGAGCCCGGCGCGCTCGGCGGTGAGCCCCAGCATCGCGGTCTCGGCGGCGCCGAGCGTATCGACCCCGGCGGGCCAGTAGCAGCTCGAGTACTTGAGGTGCGGGCCGAGCACGAGCGCGAAGAACGCCGCGCGGACCTCGTAGTGCTGGGCGTTCGCGGCGGCGGTCTCGATCGCGATGTCGCTCCTGCGCAGCTCGGCGACGAGCGCCTGCTGATAGCCCGGGTCGCGGCGGCGCTCATCGCGGAGCCGCAGCGCGCAGACCGCGCGGATGCCGGCGCGCAATATCGGCTCGGGGACCCAGCCGGAATCGACGATCCGTTGCAGCACCTGTGCACTGTAGTCGCGACGGCGCTGCTTTAGCGTCTCGTCGCAGAGAATCTGACCCAGCTCGGAGCTCGCCGGAGAACGCGCACACGCTGGCTGGCGGCGCGGGTCTGGGCCCACTCGCTCGTCCGTTAACCGCCGTATCGCGATGACGGTCCGTGCCATCTCCACGACCGGCCGACGCTCGATCCACCCGGCCGTGCAATCTATCTCGCTCGAAGCCCAGCCCGCGCCGCTGCGCTGCGCGTTGACGTCCTGGGGTGGTCCGCAAGCGGGTCTCGCGTCGCCGTCGCCGGACCCCGTTCTTCGTCGCATGGGTATGAACGCCAGCGGCCACCAGTGGGTCCACGTCGGCGTGACATGGTGCGCCCGTGAGGCATGGCGCAGTGGAGCGGCTGTCCCCCGACGTGGGGGCGTTGCGACTCGTGGCCCGAGCTACGGGTGCGGCGGGAACGGTCATGGGCAACCCCAGCGTCAGCTCGTCCAGCGCTACGACGCTGGAGACTCGTCCCTCGAGCCTCTCACCGCGAATCTGGAATCGCTGATCTACTAGCCTCGAACTGTAGGGCAGCGCGATGCTGTTGTTGCGGATCGCGGGTTCAGATCCTGGCGAACATAGAATATATGCGATAGCCTATGTTTGGTGAATCGCTTTGCGCGTGTCGTGTCGGGCAATCATGGCAAGGTGCTCGTGAGCGCGGGCCGGCGCGTCTTTGAAGTGTTCGCGAAGATCGCCGCCAAGGAGCGGATGGCCTGCTGCGGGGTCTTGGGCGTCAAGGATGACCGCGGTGAGTTCACCACGAAGTTCGGGGATAAACCGTTCCTGCGCTGGTCTCATCGATGATCCCCAACCCGCATGATGCGCTGGTCAAGGCGGTGTTCGGCAAGCCCGAGCACGCCCCAGGGCATGCTGCGCGCGGTGGTTCCGCCGGCGGTGGTCGAGGAGCTCGACTGGTCGACGCTCACGCTCCGCCCTGGAAGCTTCGTCGATCTGGCCCTGAAGGAGCAGCACACCGATCTGCTGTACTCGGCGACGTGGCGCGACGGCGGCGAGGTGCTCGTCTACTTTCTGTTCGAGCACCTGAGCGCGCCGCCCAAGAAGGACAACCTGCTCGCCTTCCGTCTTCTTCGCTACCAGGTCCGGATCTGGGAGGACTGGCACGCCAGACATCAGGAGGCGAAGTCGCTTCCGATGATCATCCCGATCGTCATGTATCACGGCGTGACGCCATGGTCCGAGCCCCGGCTGTTCGACGCCCTGCTCGACGTGCCGGCCAGTGTGCGGCTGGCGATCGCCCCCTACCTGGTTCAGTTCGCGTACCTGCTCCACGATCTCTCGGAGATTCCCGATGACGAGCTTCGGAGCGGTGCGATGCTGACCGCGCTGGCCAAGCTGGCCACGATCTGCTTGAAGCACGCGCGGACGAGCGCGGACTTCCTCAAGGTCCTCGTCCGCTGGATGGACGTCGCCCGCGAGGTAGCCACGGCCCCCAACGGCCTCTCGGCGCTGACGCAGGTGCTGTGCTACATTCTCGAGGTCAACGACCACGTCGAACGAGAGACGCTGCAGGCGCTCCTCGAACGAGAGATCGGACCCGAAGCCAAGGAAGCCATCGTGACAGCTGGACAGCAAATCCGCGAGGAGGGCCGCCAGGAAGGCCGCCAGGAAGGCCGCCAGGAAGGCCGCCAGGAAGGCCGCCAGGAGGGCCGCCGGGAGGGCCGGCGGGAGGGTGAATGCGCGGTGCTGCTGCGCCAGCTGCGGCGGCGCTTCGGCGACGCCGTGAACACCGACATCGAGCACCGCATCACCGCGGCGTCCATCGAGCAGATCGATACCTGGACCGAGCGCGTGCTGTCCGCCGCCACGCTCACCGAGTTGCTGGCACCCTGAACCGAGACGTTCCTACGCGCGCTTGCGGTGGGTCCCGGTCCAGGCCGCGTAGACGACAGTCACCAGGGCGATGAAGCCCAGCCAGATGAGAGGTAGCGACTGCTTGCCGACGAGCGGCAGGTCCGCCGAGTTGAGGATGGGGCTGGTGAACGAGAAGTAGAGCATCCAGCCGGCGAGCGCCACGAAGATCCCCGCCGCCACCAGCGCCGGTGCCCCGGGCTTCTCCTCCTGCTGGGGATCGAATTGCAGCTTGAACACGCCGAGCGCGGTGAGCGCCGCCATCAAGGTCAGGATGCTGCCGATGGTGCCGATGGCCTTGATGAAGCTCGTGGTCATCGCCACCGAGAGGGCGATCGCGCTCTGCAGCAGCACCGACCACAGCGGTGGCTTGCCCTCGGTGCCGGCGAACACCTTCGGCAGGTAGCCGTCGCGCGCCATCGCCGCGTACACCCGCGGCCCGATCATGGTCATCGCGCTCGCCGCCGACAGCAGCACGACGATCATGATGCCCGACATGATCTTGGCCCCGGTGTCGCCGATCAGATCCTTCATGAGGAAGTGGCCGAGCGTCACCCGATCGCGGTCGCCGCTGACCCACGCGCCGTAGTGGGCCGGCGTCAGGTTGGCGACGAACACCCAGTTGACCAGCAGGTACAGCACCATCACGATGGCACAGCCGATCAGCATGGCGCGCGGCACGTCGCGCTTGGGGTCGGCGAACTCCTCGCTGGCGTAGATCGCCGCGTTCCAGCCGCTGAAGCAGAAGGCGATGAACACGAGGTTATTGAAGAACGGCCCCACCGGCAGGCCGTTCGCGGCGGCTTCGGGGCGCCACGTCGGCCACGCGTTGTGGCCGGCGACCAGGCCGACCACCACGAAGCCGACCACCAGCGTGAACTTGATCGCCACCAGCGCGTTCTGGCCGCGGCGCGACGCCCGCAGGTCGAAGGCGTGGAGCAAGGTGACCAGCACGATGACGCCGATCGCGATCGGCCGCCAGCTGATCCCGAGGCCGAGCGTCTCGCTGAAGTAGCCGGCCAGCTGGGCGTCGGCCGCCAGCGGCTGGGAGAAGCCGACGATCAGCGACGTGAACCCGGCCAGGTAGCCGAGCATCGGGTGCCACAGCGTCGACAGGTAGCGGTACTCGCCACCCGAGCGGGGGATCGCGTGGGCCACCGCCGCATAGGCGCGCGCGCCGCACAGGGCTGCCACGCCGCCGACCACCCAGGCGAGCAGGATGTGGGCCGGCGCCAGCGCGAGCCCCATGAAGCCGGCGGTGGCCAGCACGCCTGCCCCGATCATGTTGGCGATGACGATGCCAACGCCCGAGCCCAGGCCCAGCTTGCGCGGCGTCACGTCAGGGCCCCAGCGCATGGGGCGATCGAAGAAGCCCGGCGTATCGTGCCCGCCGTGCTTGGCGGCTTGTCAGACCAGCGCATGGAATGCATGGATGCGGCCCGAACCTACCTCGCTTCGCGCGGAACATTGCCGCGGGTGAGCGGCTTTTGAAGCGCGCGACATCGAACAACAGATCGCGCGTGCCGGCTGGCGCAGCACGGCTACGAAGGCACCGAGCATTTGTTGCTAGACCTGTTTGTCGCTGACGCCGCGTTCGAGGTGCGCTCGACGACCCAATCGGTCGATTCAGGCTGGACGGCCAGTCCAGAACGCGTGCAGGTCGGTCACGAGCGTGGTGCAGCGGCTCACGATCAGCTCGGCCACTCTGAGTGCGTTGTCAGCCGTGGCCTTGTCGTAGACCCGCGTGGGGGCTTTGTACGGACCTGAGCGCATGCTTGGGTATCGCCCGTCGGCCTCATGATTCATCAACGTGCCAAGGTCGGCGTTGGTCGGTAGCATCGTGGGCCAGAGCTCTCGAAGCGGCTCGGCGAGGTGAAGCAGGTCGTGTGTGAAATCCCGCTTGTTCCTGTCTTCTTTCTTCTTGTCGTCGACGATGTGCATGTCGATCGCCATCGAGTACCGCACGGCCTTGATGGCTTTCTCGGCAGCTTGTTGCGACGCGTACGCTGCCCACTCGTGGTACCCACCCGCTGCGAAGTGCCTCGCAACGTCGAGATCCCGAAGCGCCTGAACCCGCCACTCCTCCGATACGCGGACCGTATTCACTGCCCGAGGCTCTCCAGGACCCAACGAGCGCCGCTCTCGGTCAAGCGGTACACTTGGCCGTCACGCGAGAGAAACCCCCTCGCTCAGCAACAAGCGGGTAAGTTCCTCGGCGCGTGCGCGCGGTAGGCCGGTGACGCCCTCGATCATCGAGACTTCAAATCCGGGATTCGAGACACCTAGCTCTTTCATCTGGTAGAGGACCGAAAGAAGCCGGTCGCGGTGGAACCCGATCCAATCCTCCAACGATACCTGCCGTCCAAGCTCGGTGCTCATCGAGTACGCCACGCCCTACCGTAGCACGGGGCTGGATAGCATGGATCACGCGGAGCGCCGGGGTGGTCGCGGCACGAACGGCGAGACGCGCCGCTGGTACGCGCGATAGGCGTCGCCCTTGCTGCGCAGCGCCTGGGCTTCGGTGGCCGGGATGCCGGTGACCTTCAGGATGCTGCCGAGGATCAGCGCCTGGCCGCCGAGCGCGACGAGGCCATAGGGCCAGAACGCGAGGCCGTAGAGCGCATAGCCGAGCCACACGCACCACTCGAAGAAGTAGTTGGGGTGGCGCGAATAGGCCCAGAGGCCGGCGTCGCACACCTGGCCGCGGTGCGCCGGATCGCGCTTCCAGCGCGCGAGCTGGGCATCGGCGAGCGACTCGCCGGCGATGCCCGCGATGGCAACGGCGGCGCCGAGCGCGCGCAGCCAGCCGCCATCCCACGGCGCGGCGACGAACGGCACGACGAACGCGGTCGACAGGATGCCGGTCAGCGCGGCCTGGGCCTGGAAGAATACGAAGAACCGCGACGCGGCGTGCGGGGCCCAGCGCGCTCGCAGGTGGACGTAGCGGCCCTCCTCGGGCGAGCGCGCCGCGCCACGCGCGATCAGGTAGCCGCCGAGCCGCAGGCTCCATGCCGCGACGATCAGCGCGAGCGGCCCCCAGGCGGCGATCGGCGAGGTGGCGCGCCACGCGAACAGCAGGGCCACCGGCGCGAAGCTGAGGGCCCAGCCGACGTCGACGATGCCCGCGTTCCGGGTGCGCTGCTGGACCAGCCACAGCACCCCCTGGAGCCCGGCGGCCAGCGCCCAGGCGCCGCCGATGCGGATCGCGAGCTCGGCGATCATGTGGGCGGCAGCAGCACGACGAACGAACGCTCGCCGCGCTTCCAGACGAGGACCGGGTTTTGTGGGTCGCGCACGGCCCGGGCGAGCGGGAGCCACGGCTGGCGCTGCATCAACGGGTCGGCGACGGCGAGCTCGGGGACGATGACGTCGATCTCGACGAAGTGGCCGCCGGTGGTGCGATCGACCTCGGCGGCGTAGCTCCACTCGGCGACCGCCTTGTCGGGGAACCGGTCGTTGTGCAGCGCGCCGCCGTAGACGGCGATCCACGGGCGATGGCTCGGCTCCCGGTCGCGATGGACGACGGCGCTCGTCGCGATCCGCGTGAGCTCGCGGGTCGTGAGCGTCAGGATCGCCGCCGGATCGACCTCGTGATCGGCCGGCGTGATCGCGGCGTAGTCGGTGCAGCTCAGGGTCATGGCGTGCGGCTGGATGTGCGCGGCGCGCGCGGCGTCGGCGAGCTGGGCGATCTCGGACCTGGTCGCCTCGGGGCGCTTCATCGTGGCCTCGACCTTGGCGGTCGCTTGCACGGCGGGCTTGCCGCAGGCCGGATCGACGAGCCAGGTCTCGATGACGAGGTCGGACAGCTTGTCGGCGATCGCGGGCAACGCCTGCGTGAAGCGCGCCAGCGACGAGGTCACCGGCGCGCGGTCGGTGCGGGCGTGCAGCTCGCCGAACCCGACGACGCGGGCATCGGCCGGGATGGTCGCGACGAGCGCCGCGGCGAGATCCGGGTAGGCCTGGTGGGCCGGCAGGGCCGCGATCACGGCGTCATGCGCGGTCACCGCCGGTGGGGCGACGTCGCGCGCGGCGCGCCTGGGCGCGGCGGTCTCCTTGCTGCACGCGCCGATCGCCAACAGGAGGAGCCAGCTGCCCAAGGGCCTACGGTAGTGGATCGACGCGCGAAGCGAAATCTCGGATGGCATCTGCAACGTAAGACACCTTGCGTCCCGCGTTCGTTGCAGTCGCCTGGGCGGCGCGCTGGCTATTCTGCGAGACCTTGTCGGCGGGCTCGACGTCCTTGGCCTTGTCGGCGGGTTTGGCCTTGTCGGCGGGTTTGGCGTCCCGACGTTACTTGTACAGGCCGTTCTTGACGCAGAAGTCGTGGATGCTCTTCAAGTACTCCGCCCGGTCGGCGCGCATGTCGTAGCCCTTGAACGCGTCCGGGTGGGCGTCGGCCCACGTGCTGATCGGATCGTCGGCGACCACGAAGCCGTTGTTGGGCGGCTTGCACGCCAGGTCGCCGGACGGCCATTCGTCGGAGTTGAACTTCGGGAGCTCGATCGGCGGCGCGGGCTTGCCCTTCGCGAGGCGATCGAGGTCGATGCAATCGGTGAGATCGACCGCCGCGTCCATGCGCGCGCTCAGCCCGTCGAGGTTGAAGTGGTTCTGCAGGTGCTTGAGCGCCGAGGTGTGGTCGTACTGGACGCTCGAGACGTAGCGCTGCTTCGCGTACGGGCCCATCACGATCGCCGGCACGCGGAAGCCGAGCTGCTCGAAGCCCGGCTTGCCGAACTTCGCCAGCGTATCGTCGGCCGACGTCGGCGGCGGTACGTGATCGAAGTAGCCGCCGTGCTCGTCGTAGGTCACGACGAACAGGATGTTGTTCCACTGCGGCGACCTGGCGAGCGCCGTGTACACCGACGCGATCAGCTCCTGGCCGAGGATCGGGTGGGCGGGCGGGTGATCGTCGTTGATGCCGAACCCCGGATCGATGTAGACCACCGACGGCAGCTTGCCGGCGGCTGCGTCGTCGAAGAACTGGCCGCCGGCCGCCTTGCTGTCGCCGAACAGGCGGATCCGGCCGGTGCCGTCGTTCGGGCCGAGATCGAGCTGGTACGGGCCGGCGCCGCCGATCAGCGACACGACGGGGAGCGAGCCGAAGTAGTACGCCCAGTCGACGCCGGCCTTGTCGAGCCGGTTGTAGATCGTCGGGACCGGCACGCCCGCGCTGAACTTGTTGAGCACGTCGGTGTTGTTGTCGAGGCCGAACGACGTCGCGGTGTGCCAGTACGCGCGATTGGGCAGCGTCGGGCCCATCACCGAGCAGAACCAGCGATCGCACACCGTGTACTGATCGGCGAGCGCCCAGCTGACCGGGACGTTCGCGCGCGTCAAGAACTTCATCGGCGCGACGGGCGAGATGCTGGCATGCTCGACCTCGTACTGCTTGACGAAGCCGTCCATCGCGCCGGTGTTGAACGATGCGTGCGACGCATCCCAGCCGTGCGGCGGATCCGGATCGCACACCAGCGGCGCGGCGGCGTTGTGGTCGTCGCCCGCGGCGAACGCGGAGACGCGGTTGCCGCTGCTGTCGAGGTTGAAGAAGGTTTGCTGCTGGCCATCCCCGGGCATGCCTTCGAACGCACGCCCACCCAGGAAGTGGTCGTAGCTGCGGTTCTCCATCATCAAGTACACGATCGTCTTGATGCCCGTCGGACCGTCGTTGCCGCCGCCGCACCCTGGGAGAAACCGTGCCATCCCGGCTGCGGCTCCCAGCCCGCCGATCGTCTTCAGTGCGTCGCGCCGCTTCATCATGGCGCCCAGCATACGAAAAGTTGCCACGCGAACCTATGACAAGTTCGTGAAAGCCACGTCCCCGACGAGCACGGCGGCCCCCCGTCGCCACGGTCCGGCCCGCTACAGAAAACTCGCAGCCCAGCCGACCCCGACCCAGAAGCCGATCATCGTCCCGAGGCCCGACGCCAGCGCGATGATCAAGACGCGGGTCACGGGGCTCTGCCGGAACCCGCGGAAGCTCTGGAGTTCTTCCAGGAGCCGCGCGCGGTCGGCGGCGCTCGGCCGGCGCCGCCACGCCTCGATCACGCCGACGATCATGCTGGTGCGGAGCCGCGGCTGGAGCGCGGCGATCGGCGCGATGACGAGCGCCGCGAGCGCCGACAGGGGTGAGCCACCGGCCAGGAGCGTGCACGCGCCGGCGCCGATCGACGTCGGGAGCATCCACGCGCGCACCATCGTGGCCACGCTCGCGCCGTGGTGCCGGCCGCCCAGCACCAGCACCGCGACGATCAGGCTCGGCATCAACCACTTGATCAACTGCCCGGCGAGGCGAGGCGGCGGGATGGCCTCGAGCGCGGCGCGATCGATCGGCGCGCCGAAGTTCGCCTGGATCCCCGGCAGGTGCGCCGCACCGACGACCGCGACGACGTGGCGGCGGCCGGCGCCGGCGTCGCGCAGCTTCGAGACCAGGTACTGATCGCGCTCGTCGATCAGCGGCCGCTTGATCTGGGGCACCAGGCGGCCGAGCTCGTTCAGCATCTCGGACAGCGCCTTGGGCTCCTTGAGATCCTCGATTGTCTGCGCGGTGATCGGATCGTCGGCCGCGTGCGGGGCGCCGGGGGCGGACCCGAAGAGCAACGAGGCCACGAGCCTCACGCGCTGCCACGGGCCGAGGTTTCGCCACGTCCGCTTGAACGTGATGGTGATGTCGCGATCGACGAGCTCGATCGGGATGCCGCCGGCGTTGGCCGCCTCGATCGCGGCGAGCATCTCGGCGCCGGGTTTGACGCCGAGGCTGGCGCCGAGCCGGCGCTGGTACGCCGCGAGCGCCAGGTGGGCGAGCAGGTACAGCGCGCGGCCCTCGCGCACGACCTTGACCACGTCGAGATCGCCAAACGCGTTGGCTCGGGTCAGCGCCTCGTAGCGGGGCCGATCGAGCTCGACGCACACGGCCTCGGGGCGGACCCGGGCGATCACCTCGCGGACCTCCTCGACGCTGCGCTGCGACACGTGTGCGGTCCCGACGATGTGGAAGGTCGTATCGCCCCAAACGAGCTCGGTCACCGACACGGCGCTGACATAGCACGCGCGCTGCGCTACACACAGCCCATGGCGACACCGATCCCCGAAGCCACCCGCGTCGAGATCGAGGCCGCGGCGTTCCGCCGCCTCGTCGAGCACTTTCGCGAGCGCACCGACGTGCAGAACCTCGACGTCATGAACCTCGCCGGGTTCTGCCGCAACTGTCTCTCGAAGTGGGTGCGCGCCGCGGCGAACGAGCGCGGCATCCCCCTCAGCGACCCCGAGGCCCGCGAGATGATCTACGGCATGCCGTACGACGAGTGGAAGGCCAAGTACCAGAAGTGAACGCCGAGGCGGGCCACCGCCAGCAGACGGTCAGTAGACGCTGAGGCCGATCAGCGCGTCGTGCATCTGCTCGCCGTGCGCGTACGAGATGCCGAGCCGGCCGGTCAGCGCAAGCCGCGTGGTGAGCTCGAGCTGGAACATCGCGCCTCCGGACAGCGCGACGCTGGCTTCGTCGCCGGCGACCAGCTGGCCGCTCGCGAGCCGGTACGCGTCCTCGAAGCGATACGCCTCGCCGGCGCCGCCGTAGACCCCGCCGTGGAGGATCCCGAGCTGCAGCGGCAGCACCTGCAGCTCCCCGGTGTAGCGGGTCTCGAACAGCGTCGCCCCGAGCCGGTTGTCGCGCCACCCGAAGAACACCGTGCCGAGGATGCCGACCTCCTGGGTCGGGAAGTAGCCGAGCTGGACGGTCCACGCCGGTCCCATCCCGAGGTCGCCCTCGGCGGACCGCAGCGAGCCGGTGCCGCCGTACATCCCGTACGTGAAGCCCCGGCGCGACAGCGGCGCGCGATCGAGCTCCCGCCAGGGGCCTTCGGTCGGTCGAACCACCGCGGTCTCGGCCCACGCGGCGGCGTTCGCGTCGACCCACGCGAGCGGCATGACCGTGTAGCTGCCGTCCTTGCCGATCAGGTGGACCGGGTGCATCGGGTGCAGCTGGGCGTAGCCGTCGAACCGCGAGCCCTCGATCACGGTCGCCGTGACCATCGCGGTGGCGGCGAGCACCAGGAACGCGATCGCCGCGCCCTTGCCGTCGCCACCGGCGCCGCCGATCTTGCCGATGCCGCCGAGCCCGCTGCCGCCATGGGCCGACCCGCGATGCACGCTCCCGCCGACCTCGACCTGCGGCACGATCACGATCTCGGTCTCGCCGGACACCGGGGGCGCGGCGGGGACGTCGCTGGCGACCACCTCCTGGATGACGCGGACGTGCTGGCCGCGCGTTTCGGGCGAGATCTGCGCGAGGCGCGACAGCTCGCTTGCCGGGATCTTGTAACTATTGACCGAGCAGCCGGCCGCGATCAGCGAACCGGCAAGCACCACCGCGAGTGCACGCATGCCTGCAGTATTGCAAATTCTTCGTACCTTGCTGGCTGCCATCTGCGATCTGGGTGTTTGATCACACCGGCCAGGCTACGATGCCCCGGTGGAACCGATCGACCTCGCGGCCGTCGCCGACGACTTCGATCGTGAAGTTGCTGCCACACCGGCCATCGACCGGTTCTGCTCGTCGAGCGCGTGGATCCTGGCGGCGGCCGCCGCGCTCATGCCGCCGCGGGCGCCGTTTTCATTCCACAGCGCCAACGGCTACTTCGCCGCCATGCGCGGTGTGCACGCGGCCGGGTTTCCCTACATCGAGCCTGTCGAGCTGGCGTGGGGGCTCGCGGCGCCGCTGATCGGCCAAGATCCCGCCGCGCTCGCCGAGGACGTCGTCGCCATGCTCGCCAGCCGTCGCGACTGGCAGCTGGCGATCATCGCCGGCCTGACCGCGGGCGGGCCGCAGCGCCGGGCGCTCGACCGGGTGTTGCCGCCGCGCTGGGAGCGCCGCCGCGGGACGCCGACCGTGCGGCATGTCGCGAGCCTCGACGGTGGCGTCGACGGCTTCCTGTCGCGCCGGCCGCGCGAGCTCCGCAAGTCGCTCCGCAAGTCGCTCCGCGCCGCGAGCGCCGCGGGCGTGACCTTCGAGGCGGTCCAGACCACGTCGGCCGGCGACGCCGAGGCGCTCTATGCGCGGATCCAGGAGGTCGAGGCGTCCAGCTGGAAGGCCCGCGAGGGCGTCGGGATCTCGGCCGGTCCGATGAGGATGTTCTACGAGCTGATGCTGCCGCGGCTGTGCCTGAAGGGCCAGCAGCGCACCGTGTTCGCGCAGGCCGGGGGCCGCGACGTCGGCTATATCCTCGGCGCGGTGTCCGAGGGCGAGTACCGGGGCCTACAGTTCTCGTACGATGACGATCATGCCGAGCTCGGGATCGGCGGCCTGCTCCAGTATCACCAGATCGCCTTGTTATGCGGCGAGGGCGTCGCGCGCTACGACCTCGGCACCGAGATGGACTACAAGCGCCGGTGGGCCGAGCAGGTCATGGAGACCGAGATGCTGGTCCTCGTCCGGTGAGCCAGCTCCAATTGGAGCAGAGACGCGGTTTCGCCGAACCGCGGGCAGGTCTGGCTAGCGTCGAACCGTGCCCAGGCGGCCAGCGCGATCAGTAGCGGGGGACGCTCGGGTCGACGTCGCGCGACCAGGCCTCGATGCCGCCGGCCATGTTGTAGACGTTCTTGAAGCCGAGCTTCAGGAAGTGCTCGGCGGCGCCGCGGCTGCGGCCGCCGTGGTGGCAATGGAACGCCAGCGGCGTGTCCTTGGGGAGCGCCTCGATCGCGGTCATCGTGGCGTCGTCGAGGTGCTTGGCGCCGGCGATCCTGGCGACGCCGCGCTCTTTCTCGGTGCGCACGTCGTAGAAGTGCTCGATCTTGTGGCTGTCGAGCAGCGCCTTGAGCTCCTTGGGCGGGACTTCTTTCACGACCGCCGGCCGGTTCGGGTTATCGATCTTGAAGCCGGCGCCGTCGGAGGCCTCGACGAAGTCGATCGTCACGCCCTCGGCGCGGCCGGCGCTGGCACGATCGAGCTGCACGGTGACGCCGCCGCTCTGCACGGTGACGTGGTTGGCTTCCTTGGCGCCCAGGGCGAGCTCGTGCTCCCAGGTCGGCGTGATCGTCAGGTGGATCACAGAGCCGGGGTCGCCCTCCTTGAGGGCCTCGGACAGCTCCTTGGCGGCGCGCGGCGAGACCGTGACCGCGGGAGGCTTCGGGGGCGCGACGAGGTCGCCGAGCTTCTTCTCGAGGTCGCCTGCTTCGTGCATCTGGCGCACGATGTCGGCGCCGCCGACGAACTCGCCCTTGACGAACAGCTGAGGGAACGTCGGCCAGTCGGAGAATTCCTTCATCCCGGTGCGGATGTCGGCGTCGGCCAGGATGTTGACCGTCGTGTACTTGGGGATCAAGGTGTTGAGGATGTTCACGACGGACGCCGAAAACCCGCACTGTGGGAAGCTGCGGCTGCCCTTCATGAACAGGACGACGGAGTCACTCGCGACGAGGTGTTCGATCTTCTTGCGGGTCTCAGGGTCGAGCGTCATGGTGGCCTTTCGTGGCTTCTTCTAGCACGAAGATCATCGTCCGTGCCGTGGGTTCGATCGCCGAGGTCGACGCCGCCGCGTGGGACGGGCTTGACCACGGGCCCTCGCCGTTCCTGCGCCACGGGTTCTTGCGGGCCCTCGAGGAGTCGGGATCGATCGACACGGCGTCGGCCAGGAAGCGGCGCTCGGGGTGGTCGGGCCTGTACCTCCTCGCCGAACAGGCAGGTGCGCTGGTGGGGGCCGTCCCGGCGTTCGTCAAGAGCCATAGCTACGGCGAGTACATCTTCGACTGGGGCTGGGCCAACGCGGCCGAGCGTGCCGGGCTGCGTTATTACCCCAAGCTGGTGATCGCGGCGCCCCAGACGCCGGCGACCGGGAATCGCCTGCTGATCGCGCCCGGCGCCGACGTGGACGCGGTCCGGGCGGTGCTGATCGCCGCGGTGCGCGCGGTGGCCGACGACACCGAGTGCTCTTCGATTCACTGGCTGTTCTGCACCAGGGACGAGCAGGCGGCCCTCACGGAGGCCGGGTTCTTCCCGCGCGCGAGCCTGCAGTTCCACTGGCACAACCGCGGGTACCAGACGTTCGGCGACTTCCTCGGCCAGCTCAAGTCGCGCAAGCGCAAGCAGCTGCGCAAGGAGCGGGAGCGGGCGAGGGCGGCGATCGAGCGGCTGTCGTGGGTCGGCGGCGCCGAGCTCGATGAGGCGCAGCTGGACGATCTCGATCGGTTCTACCGCAATACGACCGATCAACACGGCGGCCGCGACTACCTGCGGCCGGGCTTCTTCCACGCGCTGGCGAAGTACCTGCCGGACGCGATGCGCATGGTCGAGGTGGTCGCCGGTGGCAAGCGCGTCGCCGGGGCGCTGTTCCTCGAGACCGATCGCGCGCTGTACGGCCGCTACTGGGGCGCCGACGTGCACGTCGATCTGCTGCACTTCGAGACCGCCTACTACGCGGGCATCGAGCGGGCGATCGAGCGCCGGTTGCCGCTGTTCGAGGCGGGCGCGCAAGGCGAGCACAAGCTGCTGCGCGGCTTCGACCCGATGCCGACCTACTCGGCGCACTGGATCCGCCACGCCGGCCTGTCCGCGGCGATCGTGGACTACACCCGGCGCGAGGCCGAGGCCGTGGCCGTCCAGATCGCCGAGATGACGCAGTCTGGCCCGTACCGCGGCGGTGCGGGTGCGGATGACGAACCGGGCGAGTGATCGGCGCGTGACCGTCGTGATCGGCGCGTGATCGGCGGTGATCGCTGCCGGCCCGAGCGCGTCGTCCGCGATCGCTGCTAGAGTGGCGCCGCCATGGCTGACTCTGATTCGCGCACCGGTACGCGCTACACGACCCCCGGGATCCTCGAGTACGTCAACCGCGTGCACGCGCCGCACGACGCGGGGCTCGCGCGAGCCTTCGCGGTCCCCGAGGGCATCCCGGCGATCCAGGTCGGGCCGAGCGACGGCAAGCTGATCGCCTTGCTCTTGCGGCTCGCGCACGCGACCAAGGTCGTCGAGGTCGGCACGCTGGTCGGCTACTCGGCGATCCACATGGCGCGCGCGCTCGGTCCCGGCGGGCACCTGTGGTCGATCGAGTTCGAGGCGCACCACGCCGAGGTGGCCCGGGCGAACCTCGCCGCGGCGGGCGTGGCCGATCGCGTCACCGTCCTGGTGGGCGCCGGGCGCGACGTCCTGCCGACGCTGTCCGGCCACGCGCCGTTCGATGCCGTGTTCATCGACGCCGACAAGGTCAACTACGATCATTACGGCCGGTGGGCGATCGAGCACCTCCGGACCGGGGGCCTCGTGATCGGCGATAACGCGTACCTGTTCGGCGAGCTGCTCGACGACAGCGATCGCGGCCGCGCGATGCGCGGGTTTCACGAAGCGGTCGCCGCGAGCTGCGAGTCGGTGTGCGCGCCGACGCCCGATGGGCTCGTGGTCGGCATCAAGCGCTGAGCAGCCGGAGCAAGCTCGCCACGGTCAGCGCCAGCCCGAACGCCGCGCCGGCCAGCCGCCGGGGCCGGGTCGTGAACCACGCGAAGCCCGGGCGGCCCGCCGGAGCCTCCGGCCGCGCGCGCCGCTTGCGCGTGCCGAGCTGGGCGCGGGCGTCGCGCAGCACGGCCATGATGTGAGGGAGCGCCGGCCGATCCCGGGGCTGCTTGGCGAGCATGGCGAGCAGCGTGGCCTCGAGCTCGCGCGGGATGGTGCTCCACTGCAGGCGCGGGCTGGGCGGCTCGGCGTCCAGGTGCTGCTGGAGGAGCTCGAGGTCGCTCGGGGACGAGAACGGCGGCCGGCCGAGCAGCAGCCGGTAGGCGAGCACGGCGAGCGCGTAGACGTCGGCCGCGGGCGTGATGTCGTCGCCGCGCAGCTGCTCGGGCGCGACGTAGGTGAGAGTCCCCGCGACCAGGCCGCGCAGCGGATCGTCCTCTCCGGCGATCCGCGCCATGCCCCAATCGAGCAGCTTGGTGCGGCGGCCATCGGGCGTGGGGACATCGAGCAGCAGCACGTTGTCGAGCTTGAGATCGCGGTGGGTGACGCCGGCGGCGTGTGCGGCGACGAGCACGTCGCACAGCTCGATCAGGATCTCCAGGATCTCGTCGCGCGGCAGCGAGTCGTCGAGGCAGGCTCCGAGCGATCGTCCGGACAGGAGCTCCATCGCGAGGTAGGGCCGGCCGTCGTGGGTCCCGGTCGCGAACACCTCGGCGACCCCGGCGTGACCGATGAGGTTGGCGGTGCGGGCTTCGCGCAAGAACGCCTCGGCGGTCACCCGCTTGCGCGATCTCGCGCCGTGGGCGAGCTTGAGCGCGGCGTGCTTGCCGTGGCGCGTATGGACGGCGTCATAGACCGTCGCCATGCCGCCGGAGCCGAGCTCGCGCTCGATGCGCCACATGCCGATCCGCGCCCCGGGACCCAGCGGCGGGCACGGTGGAGTATGGTTCCGCAGCGCCGCCGCGGGGAGTGGCGGTGGCTCACTGAGCGTGAGGGCGATGGTCGGCGTGTCCGCGCTCGTCATGAGGCTTTTTCGTGCAACCCATGGACCGGCGACGCGCTCGGTCACGCTCTGGGAATCACGGAGGATTCCCGGCAGCGACGGGCGTCGTCGCGCGAGCGTGGCGCGAAGGCATGTGCGCCGACCGCGCAGGGTTCCACGTACGGTCCACCGCGCGCCCGGTTCAGTTGTGCTCGAACTTTGCGGCGATCGTCGTCGCGGCTACCGGGATGAACGTGCAGCGTGGGCTCGGCCCGTTACACGTCATCGAGGTCCATCCCGCGAACGACTGGTCGGGCTGGATCATGAGGGCCTGCACGGTCTGGGCGACGTTGGGCGCGATCTCGAACGTACAGTCGCCGTGCTGCGGGTCCACGGTGCTGCAGCCGCCGCGGCCTTCCACGAAGACGCTGCCCTTCCCGGTGACCTGCACGTGCAAGCTGACGAACCTCGGGCCGCCGGAGCCCGCGGCATCGTGCGGCGGCGTGGGCCCTCCGCAGCGGCCGGCGGCCTCGGGGGACGCGCACAGGCCGTCGCTGCCGCAGATCTGGCCGCGGACGCAATCCTCCGGCGAGCGACAGCTCACCGTGCAATCGAGGATCGACGGCGAGTAGCAACCGGCCAGCGCCGCCAGCGCGGCGGCCGAGGTGCAGCCCAGAAGTTCACCTAGAAGCCCCATGACATGCTGACCTCCACGCCGTGGCTGGTCGGAACCACGGCGACAGGAGCGGTCTCGGTGCGCCGGCCGATCACGTACAGCATCACGCCGCTCCCGACCCCGAGCGCGCCGCCGATCCCGAGCAGCTTGGCGGTCCTGGCGGCCGCGCGGCCGCGCGCGTCGATCGCCGCGACGTCCTTGCCCGGCAAGTGCTTCATGAACGCCGCCGAGACCTCGTCGGCGGCCTCGTGGGCTTTCACCGCGTAGCCCACCGCGCCGGCCAGGGCCACGCCGCCGCCGAGCACGAGCCCGATGCCGATGTCCTTCTCGAGCTGCGCCCTGGTCGACGGGGCCGGGGCGGGGGTGGGCGTCGCGATCACGTCGAGCGGCGGCAGCACGACGAGGCTCGTGGCCGCGGTCGCGATCGGGATGTGCCGCGCGAGCTTGTCGGCGCAGCGCTCGACCGTCGCGAGGTGGTCCTCGGCGAGCGTGCGTTGCGGGGGCCGCGGGCCCGTGGCGAGGTAGCGCCGGTACAGCAGCGCGGCGTCGTCGCAGTTGCCCAGCAGGCGGTAGGACTGCGCGAGGTTGAACAGCAGCGCCGGGCTCGGCGCCATCACGTACGCCTGCGTGAACGCGACGATCGCGCGCGCGTAGTCACCCGCGTCGTGAAACGCCCGGCCGCGATCGGCGAGCATGCGGGCCTTCGCCGGGATCGAGTCCGATAATGCCTCGGCCTGCGCGCCGGTCGGCGCGACCAGGAGCATCGCCGCTACGAGGAGCATCGCCGCCACCATGATCGCCCGCGCCTTCACCGGTAGGGATCGAGCGTGCCGTCGGGATCGAGCTTGCTCCTCCGGTGCGGCGTGCTCGGAGGCTTGCGTGCCGGCGTGGGATGCGGCGAGGGATGTGACGTGGACCGGGACACGGCGCGGACGGCGGGTGACGGGGCCTCCGCGGTGGGCTCGGTGCGGGTGGGCGCTGGAGGCGTCGGGAACCGGACCGGCATGGGCACGGCCGAGGGGGACGCCGACTTCGGGATCAGCTCGAAGTCGGAGACCATGGACTGCGCCGCCAGCGCCGCCGCGCCGCGATCGAGGGCCACCGGCAGCACGATCCTGCCAACGGCGCCGTGCACCGCGCGCTCGTCGACCACCGTCGCCGCGCTGGCCGACTCGCCGCCGGTCCGCGCGACCCCGAGCACCACCGCGCTCGCCGCCAGCGCGAACGCGCTGACCGCGTAGGGCCAGCGGGCCGCCGTGGCCCGCCACCCGGTATGCCGGGTCGGGGCGCGTTCGGCCGGCGCGACCACGGGCACGGGAGCCGGCACTTCGAGCGGGACCGCGGCGGGGTAGCGCGCCGAGGGGAGCACGTGGCGACGCCGCTCGAACTCATCGCGCACCGCGCCGAGCCGCTGGGTGACCTCGCTCATCGTCGGGCGCTTGGTCGGCTGCTTGGCGAGCATCGCGAGCAAGAGCTCCTGGAGCGCCGGCGGGATGTCGGGCCACAGGTCGCGGGGCGGAGGCGGCGTGGCCCGCAGGTGCATCGCCATGACCTCGGCGGCGGTCTCGGCCTCGAACGGCGGCTGCTCGAGGAACAGCTCGTAGGCCATGACGCCGAGCGAGTACACGTCGGTCTGCGGCGACACCGGCTGGCCGCGGGCCTGCTCGGGCGCGAGGTACTGCGGGGTCCCCATGAGCTGGCCTTCCATCGTGTACTTGGCGTCGTGGCTCATGACCTTGGCGATACCCCAGTCGAGCAGCTTGACCTTGGGGAGCGCCGGATCCTCGGTGTTGTCGACGAGGAACACGTTGTCGAGCTTGAGATCGCGATGCACGATCCCGGCGGTGTGCGCGGCGATCAGCGCGTCGCACACCTGCAAGAGGATCTCGATCACGAGATCCGGCATCAGCTTGCACTGGTCGGCGCGGACGCTCAGCGTGTGGCCAAACAGCCGCTCCATCACGATGTAGGGCCGGCCATCGGCGAGCTTACCGGTCTCGAAGATATCGACGATGTTCGGGTGGCCGACCTGGTTGACGACCTTTGCCTCGAGCAGCATGCGATCGGTGTTGAAGCCGGGCACCAGCAAGCGCGGGTGGACGACCTTGAGCGCGGCGCGCTTGCCGATATCTTCGTGGACCACCGCGTAGACGGCGCCCATCCCACCACGGCCGAGCTCACGCTCGATCACCCACGGTCCAGCCTTGGCGCCGGGGAGGAGGATCTCCGGGGTTGCCGGGCCTCCCTGAGCGCCATTGCCCGCCGTGCTGACCATCGTCTTCATAACCGCTGATTGCTGGTGCACCCACTGTGCCGCCGCAAGGTCCGGTCTGGACGTACGCCGCAGGACCACCCTGCGTGGCGAGGTGGCGCGCTGTAGCGATCGAGCACGGTGACCTTGACTCATGAGCAAGGCGACCAGACGATCGGTAACGTGGTAGTCACACGCGAGGCTCTCGAGGCGTCGCTCACGACGCTGCAGGGCGAGATCGAAGATCCGCGCGCCGGGATCCTCGGCCCGCGATCGATCGCGTGGCGGCTCGGCGGGGAGCTCGCGACCTTCGTCGGCGGCGGTCGGGCGGCGCTGCTGCAGCTCGCGCACCCGCTGGTGGCCTACGCGATCGATCAGCACTCGCAGACGCGCGCCGACGTCGCCGGGCGATTTCAACGCACGTTCCGCAGCGTGTTCGCGATGGTGTTCGGTGATCTCGACGCGGCGTTCCGCGCGGCGCGCCGGGTCCACGCGATCCACGCCCAGATCCACGGCACGATCCCCGAGCGCACCGGTGGCTGGATCGCGGGGACGCCGTATCACGCGAACGACGCCGACACGCTGCGCTGGGTGCATGCCACGCTGGTCGACACGATCCTGGTCGTGCGCGAGCAGCTCGACGGACCGCTGCCCGACGCGATCAAGGACGGCTACGTGATCGAGATGAACCGGTTCGGGGCGCTGTTCGGCATCCCGTCGTCGCTGCTGCCCGGGTCATGGCTTGCGCACGATTCGTACATGCGCGCCATGGTCGCGTCCGATCGGCTCGCCGTCGCGCCGTGTGCGCGCGAGATGGCCCAGTTCCTGATCGGGCGCGCCGGCGCAGCTCAGCCGCCGCTGGGCCGGATCGCCGAGGCGGTGACCGCGCTCCTCTTGCCGCCGCACCTCGCCGCCCAGTTCGAGCTGCGGCCCACGCCGCGCTGGACGCACGTCGGGCTCGGCGCGTTCGGTCTCGCCTTGCGCCGCATGCCGCGCGTCCTGCGCGAGCTGCCCGCGCGCCGGGAAGCGCGGCGCCGGCTCGCCGGGTCGCCGCCGGGCCGGATCGGGGCCTGGGCCGAGCGCAGGCTATTCGGGCTCACGCGACACGTGACCCGCACGGGGCGTTGACCGCTTCGGAGACGTGACGCCCTCGTGCGTACGCCGCAGTCCGAGGCGGCATACACGGGCTCGCGCGGCCGGTCCACCAAGTGTGTGCGAAAGGGAGGCTCGGGAACCGACCGCGCGGGCTGACCGAAGCCGAGCAAGAGCCGCGCCGGCCGACCTCACTCGTAAGCATGCGGATCTAATGAGTCCAGACTTCGCCGCGGCGTCCCAAGGCGGGTCGCAGCGACGACGCATGGAGCAAGGCGTTCACAGCCGGCGAGCGTCAGCGATAGCTGCCCGGGTCGAGCCCGAAGCGCTTGATCCAGCGCTGGATCTGCTTGCGGTCCTTGTCGAGCGCGCGCGCGACGGCCGACACGTTGCCCTGGTGCTCGCGCAGCGAGGCGACCACCTGGTCGCGGACTTTTTGATCATTCTCGCTGAGCACGACCGGGCGAGGCGCTCCGGGAGGACGCCCGGTGCGAACCGAATCGGGCAGGTGATCGGCGCGCACCAGCTCGGTGCCGGCCAGGACCTGCGCCGTGGCGAGGGCCTGCTCGAGCTCGCGCACGTTGAGCGGCCACGGATAGCGCAGGAGGAGGCGGGCGGCGTCGATATCGAAGCCCGGATGGTCGGCGGGGAAGATCCGCGAGTGCAGGACGCCGATCAGGACGCCGAGATCGGTGCGGCGCTCGGTGAGCGGCGGCACGGTGACGCGAAACCCGGCGAGCCGCGCGAACAGATCGTGGCGGAAGCTGCCCTCGGCGACCATGTCGTCGAGATCGCGGTGGGTGGCGGCGACGACGCGCAGATCGATCTCGACCGCGCGGGTGCCGCCGACCGGCATGACCTCGCGCTCCTGCAGCACGCGGAGCAGCGCGGCCTGCGAGCTCGCCGGCAGGTCGCCGATCTCGTCGAGGAACAGCGTGCCGGCGTCCGCGGCCCGCACGAGGCCGGGGTGATCGGTCTGGGCGCCGCTGAACGCGCCCTTCTTGTAGCCGAACAGCTCGCTCTCGACGAGGTTCTCCGGGAGCGCGCCGCAGTTGACCGGCACGAACGCCCCGTGGCGGCTCGATTGGTCGTGGATGGCCCGGGCGATCACCTCCTTGCCGGTCCCGCTCTCGCCTTCGATCAGCATCGGGATCTCCGACGAGGCGATCTGGCGCAGCCGGGTGAGCTCCTGGTTCCACACCGGCATCAGCGTGGCGAACCCGGCCGGGCCCTCGGTGGGCGTGAGCTCGAGCAGGGCGGGGGCCTCGGCTTCGATCGGCAGCCGCTCGAAGAAGATGAACAGCGTGTGGCCGAGCTCGATCAGCGACCCGTCGGTCAGCACGGCGCGCTTGGTGGTGTGGCCATCGACGATCGAGCCGTTCTTCGACTCGGTGTCGGTCAGGACCCAGCGGCCGAAGCTCGGCTCGATCCGGGCGTGGCGCGACGACATCCACTTGTCCGGCACGCGGACCGTGAGCTCGGTCCCGCTGCGTTCGGCGCGGCGGTCCGGGCCGCGCCCGAGGGCCACGGACGTCAGATCGGCGAGCCGGTAGCGGACGGAGCCCGCACGCGGACGGCCGCATTCGAGGACCAGGACCAGGACGGGCTCAGGTCGCGGCCCGATGCGTCCGGTCCTGCCATCTTCGTGGAAGCTGAGAGTCGTACCCTGCGCGTCACCCAAAGCAACAACATCCTACATCGCTCGGAACCGCGATTGTCAGAGGCTTCCGATAGCGTTGGCCACGTGGGTGATCTTCTGACATTCGCGATCATCCCCGCTTCGGGGGTGCTCGGATTGCGTCGCGGCCTCCGGCGCGGCACGAGTGCGACCAGCTGGTACGACACAGGGTGCAGCCTCGAAGGCACCGATCCTGACCGCGCGGCCGCGGCGTACGAGCGGGCCCTGGTGAGCTGTCCCGACCTGGCGGATGCCCACAACAACCTCGGGCGGCTGCGCCATGCGGCCGGGGCGCCGGCCGTGGCCGAAGGCCACTATCGCCTGGCAATCTGTGGCAACCCCGGCGTCGCGCTGTACTGGTTCAACCTGGGGGTTGCCGTCGAGGATCAGGGCCGTCACGCCGAGGCGATTGCCGCGTACGAGCGGGCGATCGAGCTCGATGCCGACGCGGCGGATGCGCACTTCAACCTGTCCCGGCTGATCGAGCTGACCGCGCGGCGTACCGGTGACGACGTGATGCTCCAGCGTGCCGTCCGGCTCCTCCTGCGCTACCGCAACCTGTCGAAGCGCAACGTCAAAGCTCGCTGATCACGGGCGTTATGCGACATGGTGAGACATATGCGACAGTAGTGCGACATTGGCCCTCGCTTCAAGGCGAGCGGACCCACCAGGCGATCTTCAGGTAGTCGGCCTGCGCAAAACCGACCGGGTGATCGGGCTCCGGGGGGATCTCGTGATGGAGCGTGAACGCCCCGCCCAGGGCCTCGCGGACGGTCTGGTGAAACACCGCGCGCTCGATCCGGCTGGTGCAGCACGCGGCGACGAGCGTTCCGCCGGGCCGCACGAGGGGGGCCGCGGCGCGATATAGCTTGCGGTACGCGGCCAGGACCGACGGGACCTGGGGGGCCTTGCTCGTCATCGCCGGTGGATCGACGATCACCAGATCGAACGGCTCGGCGGTGAACGCCGGCAGCCAGGCGAACACATCGGCGGCGACGAACGTATGCCTGGCCGGATCGCCGGCGTGGTGCGCGGCTGCAAACGCGAGGGCGCGCTCCGACGCATCGACCTGGACGATCGTCGTGGCGCCGGCGACCTCGGCGGCGCGGCCGAGCATGCCGGAGTAGGCGAACAGGTTGAGCACGCGCGCCCCGGTGAGCGGCGCGGCCGCCACCTCGCGCCGCAGGCCGCGTAGATCGAGGTACGTCCCGGTCTTCTGGCCGGCGGCGAGATCGACCGCGAGCGTCAGGCCGTTCTCGGTGATATTCACCACCTCGGGCGGTGTGCCCCGCAGCGTGCGCGCGGGTTCGGCGGGCCCCTGACGCAGGTGTGCGGGTCGCAGCACGACATGGCGCGCCGGGCCGACGATCGGGCTGGCACGATCGAGAACATGGGCGGCGTAGCGCGCGAACGCATCGGCGCCCGCCGCGTAGCTCGAGACCACCAGCGTCTCGGCGAACCGGTCGACGACGACGGCGGGCAGGCCGTCGCTCTCGCCGTGGACGAGCCGGATCGCATCGGTCCGCGTCGCGAGCTCGGCGCGCCGGCCGACCGCGGCGGTGAGCTGGCCGCGCAGCCACGCGGCATCCGGCGGGGCCGGACCGCGCCGCACGACCCGGATCGCGATCGCGCCGCTCGCTTCGTAGAACCCGTACCCGATCACCCGGTTACTGCCGTCGACCAGCCGCAACGGCTCACCGTCGTGAAACACGGTGGCCGCCGAGCTCAGGTGATCGCGAAAGATCCACGGGTGGCGCAGGGCGACGCCGACGGCTTCCTTGCGCAGCTGGTAGCGGCGGGGCTTCATGACGCGCTCCGCGCCCCGTCGGGCAGCCGGTCGACGACGACGAGGTCGGCGCGCCCGGCGGCGATCGCCGCCTCGAGATCGGGCAACAGCGCATCGCCGCTCTCGATCGCGGTGGCGACGGCCAGCTCGTTGCGCAGGCGATCGGCGAGCGGGGCGGCGGGCAGCCGCGCGCCGTGGGTCTGGGGCGAGTCGTTCGGCGCCGACACCCAGAGCAGATCGGCCCCGGCGCGCACCACCTGGGCGGCGTGGCCGATCACGGCGGCGCGGGTCGCCGGGCGGTCGTGGATCGCGGCGGCGATCCAGCCACCGGGTCGCCACATCGCGCGCGCGGCGGCGATCGCCGAGGGCAGCGCCTCGGTGGCCGGCAGGTCGCCGCATGGATCGAGCAGGATCACGTCGAAGCCGGCGAACGCGGCGCGCTGTACGGCGTCGGTGAACGCCGCCGACGGTGCCGGCGGCACCTCGAGCCGCGCGACGATCAGCGCCCCGCGGCCGTGCACGTAATCGACCACCCGGCGCCAGGCCACGGTCTGATCGTCATCGGCGAGCCCGATGCCCCCCGGGTTCGCCGACCCGATCACGCCGATCCGGAGGCCGGCGGTCACCACGAGCCCGGCCCCGGCGAGCGCGGCGCCGCCCAGCGCGACGAGGTGGTGATCGAGCTGGTGATCGAGCTCGGCGTCGGGGTCGGGCGAAGCGCCGGTGGCCCACCGCGGGCACACCGCGATCCGCGAGCGCGCGCGGCGATCGCCGAGCACCAGCGGCAGCGCGGCGGGCGGCGGCGGATCGCCGGTGATCCCGACCGACGCCGCGAGCAGCTGCTCGACGCCGCGCGCCAGGTGCGGATCGCGCTTGCCGACCGACGCGTGCGACACCCGCAGGCTGCGCGTCATCAAGCTGTAGGTGAACTGGACCGGCGCCATCCCGGCGTAGCGCTCGGTGCCCTCGAACCACTCGAGGCTCGCCTGCGCGGCCGCCTGCAGCGCAAGGACCTCGGGGCGACGGCGGGCCTCGTAGGCCGCGAGCGCCGCGCCGATCTCACGGGCACCGAGCAGCTCGTCGCGCAGCACGATCGCATCCTCCATCGCGAGCTTGGTCCCCGAGCCGATCGAGAAGTGCGCGGTGTGCGCGGCGTCGCCCATCAAGACGACGTTGCCGGTGTGCCACTTCTGGCACCGCACCGTCGGGAAGCTGCGCCAGATCGAGCGATTCTTGATCAGCCGGTGGCCGGCGAGCTCACCGGCGAAGATCGCCTCGAGCCGCGCGACCGTCTGATCCTCGTCCGCGGTGTCCAGCCCGGCGCGACGCCAGGTCTCGTCGCGGCATTCGACGATGAACGTCGAGCCGTGCTCGTGGTAGCGGTACGCGTGCACGCGAAACATCCCGTGCGGCGTCGGCTTGAACACGAACGTGAACGCCTGGTACGGCACCGTGCAGCCGAGCCACACGAACTTGTTCGGGCGCACGTCGACCTCGGGCCCGAGCTCCGGCGCGAGCGCGTCGCGCACCCAGCTCGCGACCCCGTCGCACGCGACGATCACGTCGGGCGCGTGCGCGGCCGAGACCTCGGCGAGCGAGCGCACCTCGTGCTCGAACTCGACCCGGACCCCGAGCGCCTGCGCCCGCGCCTGCAGGATCTGCAGCAGCGCCTTGCGCTCGATGCCGCAGAACCCGTGCCCGGTCGACCGCAGCACGTCGCCGCCGACCTGGATCTCGATGTCGTCCCAGCGCGCGAACCGGCTCGTGATCTCCGCGTGGGTCTCGGGATCGGCCGCCGCGAGGTTCCCGAGCGTCGCGTCGGAGAACACCACCCCGAACCCGAACGTATCCGCGGGCCGGTTGCGCTCGAAGATCACGACCTCGTGCTCGGGCGCGCGGCGCTTGACGAGGATGCCGAGATACAGCCCAGCCGGGCCTCCGCCGATACAGGCGATCTTCACCGCGCCACCCTATCAGATCCGGAGCGCGGGCCAGGCTGCCGCGCGAGCTGATGCCGCCTGCGGCGCAGCGTTGGCGTTGCAGAGCGATCGAAGATGCGCGCGCCACGGACGAAGTGTTTTCGATCGCGCTGTCAGGGGTGTCGGCGATACTGGGCCGGTAGGGCGAGGGGCGCTCTACCAGAAGTTCAACGGGTGGCGCGTGTGCCGAGCGGTTCGCGACACGCGGGCCCTGTTCCATGCGCTTCCACGGAGGTTGCGATGAAGGGTACGACCAAGGTAACGAGCCGATCTGTGAAGCCACGAGCGGAGCGCCGCTCGCGCGGTCGCACGCGCGACGACGCGATGTTCCCGGTGCCGTCGCCCAGGGCGGAGATGCCGACGACTACGGTGCGACGCTCGCCGACATCAAGCAGCGGGTGCTCACCCAGCGCCTGCGCGTGGTCATCGCGGCGAACGCGGCGATGATCGAGCTGTACTGGGACATCGGGCGCACGATCCTCGACCGCCAGCGCAACGCCGGCCTGGGGGGCCAAGGTCATCGACCGGCTCTCGACCGACTTGCGCGAGGCCTATCCCGACATGCAGGGGTTCTCGCCGTGTAACCTCAAGTATATGCGGGCGTTTGCGGCGGCATGGCCTGACGCGGCAATTGTGCAACAGGTCGTTGCACGATTGCCGTGGCGCCAGAACATCATCCTTCTCGAGCGGCTCGAAGCCCCCAGGATCCGGCACTGGTACGTGCAGCAGGCGCTGGCTCATGGATGGTCAAGTAGCGTTCTGAACCTGCAGATCGACAACCGCGTGCACGAACGCAGCGGCAATGCGATCAGCAACTTCACCAAGACGCTGCCGCCCACCGATTCCGACATGGTCGAGCAGGTGTTCAAGGATCCCTACGTGTTTGACTTCCTCGGCACCGCTGATCCCCGCCGCGAGCGCGAGGTCGAGCAGGCGCTCATCGATCACATCCAGCGCTTCATGCTCGAGCTCGGGACCGGCTTTGCGTTCGTCGGGCGCCAGGTTCACCTCGAGGTCGGCGAGCAAGACTTCTACCTCGACCTCCTGTTCTATCACCTGAAGCTTCGCTGCTTCGTCGTCGTCGAGCTCAAGACGGTCCCGTTCGATGCCGCGTTCGTCGGCAAGCTCAATCTCTACCTCTCGGCAACCGACGATCTGCTGCGTCACCCTGACGACAAGCCGACGATCGGCCTGCTGCTCTGCCGGTCGAACAACAAGCTCGTCGTCGAATACGCCCTGCGCGATCTCGATAAGCCGATCGGCGTCGCGCAGTGGGCGACCCGGATCGTCGATGCCTTGCCGAAGGATCTCGAGAGCAGCCTGCCGACGATCGCGCAGATCGAAGCGGAGCTCGGCAAGGACGAGGACGCCTGAGCATCGGATCGCGGCGCTCGGCGCGCATGTCCTACGCTCGGTATCTCGCGAGCATCGCCTCGGCGTTGGTCCGGACCGAGCTCCGCCAGCTCACGGGCGCCACCAGCTCCGCCAGCGCACCGAAGCTCTGTACCCACGGGATGATCTCCCACTGCGCGCTCGTCCGGATCGAGTATCGCAAGACGCCGTCGGGACGGCGCTCCTTGCGCTCGTCCGGATGGAACGTGCGCTCCTCGACACGCCACGCGATCTCGGCGTCGAACAAGATCTCGACGTCCTCTTCCTGGTCGCTCATGAAGATCCCGAACGCCTTCGCGATCTGGCCATCGAGGTCGACCCGCGGCGGCGCGAACGCCTTGTTGGTGACCTCGAGATCCCGGATCCGGTGAACCGCGAGCGTCGTGACCCGCTGGTGTTCGCCGAGGCAGGCGAACAGGTACAGCGCCGAGCGGTGCCACACGAGCCGCAGCGGCCGGGCCGTGTGCCGGCGGGTCGTACCCTTCCACGCGGCGTGATACGTGAGCTCGCAGACGCGGCGCCGCACGATCGCATCCGTGATCTGATCGATCTGTTCGTGCTGCGGCCCGTAGTCGACATACCCTCGGGCATGCGGGGCGAAGGTGCGTGATAGCGCGTCGAGCCCACCATGATGACGTGGGCTGAGGAAGCCGCGGATCTTGAGCGCGACCGCGTGAAGGTCACCATGCAGCGGCGTCCCTGACAACGACGCAAGCATCGCCTGCGAGGCGTAGATCGCCAGCAGTTCGCTCGCGCCGAACGTCAGCGCCTCGAGCGCGCGGATCTTCTGATCGATGCGGTACGCCTTCTTCTGCTTGCCGGCGCTCTCCTCGACGACCGCGAAGTCGCGCTCGAGCGTCGCGAGGTCGCGCTCGATCGTTGCCTTGCTGACCCCGAGCTGCTCGGCGAGTTGCTTCACGCCGTACGGCCGGGTTGCGTCCGACAGCAGCCGCAGCAGGGCCCACTGGCGGACGAGTTGTTGTGAATCGCGGCGTCGGTCCGCGGGACGATCGGTCGGGGCAGTCACACGGTGATGTTGCTCCATCCGGCGGAGGATGAGATCCCTTGTCACGCTCATCTTTGGGCAGACCGCATCGCAGCTCGAGGTGGTCGTTACGTAACGTGATCGCAGATGCAGCCTTTGACAGTCGATCCGATCATTGCTTCCCTGATCGATTGTTGCACCCGTCAATCCGGATCTGCGCGACACCGGGTGCGACGCGGAAGCGGCTACGCGCTCCATGGGAGGTATCCGTACAGCCGACCGTAGTTCGCAGAGTGCCTTCTTACACCGACAGACTTTGTCCGGCAACGTGTGTTCTCTGGCACGGAGGTCAATGGGTATGCAGATCAGCGTGGAGACAGAGCTCCTCGAGACCATTTTTACACACGCCAAGGGGGCGGCCCGCATCGCCAGTTTCCTCGACAATGCCATCGTCCTCGGCGCGCTCAACAAGTCGATCAACGAGATCTGCCGTCTGGTCGCTGGGCTGCTCGGCAAGCCCTACGACCCGAAGTCGATGAAAGAGCTGACGCGGGGCGATGAGCCTGAGTTCGACGTCGCCATCGCGGTCGATGATCTGCGTCAACTGGTGGCGAGGGCCGACGCGCTGGCCAGCGCCGCAGCGCGCCTCATGGATGAGATGAGCTGGATCAAGGGCGAGGCGGAGCGCCGTCGATTCGAGCGCCTCGCGCACCTGGTCGGCTCGACGTCCGATGCGGTGCAGTCGGCGCTGGCGTTTGGCGACAAGATCGCCGTCGAGCTCGCCACGCGCCGGCCGGGGAGGTAGCTTCGTCCTGGCTCCGTCCATGCACGGGATCCACCGGCGACGGCAGCGCACGAGGTTCGCCGCTCACGTTACGATCAGCACCGGTCAACCCTCGAAGGCGACACCGGACTTCGCGTACATGTTCGCGAGAAACTCGCGCTGACCGGGCAGCCGGGCGACCAGATCGTCGGCCCGCGCGGCGATGTCCGCGAACGCGCGATCGGCCGCCGCCTCGCTGAAGTGCGCGAGCAGCGGGTAGGTCGTCGCCGGGAGCTTGCGCAGGCCGGCGAGCAAGCAGGCGTAGCTGCGCTCGCGGAACACGAAGTTCCGGAACCGCTCGCCGGTCGGCATATTCACCTTGAAGAACTCGAGCGCGTCGGCGAGCGAGGTCGGCACCTCGACCTGCGCGGCGAGATCGCGCCAGTACGGCGTGTCGGTCCGGTTCGAGCCCAGGAAGTGCAGGACGATGAAGTCGCGAACCTCGTCGTACATCTGCGCGGTCAGGTTGTTGTAGCGGGCCGCCCGCGCCGGGGCGAAGTCGCGATCCGGGAAGTAGGTGAGCAGGTTGGCGAGCGCGTACTCGATCAGGAAGATCGTGGTCGATTCGAGGGGCTCGATGAAGTTCGCCGCCAGGCCGATCGCGACGCAGTTCTTGACCCAGCTCCGCTGGTAGCGGCCCGGGGTGAACCGGAGGTGCGCCGTGAAGGTCTCGGCGTTGGCGCGCGCGCCGAGGTAGCCGCGCAGCTCCTGCTCGGCCTGGTCCTTGGTCTTGTACCGGCTGCAGTAGACGTAGCCCGTGCCCGCCCGGTGATAGAGCGGGATGTTCCACATCCAGCCGGCCTCGGAAGCCCGCGCCAGCGTGTACGGCTCCATGTCGCCGGGAGCGTTCGCCGGCCGCATCGCGACCGCGGCGTCGTTCCACAGGCAGCCCTGCGCGGAATCGAACGGCTCGCCCAGCGCCTTGCCCAGGATGATGCTGCGGAACCCGGAGCAATCGACGAACAGATCGGCGCCGAGCTCGCCGTGCTCGGCGGTCACCAGGCCCTTGACGAACCCGCGCTCGTCGAGCAGGACCTCGCGGACGTCGTCGATGATGTGCTCGACGCCGCGTTTCGTGGCCTGGGTCGTGAGGAACGTCTGGAAGCGAAACGCGTCGAGGTGGTACGCGGCGGGGAGCTCGTGGGTGGGGTTCTCCTTCGTGCGCGGCGCCTTGCGCGCGTCGCAGAGCCGCGGCCCGGGGAACACGGCGTAGGCGTACGGCGTCGGCTCACCGGCGAGGTGGCGCCGGTGCCAGTAGTGCATCAGCGAGATACCTTCCCCGACCTCCGGCATGAACGCCGGCAGCGGATTGACCACCGGCTCGTTGCGCTCGAAGAACGGATGATAAAAATGCTCGGGGCCTGCCGACGGCGGTTGATTCCACTGTTCGAACCGAACCGCCAGCTTGTACGCGGCGCCGGCCTGCGGCATCCAGTCTTCCTCGGCGAACCCGAGGAAGGCCATCGTGTAGCGAAGCGTCGCGACGGTCGCCTCGCCCACGCCGATCCGGCCGATGTTCTTGGACTCGATGAGCGTGATCTTCGTCGTCGCGCCCAGCGCGCGGTGAAGGTATGTCGCCGCCAGCCAGCCGGCGGTGCCCCCCCCAACGACGAGGATGGATCGTATCGGTGCGCTCGACATGGTGCCTCCTTGACCGCTGATCCCTGGTGCGCTGCCACAGTAGGTGACCTACCACACGTTCACAATATAAACTCCAACCTGAATCTTTGGCGCTTCGGTGAACATCATGAGGCAGTGTATCGGTATCCGGACAGCGATATGGGAACACTGGTCAGGACGAGATCTCGCTCCGGCCGCTGCGCTTGAAAGTTTCCATGCCGGCGGAAGCCCGCACCCGGGCAATCGAGCGTGACCCGGCCGTAGCGGGTCAGGCGACCTGCTTGGCCGCCTCGGTGGCCGACGCCGGCGTGAACCAGTGAGGCGCCAGGCTCCTGAGCTCGCTGCGGATCGCCTCGATGATCGCGGCGTGTTGCAGCGGGCTCGCGATCGACGGCGGCGGGCAATTGATCTTGGGCAGCGGCGAGCTCACCGTCACGACCTGCACCGCCGGGATCGTGGTGGTCACCCAGGTCGTGAACTCGGCGACCGCCTCGTCGGACATGCAGCTCCACGCGACCGGCTCGGAGTCGTGAAACACGATCCCGGTGTGTTCGTGCTCCTTGTCCCGGCAGGCTCCGCTGGCGCTCGCGATGACGAGCGTCGCGGTCCCCCCGCTGGTGACCGGTATGGGTCCCGACTGGACGCACCCCGGCCCGCCGCTCTTTGACAATTGCATCATCAGCCTGGAACTCTCGTTCATAACATCTCTCCTTGGGTAATTACTCGAACACGACAATGCTCGACAGCCACGCCGCCGCGGCGCCGCGAGCGCTTCGCTCGGCGACCAGCGCGTCCACCGGATCGGCGCCGGCATGGATCCGTTCGACCAGCGACTGGAACACGTCGCTCGCGCTCGCATCGGGGATCGGCTCGGTCGGCGCGATCACGACGCGTGCACCCGCGGCGATGAACGAGGTCGCGAGGCTCCACGGCTCGGCGCTGACCTGGACCCGGCCGGCATCACAGCCCGCCAGCACCACGATCGGTGATCCGCTGAGCAGGACCGAGCTGACCTTCGACGCGGTCAACAGGTAGTCGCCTTGCGGGTCGGACGACAGGATCAGGCTCGCGGCGGTGGGCTCGTTCACGTCGGTGAACCCATGCGCCACGATGACGACCAGGCTGGCGGTCTTCATCGCGGCGAGCACGTTGTCCGGAGTCGCGCGCGGGCCCGAGAGGACCTCGGCCTGTGCGCTGCCGGAGAACGTTCGCAAGGCGGGCAGGTGGAGGTCCTCGGGTGGGGTCACGTCCGAGACCACGAGCTCGTGCTGGGGGTCGAAGCCGCGCGCCGCCCGTGGGGTGCCGGTGTGGTAGACCCACGCGACGCCGTCGCCGAGCAGCTTCGGCGCGCCGAAGTAGGGCCCCGGCGCGACGACGTCGACCCGCCGGCACCCGGCCAGGCGCGCGCGCATGGCCGGCGAGACGACCTCCGAGGGCGGGAGCGTGACGACCCCGTCGGGGATCTCGCGCATCTCGAGCGCCGGGTTCCCGTCGGCGTCGAGCATCGCGACGATCAGGTGATCCCAGGACGCGATGCCGAGCAGGCATCGATCGAAGCTCGGCGTCCGGAGCCGCTCGGTGAGCAGCGCGAGCACGGCCTTCGCGCTGCCCGATCCGGCGGCGGACTCGACGAGCACGTCGAACGCGCTGAGCCGCATCAGCGGGGCGTAGGTCCCGTGTGGATCGGCGTCCGCGGCCGCGATCACCCGGCGCAAGGCGGCCTCGCCGCGCGGGCGGTCCTCGACGAGCGTCGCCGCCGCGTCGAGGAAGTCGAGGTAGAGCCTGTGGTTCGCTCGATCCTTCGCCTCGAGCCGCGCGAGGTTGGCGCGCAGCGTGTCGAGGCGGCCGCGGCCGCGCAGGAGCAGGCGGAGCCGCGCCGTCTCGCCGTTGAGCCGCAGCTCCGCGTCGCGACACTCCCCTTGCTCCAGCGCGTCGGCCTCGTGACGAAAGCCGGCCGCCTGGTCGAGGCGATGGTGCTGCAAGGCCGCGTTGGCGGCGAAGTCGAGGCGTTGCAGGCGCGTCTGGCAGTTGTCCTTGCGCAGCGAGACTTCTTCCAGGTAGGCCCCGGCGACCGCCGCGGAGTCGATGTCATCGGCCACGCGAATCGCGATCGCTTCCCCGAGCGCGTCGAGGGCGGCCACCTCGCCGTCCCGCGCGGCCGCCGCCTTCGCCAATCGGCGCGCGGTGGTGATCTGTTCGATCGCGAGATCCGCGCGCCCCATCTGGCTGTTCGCGCCGCCGGCGAACAGCGTGATCCGCTCGCACCACCTCGACGGGGTCGTCTTGCACAGCGGGGCGGCGAGCCGCTCGATCGCATCGACCGCCGGATAGTCCCGGTGCCAGAACTCGGCGACGAACGCCCGCCGCGCCAGCGCGATGAGCTTCCACCACGGATCGCGATCGTGGATCAGGAGCTTGTCGAGGAGCGCGAGATCGGCATCATCGAACTCGCCTTCGTCGACGGCCAGGAACGACGCGAGCACGACGTCGCGGACCTCGTGCTGGAGGGCACGGGCCCGCAGGTCGTTGATCGCCTCGGCCGGCTTGTGGAGCTCGATGAAGGCGCGGAGCTCGGCGGCAAACGGCGCGCGGGAACGGAGGTCCGAGGCCCGCACGCGCGCGAGCACGTCGCCGAGCGCGGTCGTCGCGAACTGCGCATCGAGCGCGCGCGCCAGCGCCGCGAACGCGTCGAGGCGATCGCGCGTCGACGCGGTGGCCAGCGCCAGGTAGAACGCATCGCGCGCGAGGCTCGGGGCTCTCGCCACCGCGCGGTCGGTCAGGACCGGGCCTCCGAGGACCATGCGGCCGGCCTCGTCCTTGACGCGGCGCCAGTCGTCGGCATCGCGCTGGTCGTCGCGGCGAAGCTTGTCGGCGCGCTGCCTCGCCTCGTCGGACCAGCCGGCCTCGTTCCGCCCGGCGAGCTCGTCGAACACGCGCGCCGCGACGAGGGAGAGCCCCAGGCGCGACAGCGCGATCGCTTGGTTCCACCGGGCCTGGGCGTAGTCGGGATCGAGGCGCAGGGCGTCGGCGGTGAGCGAGAGCGCGCGCTCGGCGGCGGCCTCCTGCTTGGGCCCAGGCACCGGGTCGGAGGCGCCCTCGACCCGCAAGAGCTCGAGGGCCGCGCGGTCGGACAGCCCGGAGGCGGTCCTGGGCAGCTCGTTCGCGGTTCGCTCGGCCGACGCGAGGTCGCCGTTGAGCGCGAAGGCGCCGATCAGCGCCGTCACCTCGCCGCGCCGGTCCAGCTCGGCCAGATCCTGCACCTTGATATGCTCGTAGCCGGTCGCCCCGGCCGCTCGCTCGACATGAAGGTTCCGGTGGTGATCGAGCGCCGGCGCCGAGAAGCGGATGTCCACGCTGCGCGCGTCGGCGAGGGCGATCGCCGGCGCGGCCGCCTCCGGGGCGGCGACCCTGGGTTCGGAGCGCTGCCTGGGGCACATGATCAGCAAGGCGGCGGCCACGGCCGTGATGGCGGCGGCCGCCGCGGCCATCGGCCGGCGACGGCGCGCGGCGAGTTCATCGATCACCCGCACCTGCACCTGCACCTGAGCCACCTGCACCTGGGGCTGGGCCTGGAGCCTGGAAGGGTCGGGCGAGGGCGCCTGGGCCGCGGGCGCTGCGATCGCGGGCTCGAGCACGTGGCCCGGCTCGGGGAGGATCGGCACCTGCCCGACGTGCTCCTTCGCGACCACCGCGGCCTCGAGCATGCGTCCCTGCAAGACCTGCTTGCAGCGCGTACAGGTCGCGAGGTGATCGCGAAACGCCTCGGCAGCCTCGGTCTCCAGCTCTCGATCGAAGAACAGATCGAGATCATCGCAGCGTTCGGTCATGGCTTGGCCTCGAGTCCTAGTCGCTCCACCAGCACCTTGCGCAGCCTCAGACGCGCCCGGGTGAGCCGGGTTCCGACGGTGACGCGGCTGATCTTCAGGTGCGCCGCGATCTCCTCGTACGATCGGTCCTCGAAGGTGTGCAGGACGTAGACTTCACGAAACATCGGGTTGATCTTGTCGAGCGCGGCGCGTACGTCGTCGATCGTTGCGCGGGTCCACGCCGGCTCGTGGTGGTCCAGATCGAGCCGGGTGATGTTGTCGTGGACCTCATCGAGCGGCTCGTGCTGGGGCCCCCGGGCCGCGGCGCGGCAGCGGTCGATGAACAGGTTGTGCATCATCGTGGTGAGCCACGCGCGCGGATTCTTCACGTCCGCGGGCAGCCCCACGCGCATCGCCCGTTCGAGGGTGTCTTGCACGAGGTCGGCGGCATCCGCCGAGGTCGCGCACAGCCGTGCCGCGATCCTGAGCAGGACCGGCCTTGCATCTGCCAGCGCGGCGTCGATGGTCGTGGCTTTGCTCGTCAAAAACTCCACCGGATCGCCCATCCCGAGGGTAGGCTTGCATACCGGCAAATAGCTGGTCAAGGTCACGACTGCCTGGGGGACGCCGCCAGTCGGCGATATTCCCCAAAAACATCTATGGTCGGCGGGACCACGGCAATTACGCCGGTCAGGCCGCTCGCCGGCTGGGCCTGGCGCCAGCGCCTGGCGGCGGGCTCATCGAGCCAGGTCCGAGGTGTGCCGGCCCCGAAGAATTACCGCAAAAAACCGGGAATACGCCGGCCAATCGTCGTCATCAACGAGAACAGGCCCAGGTGACGTGAGTGTCACGGCTGGATCGCGGCGAAATCAAGCCTTACGAGAGATGTACTAGGTATTCATCGTGTTGGTGTGGCGGCCTGTCCATGATGGCAACGGGTTGGTGGATGCCAGTCCGCTCGCGGGCGCGTGTCGCGCGAGGGGGGCCGGCGTGGCGTGGGCGGCGGACGCCGGGAGAGCCTCGCGGATCGGCTCGGGGACCCGGCGATGGTAGCGCCGCGGCTTGACTCGCTGCTCGCCATCGGCGCGCAGGTCGGCCCGTACCGCATCGCCGGTGAGCTCGGCAGCGGCGGGATGGGGATGGTGTATCGCGCCGCGCACGTCCTGCTGCGGCGACCGGCCGCCATCAAGGTGCTGCGACCGGAGCTGGGCAACTGCGCGAGCGCGAGGGAGCGGTTCCTGGCCGAGGCCTGTGCGATGGCGGCGATCCGTCATCCCGGGATCGTCGAGGTCTACGACTACGGCTACACGCCTACCGGGCATGCGTTCATTGCGATGGAGCTGCTCGAGGGCCAGACTCTCGGCGCCCGCCTCGCCGAGCGCGGCCGGCTGGGCTTGTTCGAGACGATGGTCCTGGCGCGCCGGATCGCCGCGCCGCTCGCGGCGGCACACGAGCGCGGCGTCGTGCATCGCGATCTCAAGCCCGAGAACGTGTTCCTCGTCCGTGATCACGACGGTGGCGCGGTCGATCAGGTGAAGCTCCTCGACTTCGGGGTCGCCAAGCTCGAGCATGGGCCGACCTCCAGGACCCCGGCGGTGGAGCTCATCCTCGGGACCCCGCCGTACATGTCGCCGGAGCAGTGTCGAGGGGCGTCGGACTGCGATCATCGCACCGACCTCTACGCGCTCGGCTGCATCCTGTTCGAGCTCTTGACCGGCGAGCCACCGTATGGCACCAGGCTCACCTCGGACGAGCTGGCCGACGCACAGCTGCGGCTGCCGGTGCCGGACGTGGCGCGGCATGTCGCGCTGCCACCGGAGATCGCGCGCCTCATCACGCGGTTGCTCGCCAAGCGCGTCGAGGATCGCCCCCGCAACGCCCTCGAGGTCGTGGCGGAGGTCAGCGGCTGGCTGGCGACGCAAGGCCTCCCAACGCCTGCGCCGGGCGGCGTCCGCCGGCTTGCGAGCATGGTCGCGAGCAGGATCGCGTCGTTCGCGGCGCTCGGCGCTCGGTATCGCCGGTATCGCGCGTGGCGCTCGGGCAGGGCCACGACGCAGCGGGGGATCGACACCATTGCGCCGACGGCCGTCGTCCGGCGGCTGTTCACGGCCAGCGTGGCCGATCGGCGGCTCACGAGTGCGCCGACCCAGCCGATGATCGCGCTGGAGCCCTCGCCGCCTACTCTCATCGCGGGCCCCCGCTGCCGGCCGTCACCGGCAAGTCAGGTCGTGGCGGAGCTCGGCACGGGCGTCGATGAGATCGAGCTTCCGGTCGACGAGCTCGGCCACAACTGACCGGGCCGGCGAGGGTCCGTCGAGGCTCGCCTGGTAGCCTACGCTTACGCGCCAAACATCTCTCGAAGTCGGGCAACTGTTTGAACGAGTCCATTGTCACGGAGGGCATCGAGGACGTCACCCACCGTGTGAGGCGGATTCTTGAGCGAACCTGCCTGCTCAGCGACGGCGGTGCAGACGAGGCCCGCGGCGAGGTCGATCTGGTGCAGGACGAACTCGTCGGGGTGCTGCGCTTCGATCCCGTAAGGCGCGAGCTTCGCGGCGGGGAAGTCGCGGAGATTGGTCGTCACGATGGCCTGAGCCCCGGCTCGGATCCCCGCAGCCAGTACATGATGGTCATCGGGGTCGGGCAGATCGAGACCTGCGATGAGCCCTTCGAACCCGGTGACCAGAACGTCAGGGATCGCCCGGTTCATCAGGTCACGGGTCCGCTGAAGGGATGCCTCGTTGAGATCGGGACGGTTGATGAGGATGTTCCGGAAGCACTCGTCGAGGATCAGGTCGGTCCAGCGAGCCCGCACGAGTCCCTTGGCGGCGAGCCGAAGGAGCAGGTCGCGAAGCGGCGCCGGGTAAAGGACGCAGGCGTCGTAGATGACGACGAAGGCCATGGCCGCTCAATATCCGAGGCCGAGCTTCTGCGCCTCCTGGGTCAACTCGTCGAGTGTAGCCTTGCGCTCGGATTCATCTGTCTGGCGGTAAGCGAGCAGATCACTCACCCGGATCCGCCGGTGGGTGCCGACCCGACGGAAGCCGATCTTCCCGGTCTCCAGTAAATCGATGAGATAGGGCCGCGAGACGTTGAGCATGTCAGCGGCCTCCTGGGTCGTCAGCTCCGCGTGGACGGGAACGATGGTGACGGCGTTGCCGTTGGCCATCTGTCCGAGGATCTCCAGGAACAGATCGAACGCTTCGCGGGGCACGATGACACCTACGTCGAGTTCACCCTCGGGCTTGACGTGGAGCGTTCGCGTCGTCTTCTGCGACCTGATCTTGCCGAGCGCACGGAGCGCGAGCCGAGCTTGTTCGGCGGCTTCGGTGGACGGGAGCTTCACGGCTGCGGCAGGTGGCATGACAAGGCCTCGGCATCAGGGTAGCGCATATTCGCAGCATCCGCAGCATCCGCAGTATCCGCAACCAGGCCCGATGGCAGGTCCGGAGAGCGACGCCGCGAAGCGCCTGTTCCTGCGATCCTTCAACGGATCACGATCACGTGGCGAGGTGCTACGTGGCCTTCGCGAGCTGCTCGAGGCGCTCGAGGGCGGCGGCCAGATCGGGGCGCTCGGTCAGGACCTTGGCGCAGGGATCGCCGGCCCAGGTGGTGACGCGGTCGAGCGCGTTGCGGAGGTGGAACTGCTTCGGATCGAGGCCCGGGACGACCTCGTCCCAGGTGAGCGGCATCGAGACCGGCGCGCCGCCGACCGGGCGGACGCTGTACGGCGCGACGAGCAGCTGGCCGTGCGCGTTCTGGCCCCAGTCGAGGTAGACCCGCCCGTTGCGCGCGGCGGGGTTGCGCGCCGTCGTCGCCATGTCGGGGTGCTGGCGCTCGATGAGCTGGCCGATCAGATAGGCGAGCATGCGCGCCTGCTCGAAGGTGCACTGGCCGCCGAGCGGGATCAGCACGTGGAGCCCGGTCTGGCCCGAGGTCTTGATGTAGTTCGGCAGGCCCGCGGCGTCGCACAGCGCGTGGATCGCCAGGGCGAGCGGCACGACGTGCTCGCGCGGCGCGTTCTTGGGATCGAGATCGACGATCGTCCAGTCGGGCTTCTCGAGGTTGGCGATCCGGCTCGCCCAGGCGTGGATCGGGATCGAGCCGAGGTTCGCGACGAACGCGAGGCCGTCGGCGTCGTCGATCAGGACGTAATGGATCTCGCGCTGGCTGTGCTCGCTCCACAGCGCGGTGGTGCGCAGCCACGGAGGGACCCAGGCCGGCATGTCCTTCTGATAGAACATCTCGCCGTCGATGCCGTCGGGATAGCGGGTCAGGACGGTCGGGCGGTCGGCGAGGTAGGGCAGGATGTACGGCGCGATCGCGCGGTAGTACTCGATCAGGTCGCCCTTGGTGATCGCTTCGGTCTTCCAGTACAGCTTGTTCAGGTTCGACAGCCTGAGCTCGCGGACCGGCTGATCGATCTCGAGCGGCGCGGTGGCCGCCGGCTCCTCGTGCTCCTCGCGGTCGCCGCCGGCATCCTCGCCGGCCTCGCCGGTGTGGCGGACCGTCATGGTGCACTCGAGCGCGCGCTTGTCGGGGCGGAGGCGGACGAACACCGGGAAGCGCAGCGACGAGCCATCGGGCCACTCGCGATAGCGGACCTGGACGACGAGCTCGGGCTCGATCCAGCGCGCGTCTCCGGCCCCCTCGGGGCGCGGGAAGCTCGGCTGCCAGATCGGCTTTGCGTCGAGCTCGGCCTTGAGCTGGGTCAACAGCTGATCGTCGAACCCGGAGCCGACCTTGCCGGCCCACCGCCAGCGATCATCGTCGCGCACGCACAGGTGCAGCGCCCCGAACCCGGCGCGCGAGTTCTTGGGCGGGGTGTAGCCGCACACCGCGAAGTCGCCCTCGGGGTCGCGCTTGATCTTGAGCCAGTCGCGCGAGCGGGTCGGGCGATAGGTCGAGTCGGCGCGCTTGGCGACCACGCCTTCGAGCCCGCGGGCGACGACCTGGGCGAGCAGCGCCTCGCCCTGCGATGGGATGTGCTCGGCGAGCCGGAGCGGGCCGATCGACGGCAGGAGCCGCGCGAGCAGGCTCTTGCGGACCAGCAGCGGCAGGCCGCGCAGATCGAACCCGGCCGCGCCGAGCAGATCGAACACCATGTACGTGACCGGGGTCGCCAGCGCGGCGCGCTGGATCTCCGACGTGCGATGGATCTGGGCGCGGGCCGCGATCTTGTGAAAGTCCGGCTTGCCGGCGGCGTCGAGCATCACGATCTCGCCGTCGAGCACGAGGCCGGGGAGCGGCAGCGCCCGCAGCGCGCTCGTCAGCTCGGGGTAGCGCAGCGTCGGGTCCTTGCCCGAGCGATAGCGCAGCTCGGCCCGGCCGGCGCCGCCGAAGCTCGCCAGGCGAAACCCGTCGTACTTGAGCTCGAACACCCAGTCGTCGGACGAGAACGGGGCGTTCGCGGTGTGACACAGCATCAGCTCGAGCGACCCCGGCGGGATCGCGCGGCGTGGGGCCCCGAGCTGTGCGAGCTCCAGGGCGATCGCGCGGTGGCGCGGCGCCCCGGCGGCGAGGTCGTCGATCGTCAGGCCCGACAGCACGCTCGCCCCGGACAGCGGCTGGCCGGCGGCGAGGAACGCCTCGGCGGGCTCGTCGCGCTTCTTGATGAGCAGCCAGTCGTTCGAGCCTCGGCCCGACTGCTGGCCGCGCTTGCCCTTGCCGGTGTGGACCAGGGTGAACGCGCCGTGCAGCTTGTAGCCGTAGAGCTCGAACTTGATCTCGCCGTCGAGCAGGCCCTGGGCGGGGTCGACGAGCGGCCGGAACAGGCCGCGGTCCCACGCGATCATCGGCCCGGCCCCGTAGTTGCCGTCGGGGATCACGGCCTCGAAGTGGACGTACTCGAGCGGGTGGTTCTCGACCTTGACCGCGAGCCGCTTGTCGTCGGGATCCATCGACGGCTCCTTGGGAACCGCCCACGAGCACAGGACGCCGTCGATCTCGAGGCGGAGGTCCCAGTGCATCCGCGTCGCGTCGTGCTGGTGAATGACGAACATGCGCGGCCCGCGCCCGGGGGCGGGCGTGCTGGCCATGGGTTCAGGTGTGCTGCCGCCGGTCCGCTTGGCGCGGTAGACGTCCAGCCCGTCGTCGTCGTTGCTCATCGGGGCGGATCCCGCGGAATCTCGGAGGAAGCTTCTGCCACCAAGCGATTACGATGATGCCATGTCGCAGCGCAGGAGCGACCGGCCCGCGGTGAATCTACAGCTACGATGCGGATTCAGCTGACCATGAGTTCAGGTGTTCACGTTGTTTCGCTTGTGTGCGGCGGGTCGGTACAATTATTTCCCATGTCCGCACGCTCGATCAGCACCGCGACCATCTCGTTCGGCCTCGTTTCGATCCCGACGAAGCTTTACACGACGAACGAGACCGGGAGTGAAATCCACTTCAACATGCTGCACGACGCCGACGGCGCGCGGCTCAAGCAGCAGTACATCTGCACCCAGTGCAACGAGCTCGTCGATCGCGAGCACACGGTGAAGGGCTACGAGCACGCGAAGGGCCAGTACGTGGTGTTCTCGATCGACGAGCTCAAGGCGCTCGACGCCGTCGCCACCCAGACGATCGCGATCGAGGAGTTCGTGCCGGCGACCGCGGTCGATCCGGTGTGGGTCGAGAAGAGCTACTACCTGGGCCCCGACAAGGGCGGCGAGCGCGCGTACAAGCTGATCCACGACGCGATGATCGAGACCGGGCTCGTCGGGATCGCGTCGTACTCGGCGCGCGGCAAGCAGTACATCGTGTCGCTGCGGCCGTTCAACGACGGCCTGATCATGCACCAGCTGCGCTACGCCGACGAGGTCAAGCCGTGGTCGGAGGTCCCGCTCCCCGAGCTGCCGGAGCTCAAGCCCGCCGAGCTCGGCCTCGCCAAGCAGATCATCCAGCAGATCGCCCACGACACGTTCGCTCCCGAGAAGTACAAGGACGACGTCCAGGTCCGGATGCGCGAGCTGATCGCCAAGAAGGTCGAGGGCCAGGAGATCACGGTGATGCCGGAGGCGCCCGCCGGCCGGGTCATCGACCTGATGGAGGCGCTCAAGGCCAGCCTCGGCATGACCAAGGACGCCGAGCGCAAGCCGGCCATGGCCGCGGCCGCCGCGGCCGACGACGAGGCTGCGGGCACGGAGGCCACGCCCAAGAAGAAGGCGACGCCCAAGAAGAAGTAAGCTAGGGCCGTCCCGCGCGGAGGGACGCCCGCATGCCGGAATACCCGGATGTCACCGTCTACGTCGAGCGCCTGCGCGCCCTGGCGATCGGCCAGCCGCTCGAGGCGATCCGGATCGCCAGCCCGTTCGTGCTGCGCACCGTCTCGCCGTCGCCGCGCGAGCTCGCCGGCGCGTCGATCGTCGCGGTCGAGCGGCTCGGCAAGCGGATCGTCATCGGCGTGGCGGGCGACCGCTTCGTCGTGATCCACCTGATGATCGCGGGCCGGCTGCGCTGGAAGAAGCGGGGCGAGAGGCTCCCGGCCAAGGTCGGGCTCGCGGCGTTCGATCTGCCGACCGGGACGCTGGTGTTCACCGAGGCGTCGCCCAGGAAGCGCGCCTCGCTCCACCTGGTCGCCGGCCGCGCGGCGCTCGCCGAGTTCGATCGCGGCGGGCTCGACGTGTTCGCGGCGACCACGCCGGCGTTCGCGGACCGGCTGCGCGGCGAGCGCCACACGATCAAGCGCGCGCTGACCGATCCGACGCTGTTCGACGGCATCGGCAACGCCTACTCCGACGAGATCCTGCACGCCGCCCGGCTGTCGCCGTTCCGGATGACGTCGTCGCTCAGCGACGCCGAGATCGCCGCGCTCCACGAGGCGTGCAAGGCGACCTTGACCTGGTGGACCCGGCACCTGCGAGATGAGGTCGGCGACGGCTTCCCCGACAAGGTCACGGCGTTTCACCCCGAGATGGCGGTGCACGGCAAGTTCGGCCAGCCATGCCCGGTGTGCGGCACCAAGGTGCAGCGCATCGTCTACGCCGACAACGAAGCCAATTATTGCCCGACCTGCCAGACGGAAGGGCGCCTGCTCGCCGACCGCGGGCTGTCGCGCCTGCTCAAGGAAGACTGGCCCAAGAGCCTCGAGGAACTCGAGGACCGCAAGGCCCAGCGGGTTGCCGCCCCGGCGACGACACCTGCTGCTCCCGCGGCCCCTGGGGCGACCCCTGGGGCGCCAGCCGCGCCGGCCACAGCACCCGGCGCCCGCCAGCCCGGCAAGAAATCGCGGGCCCCGTAGATCGCGGCACGCCCCCGTGCGTTTGGCGATCCATCGTCAAAATTGCGTGTGCCCACGCACGCTGACGCACCAGGGGTGTCATGAAGAAAGCTCTCGCCGGGTTCCTGATGGCTGCGGCCTCCGCCGCTTGTGTTCCCAAGCATGCCTCGTTCGTCAAGGTCGATGACGTCGCGCTCGGCCGCGTGGTCATCTACCGCAACGGGGTCGCGTTCTACGAGCGCCGCGCCACGGTCGCCGGTGGCACGCTCACGGTCAGCGTGCCGCGCGATCGGGTCGACGACTTCTTGAAGTCGCTGACCGTCGTCGACGCGATCTCCAAGCAACCGCTGCCGGTCTCGATCCCGCGCCAGGAGACCCCGGACGGCAACAACCTCGTGATGAAGCTCCAGCTGCCGAGCAAGAACACCGCGGACGTCGTGCTCACCTACGTCACCGAGGCGCCGGCCTGGAAGCCGAGCTATCGCGTGGTCGTCGGCGATCACCACGACGTCATGCTCGAGGGCTGGGCGATCGTCGACAACACCTCGGGCGAGGACTGGAAGAACGTGCTGGTCGGGGTCGGCTCGTCGTCGGCGCTGTCGTTCCGCTACGATCTGTGGAGCGTGCGCCAGGTCCAGCGCGAGACGCTCGCCAACGAGGAGAAGTTCGCGATCGCGCCGCCGACAGGTGTCTCGCCGTACGGCAAGGACAAGGCGGCCGACGCGGGCGGCGAGGTGCTGCTCAGCGAGCTGGGCGACGACGAGATCCGGCGGCCCGCCGGCCACCCCGGCGACGCCAAGGCGAAGCGCCTCGCGATGCGCGACGAGTCGCGGCCCGACGACGACGAGCTTCGCGCGCTCGCGGAGAGCGGTGCCAAGACAGAGGCGATCACCGTCACGGGCTCCCTGATTGACTCGGCCCGCAGCAGAGGCGGTGCGGGCCGCGCGTTCGGCAAGGCCGCCGCCCCGAGCCGAGCGCCCCGGCAAGAGGCCTCGAAGATGGCGCCGCGCGAGCCGTTCCCGGCGGTCGATCGGCCGCCGCCCGACGCGCGGGTCGCCAGCGGCGATAAGAAGATGCAGCAGATCTCGCAGGCGCTCGTGCACTCCGACAAGACGATCGTGGTCGAGGGCTACGCCAACGGCGCCGACGGAGAGGCGAACCGCCGCGCCAACGATCGCGCCAACATCGTGCGCAACCAGCTGATCGATCAGGGCGTCGCGCCGGCCCGCATCAAGGTCGTCACCAAGGTCGCGCCGAACCAGCCCGAGCGCGTGCGGCTGGTCGCGCAGGCGGCGCGGCCCGACGAGGTCAAGCCCGCGGGCCCGGGCAGCCGGCCCGTCGACGCCGACGTCCAGCCGGTCGGCGAGAGCCACTTCGAGAACCCCAAGGCGATGACCGTCGACAAGGGCTCGTCGGCGATGGTCTCGATGGTGCGCCACGCGACCGAGGGCGAGGTGGTCTATCTCTACGACGCCGAGTCCGAGCGCGGCAACGCGCACTTCGCGTTCCGCGCGGTGCGCTTCAAGAACCCGACCGATTCGACGCTCGAGACCGGGCCGGTCACCGTGTACGGCAACGAGCGCTTCATCGGCGAGGGGCTGACCGAGCCGATCCCGCCGAAGGCCTCCGCGGTCGTGCCCTACGCGCTCGACCGCCAGATCGTGATCGAGCGCAACGACAGCGAGGACAACAAGATCTCGCGGCTCATGACGCTTCAGCGCGGCATCCTCACCGCCGAGGTCCAGCACGTCCGCCGCCAGAAGCTCACCGTCACCAACCGGCTTCCCCAGATCGCCAAGGTGTTCATCCGCCACACGGTGAACAAGGGCTGGACGCTGACCGACGCACCGCCGGCGTTCGAGCGGGTCGGCGATGCCCACCTGTTCGAGGTCCAGCTCCAGCCCAACGAGATCAAGGACGTCCTGATCGCCGAGGCGACGCCGATCGAGCGCACGCTCGATCTTTCCGCCGACGTCACGCTCGACATGATGAAGGTGTGGGTCGAGGCGCCGGAGGGTACCCCCGAGCTCAAGGACCAGCTGAAGAAGCTGCTCGGCATCCACAAGACGCTGGTCGACTTCGCCCAGGAGCAGGACAGCCTGCGGCGCCGGCTCAGCGACTACCGCGAGCGGATGGACGAGCTCCACGGCCAGATCCTCACGCTGACCGCGGTCAAGACCGGCGGCGAGCTGATGGGCCACCTGAAGACGAAGATGAAGGAGATCTCCGATCGCGTGCAGAAGACCACGATCCAGATCGTCGATCAGGAAGAGAAGATCATGCTCGAGCGCGTCCAGTTCCAGGACACGCTGGCCGAGCTGGTGCTGCCCGATGCCATGGCCGCGCCCGGCGCCGCGAAGCCCACCGTTTCCAGCGCGGCCAGGCCGACCTCGGTCACCGGGCCGCTGGTGAACAAGTAGCTCCGCGTGACGCCGGGGCGAACTGCGACCCAGGCGAGGTCAATGCAGGACCGGAGGCGCGGTTGGTGTGGGGGCGTCGCGCGAGAACTGCAGCTCGAACTGCAGCTCGTCGTCGACCATCGCGGCGCGCACGGCGCGCGTCGTGAACGTGCGGCCACCGACGGTGAGCTGGGTGTGCGCGGCGGCCTGGCGCGATCGGTCGATCGATCCCTGGATCAGCTGCTTCAGCCATAGCGCGATCTCGATCGCAGGAGATGCGCGCGCGGCTTCGACGCGCTGATCGAGCGTCGAGACCTCGAGCTGATCGCCGATGATCTGCAGCTCGAGCCGCAAGCCGACCCGGAAGTACGAGCAGCCGCCGCGCTCCTGGAACACGTGGATCTTGACCGGCCGGGCGCGATCCTCGGCGAGCTCGTCGAACCGCGGCCGGAACTCGCCGTCGGGCTTCGGCTCGAGGCCGCGCGTGTAGCGCTGTGGGAGGTACGCGTGGTCGATCGCCCAGTTGGCGAGCTCGGTGGCCGTGCTCCCCGATATCCGGACCACGACCTCGTCGCCCGCCGGAGCCGCCGCGGTGAGGCCGCGGCGCACCGGAAGATCAGTCGTCAGATCGATCGTGAGCGCCTCGCGCTGCGGCTCATCACGGGCCGCCGGCGACCGCAGCGCGACGCGGGCGATCGGCAGATCGGGGAGTCGCACGCGCAGCCGCGTGACCTCGCCCAGCCGGCGCAAGAGCGTCGTCTGCAGGAGCTTGTACGCGGCGCCGGTCAGGTACGTCGCGAGCTCCCTGGCGGTGCGATCGAGCACGCCGCGCGGCAGGTGATCGCGGACGACCGGCGGCAGCCACCGCGTGACCGCTTCACCGAGGCTGCGCTCCGCGTCGGCGCCGAGCTCGGGCGTGACGGCGAGCAGGTTCTCCGGTCCGACGCCGGCGACCAGCTCGGTGATGCCGTGATCGCGCACCACCGCCGGCTTCACCTCGGTCTCGATCGCGAGCGTCGTGACCGGCTGGTGCGCGTCGTCGATCTCGATCCGCATGGCAAAGCCGACCCGGTCGGGCGGGGCCGGGCGGAGCCGGACCTCGCGGGCGATCGCGGTCAGCTCGTGGCTCGGCAGCGCGATCGGCAGGAGGCTCGGCAGCGCGATCGGCACCGCGAGCGGTTGATCGCGCAGGAGCTCGGCGAGGAACGCGTCCGCCCGCTCGAACGGGATGCGCACCTGCACGTGCGGACCGGGCGCGACGGTCGTGCGGTCGACCAGCGCGCGCTTCGCGGCGGCGATCTCGGGGCATCGTCCACCGCAGCCGGCCAGCGCGCCCGCCGCGAGCAGGGCCAGGGAGCGTCGCGTGCGCATCACCCGACGATATGTCGCCGCGATCGGCAGCGCGCGGCAGAGAGCGGCCGAATCATGGCTGCCGTGCCCGCTCCCGTGTAGCCGCGCTTCACGAGTCGGGCTGGAACACCAACAACAGCTTGGTCTGGCCTCGGACAATCATCGATCGATTCCACCTCACCACCACGAGATCCACTCGGCATGGCCATGGACCATGCGGCTCAGTCAGAACGTGAACTCATAGACGCAGACAGTGTCGCCTTTGGCCCGACAACGCTTTTCCACCATCGCGCTATCTCGGAACAGGCCAGTCAAATGTCCGCCACCGAGGAAGGCACCCATCTGCAACTGACAAGGAAAGAACGTCGTATCGGTGATCGTCGCACCAGTTGCCGTGGGCGTGATTGTCAACGATCCAGCATCAGGACCGACCACACATTGTGTGTAATTACCGCAGAGCATCCGGACGAAATCCATCCCTTCTTTGAGCCCCATCGCAGCCTTCACGTTCGCCGCGGGAATTCCCAGGATGGAGATCAACTGCGGGAAGACCTCGTACCCAACACGGCGTAGCGTGCCCGCAAGCATGGTCTTCGAAAGAGGCTCGAGAATGGCGCAGGCGGTGTCGAGCGCGGGGACAAACAGCTCGGGGTTGGTCAGGTTGTACTTCAGCTCGATCGGGCCAGCGATGGCAAGTGCGCGCTGGACTTCCGGGGTGTTCTTGAAAATCGACGAACGAAGCGCTCGTATTTCAGCCAGTACGTAAGGGGCTTGAACCTTCACGTCGAAGTTCTTACGATCCCGAATATAAAACATGGAACCCCACCTATATCTTGGTCAAGCAGGGTACATGATCCTACTATGAGACGGAAGAGCGAGGTGTCGGCTTAGGGGATATGAGCCCCTGTCACCAGAAAATCCGTTGAATTTCAATAGCTTGGTTCAGGCCGCGTGTGGGCGGTTCTGCCGATCCCCCTCGATCTGGAGTCGCAGGCCGACCTGGAACGTGGCCGGGCACGTTCCACTACTTCACAAAGGTCACTTGAGGTTTGTGCTCGTCCTCGTAGATCCCGCGCTCCTCGAACTGGATCGATAGCCCGTCGACTCCGTCGGGGGGCTCGCCCCGGAAGCCGTGCCGGTACATGGAGGGGACGAGAATGATGTCGCCCTCGACGACCGGGATCTCGCCGTCGTCGAGCACCACAGCACGACCACGACAGGCCAGGAGCATGGTTCGAATGGGGTGCTGGTGTGGGGCGAGGATCTGCCCGGCGCCGAGTCGTACCCAGGCGATCGCGAGGCGTGCTTGCTCGGAGAGAAACTCCGCGAGCACCGGATCTCGCCGGAAGTCGCGCTGTTCTCCCAGGAACTCGACTTCGCCGTTTTCGATGATCTCGGTGATCATACGGATGTCGGCGCGGTGGATGATTGTGAGCTTGGATAGCATCTCGGTTTGCCTCCTCGGAGATGGCGTTCGCCTGTGAACAGCAGGCGGATTGATCGTGACGTCAGTACCCGACGGCATACCCGTCGGCGCGGGGCTCGCTGCCGGCGACGTAGGTGCCGTCGCGCCGCCGGCAGATCACCTGCGCCTTGCCGAAGTCACCATACATGGCGAGCTTGCCGGCTGGGGTCCGGCGGATACTGGTCGTCGCCACGTCCCACGGTTCGCTCCAGGTCAGCAGGTGGCCACGGGCTTCGAGGCCCTGTGCGACCGCCGCCGGCACCGCGCGCTCCAGATCGACCGAGAGGTCGCTCAGCCACTGCCAGCGCGGGGCATCGATGCTGGCCTGCGGGTTCATGCCGTAGTCGAGCTGGTTGACGACGAGCTGGACGTGGCCTTGCGGCTGCATCGGTCCGCCCATCACACCGAACGGACCCACCGCCTCTCCGGCGCGCGTCATGAACGCAGGGATCAAGGTGTGCGCGGGTCGCTTTCCAGGAGCGAGCAGGTTCGGGCTCCTCGGATCGAGCGAGAACCCGCTGGCGCGGCTGTGGAGCGAGATGCCCGTGCCAGGCACCACGACGCCCGAGCCAAAGCCGAGCAGCGGGCCCGAGTAGTTCGACTGAATGAAGGAGACCATCATGCCATCGGCATCGGCGGTGCAAACGTACACCGTGCCGCCACGCGGCGGGACGCCCGCCTCCGGGGTGGCCGCGCGGTCGCCGAGCAGCTTGCGCCGGTCGGCCACGTAGCTCGGATCGAGCAGGCCCTTGGTCGGCACCTCGACGTACGCCGGATCGGCGACGTGGCGCTGCGCGTCCGCGAACGCGAGCTTCATCGCCTCGATCATCACGTGGTAGGTCTCCACGGACTCGCGGGGATGCTTCGCGATGTCGATGCCCTCGAGGATCGCGAGCGCATTCAGCGCCACGATGCCGTTGGCGTTCGGCGGGATCTCCCAGATCTCGTGGCCGCGGTACGAGACACCGATCGGCTCGACCCAGGTGCTCGTATGAGCGGCGAGATCGGCGCGGGTCAGGTGGCCACCCGACGCACCCGCGAACTCGGCGATCCGCTGCGCGAGCTCGCCCGTGTAGAAGACGGCGCTGCCGTCGTTGGCCAGCCGGCGGAGGCTGCGCGCCATGTCGGGAGACGCCCAGGTCTCGCCGGCGGCGGGCGCGCGACCGTCGCGGGTAAACGTATCGCGCCAGGGCGCAAGCTCGAGCTTGGCCGGCAGCTTGGCGTAGCTCTGCGCCGAGGTCGCCCAGCGCGCCGCGATCAACGGGGCGACCGGAAAGCCGTTCTCGGCGTAGTCGATCGCCGACTCGAACAGCGCCTCGAAGGGCAGGCGGCCGAACCGCGCGTGGAGATCCGACCAGGCCGCCGGGGCGCCGGGCACCGTGACCGAGAGCCAGCCGAGCATCGGCACCGCGTCGAGCCCGAGCTTGGCGAACAGATCGGTGGAGTGCGCCGCGCCAGCACGGCCGGAGCCGTTGAGCCCATGCAGCTTCACGCCGTCCCACACCAGCGCGAACGCATCCGAACCAAGGCCGTTGGCGACGGGTGACGTCACCGTCAGCGCGATCGCCGTCGCGAGGGCGGCGTCTACGGCGTTACCGCCGCGCTGGAGGATACGAAGACCGGCTTGCGCGGCCAGCGGCTCCTCGGTGGCGACCACGCCGTGCCGCGCGAGGATCGGCATGCGGCGCGATGCATACGGATATGCGTTGAGCGTCAGGTTCTCGGTGAAGCTGGCCGTCATGGCACTCGATCTCTCTGGCTCGGAGGAGGGGCGCTCGGATGTCCCGCCCCCTCCACCAGGAATGCGACGCGCTCGAAATAGCTATCGAGCATCCGCCATGCTTGATCCATCACGACCATGACGCGCGCGAGCGTCTCCGGCGGTTGGCGGCGGATCGGCTCGATCGCGAGGGTCACGTGACTATCGTCGACCTCGTCGTGAAGGCTGAAGTAGTCCGCGCGGCCAAGGCGGCGCATGGGCGCTTTGGAGATCGCACCCATGTAGGCGCCGCTCGCCTCGAGGACGAGGTGGACGATGGCGAGCTTCTCGATGTTGTCGAGGATGGTCATCCGAGAGATGAGCCAGGCGGTGGCACCCTCGAGGACGGGATCCCACACCTCGTCGGACTGCCCGAGATCCTTCGCCAGGACGTCGTCGTGGCCGATCTCCTCGCGGAGGTGCCGCAGGAACAGGGCGCCGTAACGCTGGTCGGCGCAGTGGGCCTGGCGGGTGTACAGGATCGTCTGAAAATGCCGAGCGAACACCTGGACGCACGCGAAGAACGTCTCGCGCTTCCGCGGATCGTCGAGCGTCCCATCCGTGAACATCTGAAAGACGCGGCTGTGCTTGTGTCGTTCGAGTTGCGCTGTGTTGTGCGCGATTAGGTTCTCGAAGGTAAGCGCTGGCGGATCGCCGGGATGACTCATCCGCGTGTCCTCATCCGATTCACGGCAGGAGCTGGTTCGGCGATGCACGACGTCGTCATGAAGAAACTGCCTTGCCCGGGAGGAGGCACGCGAACTCGCAGAAGATCACTGCGCGCGTAGCCATGACCTCTCCTCGAGGATACTACGGGACATGGAGCGTGATTGCCTGATGTCTGGCGGGAAAGATCCGAAATCCTGCGGACGATGCCTGTCTGCCCTGGTCGTACATGTCGCGGACTTAAGTGCCGCTGTGCACCATTGATCGACACGTAGCAGTGGACTGTGCTGTCGTATAATCTCTGACTTGCGCTTGGGTGTTCGATGCGTAGGAATGACACTCACGCGCGTCCTGGGACGTGTGCCGTCGCCAGTCGCGCGCGTGTTCTGGTGGCATGGAGCTGCGTCAGCTTACCCGCGCCCTGGGCGGCGTGCTGTAGACCACGGTGTGCTGTAGACCTCGGGGGAGAGGTAGAACGTCATCCGCCTGCGGCCGTTTTCGCGGCGGACCGAGGCGTAGGTCTGAATCCCCGCAGACTTGTCGAGCGAGCGCCGGGCCAGGCTGTGCACGCCGCGCGAGTAGGCCCGAGCCTCTTCGGGGGTGAGCTGGGTGGTGATGCGCTCGAGCGCGACCTGATCGTTGGGCGCGTAGCAGCGCATGGGGACGTGGAGCGTGATCGTACAGGGCAGGTCGCTGGACCCGCGGAACGCGAGGCAGCTCTGGATCGGCCGGCTGGGGGATGGGCTGGTCGTGCCGATCATCTCCTGGCAGAACGAGCGGATGTGGCCCGGCGGGTGGCCGCCTAACCCACCGAGCAGGCTCTCGAGCCCGTCCGCGGTCGCCCCTGGATGAGCGAAGTACACCTTGCAGCGTGCGGTCGGGCCATCGCTCAGATCGAGGGAGAAGTAGATCGGGTTGGCGTCGGACTGCGCGAAGTGGCTCCTCATCCATGCCGCGGCGCCGAACATACCGAGGGTTTCGAGCGCTTTGAGGACCAGCGACATCGCGTTCGAACGCCCCTGCGCCTGGGGGTTGAAGTAAATTCGGAACGCCGGCTCGGTCGAACGGAACGAGGCTGCATGCCAGAGGGCGAACGTGAGCCCGGGGGTTTGGGGCTGGAACAGTGGGGCGAGCAGGCGCGCGCGGGTGAGGGAGAGCTTGTAGCGCTGAGCGAGCTGCTCGTTCAACCGCCACCCTGCGTTCCACTGGGCGAGTGGGGTCCCCTCGCTGCCCTGCGCCTCTACCAGGACACGAAGCTCGAAGCCTTGGTCGTCGAGCCCAAAAGAGAACTCGTAGGGCGAGCTATCATCGGTGATGTCCGACTTGAACCTGGGACCATCGACAGACCGATCGCCCCAGGTATTCGAAAGAATATTGAAAGCGGCGATGGCACGGTCGAGCTGCTCCGGGATCCCCACGGCGGCACACAGGCCTTCGATCTGCCTGTGCCCAAGGTTTCGGAGCGTTGTAGGAGGACGCTGGCGCGGACGGAGCGGGGAGCGCTCTGTTGTTTGGCTATCTAGTTGAAATTCCATAAATACCAAAACTTTCTTCTACTACTAGAACACAGTGTGTAGTGTTCGAAACAATCGATTTTTCTTCGTATGCGGCGTCACCCAAACAACGTCCCCATCTGCAGATTGCCTGATTTGATGCCGAAAGATGTGAAATTACGCTGACGGTGGCTGTCATCCCAGGTCGTACATAGGGCGGTCAGGTGGCCCCAGTGCGCCAGATACCCACCCGCATCGCTCCGGAAAGGCATGCATGCGACAAACGCGCAGCAGGGGCAGCGGTAAACGGCGTTTCAGCTGTTATTACGCCTGCTTGACGGAACTATGTAGGTGCTTCGCGCGACCAATCTACTGATAGGTGCATGTGTGCAGCGTCATCAAATCAGCGGATACCAGGGCTGGTATGACAAGCTGCGACACCATCCGGATGTTTTCGGGTGTAATCCAATATATTTAAATAATATCATATAGTTATGTCAATCAAAGAAAGCAAAGTGCGAGGCGCAATTCGCGACACCATGATGGGAGGAGGTAGCAAATTGCCGCACAGAGAACCAAGAGCTGCAGGTATTACAGGACGAGGTGTAAAAAAATCGCCTGGGAAGATCTCGAGCCCTTCGGAGCCGCTGCGGATCTACGCAGGCCCGGCAGCTCTGGCCTCGGATCGTCACGTGATTGCCAGGAGCGATCTGCTTGGATTCCAGGGGTTATTAGGAGATCCAGCAGTTCAGGGCAGGTCGCGGGCGGTTCAAAGCGAGCTGAGGCCGCGCAGGTCGCCGGTCATGGAGGTGATTCGCTTCATGTGGGCAGGGGGGCCAGGGCGGATTTCGGGCATTTGCTCCGGGGCCTGGGCGGGTTCTGCGCACCAGCTCCCCGCTTGCGGGGGACATGGACGGATTCTGCGCAGTGGTTCTGTCCGAGCGCTCCGTGAGATCCGCCGAACTGTCCCGTGATCTGGCCGCTGCATTGGCACGCGCCACCGCGAAGGCTACGCTGCCGCCCCCATGACCGAGCCGAACTCCCCCGCGTGGCAGAACCCCGCGTTCGTGGCCATTCGTTGCTTCGCGTGCGGCGAGCTGCACGATCGCTACGTCCCGCAAACCGTATGTCGCGCGTGCGGCCTGCCGCTCCGGGTCGACTACGACCATGCGCGCGCCCCGCTGGCACCGGCGGCGCTCGTGGGGAGGCCGGCGTCATTATGGCGCTACCAGGAGGTCCTGCCGGTCCGGCCCGAGCACGCGGTCAGCCTGGTCGAGGGCTGGACGCCGCTGTGCCCGGTCGGCGACCGGCTGTTCGTGAAGGACGAGTCGCGTAACCCGACCGGCTCGTTCAAGGCACGTGGGCTCGTCCTCGCGGTCTCGATGGCGCGGGTGCTCGGTGCCCGGGCGCTGTCGGCGCCGTCGGCCGGCAACGCGGCAGGTGCGCTGGCCGCCTATGGCGCGGCGGCGGGGATCCCGGTCGTCGTCGCGATGCCCGACGACACGCCACGGGCATTCATCGACGAGTGCCTGCACTACGGGGCCGAGGTGCACCTGATCGCCGGCACGATCGCCGACGCCGGGCGCTGGCTGCGCGAGCACGGGCCCCGCGATACCTTCGATGTCTCGACGCTCAAGGAGCCCTACCGGATCGAGGGCAAGAAGACCATGGCGTACGAGCTGTGGGAGCAGCTCGCCGGGCAGCTGCCCGACGTGATCGTCTATCCGACCGGGGGCGGGACGGGCCTGGTCGGCATGTGGAAGGCGTTCGCCGAGATGCGCGCGCTCGGCTGGCCGATGCCGCGAACGCCGCGGCTGGTCTCGGTGCAGATGGAGGGCTGCGCGCCGGTCGTGCGCGGCTTCACCGAGGGCGCGGAGGTGACCGTCGCCTGGCCCGAGCCGCGGACCCGCGTCTGGGGGCTGCGCGTCCCGTCGCCGCTGGGCGGCTTCCTGTGCCTGCGCGCGATCCGCGAGACCTCCGGCACGGCGGTCACCGTCACCGAGGCCGACGCGGGGGCGGCCACGTCGCGGCTGGCCGCGCGGACCGGGCTCGATATCTGCCCCGAAGGGGGAGCCGCGTTCGCCGCGTACGAGGCGCTGCGCGCGCAGGGGGCGATCAAGGCCAGCGAGACCGTGGTGCTGTTCAACACCGGCACCGGCCTCAAGTACCGCTGATCTACCGCTGATCGCCGCCGGGATCGGCGAGCGCGCGCCGCTCAGGCCGGAGGGGTGATGTGTAGCCCGCCATCGACGAAGATGGCCTCGCCGGTGACCTGGCGCGCACCCTCGATCAGCCAGGTGATGACGTCGGCCACGTCGTCCGGCCGGGCGTAATCCTTGAGCGGCACCGCCGCGGCGTAGCGCGCGGCCACCTGGTTGGCCCGGTCGGAGCCGAGCGCGTTGTGGTGCCAGGGCGTATCGACGTAACCGGGGCAGACGGCGTTCACCCGCACCTCGGGCCCGAGCGAGCGCGCCAGCGAGCGGGTCATCGTGTTGAGCGCGGCCTTGGACGCCGCGTAGGCGACCGAGGAGCCGACGCCGAGCTGCGCGGCGACCGAGGACACGTTCACCACCGCGCCCCGGTTGGCCTTGAGCGCCGGCACGCAGGCCCGCGTCATCTGGAACGCACCGACGACGTTCACCCGGTAGATCCGCAGGAAGTCGTCGGCCGACAGGCCGTCGAGGTCGTTGTGCGCGACGAACTTGGTGGTGCCGGCGTTGTTGACCAGCGCGTCGATGCGGCCCCACTTGTCGAGCGCCGCCTGCACCAGCTTGCGGCAGTCGGCATCCTCGCCCACGTCGGCCGCCACGGTGATGGCGTCGGCGCAGCTCGCGGCGACCTCCCTGGCCTGGGCCTCGCTCTTCGAATAGTTGATGACGACCGACCAGCCGCGCCTGGCGAGCGCGAGGGCGCTGGCCGCGCCGATGCCGGACGACGCTCCGGTGATGATTGCGACTTTGTTCATACAGTGGCCACCGCGGCCGCGGGCGAGCCTACCGCGCCGGGCAAGCGGAGCGGGGGCGCCGTGAGCAAGAACCGGTTGCGCTGGTGCTCGCGCAGCCAGCGCGCCAGCTCGGTGAGGTACCAGATTTCGCCCAGGTGGATGCCGTTCTTCCACAGGCAGTGCTCGTGGAGCGGCAGCATCGCGTGCGGACCCGGCTTCCAGGGGCTCGCCGGGATGATCTCCACGGCGTAGTTGTCGGCGATCAGCGCCGACAAGCCGGAGTCCGTGATCCACTGGAGCAGCCGGTCGTCGCGGCCGTCGAGCCCCGTACATGTCTCGTGGAGGACCGCGGCGTCCGGATGCCGGTTCATCTCGAGGATCACGTCGCCGAAGCCGGTGTAGAGGCAGACCAGGTCGCCTTTCTCCACACCCACCCGGTCGCGCTCCATCACGCGCATCAGGTCGTCATAGCCGATCGCCTTGCGCTCGCGGCCGAAATGCGCGTGCAGGTCGATCAGCACGCCGCGGCCCTGGGCGCCGTGCTCGGCGAGGTTCTGGATGCCCAGCGCCTCGGCGCGCGAGCCTTCGAACCTGGCCCACGGCTCGGCGTCGCGCCGGGCAGGGGCGACCTTGATGGCCTCGTCCGCGCGGAAGCCATTGTAGAACACGTGCTCCGGCACGCCGTCGCCGTCGGCGTCGAACGTGCCGCCGACATGGGCGAACGAGTCCCACTGGGTCGAGTATTGCAGCGTCAGCAGCACCAGGTCGTCGCACACCACGTCGGTGAACCGCGGATCGACGCGGGCGAGCGGGAAGCCGAAGTTCGCCTGGTCGTCGCGCACGGTCGGGGCGAGCCGGGGCGGGCCGCGCCGCGGGTTGAGCACGTTGCCGCCGGGGTAATCGAGCGGCAGCGACAGGCAGAACGTGCGGCCTTCCTTCACCTCGGCGACGCCTGCGAGGACCTTGTCGCGCGTCACGTAGTTCATGCGGCCGCGCTGATCGTCGGGGCCGAACTCGCCCCAGTTCGAGCCGGGAGGCCGCTGCTTCCAGCGCTGGGCCATGGCTAGACGTAATACCGGCTGATGGTCTCGGCGACCATGACGGGCTTGTCGCCGCCTTCGCGCTCGACCACCACGTTCCAGGTCGTCTGCGCGCCGCCGTCGAGCAGCTCGAACTTGATCAGCGTGAAGCGGGCGCGGATCTTCGCGCCGGCCGGCACCGGCGAGGTGAACCGCACCTTGTTGAGCCCGTAGTTGACGCCCATCTTGGGGTCGGACAGCTCGAGCGAGGCCTGGGTGAGCTTGGGCAACAGGGACAGCGTGAGGAAGCCGTGCGCAATGGTTGTACCGAACGGCGATTGCTTGGCGCGCTCCTGGTCGATGTGGATCCACTGGAAGTCTTCGGTCGCCTTGGCGAACAGGTCGATCCGGTCCTGCGCGATCTCCATCCAGGGCGAGACGGCGACCTCCTGGCCGACCCGGCCCTCGAGGTCACGGAGCTTCATCACGGTCTTCATGGGCGCATTCTACGCGTACCTCGGCGGGCTAATCGAGCGCGTGCAGGTGTTTGGCGAAGAACACCACGACGTGTCGGTCGAGGATCAGCGCCAAACCGATTCCGGTCCTGGTCAGGCGCTTCGCCATGTTCGCGAGCGCGCGCAGGCGACCCTGATCGAAATGGTGACCATCAGACCGCGTTGACCTGGTAGATGGGGAAGTAGCTCTCGATCTTGCCGTCGGCGAAATCCCTGGCGAGGCGCGGGATCTCCTCGAACGGGTAGACCCGCGCGTCCTCCCCGAGGACCGGCATCCAGCTGTGCTCCTCGCCGAACCGCATCGCGGGCACGACCTCGGAGCGGCGGTACCCGTGGGTGTGGACGTGGGTGTGCCGCTTGATGCACTCGAAGGCCCGAACGAGCTTGATCTCCTTGCCCTCGAGCCAACCGGCGGTGGCGATGACGCCCTGCCGTGCCAGCGCCCGGACGGTCGCGTGGATGAGCGGCGTTCCGATGTGATCGATGAAGATCGACGCGCCCAGGTTCTCGGTGTGTGCGCGCACGATCTCGAGGAAGGCGCGCTCGGCGGCTGCACAGCGCTTCGCGTACTCAGGATCGCGCACCAGGCGCTCCTCGTCGCGCGCGAGCTCCATGAACGGGCGGCGATCGATCGGCGTTATGCCGAGCTTCGCTGCGAGCGCCAGGCGTTCCGCCATCCCCGAGATGATCGCCGTCCGGGCCTTGAAGAACCGCGCCAGCTGGACGGTCGCGAGGCTCGTGCCACCACCCCAGGCCCACACGAACGGGACCGCCTGGTCTTGTTCCGACATCTGCAGCCGCCAGGCGCCATAGGCGACCCTCCAGCTCGACCAGGCCGTCAGGTACCGCACGCCGAACGCGGCCCACTGCGGCAAGGAGTGACGGCTCGACGCCGGCAGCGGCACGAGGTCGGTTTCCTTCCAGATCCCGCGCTGGGCCAGGATCCCGCGTGTCCCCGGCAGGTCAAAGCCCATCAAGTGGGTCGGGTAGCCGAAGGCATCGAACCTATGGGGGAGCGCGAACAGGCACAGCGTGCCCTCCCGCAGCCCGGTGTTCGGCCCTCCCGCGAGCACGCGGCCGACGCCGGAGTTGCCCAGCACCACCGTGTCCTCGCCCCGCGCCCGGCACACGTCGACGGGGCGGCGCGCGAGCGCGTGGGTCATGTTGTGCTCCCACGATCCATAGAGGGGCTCGACCAGGACCTCACCGTCACCTGGCGTGCCGAGCGGAAGCTCCTCCAGCTGGAGCTCGGTCGGCCCCGCTGTCCTCGGGTCGCCTTTCGCGGGGTGAATTACCCACGCCTTCGTCGTGCTCATGAAGCTCCCTGGCGCGATTCCTGTTACGGCTCGCAGTGCGTGCGGTTACGTGCGTTACAAAGGATGAGCAATGCAGCGCGCGCAACTCTACGTTTACTGGGACCTCGTGTCACTGGTCGCGAACCACTCCGCATGAAGCGGAGATCGCGCTGATGGGGCCGTCCCCGAAGGCTCTCGGGAACCGAGAAGCGGACGGGATCGTGGTGGCGACCGACGATGATCGCCCTCACTTCTCGTCAATCGCCATCGCGCATCGAATCCGGACGAGCGATACGAGGCTTCGATACCTCGTTCTCGCATTAGACCCCCTAACCAAGCCCTTACTGAGTCCCGTAGCTCGGCCTGGAGGTGGGAACACAGGGCCAGAGATCCCACATTGGTGCAATATGGCACATGTGGCGCGCAGCATTAGCCAGGATCGCTGTCGGAAGCTAGCTTAGCTCGAGTGGGGTTGGCACGAGTAGAGAGGAGCTCAGTCGCAGGTGGTCGGCGCGCAGAACAGGTGGAGCCCTGGCGCCGGCGGCGCTAGCGACGGGGCGCCGGCCGGTCGGACGTGAGCTCGCCGGGCGACCCGGGCGGAGGTGGCTCCGCGGCGAGCTCGGCGCTCGGCATCCGGTAGGCATGCAAGCACAGGAAGTGCCCGCGCTGGTCGTGCCAGTGGCGCTGGTTGCTATCGAGGGGCGGCACGACCGCGCTGCCGCCGGCGGTCGGCTGCAGCCGCGGCGCCGCGAGGCCCGGCAGGGCCGGATTGTTAGATGCCACGTCACCCCCGAAGTTCGTGACGCCGGCGGGCGCGCGGAGCCTCAGGTCATCGTTGTACGCGTAGACCGAGAGGTACTTGGTCGCGCCGAGGATCGCGAGCATTCCGGCGAACGTGACGAGGAGCGGCACGGTGCGCGGCCTGACCCAGCGCCAGCGGTTCGCGAGCCAGCCGTGGAGGTCGGCCACGAGCACGCGATGGCGAGCTTCCGAGGCGCGCGACCACAGCGTCGCGGTCGGAAGATCTGCAGGGCCATCGCACAGCGTGAGCTCAGTATTGCAACCGGGATCGGCCGCGTCACGTACGATCCGCGGGGCGGGCGCTGAACGCCGCCGGGGCGGCCGGCGCTTCTTGTAGCGCGAGGTGTACGAGAATAGCCCACGCCGCGCCTGCCCGAGGGGACGCGGACGCGACGGCATCCAGCCGGGCCCGATCACGCTTGCCCCCCGGCGAGCTCCGGAGCGGCCTGGCCGCGTTCGAGGAAGGTGCCGTTTTGCTGGTAGCGCTTGCGCTGCAGCTTGTTGAGCGCGACACGGGTCTTCCAGCCCAGGTAGCCGCGGCCGAACGTCAGCATGTTCTCACGATCGTAATACGGGTTCTTCACGCCGCTCAGGTTGATGAGCGCGAGCACCTGCTCGGCGACCGAGACCGGGCAGCCTTCGAGCCGCACGACGTTGCCGGTGAGCTTGCTCTTGGCCGTCGCGAGCTTCACGAAGATGTCCTGCGAGGTGATCGTGTGCGGATCGAGCGTGGTGCGCTCCTTGTAAAGGTTCTCGATCGCGATCGGCTTGCCGTGGATCACGCCCTTCCACTCGGCGCAGTCGCCGATGAACACGACCTTCTCGCCGGGCTTGGCGTCGATGCCGCCCTGGTAGGCGCCGAACACGACGTGCAGCCGCGGCATCTTCTGGTCGGTCTCCTTGTCGAACACGCGGAGGATCTCGATCGCCTCCTCGATCGCGCCGGGGCAGCCGCCCCAGCAGTAGTCGCCGGCCTCCGAGGCCGGGGGCGGACCCGCGTACGCCGTGATGTGGCTGCCCTCGAAGTACTTCTCGACGCGGATCAGGCCGACCTTGAAGCCCCGGGCGCGCGCCTTGGCCTCGTCGAGGGTGACGTCGCCGGTGATCTTCACGCCGCGAATATCGGTCGTGCCGAACCCGGCCTCGGACGACAGCCGGATGTGGTCGACCGTGCTCGGATCGACGCCGATGATGTGGCAGCACACCGAGTCGAACGCGATCTGGCTGTTGCCCATGATGATGAGGCCCAGCGGGAACGGCGTCGGCGTCAGCATGCGGCCCTCGCCGGCGGTGATCGCGTCGATCGCGATGAACTGCGGCTGGATGATGTGCTGGAGGTCGGCGATCTTCTCGTTGAGCTTGTGATCGTGGTCGATCAGCCGGTGGCGGTCGTCCTGGATGCCGATGTACGCCTTGCACGAGAACGTCACCGTCGTCCACGGGTGCGCCTTGAACTTGGGGCAGTTCACGAAGAAGTCGGCGCGCGCGACCGGCTCGGGGGTGAACAGGTAATCGCGCAGCCGCTGTGGGTGGCTCAGCGGGATCTCGACCTGCTGCTGCTCCTCGAAGCAGTAGCGCTTGACGTCGATGTTCTTCAGCATGTCGTCCCAGCCGGATTCGCGGAACGCGACCCGGGTCGGCACCGTGATGCCGCAGCGCTCGCCCGCGGCCAGCTCGCTCATCGACGAGCCACCGACGTCGCGTAGCGCGCGCAGCACGCCCTCGCCGAACTCCGGGCGCGTGTAGGCGTAGGGAAACAGCGGCCCGGCCGCCACCAGGTTGGGCTTGACGAGCGTCCGGCCAAACGGACGCAGGCCCAGCTCCTCGAGACCTTCGCGGATGATCCTCCGGATTCGCTGCGGATCGTAGTCGCGGCAACTGCGCAGGATGACCTTCGGCTCGGCCGGGATTTTCATGCCCGCAGGATAGCGCGAACTATCGAATCGGCGTCTCGGAACCGGGCGCGGCCGCGGGATCGTCGGTCCGCGGCTCGGGCGAGGCGGGGGCCGGGGGCGGCGCGCCCCGCTGGGCGCCGTGCTGGTCGGCGGCCGTGAGCCAGTTCTCGACCGCGGTGAGCTCCGTGGTGGTCTCGATCACACCGTGCTCGAAGCGTGCGCGCGTCTCGTCGATGAGCTTTGCGAGCTCCTCGGCGTTGCCGTTGGCCGCACCGGCCTGGACCTGGACCGGGAACTGCCGGACATCATTCCGGAACCGGTCGAGCGTGGACTTGGCCTGCAGGTACACCCGCTGGACCTCCGTGGTGGTCAGGCGATCGGGGTTGATCGCGGCGGCGCGATGCGCGAGGTCGTCGAAGCGCTCCTGGTAGCCCGCGGCGATGGTCAGCGCCTCGTCCCGGAGGCGCGGCACATCGTTGATCTTCTCGCAGCCGGACGCGGTGAACAGGGCGAACAGGGCGGAGAGGAGGGGGAAGGACACGACAGCGTGAAGATTGGTCACGGCCAGGGGGTTGTCGCAAAGTACCGCGCGTTCGTCAAAGGGGCGGGGCATCGTCGCTCCACGCGCTGCCGTGGGCGTCGATCTCGTCGACGTACGACAGGAACGCGGCGTAGTAGGGGTGCGCGCCGAGCGTCGCCGAGTCCGCGACGACCAGCAGGAACCGGCGCGCGCGGGTCAGCGCGACGTTCATCCGCCGCGTGTTGGCGAGGAACCCGATCTCGCCGTGCTCGTTGGAGCGCACCAGATCGACGATCACGGCCTCCTTCTCGCGGCCCTGGAAGCCGTCGACGGTGCCGATCTCGAGGCCGGCGGCGCGCTCGGCGCGCAGCAGCTCGCGCAGCCGGCGGGCCTGCGCCGAGTACGCGGCGATGATCGCGATCTCGGTGGGCGCAAGGCCGCGCGACAGCAGGCGGCGCGCCTCGGCGGCCACGCGCTCGGCGTTGCCGGCGTTGAACGTGCTCGGGTCTGCGTGAAACGCCGGGGCGTTGTTGAGCGACCCGCCGGGGTCGAAGTCGGTGCGCTCCTCGATCCAGTCCTTGCCGGCGGTGTCGATCAGCCACAGCGGCCCGGGGCGCAGCGGATCCGGGGCCACGGCGAGCTCGTCGAGGGTGTGGGCCGCGACCGAGGGGGCCGCGCGCAGCCGATCGCCGTACATCGTGCGCGACGGGAAGCTCATGATCTGCGCGTGCATGCGGTGCTGCTGCTCGAGCATCACCGCGCCGGCGGCTTCGGGCTCGAGCGCTCCGGCGCGCGCGAGCCGCTCGAAGATCGTCGAGCCCAGCGTGGCCTCGGCGCCCGGGCCGCCGGTGACGACCGGGCCGAGCTGGTGCGGATCGCCGGCGAGCACGCAGAGCTTCGCGCGCGCCAGCGCGACGAGGAGCAGCGGATCGGGCGCCTGGGTCGCCTCGTCGACGACCACGCAGTCGAACGGGGGAGCCTCGCCGGCCTGGCCCAGCAGGAAGTGATCGCAGCCGGCGCAGGTCGCGAGGATGACGTCGGCGCGCTCGATGAGCGCGCGCTCGGCGTTGGCGATCTCGCGCGCGGCGTCGCGATCGAGCGCCCGCGCCTCCTGCCAGCGCGCCTTGGCCTCGGGGCCGCGCTTGCCCAGGGCGGCCTTGCGGAGCTGGCGCGCGCGGTCGCGCCACTCGCGGGCGAGCCGGGTGGCGCCGTCGGCGTCGACCTGGGCGTCGAGGGTCAGCGCCGCGAGCGCCGGGTGGACCCGGGCGGGGTGCCCCAGGCGCACGGCGCGCAGCTGGGCGCCGGCGAGCCGGACGCCGAGGTTATCGACCGCGGTGTTCGACGGGGCCGCGCACAGCACGCGCTCGCCGCGGGCGACCCGCTGCCGCACGACCTCGACCAGCGTGCGGGTCTTGCCGGTGCCCGGCGGTCCGTGGATCAGCGCGATGTCGCCGGTGCGCAGCGCGGCGTCCACGGCGGCCCGCTGGCGCTCGTCGAGCGCGGCGTCCAGCGGCGTCCAGCTCACCGCGGCGAGCGGCCGCGGCGGCTTGACCAGCGCGGCGACGTCGCGGATCCGCGCGAGATCGGAGGTCGCGATCGCGGCGCTCGCACGCTCGATGGCGCGGTCGCCGCGGTCGAACGTGATCTCGGGGGCCTCGGGGTCGAGCGCATAGTCGCGATCGAGCTCGTCGACCGACCGGTCGAGCATGAGCCACAGCGCCTGCTCCTCGCGCCGCTCGTAGACGCCGCGCACCGCGCCGGGCTCGTCGGGGTTCTCGGCCCACAGCCGGATCGGATCGCCGGGGGCGAGCCGCAGGTTGTCGAGGTCGATCGCCTCGGGGACCGCGACGCAGACGCGGACGCGGTCACCCGGCGCCGACTGTTCTTCGACGATCCGCAGGCGATCGAGCGCGATCCCGAGGGCGACGCGCTCGGCGAGGATCCGCCCGGCGCGCTCCACCGCGACCCTGGCGCGCACGGCCGCACGCTCCGTGCGCCAGGCCGCCGCCAGCGCATCCAGCCAGTCGCTCGCGTCCCCCACCCGCCGAGCCTACTTGAGTTCCCGGCCCAGCAACCACCCGGGAAGCTCGCCGGAAAACCCGGGGCCTGCAAGTGCAAGTACCGAGGCAACTTGGCATAGTGCGCCGGCATGGCCGAGTCGACTGCTCCCGAGCGCCTCATCCGGAAGACCACCTCGATCGCGCAGCTCCTCACGAGCCGGGTCCGCGCAACTCCCGATCGCGAGGCCTTCCGCTACCCGGTCGGTGACCAGTCCCCCTCCGGGGAGGCTTCGCGCTGGCGGTCGATGACCTGGCGGCAGTCCGGGGAGCGGATCAAGGCGATCGCCGCGGGGCTGCTCGCGCTCGGGCTCCATCGCGAGGAGCGCGTCGCCATCCTGTGCAACACCCGGGTCGAGTGGCTGCTCGCCGACCTCGGCATCCTGTGCGCCGGCGGCGCGACGACCACGGTCTATCCGTCGAGCACGGCGGAGGAGTGCGTGTTCATCCTCGCCGACTCCGAAACGCGCTACCTGATCGTCGAAGACGACAGCCAGCTCGCCAAGCTCGTCGCACATCGCGCGGAGCTCCCCAAGCTCGAGAAGCTCATCCTGATCGACGGGGTCCCCGGCCCGGCGCTCGGCCCGAACAGGGACTGGGTGATGACCTTGACCGAGCTCGAGGCGGAGGGCGCGGCGCACCTCGCGAAGGACCCACGCGCGGTCGACGACGTGGTCGACGGCACCAAGGGGGAGCACCTCGCGACGCTGATCTATACCTCGGGCACCACCGGCAAGCCCAAGGGGGTGCGGCTGCTCCACTCGTGCTGGGCGTACACCGCCGACGCGATCGATGCCACCCACCTGTGGGGCGCCGACGATGTCCAGTACCTCTGGCTGCCGCTGTCGCACTCGTTCGGCAAGATGCTCGTGGCCGGCCACCTCGTGTCGGGCTCGGTCACCGCGGTCGACGGGCGGGTCCCCAAGCTGGTCGGCAACCTCGCGGTCGTCCGGCCGACGCTCATGGCCGCCGTGCCGCGGATCTTCGAGAAGGTCTACAACAGGATCATCGAGGGCGTGAAGCAGGGGGGGCCGGTCAAGCAGCGGATCTTCCAGTGGGCGCTCGGCGTCGGCAGGGCCGCGTCGGCGGTGCGCCAGAAGGGCGGGGAGCCGCGCGGCCTGCTCGCGCTCCAGCTGCGGCTCGCCGACCGGCTCGTGTTCGGCAAGATCAAGGCGACGTTCGGCGGCCGGATGCGCTACGTCATCTCGGGCTCGGCGCCGCTGTCGCGCGAGATCATCGAGTTCTTCCACGCCTGCGGGGTCCTGATCCTCGACGGCTACGGCCTCACGGAGACCGCGGGCGGGACCCACGTCAACCGGCCGAACAGGTACGTGTTCGGCAGCATCGGGCTGCCGATGCCGGGCACCGAGGTCAAGGTCGCGCCCGAGGACGGCGAGATCCTGCTCCGGTCGCCGGCGGTGATGCAGGGCTACCACAACCTCCCCGAGCTGACCGCCGAGGCGCTGACCAGCGACGGCTGGCTGCACACCGGCGACATCGGCGAGGTCGATCGCGACGGGTTCCTGACGATCACCGATCGCAAGAAGGACCTGATCAAGACCTCGGGCGGCAAGTACATCGCGCCCCAGGCGATCGAGGGCAAGCTCAAGGCCAACTGCCCGTACATCAGCCAGGTGCTGGTCCACGGCGACCGGCGCAACTTCGTGACCGCCTTGATCTCCCTCGACGAGGAAGCGACGATGTCGTGGGCGAAGGGCCACGGCATGAACGGCAAGTCGTACGCCGAGGTCGTCAAGACCGATCAGGCCAAGCAGCTCCTCGCGCCGTACTTCGACCAGGTCAACAAGACGCTCGCCAAGTACGAGACCGTCAAGCGGTTCGCGATCCTGCCCAAGGATCTGTCGGTCGACGACGGCGAGCTGACGCCGAGCCTCAAGGTCAAGCGCAAGGTCGTCGAGAAGAAGTACGCCGAGCTGCTCGACAAGATGTACGAGGGCTCGGTCGCGGAGATCTGATCAGCCGGCGTCCGTCATGACCAGCCGGCCGTCGCGGATCGCCTCGGCGATCACCTTGCGGCGGACCTTGCCGCTACTCGTGCGCTCGATCTGGCCGCGCCGCACGAACAGCACGTCCTCGGGCGCGAGCTTGATGCCGAGCTCCTTGACGATCGCCTCGATGACCTGGCGCTCGAGCGCCAGGCGCGCCCCCGGTTCGAGCTGGCGGTTGCTCTCGAGCAGGAGCACGATCCGTCCGTCCACCTGGACGGCCGCCGAGCGCCCCGGACGCACGAAGTCGAGGCTCGCCAGCGCGTGCTCGAAGTCGGACGCGAAGTAGCTCTGCGCGTTGACCTTGATGCGGTCGCTCGCGCGCCCCATGATGAACACCTGCCCGTCGCGTTGCATCCCGAGATCGCCGGTGGGGAAGTAGCCGTCCGGGTCGCGGAACGCGGCGTCGCTCTCGAAGTAGCCGGGGGCCAGCGTCCCACCGCGGAGCTGGATCTCCCCGATCTCGCCTTCGGGCACGACCTCGCCGGCCTCATCGACGATGCGGAGCTCGAAGCTCGGGTGGGGGAGGCCGACCGAGATGGCCTCACGCGCCTCGGCCAGCGGGATGATCTGCCGCGCCTCGCCCGGGGCGACGCAGGTCACCAGGAGCACCGCCTCGGCCATGCCGTAGCACGGCTTGATCGCCTCCGGGGCGAACCCGAGCGGTGCGAGCCGCTGCTCGAACTCGACGAGCTGGCGGATGTGGATCGGCTCGCTCCCCAGGAAGATCATCCGCACCGCATCGAACCGGCAGCCCTCGAGAACATCGGGCTCGGCGTCACGGAGGAAGCGAAGCATGTAGGTGATCGCAAAGTCGGGGAACACGCTGGCCGTGATGCGCTCGGTCGCGACCAACCGCAGCCAGCCCAGCGAGTCGGACAGAAACTGCACCGGGCGGGACAGGTACAGGAGGTTGCCGACCACGAGGTTGCTCAGGAGGCCGCCGATCAGGCCCATGTCGTGATAGAGCGGCAGCCACGAGGCGACTCGATCGTCCAGACGTCGCTGATCGTAGGCGGTGATCATCTCGATGTTGGCGATCAGGTTGCCGTGGGTGATCGGCACCCCCTTGGGCACGCCGGTGGACCCCGACGAGAACTGCACGAACGCGAGATCATCGGGCGTCACCGCCGGGTGCTCGGGCAGCTCGGGGAGCTCGGCGTCGGGCGCCGGGAGCGCGAGGCGCCCCAGGGGGAGGGTAAGGTTACGGACGTCCGATCCATCGATCACCAGGGTCGCGCGGTGGAGCTCGCTGAGCCTGTTCAGGAACGCCGTGTAGCGAGCGCTGTCCATCCCCGCCGCCTGGCGGACCGAGAGCGGCAGGGCGCCCATGGCGACGAGCGCGAGGAACGCGACGATGGCCCCTTCGGAGGTCTCGAACGGGAAGATGACCCGGGTGCCCCGGGCGACGCCGGCGCGGCGAAACTCCGCCACGCACGCCGCGATCCGGCGGTACAGCGTGCGATAGGGGATGAGGCGCGGCGCCCGGTCGAAGTCGAACGTGAGCGCGATCCCGAGGTGCTCATCGCGGGTTGGCATCGCACGGATCGAATCGATCAGCGTGCGCGGCTTGGTCTCGTCCATGTCTCCCTCCTGCATCTCAGGGCAGGCGATCAGGGGCCCGCCCGCCATCACCAGCTCGTGCCTGGGTCTCCGCGGCTCCGCCGGGTGCGCGTTGCACGACGCGCTCGTTCTCGTGCTTGTTCTCGTGCGTGTTCTCGATCTGGTCGCCGTCCGGATCCAGGAAGTCCTGTGCCGTGCAGAGCTGGCGAGCCTCGCGATCGATGAAGGCGACGTCCACGCGGGCCTCCACGGCGAGCCCGGGCCGGCCGTCGCGCTCCGCCCAGATCGACTGGCGGAACGACGATCGATAGGTCGGTCCGTCGGCGAGCGCCTTCCGGGAGGCCTCGTCGAGCGCCGTCCGGACGCGCACCCGCTGCGTCCGGACCTCGGCGCGGTACTGCACGTCGATCCGCGAGACGACCGGTACGATGGTATCGTTCACCTGCTGCCGCGTCGCGCGGAGCCAGGCGTGCCGTCCGGCCTCGAGGTACTCCAGCGCCGTGGCGTTGTTCACATGTCCGAGCACGTCGAGATCGTTGGGTCGGACATCCAGCTCGATCTCGACCTCCTGATCGAGCAGGCTGCCGCGGCCGCTGGGGGAGGGACGGAGCACCAGGCCCGTCTCCGATACCGCGACGACCGCGGAGACGTAATCACCGCTGTGTGACAGGGACACCTGGATCGCCCAGCCGTGGTCCCGGACGAGCTGCCCGAGCGCGCCGTGGAGCTCGAAGCGAGGTGCCCCGTGGCGGTCGTGGACCACCTCCGCGTCGGTCCAGGGGTGGCCCTGCATCGCCGGGAGCGCCTTGAACAGCGCCTCCTTGGCCGCGAAGTTCGCCGCCATGCTCTGCCGCGGCGAGGCCGCCGCTTCCCAGCGGGCGCGCTCCCGCGCCGTGAAGAACGTACCCGGCGCGCCGAGCTCGCCGGCGGGATCAATCTCGGTGCTGCGCTGCAGGTCGTGTCCGAGCCCGATCAGCACCCCACGAGCTCCATCCACATATCCTCGATCGCCTCGGCCGAGTCGACCCGGATCCCGGTGACGCGCTCGAGCATGTTGCACACCATCGTGACCTTGCGCTTGTGGTTGGTCACCGCCTCGAGGCCATCGTCGATGTGATCCCACCAGTTGACGTGGGTGTCACGGTCCTCGATCTTGCCGCGGCGGCTGCCCTGGAGCTCGCCATCGTCGCGGACGAAGAAGTGGGCGACCGCGAACGCGTCCTTGGCGTGGTACTCGCCGCTATCGACGAGCGCCTTGGCGAACGAGACGAAGTTCGTCATGTGCTGGACCTCGTCCGCGCCGACGTGCTTGAACAGCGCCTTCAGGCCCGGATCCTGGGTCGCCCGGGCCGCGTTGGCGTAGTTGACGGACGCCACGATCTCGCTGATCGCGAGCAGCACCAGCGTCCGGAGCATGTCGTCGTCCGGGAAGACCTTCCGGTACTGCAGTACCATCTCGTCGGTGGCGCCCTCGAGCCCGAGGCGGCGCGTGAGCTGGTCGAACGACGACTCGTGGTGGGCCTCCTCTTCGTTCCAGTAGCGGCTCCAGGTGCCGAGCGCCTGCATCACGCTGGCGAGCGCGGGGTTGTTCCCCTGCCACCGGCGACACTCGGCATCGGCCTGGTTGGTCAGCCGATCGGCGCCCGGCTTGGTGGTCAGCTCCGCCTGGCCGGCCATGCGGAGGGCGAGCTTGTCTTCGTCGCTGAGCGCCGCGAGATCGACGGCGTCGACCAGGGCCACCGCGTTCCACCGGCGGGCCTCGTGCAGCCGCTGCTGCTCCCAGATGACCTCCATCAGCGGCTGTTTTTGTACGGCAATGACATTCCACAGGTCTGGAATGACGCCCGCGGCGCCGCGGCTCTGCGTGCGTGGAGAGTGGTTCGAATGGTTCGAGATGTCGTCGATGACGTTGAGATTCGTTTGCATGACTGACCCGTATTCTGAGTTCGTGAGAGTCGAGAGTTCGCGGGGATGAGGCCCCGTCAGGCGACCTTCTGGGCCTCGGCGACGAAGGCGTTGACCACGGTGGAGATCGGCGTATCGAGGGCGAACGCAGCCAGGCGGATCCGGAACCCGTACTGCTTCTTCACGGCGTTCGCGGTCTTGGCGAACGCCTCCATGAGATCCACGCTGTTGGTGAGCTTGTCCGAGCGAGAGATGATCTCGGCGAGGGAAAGATCGGCGTCGATGAACTCCCCGGTGGGGAGGCCGATGGTGTCCGCGAACCGCTCACAAACGTAGCTCCTGATCTCGTCAGCTTTGCTCGACATGGCACATTCCTCGTAGCGCGCGGAGGACCTTCCGCTGGTTGACCGCGCGGGATCCGCGTCGGGAGCGACTCATCGCTCGAACATGGGGAAACCGGCCAGGAGCATAGGTCCGACAACGCAGTTGGTAAGCAAGCCAGCTCACCAACCTCGTCGATCCATCCTGTCGCGGACTATCCTGGTGATGATCCGCGCTCGCATGTACTTCGTGATGCACGCTCCCTCTCCCCGGTCGCACGCCTACTGTAGCAGCAGGCCCTTGAAGAACAAGTCGGCCATCCCGTCGATGAGGTGCGGTAGCGGGATCCGGCCGCCCGTGCGGTACCAGTTGGGTGTCCACAGGATAACACCGAGGAAGCTGAAGGCCGCGACCGTCGGATCGACCGGGCGGATCTGCCGGCGCTCGATCGCCTCGCGGAACGTGGCCTCGAGAAAGCTCACATACTGCTTCTTGCGCGCGTTGAGCGCGCGCTTCTCGGCGGGCGCCAACGTCTGATGCTCGTTCAGGATGATCGCGACCTCCTTGCTCGACTCGACGAGCCTCACGTTGCGCGCCATGGTCTCGCGCAATCGCTCGACCGGATCGGGGATGCCGATGACTTTCTGGAGGATCTCCTCTTCGAACAGGTCCATGCCGTAGTGCATGATGGCGACGAGCAGGGCCTGCTTGGTCTCCACATAGTGGTAGATGCCGGCCTTCGTGAGCCCGCAGGTGTCCGCGATCTCTTGCATGCTGGTGGCTTCGAATCCACGCCGGTAGATCAAGCGGGCTGCCTGTTCGAGGATGCGGCGTAGCCGCAAGTTGTTGATCGGTCGCTGCGCTGTCGCCATGCGGTTCAGCTAGTACGTCTGGGGATCGGCGTCTACCCTCACACGTTGGACCTGGTAAGTATTTGAAAGTACTTGCCATATAACGATAAATTCGACCTTCCGGACGGTAGGAGTTTAGGTTACCCCGCCGGCGCTTTCAAGAGCGACCGTCAAGTTTTGCCACTGATCACCAAATATACTCTGTTGCATCACCTGATCGGTGGACAGGTCGTTGGCGCCTGGCCACGCGGGAGTAAGGCAGTGGCACACGATTGATATCGAGCTAAACGTCACTCGCTCTCAGATCTTCTCGGCGTTCCGACAGCTAAAGCGATGAATCCGAAGCAACGGACTTGTCGCGACGGGTTCTTGATGGGCGTTCGATGTTTGCGCAGCCGTTGCGGATCGGTAGGCTTGGCGGCTGTGATGCCCGTTCGGATATAGGCATTGGCGTGCCGGGACGTGCCGGCACGTGCCGGAACGTGCCGGGCGCGCCGGGCCGCGCAGGTTGCCCTGCATGGTCTACGAACCGGGGGGTACCGGCCAATCGGTGAGCGTCATCGCGCAAATGTCATCGAGCTTACGCGCACTACGTGATCGGCTTGCCGGCAGAGGTTTGCCAATATGTACGAGCCTCACTGGCGGATATGCGATCATGAACCACCTGCAATGGAAGCGACGACGTCCGCGTTGGGCCCCTTGATGCGCCTTGTTCCCCTTGCGTTCGCGTTGTTCGCCTGCCACGGCGGTGGTGCTCCGAATCCTGGTCCGGCCGCCGAACCAGGTACCTCGCACGTCGCGCCGCCCGCGGTGGCCGCGGCGGACAGGCCCACGCCAACGGCGCCTGCCAGCGGCCCGCCGGCTGCGCCGAGCGGGTCCGGTGCTCCCGCTGTTCGGGTCGCCACGTTTAACGGGTCCGGTGCCCCCGTCGTTGCAGCCGCCTCGCCCGAGCCTCCGGCGGCCGCAGGCACCGACTTCATCGACGATGCGAAGCTCCTGTATCGGGTGGCGGCGTGCGGCGGCGCCGATTCGCCGCTGCCGGGCGTCCTGGCGGGCGGCGACGCCAAGCTGGGCGCCAAGCTCGACAAGATCGTCGAGCATCACTGCAAGCTGATCCTCGCTCGCATCGCGGAGTTCCGCACGACCTACTTCGAGAAGGGCCGGGCGTGGTTCGACGAGGTCGAGCCGAAGGATCTGCCCCGGACCGTGGTCTATCCGTTCGGCGGCGGCGATCTCCTGTCCGCGCTGGTCGCGTTCCCCGACGCCACCGAGATCACGACGATCTCGCTCGAGCTCGCCGGCGATCCCCGGCGGCTGCGCACGCTGACCCCGGCGGCGATCGAGCGCAGCCTGGGCGCGCTCCGCGCCGAGATCGGCGGCCTCATCTCGGTCGGCTCGAACACCAGCGAGAACCTGTCGCACCAGCAGCAGAACGACCTGCCGGGGCAGGTCAGCTCGTTCCTGCTCGGCCTGGTCGCGGGTGGCTACGAGCCGGTCGCGATGCGGTACTTCACGCTCGATGGCACCGGCGCGATCCACTACCTCGAGCAGGCCGAGATCGACGAGCTCGACCACCAGGCGGTGACCACCCGGCCCAGGAGCCTCAAGCACGACTGGCTGTCGCCCAGCTTCTCGCACGCGTTCGCCAACGTCGAGATCCAGTACAAGAAGCCCGGCGATCCGCAGATCCGCGTCCACCGCCACATCGGCTGGAACCTCGGCGACGCCTACCTCGCCAAGCACCCCGAGGTCGTGCGCCACCTCGAGCAGAAGGGCGCGGTCACGCTGCTCACCAAGGGCGCGAGCTACCTCCTCTATCGCGGCGACTTCTCGGTGATCCGCGGCTACATGCTCGAGCACCTCAAGTGGATGCTGTCGGACTCGACCGGCATCCCGCCGACCTACGCCAGGCCGGCCGGGATGGTCCAGGAGACCTACGGCCACTACGGCGGCGCGTTCCTCGAGAGCGCCCGCGACAACCGCCACGACGACGCGTTCGTCGAGCTGTGGAAGGCGCAGAAGACCCGCCGGCTGCCGTTCCGGTTCGGCTACGTCGACATGGACAAGCAAGCGCACCTCGTCGTCACGCGCCCGAAGTAGGTGACGTCAAGCCGTCTCATCAGCGCGCTGTTCGTCGGGCGCGTAGCGGCGCGGGTCGCGCTGGCAAGGCTCGCGCGCGAACGAGCTCCACGGGGTTGGCGGCGCTACAACATAGTCAGATCAGGTGGGGGGGGGGCCGACAACAAGGGGTGTTTCGGTAGACGAACGGGCGTATGATGCCTGCATGTGTCGCATCGCAATGGCGTTCGTGGTGGCGGTCGTAGTCAACGCTGTGGGGACCGCTGCCTGCAAAGCCGAATCCGGTCCACGGGCCACTGCCGGCTCGACCACGAGTCCAGTCTCGGCTCCGGGGCCGAATCAGCGGAGCGCGGGCCCGGCGCAGGCACCCGCTGCGCTGGTGGATATGAAGCTTCCCCCGCCGCCATTTGCGATCCCTGTGCCGCAGGAACCGACGTCACAGGTCGCCGGGGTCGATCTCCAGACCGCAGATCTCGAGTCGCTCGCTGCGATGGACGTACCACGGGACGGACATCGGCTCGAGAATGTCTATGCGACTATCTATTGGTTATATCGACGTGCACCCGAAGCTCGCATTAGCGCTGGGACGGTGCTGGCGCAGGTGAGCGCGAAGCTGCACCGCACCGACGCTGCGCTGTACTGGTTGCAGCAGGCGGCGATGCACGAAGGGCTCGATCTGGATGATCTCGAGGAGGAGGTGTTCGCCGACGTTCGCAGGGATCCGCGATGGAAGATCTTTCTGTCGTATCTGACCAGCATCAGCGAGGCCTGGCGCAACAGCGGCTACCGCCGGCAGCCTGTCATCGTTCCGCACGGCTACAAGGTCGGTACGCCGGTGACAGCGCTCATCTGCTTGCACGGCCTCGGGTCGAGGCCAGAGGACTTCATCAATGGCGAAAGTCTGCAGGCATTTGCCGATGGAACCGGGATCGCGGTGATCTCCATGAGCGCAACAAAGCCACGGGGGCAAGACTCGTTTGCGTGGTCTGAAACGTTTGAAACGGATTGGGCCCATGTCCAAGCTGGGCTGGCCCTGGTCAAAGACCGCGTGACGGTGGCACGCAGCGGCAATCTGGTGGTTGGCTTCTCACAAGGCGCCCAGCTCGGGATGGAGCTCGCCGCGTCGCATCCAGAGTTCTTTGCGGGTGCCATCGCGATGAGCCCGGGCTACCTGGGTGGCAGTCGCCTGGACGTCGCCATCGCAGGCAGCAAGAAAGCGGCGGCGCACCAGACCTACTTCGTTGTCTGGTACGATCACGAACACCCAAAGACCATCGATTTTGCTCAACGCGGTATCGCGAGCTTGCGGGCTGCGGGCGCGCGCGTCGTCTCGCATGCGTACCCGGGTCGCAACCACACCTTTGCTCCTTCCATCGACGACAACTTTGCGATCTGGAGCCAGGTCCTGCTCGAACACCGCTGAGCTCGCACCGCGGACACGGTGACCGTGGAGTTCTCCGCCGCGCCCCATGGCCCTACGGAAGCGCCTCGAACACCTTGGCGATCGCCCACACGAGGTAGCTGGTCACCAGCACGGCCGCGATCGCCGGTTCGATGAACCGCAGGAGCGACGGGCCGCGGCCGACGTCCTGGCGCGCGCGGTGGGCGATCCGCGCGGCGCTCGCCGCGTTGAGGTCGATCCCGGCGAGCCCCTGGCCCAGCTCGGTCAGCTTCTCCGCGTCATCGTTGTAGCTCATGGGGCTCTCCACGAAGCGGGGGCGTGCTCGCCGAGGGCTTCGGCGAGCTGGGTGCGGGCGCGGGCCAGGCGCTGGCGGACCGCCTCGGGGGTCTGGCCGAGGATCTGGGCGACCTCGATAGGCGGCAGGCCCTCGACGCCGACCAGGAGCGCGACCTCGCGGTAGGCCGGCGGGAGCGCGGCAAACGCGCGCTCGAGCGCGAGCTGGGCCTGGGAGTCGGCGAGCGCCTCGAGCGGAGACCGATCGTCGCCGGCGGCCTCGCGGCGCGGCAGATCGCCGGCGAGCTGATCGCGCACGGCCTGGGCGCGCGCCCAGCTCACCACCAGGCGATGCGCCACGGTGAACAGCCACGCGCCGAGCCGGGTGTCGGGCGCGAGCCGGGCGGCGTGCTGCGCGAGCCGGAGGAACGTCTCCTGCAGGAGATCCTCGGCCACATCGCGGCGCCGCGTCATGCGCACCAGGTGACTATACAGCCTGCGGCGGTATCCGGCGAACACGGCGTCGAACGCGGTGGCGTCGCCGCGGCGCAGGCCGTCGAGCCAGGCGTGTTCGTCGGCATCACCGGGAGAACGCATCACCGCGCCGAGCGTGACACGGTTTTTTGCGCGCGGTTGCGCTGAAGATTCGTTGTCACGCGCGGGGTGTGGCCGCGTTTGCCCAGGCAGGAGGTCACGATGCTCGGAATGATACGCAGCGGTGGTTTCAATATGTGGTTTCTCGCCGCGATCGGCGCGGTGATGGTCTGGACGGCGATCCGGTTCGCCCGGAACGCCGACCCGCACCGCTTGTCGATCCTGCGCGCGCTGACGGTCGCGGTCATCGTCGCGTCGATCAGCGGCTTCATCGGGGGGCTGATCGCGGCCTGCTCCTTCACGGAGACCCTCCCGGGGCCGTTCCTCGAAAAGCTCCCGCTCCTGGTCCAGGGCTTCGCCGAGTCGTGCTCGAACCTCGTGTTCGGCGGTGGGTTCGTCGTGATCACTTGGATCCTGGTCGCGGTCGGCGTCCGCCGGATGCCCCACGAACCCGCGTGACGTTCGCCGCAATTTCGACAACTACCTACGTAAGTAGCCAGCAAGTTGCTGTGCCGCCGGGGCGCGTGCTACGCGGGATGAGCGAGTGAGCGACCACGAGACCGAGCAAGCGGCCGGCGAACGGCCAGAGGCAGTTGCGGCACCGGCCGTGCCACCGGCTTCCGCGCCGGTGGGCGGGCGCACCGGCGCGGGCCGCGGCGTGCTCTACATCGCGTTCGCGAAGTTCTACTTCATGGTCGCCGGGCTCGTCATCCAGGTCCGGCTCCCGGCGCTGCTCTCGCGCGCCGCGTTCGGCAGCTACAGCCTGGTCTCGAACATCGCGTCGCTGGTCAACAACGTGCTGGTCACCGGCACGATCCAGTCGGTGTCGCGATTCGCCGCCCAGGAACCCGGCAAGGCGCGCCGGGTCCAGGAGGCCGGGCTGCGCATGCACGTGCGGCTCGGCCTGGTGATCGCGGTCGGCTTCATCGCCGCCGCGCCGCTCGTGGCGTGGCTGCTCCACGACATGACCAAGACCGCGCCGCTGATGCTCGCGGGCCTGATCCTCGGCGGTTACTCGTTCTATGCCGTGTTCATCGGGACGGCGAACGGCCTGCACCAGTTCCACAAGCAGGCCGGGCTCGACATGACGTTCGCCACGCTGCGCGTCGCCGGCCTGCTCGGCATGGCGATGGCGGGGTTCGGCGTGATCGGCGTGATCGGCGGCTGGGTCGCCGCGGTCGGCGTGATCCTGTGCGCGGCGATCGTGTGGGTCGGGCTGCCCGGCAAGATCGCGCCCGGCGAGCGCCTGCCGGTGCGGCCGATGATCCAGTTCTTCGTCGGGGTCGCGCTCTACCTGGTCCTGTTCAACACGCTGATGTTCATCGACTCGATCCTGATCAAGCGCCTCTCCACCGAGTACTACGCCGCGCACGCCGGCACGCTCGAGGCGGCGCTGGCGCAGGCGGTGCCGTGGGCGGCGCATGCGACCGGCTATCACGCCGATCCGAGCGTGCTCGCCGACGTCCAGAACGGCTACTACGCCGCGGTCCAGAACCTCGCGCGCCTGCCGTACCAGGCGATCATCGCCGCGACGTTCGTCGTGTTCCCGCTGGTCTCGCGCTCGACGTTCACCGAAGATCGCGAGACCACGCGGCGCTACGTCGAGGTCACGACGCGCTACTCGTTCATCTTCGCGATGGCGATCGCCGTCGTGATGGCCGCCAACCCCGCCGAGATCCTGGGCCTGGTCTACGCACCCGACTACGCGCAGCTCGGCGGACCGGCGCTGCGCGTCCTGGCGCTCGGCAACGTCGCGTTCTCGATCTTCGCGATCGCCGGCACGATCCTGAACGGCGCGGGCAAGACGCTGCCGGCCGTCGTCACGGCCGCGATCACGCTCGGCCTCGCGACGGTGGCCAACTACATCGCGATCCCGATCGCCGCGGAGCACGGCCGGGTGCTCGAGGTCGCGGCCGTGGTCACCAGCAGCGCGATGCTGGCCGGCGCGATCATCTCGGGCTGGGTGCTCCGCCGTCAGCTCGGCGCGTTCCTGCCGATCGCGAGCGTCGCGCGGATCGTGATCGCCACCGGCGTGGCGCTCGCGGTGGGCCACGTGCTGCCGGGCGTCTTGCCGGCTCGGGGCAAGCTGATGACCCTCGCCGGCGCGGCCGTGGTGTCCGCCACGTTCTTGATCGTGCTCGTGATCACGCGCGAGCTCGGCAAGCGTGACCTCGAGGCGATCCGGGCGGTCCGGCGCAAGCGAGCGCCGGCCGAGACCTAGGGTCCTGCGAGGCATGACGAGCCACGTTCGGTCACGATCGATAACCCGCCCAAGGACAACGCCATGCGAGCCGCGCTGATCACGGTCCTGTTCATCGCCTGCGGTGCTCCCCAGGTCCGCAGCGAGAACGACCTCTCGGAGTCGATCCAGCAGTTCAACGACGGCGTGCGCTGGGAGCGCTTCGCGGTCGCGGCGACGTCGATCCCGCCGGCGCAGCGCTCGCAGTTCGTCGACGAGATGGACCAGCGCGCGAGCGATCTGAAGATCACCGATTACGAGGTCGTGAACGTCGCGCCACGCGGCTCGAGCGAAGCCCACGTGCAGATCAAGCTCAGCTGGTACAAGGCGTCCGAAGGTACGGTCCGCGAGACCCATGCCATCCAGACCTGGGAGCGCCATGGCAAGGTCTGGTGGATGGTCGACGCAACCCGCTTGCGCGGCGCCGAAATGCCGGGGTTGCCTGAATCGGTGATGAAGGATTAGGACCCACACCTCCGGCAATTCGCTGACCCATGCCATGTCGAGGTAAGCTTTAGAGAGGTGTCGCAGAGCGACTTCGTCACCCGTGGCCAGGCGCTGGTCAGCTCCGGACAGTACCAGGAGGCCGTCAAGGTCTGCCGCCTGGGCCTGCTCGGTCGGCCGACCACGGTCGAGGGCCGCGTCGTGCTCGGGCAGGCCTTGCTCGCGCTCAAGCGATATGACGAGGTGCTCGCCGAGATGCGGGTCGCGCTCGAGCTCGATCATGCATCGGCCCCCGCGCAGGCACTCAAGGGTGAGGCGCTGCTGCGCAAGGGCGATGGCCACGGTGCCGCCGAGGTGCTCGGGAAGCTGCGCAGTCAAGGCTTGGCCGACTCGCACATCGCCGAGCTGCTCGCCGAGGCCGAGCGCCTGGTCGGCCGCTCCCCGCCCGGCAACGCGAACCAGCTCGCCGTCGGCTTCGTCTCGCAGGACGACGGTGTCGATCACGGGACGAAGAACTATCCGGCCTATCAGGTCTCCGAGCCGACCGGCGACGCCGAGGGCGACGAGGATACCGGCGGCGAGTACACCCGCCCGACCTCGCTGGCCGCGCCCGGCGCCCGGAAGCGATCGGGCCCGGTACCGGCGATCGCACCGCCGACGCTGCCCGCGCGGACGCCGTCACCGGCGGTGCTGGCGGTCGGTGACAAGTCGGGCACCGTCGAGGTCGATCCCGAGCTCGAGAGCGTGGATCTCCGTGCCGGCGAAGACGATTTCGGCGAGCTCGTCGGGCCGCCGGTCGCGCGCGGCGGACCGTTCAACGGCCAGCACGATGGAGCGCGCGGCTCGGTCCAGCTGTCCTCGCGGGCGCCCAGGTCGTCTGCCGCCGCGCCCGCCGCGAAGAAACCTCGGCGAGCAGGTATATTCAAGGAAGAAGTGTCCACGGTCGAGCTCGAAGACGAAGAGATGATCGAGGTCGCCGAGCCGCGACCCGAGGCGCGCGGACGTGGACCGGCGCGCAAGGTGCCCGGGCCCGGGACCGCCGTGCGCAACGCCGTGAAGCTGCCGTCGGGTCCGATCGATCAGCCGTCGCCGGCTTCGACCCGGCCCACGGTGATGCCCCCGCCGGCCCAGGCCCCGCCGGCTCACCTGGCGCAGATGATCGCGAACCAGCCGCACGTCATGAACGTGATGCCGCAGGCGCCGCAGCCCCCGCCGCCGCAGATCAACCCACGGAGCGCGATCGCAGCGGCGCTGCCGACCGCTGCCGCGATGCCGATGCCGCCGATGGCGATGTCGCCGCAGGTCGCGCCGATGCAGCTGGCGGCGATGCCGCTTTCGCCAGCCATGCCGCAGGCGGCCCAGATGCCGGTGATGGGCGGGGGCCCGATGCAGGCGCAGCAGATGCAGCTCCCTGCGCACCTGCAGTCGAACCTGGCGGCCGTGCGCCCGACGATCGCCCTGAACCCGGTGCAGCAGCAGTCGGCCGCCGCGGTCGATGCCGTGTTCGGAGGCGGCCAGGATGGCCAGCCACCGGCCTGGGCGCGGGCCACGATGATCGCCGGGGGGCCGCCTCCGTCGCCGTACGGCCAGGGCAGGGCGGCTGACCCGCCTCACCCACCGCAGGCAGTGGACCCGCAGCTGGCCGCGATGCTCGCCGGCCAGGGTCCGGGCAGCATCCCCGGGGCGGCGTTCTCGAACGAGCCGAGCTCGTCGGCCAACAAGTCCCGGACCGGCGTGCGCAGGGGCCGGTCGCGGCTGCAGCTCCTGATGTGGGTCATCATCGGCGCCGGCGTGATCGGCGGCGGCGTGTTCGCCGGGTTCCAGATCCGCGCGATGCGGCTCCGCAAGCAGATCGCCGTGGCGCGGGATCGCGCGGTCGATCTCGCGAAGGCCGACACCTGGCAAGGCTGGCTCGGCGCCCGCGACAGCCTCTACAGCATCGCGCAGGCCTCGACGACGGTCGACAACCGGGCGGCGCTCGCGCGGGCCCGCGCGGTGCTCGCCTACGAGTTCGGCGACAGCATCCCCGACGCCAAGGTCGTGATCGATGGCCTCGCCGGCCAGGTGAGCCTGGATCTCGCTCTCGCGACGGCCTACCTCGCGCTGGCCCAGAACGACGCGAAGGCCGCGCGTGACGCCGCCGCGCGCGTCAAGCAAGCCGCCGCGAGCGATGCCGCCGCCCTCTACGTGGCCGGTCAAGCGGCGCTGCTCGGCGGCGAGGTCAAGGGGGCGATCACCGAGCTGCGCGGCGCCGTCGAGCGCGAGCCACGGCCGCTCTATGCCGTCGGGCTGGCGCGCGCGCTCGCCGCGAGCACGGCTTGGGACGACGCGCTCGCGGTGATCGAGCGGGTGCCCGATAACCCCGCCGCGCTGATCACGAAGGGCTCCCTGATGGCGGCCGCGGGGCGCATCGCCGCCGGCGCGGGCGGCGAGATCCGGGCCCAGCTCACCAAGGTCATCGCCGAAGGGCAGCGGCCGTCCGGCGACCAGCCCCGCGGCGTCTCGCCGCTCCAGCTGGGGTTCGCCCAGCTCGCGCTCGCGCAGGTCGACTTCGCGCGCAACGATCTCGGCGCCGCCCGGGCCGACTACCGCGGGTCGCTCGAGCTCGGGCTCAGCGAGCAGCGGTTCGCCGAGGAGCTCGTCGACACCGTGTACGCGATCGGCGAGCTCGAAGTCGCGCGCAAGGCGGCGACCCTCGCGATCGAGAAGTGGCCCGCGAGCCGCCGCGCCCGGACCTCGCTCGCCCAGGTCTGGCTGGCGCTCGGCAAGCCGGCCATGGCCCTCGAACAGTTCGCCAGGGGCCTCGACACGGCGAGCTGGCCGAAAGGCCAGACCGTCCGCGGCCTGGCGCGGCAGGCCACCGGCGATCTCGATGGTGCGCGCGACGACTACGACGCCGTGCTCAAGAAGCTCCCGGGCTTCGAGCCGGCGCTCATCGCGCGCACCTGGCTCGATCTCTCGAGCGGTAACGTCGACGACGCGCGGCAGCGCATCGAGCCCAAGCTGAACCCCAGGACGGCGACCACGGCCATGGCGGCGGTCTATGCCGCGATCCTGCGGGTCAGCGGCGATGCGGCCGCGCGTGACAAGGCCAAGGCGATGCTCGAGCGGGTCGTCGCCGGTCCCCCGGGGCCCGAGACCACGCGCGCCCAGCTCGAGCTGGCCCGCATCTACCGCGATCTCGGCGATCTGCGCGAGGCGGGCAGGATCTACACCGAGGCAAGCCGCAGTGGCAGCTTCGAGGCGCGCTTCGAGAATGGACTCCTCAAGATCGACGACGGCGATCCGACCGGCGGGCGCGAGACGCTGGAGCAGCTGCTCAAGGAGGCCGCCGATCATCCGTCCGCGGCCTTGCTGCTCGAGACCGCCCGCGCTCGCGCGCTGGTCGGCGCCCACGCCGGTGCCGCCGAGCTCCTCGCGGCCGCCGAGAAGGCGCCCGGCGTGGTGAGCTGGCAGCTCGACCGCGAGCGCGGCCGGCTCGCCCTGCGCAAGAACGACACCGCGGGCGCGGCGCAGGCCCTGGTGCGCGCGCTCGACGGCTGTGGCGCCGACCCCGACACCTTCATCCTCGCCGCCGACACGGTCTCGACCGACGCCAAGCAGGCGGCCCTCGCGCAGAAGCTCGGCGCGCTGGTCCCCACCCGCCTCAAGGGGCGGCCCGAGGCCGAGATCGTCGCGGGCAAGCTCGACCTCGCCGCCGGCAACCGGCAAGACGAGGCCGAGAAGGTGTACTACACGGCCCGCGATGCGTTCGTGAAGGAGAAGGCGTCGCCCCGGCGGCGCGCCCAGGCCACCTACGGGCTCGCGGCGGTCGCCTACTTCCGCCAGGACGATCCGACCGCCCTGACCATGCTCGACCTGGTCATGGTCCAGGATCCGTCGATCTACCCGGCGTACCTGTTCGCCGCCGAGATCGCCAGGCCCAAGGACCCCAGGAAGGCGCTCGGGCTGGCGCAGCAGGCCGCCGCGCTCAACCCCGACGCGCTCGACGCCTGGAAGCTGATCGGGACGCTCGCCGCCCAGCTCGGGATCCGCCGGCTCCTGAACGACGCGATCACCCGGATCGGCGAGCTCGCGCCCGGAAGCGATACGCTCCGCCAGCTCCAGCGCCTGCGGGGCTGACCGATCGCCACCGGCGGCGTGCCGGGCCTGACGGCGTGACGCCTGGGACGCGGCGCTACTTCATCGCGAGGATCACGGCGACCGCCGCGCCCGCGCCGAGCAGCAGCATGATGACCACGATCAGGACCCACGACGGCTTGCCGTCGCGGTTCTTGTGAACCCCCGTGCGATCCGGCTCGAGCATCTGCTCGAGGGATTCGATCTCCGGCGACGGGGTAGGGGCGCTGACCTTGGGCTTGACCGGCTGCGGCCGGGCCTGGCGCTTCGGGGACTGCTGCTGCGGCTGCTGCTGGGGGGAGGTGAGCCCCATCTCGCCGACCCAGTTCGAGGTGTCGACGAACGCGCTGGGATCCAGGCTCATCGAGCCTTCGCTCGTCGGGGTCTGCGGCGCGCCCTCGCTGTCGACCAGCGAGGTCATCTTCTGCATCTCGTCGAGGATCAACGCGTCGATCAGCGAGTCCTTGGGCTCGGCCGACCGCTTGCGCATCATCTCGACCTGCGTGTCGCGGACCAGCCCCGCGATGTCGCGCGCGGTCACCTTCATGCGCCGCGAGAACAGCAGCTGCGCGAGGGCGTCGCCGAGGTCGTTGGCGTTCTGGTAGCGGTCGTTCGGATCGCGCGCCAGCGCCTTGCGAACGACCTGCTCGATCTCGGTGTCGATCTCCGGGTTCAACGCCGCGAGCGACGGCACCCGGGCCTGGCGCACGAGCTCGACCGTCTGGTAATCCGTATCGCCGTAGAACAGCCGGCGCCCGGTGAACAGCTCCCACAGGAGGATGCCGACCGCGAACACGTCCGCGCGCGAGTCGACGTCCCGGCCGCTCGCCGCCTCGGGCGACAGGTAGCTGAACTTGCCCTTGACCACGCCGGGGTCGGTTGACTCGATCTGGCTGTTGGCCTTGGCGAGCCCGAAGTCCACGAGCTTGACCTCGCCGTTCTTCGACAGGAGGATGTTCGGCGGCGAGATGTCGCGGTGGACGATCCCCAGCGGCTCGTTGGTCTCCGGGTGCTCCAGGCTGTGCGCGTACTGCAGCGCCTTGCAGCACTCGATCATCAGGTAGATCGACTGGCCGACGTCGATCCGCCGGCCCTTTTGCTTCTGTCGCTCGATGAGCCCCTTGAGGTTGCAGCCATCGACGAACTCCATGACCAGGAAGTACGCGTTGTCGGGCGTCTTCGAGATGTCGAACACCTGGACGATGTTCGCGTGCTGCAGGAACAGCGACAGCCGCGCCTCGTCGAGGAACATCGAGACGAACTTCTGGTTCTTGGTCAGGTTCGGCAGGATGCGTTTGATCGCAACCGACTTCTTGAACCCTTCCATCGACTCGGCCACGCCGCGGAAGACCTCCGCCATGCCGCCATGGTCGAGTCGCTCGGTGATCGTGTAGCGGTCGCGCATCCCCGACGGACCAGATACTAGCAGAGGTTGTCGACGCCGGGAAATTCCAGACCAAAAGCCGCACCGAAACCCGCTCCCAGGGGGGGACAGGGGTGGGAACGGCCTACTCGGCCCCCTCGTCAGCCTCCACTTGCTCGCGGGCGGTCTTGCACTCGAAGCACAGCGTGGTCACGGGGCGTGCGAGCAGGCGCTTGAACCCGATCGGCTCGCTGCACTCCTCGCACTCGTCGATCTCCCCGGCCTCGAGCCGGGCCATGGCTTCGCGGATCTTGCCGAGCAAGAACGTCTCCCGATCGTGCAGGCGGAGCTGGGTCGAGTAGGTCTCTTCCTCCGTCGCCTCGTCCATCGAATCCCGGCCGATCCGGTCCCGGTCTCGGTCCATCGTGAAGTCGAGGGCAGAGTGCGCGTGGTCGGCGAGGCGGCTCAAGTCTGCCTGCAGGCGCGCTTTGAGCTCCGTGGTCTGCTCCGGCGTCAACATAGCTTGAGTCTACGAACGTCGCTGGTGTCGTCAATCGACCAGGCCATCCCTCCCTCGATCAAATTTCATGGTGCGAGCGGTCTCGCGCAGCGGGCGCTTGTGTCACACGGCCGCCTCGGCGACCATCGCCGGTTTGCCGGATCACACCGGCCGCTGGGGAGGCCGCCGCGCCGTGGGCGACACCTCGTCCGCCGGACGGTTGCGGGAAAGCTTCCCGCGAATCCGACGAAACCAGCCTACGAGATCCGTGTCGTACGTCGCGATGTAACAGCGCGCGCTTCCTCGCCATCCGCGACGGCCCCGGCGGTAGAGCCGGCGGAAATGGCCGGAATGGATCGATACCAAACAGCGTTCGTTTGACACAGAGGCTACGAGCATCCCCGAGGAGTCCCGTGACAAGACCCGTGACGAAGCCCGTGACGACACCTGTGCCGAAAACCATGCGCTGGAAGCTGGCGTGTGCCCTGTTCGCCGGACTCGCCGGCTACAGCATGCTCTCCCACCGAGGCAGCGCGAACGTACCGGCCGCGCAGGCCGCGTCGCGGCGCGCATCGATCCCGTTCGAGCTGCGCCGCCCGCTGCACGTCAGCGCCGAGGCCGCGGGCATCTCGCGGAGCGATCTCGTCGCGCGCGTGCTGCGCGCGCGGTCGGTGCGCGACGTCCAGACCCTGACCGGGAAGCTCGCCGCCGTCGGCGATGACCAGGCGGTCGATCAGCTGAGCCCGCTGCTCGGCGACGGCCGGCGCGGTGTCCCCGAGGCCATCCTCGCCTGCTACGGTGGGATCGGCACCGAGCACGCGGTCCAGGTCCTGCTCGAGCATACCGACGATGATCGCCCGCAGGTCCGCGCCGCGGCGATCGCCGCCCTGGGCTCGACCCAGAGCGAGCAGGCCGAGCAGCGCCTGCTCGAGATCGCGCAGAAGAGCGGCGACCCGGCGCAGGGATCCGCGATCGCCGCGCTCGGTACGCTCGGCAGCGACGCCGCCGTCGCGGCGCTGATCAAGCTCGGCGCCAGCAGCGACTACGCGGTCGCGGTCTCGGCGGTGTCCGCGATCGGCTCGATCGATTCGGAGACCGCAACGGCCGCCCTGCGCAAGCTGATCGACGCGCCGGACTCGCGGGTGGCCGCGACGGCGCTATCGTCGATCGAGAACATCGACGAGGCGCTGCTCACCAAGCTGACCTCGATCGTGAAGGCGGGCGACCCTCAGCTCGTCAACGCCGCGCTGGGCGCCCTGGCCAGGGCCGGCGAGGCCGCCCTCCCGGTGCTGCGCGCCGCGGCGATGAGCGGGACCCAGAACACCCGGTACGCCGCGGTCGCCGCGATCGGCCAGCTCGGGGGCGCGAAGGCGACGCAGCTCCTCGGCGAGATCTTGAACACCGGCGATCGCCACGCGGCGTCGGCGGCCGCGGGGGCGCTCGCCGCGATCGGCGGCAAGGAAGCCCGCGAGCTCCTGATCAACGCGGCGCTCGGCGACCGCGCCCAGGTGAGCGGCGCGCTCGCCCAGCTCGCCGAGATGGACGGCGACGACGTCGACCAGGCCCTGCTGACCGTCCTCAAGTCGGGCTCGAGCACCGACCGCCGCACGGCGATGCCGCGCCTGCTCAAGACCGGCAATCCAGAAGCGCTGCAGCTGGCGATCGACCTCGCGCACAAGGGGTCGCGCAACGAAAAATACGAAGCGATGCGGCTACTTGCCGACTCCGGCGTACCCAAGGCGTTCGACGCGCTGATGGACATCGCCGGCAAGTCACGCGGCCAGACCCGCGGCACCGCCCTCGAGATGCTGGCGCAATCGCGCCCGACCGATCCCGCCCTGGGCCAGCTGCTCCACGACTCGCTGTTCTCGGGCCGCCGCGAGGAGGCGCAGTACGCCGCCAGCGTGCTCGGCCGGATCGGCACCGAGACCGCCCGCCAGACCCTCGTGGCGGCGCTGTCGAACAAGGACAAGGAGCTCGCCGCCCTGGCGGCGTCGTCGCTCGGCGAGCTCGGCATGACCGACTCCGTCAAGGCGGCGCTGCTCTCGGCGGCGGAGTCGAGCCCCGAGGTCAAGCAGCAGGTCATGAGCCAGCTGATCCAGGCCGGCGCTCCCGAGGGCCTGCGGTTTGCCGAGGACCTCCTGAACAGCAAGGATTCGGACGGCGCGAGCCAGGCCGTCTATGCGCTCGCGGGCTCGGGCACGCCCGAGGCCAAGCAGCTGCTCGAGCGCGCGCTCGACTCGCACGACTCGAGCGTGCGGGTCGCGGCGATCTCCTCGCTCATGCAGAACCCCGACGAGAAGTCGACCGAGACCCTCGTCCGGCTCGCCAAGGACGAGGACACCCAGGTTCGCGCGATGGCGCTCTCGACGCTCGGCCAGGTCGGCTCGGAGCGGGCGCAGCAGGCGATCTTCGAGGCGACGCGCAGCGGCAAGCCGGAGGACCGCATGGCCGCGATCTCCGGGCTGTCGTCGATCGATGACCCCAAGGCGAGCGCGCAGCTCGCGCAGCTGATGCGCGACCCCGATGTCAACGTCGCGCAGACGGCGATCAGCTCATCGTCCAACGGCGGCCCGGAGGTCGACCAGGCCCTGACCGGCATCGTGAACGATCCCAACGCCAACGCCGAGCTACGCATGACCGCGGCCAACCAGCTCCGCAGCCGCGGCGCCGAGCTCGACGCCGCCACCGAGCAGGCCGTCACCAAGCTCGCCGGGGCGGAGTACGGCGGCTATAGCTACGGCGGCCCCAGGCTCCACCATCCGATGCTGCGTCCGGTCGAGTGACGATCGACGGTTCGTCGCCGTCACCCCGGCTGGGCCGTTATCCCGGCAGGAACACCCGGAACATGGTCCCGCCGGGCTTGGCATCCTCAACGTCGATCCAGCCATCGTGCTCCTTGACGATGCCGGAGACCACGGCGAGCCCGAGGCCGGTGCCGCCCTGGCCCTCCTTCGTCGTGTAGAACGGATCGAAGATCTTGTCCTTGATCTCGGCGGGGATCCCGACCCCGGTGTCGGTCACCGCGATCGAGACGAAGTCTTGCTCGGCGCTGCCCTCGAGGCCGGGGCGCGTACGGCGCACCATGCCGGTCTCGACCACCAGGGTGCCGCCCTCCGGCATCGCCTGCACGGCGTTGAGCAGCAGGTTGATCAGCACCTGCTGCAGCCGATCGGAGTCGCCGGCCACGCGGGTCGACCGGGTCGTCCGCTCGAACCGGACCTTGACCCGCGCGCTGGCGAACTGGCCGGCGAGCAGCTCGATCGTCGACTGCGCGAGGTCGTTGAGGTTGACCTCGGCGGGGACGATGGTGCCGACCTTGCGCCGCGTGAAGTCGAGCAGCCGCTGGATGATCCGGGTGATCCGCGCGGTCTGCTCGGCGACGATCCCGGCGTTCTTCTCGACCGCTTCCGGATCTTTGGACTTGCGCTGGATCGACCGGGCACGCCCGGCGATCACGTTGAGCGGCGTGCCGACCTCGTGCGCGATCTCGGCGGCCAGCTGACCGAGCGTCGCGAGCTTCTCGGTCTGCCCGAGCCGCTGCTCGAGCGCCAGCTTCGCCTCGTTCTGGCGCTGGGTCTCGCCGCGTGACTCGCGCAGCGAGAACGTCATCTCGTTGAACCGCGTGGCGATCGCGCCGATCTCGTCGTCGCGCTCCGACAGGATCACGTGCGACAGGTCGCCCTTGGCGACGTCGTCGATGCCGCGCAAGAGCTTGGTGATCGGCCGGCTGACCAGCCGCATCGCGAACACGCCGACCACCGTGGTCGTGATCCCGATGATCAACAGCGCGAGCGTCGCGACGCGAGCCAGGTCATCGCTCGTCGCGTCGAGCACGTCGGCCGGCTTGGTGATCTCGAGCATCCCGATCACCTCGAGCTCGCCGCCGCGGTCGGACGCCGCGCGGATCGGCAGGTCGTAGTAATACTGCCCGCCCTCGATGTCGGCCCCGGGCTTGGGCACCAGGACCATCGCGTTCAGCCGCCGGATCTGGGCGTCGGTCGCGTCCGCCGAGGCCAGCAGCGATCCTCGGGGGCTCGGCAGCACCGTCGCCTTCCAGCCTCCCGCCGCGCGAGCCAGATCGCGCAGGGTCGCCTCGTTCGGGGCCCGAAACACCGACGGCTGGGTCTCGACGTCGAACCGCAGCGCCGTCGCCACGGCGCGCGCCTCGCGCTCGAGCGCCGACCGGCGCTCCGAACGCCGCGACCGCAGATCGAGCAGCGCGTACGACGCCGAGGCGAGCGCCACGACGAGCGCGGTTGCCACCGTGATCCGGGTCGCGACCTTCACGGCCTACGACCGCAGCTTCCAGCGGCTCGCGCGCTCGCTCATGGCGGTGAGTGTAGCCTGCACCGGCGCCGGTTGATCCCCACGGCTCACCGGCCGCCGCGCCGGCGTGGTCAGTTCGGCGTGACGATGGTTGCGGGTGGTGGCACGTCGGCCGGCTCGGGCTCGGTCCGGACGCGTTCGATCGGCGTGACCGGCTCCGAACGCTCGCGCTTGACACGAACCGGCGCGGTCTCGCCGTGGGTGCCGTTGCCGTTGGCGCCGTTGGCTACCCCGCTGGCGCCGTTGGTTCCCCCGTGGGCGCCGTTGCTGCCGTTCGTTGCACCCGGGCCGTGGCCATTGCCGTTCGCCATCGCCGCCGCCGGCGAGAGCTTCGCGACGGCGCGCTTCTTCTCGACCTTGTCCTTCTCGGCGAGCTTGGTGATGTCCTTGAGCTGTGCCTCGCGCTCGCGCTCGAGCTCGCGCTCCTCGCGGCGCTTGTCCTTCATGCGGCGCAGCCCGCCGACCATGATCTCGGCGATCAGCTGATCGTAGGCCATCCCGCCCGCCTGGGCGATCAGCACGAGATCCGAGTACCCCGGCGTCAGCCCCGGCAGCGGGTTCACCTCGAGCACGTAGATCCGGCCGTCGGCGTCCATCCTCATGTCGACCCGGGCGACGTCGCGGCAATCGAGCGCCAGGAACGTCGCGCGCGCGATCTTCTCGATCGCCTTCTGCTCCGCCTCGGTCAGCTTCGCGGGGCACTCGTAGTAGACGTGCTGCTCCCACTCCTGCTTGACCGCGTAGTCGTAGACCGGCCGCTTGGCGTTGTTCTTGAACTTGATCTCCATCGGCGGCAGCACCCGCGGGCGCTTGTCACCGAGCAGGCCGACCGTGAACTCGCGGCCGGCGATGTACTCCTCGACCAGCGCGGGCTGGCGATAGCGCTCGACGCAGACCTTGACCGCCGCCCGCAGATCATCCTCGGTATCGACGACGCTGGTCGAGCCGATGCCCTTGCTCGAGCCCTCGGCGTTCGGCTTCACGATCAGCGGGAACTTCATCTCGGGTGACAGCCGCTCGCGCGCCGATTCCATCACCTGGAACTTCGGAGTCAGGATGTCATGCTGCAGCAGGACCTTCTTGCCGAGCGCCTTGTCGAGCGCGATCGCCAGGGTCGCCGAGTCCGAGCCGGTGTACGGGATGCCGAGCAGCTCGCACAGCGCCGGAACCTGCGCCTCGCGGTTGCGGCCCTCGACGCCTTCCGCGATGTTGAAGATCAGATCGACGTCGGCTTCGGCGAGCACCCGCGGCAGGTCCGGTGTCGCCTCCAGGTGCACGACGATGTGACCCTGGCGGGCGAGGGCGTTCGCGATCGCGATGATCGTCTCTGGCGGATCCCACTCGGCCTCGTCATCGCCGTCGTGGCTGCGCTTGACGTTGTACGTGAAGCCGACGCGGATCGGCTGCGCCTTGCGCTGCCGGCCGACCCCGAGCTGGCTCGCCGTGGCGAGCCCCGAGCGCAGCGCGGCGGCGTTGAGCACCGACGCGATCGTCCCGTTGTACGTCAGGCCCAGCTGCGCGGTCGCCGCGAACAGCGACGAGCTCGAGCTGAGCGCGGGCAGCGCGTTGGCCTCGAGCAGGTAGATCCGGCCCTCCGGCGTGACGCGGTAGTCGAGCCGCGCCAGGTCGCGCAGCCCGAGCGTGCGGATCACCTCGCTCGAGATGCTGCGCAGCCGTGCGGCGACGTCGCGCGGCAGGTTCGCGGGGCAGCGGTACTGCACCTTGCCCGGTTCGACGTTCTTCAGCCGGTAGTCGTAGATGTTGAAGGCGCGCTCGGACGCCTGGGTCTCGAACATCACCTCGACCGGGGTGAGCAGGCCGTCGTCGTGGCCGACGCCCTCGACGAAGCCCACCGCGATATCGAGCCCGGCGATGTACTCCTCGACGAGCACGCCGTCGGGGTACTGGCGGAGCGCGCTCTTGAGCGCCGCGGGCAGGTCCTTGGGCTCCTTGACCACCGACGAGCCCAGCGCACCGTTGTAGATGCCCTTGCTCGAGCCCTCATGGTTGGGCTTGACGATCACCGGGAACGCGAGCCCGGCGCCGCGCTCGAGCACCTCGTCGAAGTTGCGCACCGTCACGAGCTTGCCGCGCGCGGTGTCGATGTTGGCGCGCGACACGAGCAGCTTGGTGAGCCACTTGTCGAGCGTCACCGCGTTGGTGTACGCGTCGCTGCCGGTGTACGGGATGCCGAGCTCGTCGAACAGGGCGGGGTAGAACGCCTCGCGCATGCGCCCGCTCTGGCCCTCGGCCGTGTTGAAGATGATGTCCGGATCGATCTGCTCGAGGCGCTCGAGCAGGTTTCCGGCCGGCCCCGAGACCTCGATCTTCTCGACCTCGTGGCCGGCGGCTTCGAGCGCCGAGGCGATCGCGCTCACCGTTTCCGGGCTGTCGTATTCGGCTTCTTTTTCGGTCTCGCGGACGTCGGTCAGCCGGAGGTTGTAGGTGTACGCGACCTTCATTTGGTGGATGCGATCACTAGCAGAGCGGTGTGACAGCCCGACAGTCAAGGGAAGCCATGGCGAGGAACCACGCACCGATCGCCACTGTCATACGTCATAACTAAGCATGCGCTACCTCGCGCTCGCCATCCTACTTGCTGCGTGCGGCGGTGCGCCCCATCGCCCTACGTCGCCGCTGGACGCCGTGACTCCCGCGCACGATCTTGCCGGTGCCCAGCACGTCGTGGCGGTCGGCGACCCCGGCGCTCTCGGTACCCCTCGTGACAGCAAGCTCGATCCGAGAGATCCTCGGGTGGTCGATCTGGACATCATCCGGATCACGGCGCACGCCAGCGGCCCAGGTGGTGAGCCCGAGCTGACCTCGGTCGCCTCGGCCGATCTGTTCAAGCAGGCCAACGAAGCCGCCAGGGCCGGTCGCCCCCGGGAGGCGATCGCGACCTATCGCCAGCTGGTCGCCGAGTTCCCCGACTCGCAGTTCGCGCCGGTCTCGCTGTTCAACATCGCCGCGCTGTACGATGCCCAGGGCGACTTCACGGCGACCGTGACGACGCTGGGTGAGCTGGTCGCGACGTACCCCGACGCCCGCGAGTCGATCGATGGCCACCTCTACATCGCCGCGCTACAGGCCGACCACCGGCAGTGGACCGAGGCCGCGGCAACCCTGTCCGCCGTGCTGGCGCGCCCGAACCTCACGTTCGCCGATCGCATCGAAGCGTTCGCGCGCAGGGGCTACGTGGAGCTCGAGCAACACCAGTACGACACGGCCGACACATCCCTGGCGGCCGCGGTGGCAGCGTGGCGGTCTGCCCCGCACATCGAGGACCCGTACTACATCGCGATGGCCCACTACTATCGCGGCGAGCTGATGCACCGGAGGTTCATCGAAGCCCCCGTTCGCGCTGGCGACGACGAGATGGTCGCCGACCTCGACGCCAAGCGCGCGCTGGCGGTCAAGGCGTACGATCGCTGGCGCGAGAGCCTCGGCTTCAAGCAGGCGTACTGGGCGACCGCATCGGGCTACCAGATGTCGCAGATCTTCGTGGAGCTCTGGGAGGCGCACGTCAAGGCGCCGTACCCCCAGCGCATCGCGGTCGCGACGCGCCCGACCTATGTTGCTGATGTCCACACCCGGGTTCGTCAGGACCTGGAGAAGGCGCTCGAGGGCCACCGGATGAACGTCGAGCTTGCCAAGGCCTACGGTGTCGACACCCCCTGGAGCCGGGGGAGCGAGCAGCAAGCCGTGACAATCATGGAGCTACTTGCGAAGGACGCCGCGGGTACCTACGTCATGCCGACCCCGTGACCACCGCCCGGTAGGGCAGCAGGGCGATCGCTCGCGACACTTATGATGAGGAGCGATCGCGACGGGCACTTGACGAGCCTGGGGGGGTCGTCTATACGTGCTGGCCTCCAACCGGCCTTACCCGAGCAATCCTGCTGGCGTAGCTCAACCGGTAGAGCACCTGACTTGTAATCAGGAGGTCGCGGGTTCGAGTCCCACCGCCAGCTCCGAGAAACCTTAGCTTCGACCTATACTTGGAGGGATGCCCGAGCGGCCAAAGGGAGCAGACTGTAAATCTGCCGGCTTATGCCTTCGGTGGTTCGAATCCACCTCCCTCCACGGAAACGAAAACGCGGCGCAGCTCAGCTGGGTAGAGCTCTAGCCTTCCCGCTCCCGAAACGATGGAGATTTTAGCGAAGAAAAATGCGGGTGTAGCTCAGTTGGTAGAGCTCCAGCCTTCCAAGCTGGTTGTCGAGGGTTCGAGTCCCTTCGCCCGCTCAACACAGGGTTCGAGTCGACTGGCGACGCCCGCTCGAACAGGCCGGCAGGCAGAACATGTTCAGCACGGAACGGGCCACGTCGACTGGCGATGCCCGCGCGAATAGGTTAAGCACGGACCGCTCGTCCTAGAAGATCAAGCCCTCGTAGCACAGTGGCAGTGCACTTCCTTGGTAAGGAAGGGGTCGCGAGTTCAATTCTCGCCGAGGGCTCGGCTAAGTAACCCAGGGAGATAGCCTCGTGTCGAAAGAAAAGTTCGTCCGCAACAAGCCGCACGTCAACATCGGAACGATCGGTCACGTCGACCACGGGAAGACCACGTTGACGGCTGCGATCACGAAGGTGCAGGCCGGCAAGGGGCTGGCGAAGTTCACGGCGTTCGACCAGATCGACAAGGCGCCGGAAGAGAAGGCGCGCGGGATCACGATCTCGACGGCGCACGTCGAGTACGAGAGCGATAAGCGGCACTACGCGCACGTCGACTGCCCTGGCCACGCCGACTACATCAAGAACATGATCACGGGTGCGGCGCAGATGGACGGGGCGATCCTGGTGGTGTCGGCGCCTGACGGGCCGATGCCGCAGACGCGCGAGCACGTGCTGCTGGGCCGCCAGGTCAACGTGCCCGCGATGGTCGTGTACCTGAACAAGTGCGACATGATCGGCAAGGGCGACGAGGAGCTGCTCGACCTGGTCGAGATGGAGCTCCGGGAGCTCTTGACCAAGTACAACTACCCCGGGGACACGACGCCGATCATCCGCGGCTCGGCGCTCAAGGCGCTGGAGGGCGATACGTCGGAGTACGGCGCGCCGTCGATCCAGAAGCTGCTGGAGGCGTGCGATTCGTTCATCCCCGAGCCGGTGCGCGAGCTGGACAAGCCGTACCTGATGCCGGTGGAGGACGTGTTCACGATCACGGGCCGCGGCACGGTGGTGACGGGGCGGATCGAGCGCGGGATCGTGAAGGTGGGCGACGAGCTCGAGATCGTCGGGCTGGGGGATACCCGTGCGACGACGTGCACGGG